>Ga0306920_100002255_pt1 | contig 24340 bp, 23 predicted proteins | sample flu12Cox44000170_FD_204666 | JGI IMG/M metagenome (GOLD analysis project Ga0306920, IMG submission 204666) | Lab enrichment of tropical soil microbial communities from Luquillo Experimental Forest, Puerto Rico - flux4day.12C.oxic.44.000.170 (v2)... | ecosystem: Environmental > Terrestrial >...
CATGCGGTTCACGTCTCTGCCGGGGCCAAGATGGTTCCCTTCGGCGGCTGGGACATGCCCGTGCAGTACACCGGCATCATCGAGGAGCATCGCTGCGTGCGCTCCGCGGTGGGGCTCTTCGACATCAGCCACATGGGCGAGTTCGAGGTGCGAGGGGCGGGCGCGCTGGCCGCGGTGCAGGGGCTCACCACCAATGACGCCTCGGCCCTGGCCGTCGACCAGGTCCAGTATTCCGTGCTCTGCTATCCGAGCGGCGGCATCGTGGACGACCTCACGCTCTACCGCCTCGCCGACGATCACTACATGCTCGTGGTCAACGCCTCCAACATCGACAAGGACTGGGCGTGGGTGACCGACGGCGGCCGCGGCGGGACCTGGACCAACGCGAGCGAGGCCACGGCCTTGCTCGCCGTGCAAGGGCCCAGAGCGGAAGGACTGCTGCAGCGACTGGCCGACCGTGACGTGATCACGGTGCCGTACTACCACTTCGTCAGGGGCAAGGTGGCGGGCATTCCCTGCCTCATCTCGCGCACGGGCTACACGGGCGAGGACGGCTTCGAGCTCTACGTGCCCGCGGAGCGCAGCGTCGCCCTCTGGAACGCCCTCATGGACGATGGGCGCCGCGACGGCATCCAGCCCATCGGGCTGGGGGCTCGCGACACGCTGCGGCTCGAGATGAAATTCGCGCTCTACGGCAACGACATCGACGAGACCACCAACCCGCTCGAGGCGGGCCTCGGCTGGGTGGTCAAGCCGGCCAAGGGCGACTTCATCGGCCGCGCCGCCATCGAGGCCGCGCGGGCGGCGGGGGTGAAGCGCAAGCTCGTGGGCATCGAGATGGCAGAGCGCGCGGTGGCGCGCCACGGCTACGACGTGGTCAAGGGCGGGCGCTCGGTGGGAGTCGTCACCTCCGGCTCCTTCTCGCCGAGCCTCGAGCGCTGCATCGGCATCGCCTACGTGGCGAGCGATGTTGCGGCCGTGGGCACCGAGGTCGAGGTCGACATCCGCGGCAAGGCCCAAGCCGCCCGCGTCGCCAAGACGCCGTTCGTTCCCTCACACGCCAAGAAAGCGTAGGCGATGGCCAAGGACCCGCAGACCGCTTTTGTGGGCTGCTAGGAGAGCACCATGGCAAACGTTCCCGCAGACCTCCGCTACACCAAGGAGCACGAGTGGGCCAAGCTCGAGGGAGACAAGGCGCGCATCGGCATCACCGCCTTCGCCCAGGAGCAACTGGGTGACGTGGTCTTCGTCGAGCTGCCCAAGATGGGCACGAAGGTCACGGCCATGAAGACCTTCGGCGTGGTCGAGTCGGTCAAGGCCGTCTCCGATCTCTATGCCCCGCTCTCCGGTGAGGTCGTGGAGATCAACGCCGAGCTGCCCAAGAAGCCCGAGGTGGTCAACGCCGATCCCTACGGACAGGGGTGGATGATCGTGGTCAAGCTCGCCGATGCCAAGGAGTGGGACAGCCTCATGTCCGCGGCGGACTACGAGAAGCTCGTGGCCGCGGCCGGGCACTAGCGCATGCGGTACATCTCGAACACCGCAGCCCAGCAGCGTGAGATGCTCGCCACCATCGGGGCGGGCTCCATCGAGGATCTTCTCTCGCGCATCCCGACGAAGGCGCGGCTCTCCCATCCGCTCAACGTCTCCGCGGCCATGGCCGAGGCCGATCTCGTCCGCCATCTGCGCCGGCTGTCGTCGCGGAACGCCAACGCCGACGACTTCGCGTGCTTCCTCGGCGCGGGCTCCTACGATCACACCGTGCCCAGCCCGATCAACCACCTGATCTCGCGCGGGGAGTTTTTCACCGCCTACACGCCCTATCAACCCGAGGCGAGCCAGGGGACGCTCCGCTCCATCTTCGAGTACCAGACCATGATGGCCGAGCTCACGGGCATGGACGTGGCCAACGCCTCGCTCTACGACGGCGCCTCCTCCCTCGCCGAGGCGGTGCTCATGGCGCACGCGGTGACGGAGCGCAACACCACCGTGCTCTCCAAGGGCGTCAATCCGCTCTACCGCCAGGTGGTGGAGACCTACGTCGAGGGTCCCGGCCTCCGGCTTCGCTCCGCGGCGCTGGGCGATGGCGCCACCGATCTCGACGCGCTCCGCAAGGTGGTGAACGCGCAGACGGCGGCGGTGGTGATCCAGTACCCAAACTTCTTCGGCTGCCTGGAGGACGTGAAGGCGGTGGGCGAGATCGCCCACGCCGCGGGCGCCCTGCTCGTGGTCGCCGCCGATCCCGTGAACCTCGCCCTCCTCACGCCGCCCGGGGCGCTCGGCGCCGACATCGTGGTGGGCGAAGGGCAGGGCCTGGGCGTGCCCATGACCTTCGGCGGTCCCAACCTGGGCGTGTTCGCGGTCAAGCAGGAGCTGGTGCGGCGGATGCCCGGGCGCCTAGTCGGCGCCACCGTGGATCTCGACGGCCAGCGCGGCTTCGTCCTCACCCTCCAGACGCGCGAGCAGCACATCCGTCGCGAGAAGGCCACCTCGAACATCTGCACCAACGTGGCCCTCTGCGCGCTCATGGCCACCATTCACGTGGCCATCATGGGCAAGGTCGGCCTGCGCAAGGTGGGCGAGCTCTCCACCGCCAAGGCCCACTACGCGGCGGAGGCGTTCGCCAAAATCCCCGGGGTGAAGCTCAAGTTCAGCGCGCCCTTCTTCAAGGAGTTCGCCCTCGCGCTGCCGAAGTCGCCCGAGCGGGTGGTGAAGCGCCTGCTCAAGGACCGGATCCTTGCCGGGGTGCCCCTCAAGGCCTTCGATCGCGCTTATAAGGACTGCCTCCTCGTGGCGGTGACGGAAAAGCGCACGCGCGAGGAGATTGACGCGTACGCAACCGCCCTGGCCGCCGCGGTGGCCTGAGGCACCCATGCACACCGCCAAGCCTGCCTACGACAAGCTGATTTTTGAGCTCTCGCGTCCCGGGCGTCACGCCTATTCGCTCCCCGAAAGCGACGTGCCCGTGTCCGACCCCGCGCAGCTCCTGCCCGAGGCGCACCTGCGCGAGAAGCCCGCGGAGCTGCCGGAAGTGTCCGAGGTCGACGTCATCCGCCACTACTCGCGGCTCAGCCAGATGAATTACGGCGTGTACACGCACTTCTACCCGCTCGGCTCGTGCACCATGAAGTACAACCCGAAGATCAACGAGGACATGGCGCGGCTACCCGGTTTCGCGCGCCTGCATCCGCTCACCCCCGAGGCCTCGGCGCAGGGCGCGCTCCAGCTCATGTACGAGCTGGCTCAGGACCTCGCGGAGATCTCAGGTATGGACCACGTTTCCCTCCAGCCCGCGGCGGGGGCGCAGGGTGAGCTGGCCGGCGTGCTGATGATTCGCGCCTATCACCTCTCGCGTGGGGAGCGGCGCACCAAGGTGCTCATCCCCGACTCCGCGCACGGGACGAATCCTGCTTCCACCGCGCTGGCTGGCTTCTCGGTGGTGGAGCTCAAGAGCGAGCCCAACGGTGACGTCGACCTCCAGGATCTGGAGCAGCATCTGGGCGACGACGTGGCGGCCTTCATGATCACCCAGCCCAACACCCTCGGGCTCTTCGAGTCGAAGATTCATCAGATCACCGAGATGTGCCACGCCAAGGGCGTGCAGGTCTACATGGACGGCGCCAACTTCAACGCCATCCTCGGCATCACGCGCCCAGGCGACCTCGGCTTCGACGTCTGCCACTTCAACCTGCACAAGACCTTCACCACCCCGCACGGCGGCGGTGGGCCGGGCGCGGGGCCGGTGGGCATCAAGGCGCACCTGGCGCCCTTCCTGCCCACGCCGGTGGTGATCAGGGAAGACGAGGCGTACGCGCTCGACTGGAGCCGGCCGCAGTCCATCGGGAAGCTCCAGGCCTTCTGGGGCAACTTCGGCATGCTCGTGCGTGCGTGGACGTATATTCGCACCATGGGCCCCGACGGGCTACGCGCGGTATCGGACAATGCCGTGCTCAACGCCAACTACATCCTGAAGCGGCTCGAGGATCACTACGATCGCTCGGCGCCCGGCCCCTGCATGCACGAGTGCGTGCTCTCGGCGCGTCGGCAGAAAAAGCTTGGCGTCAGCGCCACGGACATCGCGAAGCGGCTCCTCGACCTGGGCTTCTACGCGCCGTCGACGTACTTCCCCCTCATCGTCGAGGAAGCGCTGATGATCGAGCCCACGGAGACGGAGTCGAAGGAGACGCTCGACGAGTTCTGCGACGCGATGATTCAGATCGCGCGCGAGGCGCAGGAGAACCCGCACCTGATCCACGAGGCGCCGGTCACGACGCCGGTGCGCCGGCTCGATCAGACGGGAGCGGCGCGCCAGCCGCGGCTCAAGTGGACGCCGCCGCCGGATAGGGCGTGAGCACTCCCCCTCACCCCGGCCCTCTCCACTGACGGGCGAGGGAGAGCCGCTTGACGAGCTTCAGGTTGCTGGTGACGGAGCCGCTCGACGGCGCCGCGAACATGGCGCTCGACGAGGCGCTGCTGCTGGGGCGACTGCGCTACGGCTCGCCGCCCACGCTGCGCTTCTTCGCCTGGTCGCCTCCCACCATCTCGCTCGGCTACGGCCAGCGTCTCGATGGGCGCATCGACGAGAGGGCCGCGGAAGATCTCGGGCTCGGTCTGGTCAGGCGCGCGACGGGCGGTAGCGCCATCCTCCACGAGGGCCCCGATCTCGAGATCACCTACAGCGTGGCCGCCGGAGCAGGGGACTTCGAGGGCGCCGGCGATCTGCTCGACACGTATCGCTGGATCGGCGCGGGCCTCCTCGCCGGGCTTCGCGCGCTCGGCGCGCCCGTCGACATGGTCCCTGTGCAGCCGTCTGATCTCGCGGCCATGCCCGCCTTCTGTTTTGCGCGCACCGGCTCCTTCGAGCTGGAGGTGGACGGCAAGAAGCTCGTGGGCAGCGCCCAGCGCCGGCAGGGCGCGGCCTTTCTCCAGCACGGGGCGATCATGCTGGGCGCGGAGCCCGGGCGTCTTCGCCGCGTGTTCCCCGGGGAGCGCGATCCGCTCGCCGGCATGACCACGCTGGAAGCGGTGCTTGGCCGGCGTCCATCGTTCGATGCGGTGGCCGAGGCGCTCGCCGAGGGCTTCCGCTGCGCGCACGGCCTCACCCTCACGCCGGGCGGCCTCAGCGAGGACGAGACGGCCCTCCGTGCCATGCTGGAGCGCGAGAAGTACGCCACGGATGAGTGGACGCGATCCGGCCGCGCGCCGCGCGCGCTCACCATCGTCTGATGCCGGCGGCGCGTGAGTTTCCCGATGCCCCGCGCGTGGGCGTGGGCGCCATCGTACTCGATGGCGAGCGCGTGCTCCTGGCCCGCCGCGGCCAGGCCCCGAGCGTGGGGCGATGGAGCATTCCTGGGGGCCTCGTGGACCTGGGCGAGCGCCTGGAGGACGCCGCCGTCCGGGAGGCGCAGGAGGAATGCGGTCTCCAGGTGCGCCTACTCGGCCTCTGCGGCGTCATCGACCGCGTGGTTCGCGAGCAAGACGCCGTCCGCTATCACTACGTCATCATCGACTACGTGGCCGAGCGGGTGGGTGGCCAGCTCGAGGCGGGCAGCGATGCCGCCGAGGTGCGGTGGGTGCCCGTGAGCGAGCTCGGCCAGTACGATTGCACCGACGGTCTCGTCGACATGATCCATCGCGCCCTCGCCATCCACCGAGCCATGAGCTCCCAGCCAGGAGGTGCACACCGATGAAGCTTTCTCTCGACCGCCGTGGACTCACCGAGGTCCGCACCGACGCCCTGATCGTGGGCCGCCGCCACGGGGAATCCAGGCTCTCGCAGGCCCTGGCCGCTCTCGACGGCAAGCTGGGCGGCCTCCTCGCCAAGGTGATGACGGCGGAGAAGTTCGAGGGCAAGCCAGGCCAGCTCACCCAGCTGCACACCGACGGCAAGCTGCCTGCCGCACGCGTGCTCGTGGTGGGCCTGGGCTCAGACAAGGGCGACGCAGAGGCAGTGCGTCGCGCCGCTTCACTAGGCGCGCGCCGGGCTCGCGAGCTGGGCGCCAAGAACGCAGCGGCCCATTTCCCCGCCGACGGCCTCTCGCCGCGTGCGCGGGCGCAGGCCACAGCGGAAGGCGCGGTGCTGGGCACCTATCGCTTCGACAAGTACCTGAAGGAGAAGAACGGCAAGGTTCTGGAGAGCTTCTCGGTGGTGGAGCCGGAGCGGCGCAGCCAGGCGCCCGCCCAGGAGGGCGTGCGCACGGGGGAGATCTGGGCCGCCGCCACCTGCCTGGCCCGCGATCTCGTCAACGAGCCCGCCAACGTGGTCAATCCGAGTTTCCTCGCCGGCCGCGCCGAGGAGATCGCCGGGGCGGGGCGGCTCGGCCTCAAGGTGCTCGATCGCGAGGACTGCAAGAAGCTCGGCATGGGCGCCTACGTGGGGGTGGCCCAGGGCAGCCTCGAGCCGCCGAAGTTCATCCACCTCACCTACAAGCCCCGCCGCCCGCGCAAGCGCGTCGTGGTGATCGGCAAGGGCATCACCTTCGACTCGGGCGGTCTCGACCTGAAGCCGGCGGACGGCATGTACCGCATGAAGGACGACATGTCGGGCGCCGCCACCGTGCTGGGCCTCTTCTCTGCGCTGCCCAAGCTGAAGCTGCCCGTGGAGGTGCACGGGCTCATCGCCGCCACGGAGAACATGCCCTCGGGCACCGCGCAGCGCCCGGGCGACATCGTGCGGGCCATGAACGGGCTCACCATCGAGATCGGTAACACCGACGCCGAGGGCCGCCTCACCCTGGCCGACGCTCTCGTGTACGCGGACAAGGAGATCGAGCCCGACGAGATGGTGGACCTGGCCACGCTCACGGGGGCCATTGTCATCGCCCTCGGCCTGGGGCTCACGGGCGCCTTCATCACCGACGACGGCCTGGCCAACCGTCTGCTGGGCGCAGCGGAGTCCGCGGGCGAGAAGATGTGGCGCATGCCCTTCCACGAGGAATACAAGGACGGCATCAAGAGCGACGTGGCCGATCTCAACAACATTTCGAGCCAGCGCGGCGGCGGGGCCATCGTGGCCGCCCTCTTCATGCGCGATTTCGCGGGTGGCCGCCCATGGGCGCACCTGGACATCGCGGGCACCGCCTTCAGCGAGCGCGAGCTGCCCCTGGGCCCCAAGGGCGCCACGGGCGTGGGCGTGCGCACGCTCCTCGCCTATCTGCACGGCCTGGCGGGCAGACGGTAGATGCCAGGCGCTGTCGACCTCCACACGCACACTACCGCCTCCGACGGTACCTACTCGCCCGCTGAGTTGGTGGAGGAGGCGGCGCGCCGCGGTCTTCGGTTTCTCGCCATCACCGATCACGACTCTACGGAGGGACTGCCCGAAGCCATGGCGGTGGCCGAGTCGTACCGGCCGCTCGAAATCCTGCCCGGGATCGAGATCAACTGCGACGTGGAGGGGGCGGAAATCCACATCCTGGGCTACTTCATGGACTGGCAGGCGTCCTGGTTCCAGGACTTCTGTCGCGAGCAGCGACGCGAGCGACGCGCCCGCGTGCACCGCATCGTCGAGCGGCTCGCTGCCCTCAACATGCCCGTCGACGCCGAGGAGGTCTTCGCCCTCGTCAAGGAGGGTTCGGCAGGCCGGCCGCACGTGGCGCAGGTCATGGTGGCGCACGGCTACGTCAAGTCTGTGCGCGAGGCCTTCGACAAGTACCTGGGCTCGGGCAAGCCCGCCAACGTGCCGCGCAAGAAGCTCACGCCGGCGGACGCGGTGCGCCTGCTCCGGAAGGCGGGCGGCGTACCGGTGTTCGCCCATCTGGGGCTGGCCGATCGCGATGCGCTCATCCCCGGGCTCATCGCGGCGGGGCTCATGGGCATCGAGTGCTACTACACGGAGCACTCCGCGGCCCAGCGCGCGACGTACGTGGAGCTCTGCCACGATCACGGCCTGGTCGCCACCGGGGGCTCGGATTTCCACGGGCCGAAAGTGCGGGCGGCCACCCTCGGGTCGCCCTCCGTGCCCCTGTCCACGGTCGAGGAACTGCGTGCGAAGGCGGCGGCGTCTCGCTCTTCGCTGTGAGAGATGGTAAGGTCCGCCGCATGCGGTGGAGAGCGACGGGGGCACTGATGGGGGTCGCCCTCGCGCTCGGGGCGTGCGGACTCAAGGTGAGCAACACCGAGTACTTGCTCTCCCAGGCCGGGTTCCACAAGGTTGCCGGCGATACACCGCAGAAGGCCGAGCACATCCAGACGGTGGCCGCGCATAAACTGATCCGGCGAAAGAGCGGCGATGGCAAGCCGTACTATGTCTACGCCGATCCCAACTACTGTCAGTGCATGTACGTGGGCAGCGAGAGCCAGTACGCAACGTACAAGACGCTCGTCCAGCAGCAGGACGAGGCCATGGCGCTGCAGGAGGAGCGGGAGCACGAGGACTTCCAGGGGGACAAGTAGTCTCGCCGGCGATCAGCCCCGCTCGTTCTTGTCGAGCACCCCGTCCTGCATGATGACCTCGAGCTTCTAGGGAGCGCCGATGAGAGGGCTGCGCTTCGAGGCGTCGGGATCGCCGGCGGTGGTGACCGACCTCGACGAAGTGAACCGAGAGCTGGCCGCCGTCAAGTCGAAGGTGTGGCCGCTCGATCTCCGGAGCGCGCCCGCCGACGTGCGCCGCTTACTCGCTCGGTCCACCCTTCAGGCGGCCGAGACGAGCAGGGTGATGGACCACTTCCTCCTATCGCGCGAGCGGCTGCTCGAGATCATTGCAGAGGCAGGGCGCACTCCCAACGTGACGGGCGGCGGCGCTCTCTCGACCCACGTCGACTCGCATGGGTATTCGTATCCGCAGCTCTGGCTGGTCCAGGGCGGTGTCGACTACACGCGCTTCGACCGCTTCCACGTCAACACGGCGGACGACGGCACCGGCGTGGACGAGGTGCTGCAGATCCTGTCCGGCGCCGGCATCGTCATCCGCCATCGCCTGCCGGACGGCACCGTGCTGGCGCTCCATGCGGACTGTCCGAGCGACGACGTCGGCTGGCTCGTGACCTACGATGGCGGGCATGCCCACATTGGCAGTCTCAGCCGCGCTCGGCCCGGAACCAAGGCGCTCGTGCAAGCCATTGGCCCACCGCACTGGTCGGTCCGCTACACACCGGACGCGTGACGCGGCCAGGACAAGTCCGATAGCGCCGCGGACGGGATCCGGCGGGGCGCAGGTCATGCAGGCCTTCTCAGCTGAGCGTCAGGTGAGATGTCCCGCATGACCTCGGTCACGGCCGGTCGGCGACCAGGACCGCGACGGGGTAGGCGTAGTGGATCGTCGTGCCCTCCAGCCGAATGGGAATGCCCAGGCGATCGTCGGTGGCAGAGGTCCGGAAGAGGGAGCGGATCTTTTCGTCGTCGCCGGGATTGGGGAACGAGCGCTGCAAGAGACTTTCCAGCTCGTCGCGCAGTTCGTAGGAACTGCGGCGGGGCTGAGGCAATCCGGCTGACGTGAAGAGGCCGACAAGCTCGGCGCCCGGCATGGCCCGCACGTGGGACGGGTCGCGCAGGATCTCCATCTGGTTGAATGCCGCGGCCTTGACCGGATCGGCCGAGGCATCGGTGTCGACGACCGCGATGCGTCCGCCGGGCGCGCACACTCGGCGCATCTCGCGCAGCACGCCGAGCGGGTCCGGGAAGTGGTGGAAGGTGAAGCGCGAGGTGACGATGGAGAAGGAGCCATCCGGATAGGGCAGGGGCACGGCCTCGCCCTGCCGGAAGGTGGCGTTGGTCAGGCCCTTTTCGGCGGCCAAGGCGCGGGCGCGATCGAGCATGGCCGGCGTGATGTCGATGCCCTCGGCGCGGCGAGCCACTTGGGCGAACGCGCAGACCACGAGCCCACCACCGCACGCCACGTCCAGCACCGTGTCATCGGGCCCGGCCCCACAGGCGTCGACGAGCAGACGCATGGCCTCTTCACTGGCGATGGTCTTCGCCGTGGAGAACGGGGTGGCCTGGCGGGTGAACTGATCGAGGATCAGGTCGCGGTGGCTCGAGTCGGTCATGGGTCAGAACCCTCCTGGCTCGGGGTGAGAAAGGTAAGGTAACGCTCGCTCGTGGCCGCGCCTCCTGACAGATCACGCTCGATGGATCTCCGAGGCTCTCTCGTCCGCGCGCGAAGGGTTACGGCGCGAGCCAGCTCAGCAGATAGGGCACGCTCACCACGAGGAGCGTGCCGAGCCCCGCCAAGACGAGCATCAGCCGGAACCAGCCCGCGGCGAAGAGGGTGTGAGCGCCCGGCTCTACGTGCGGCCGCCGCTCGGCTGATTGGAACAGCACGACCAGGGCGAGGATGAGTCCCAGGGAGAGAATGATGATGCCAAGCGCCCGCGAGCCCAGGGGCAGGGTGGGGACGTAGATGGGAAGGCGGGTGCCGATGGCGCCCACGATGAGGAGCAGGGAGATGGCCCAGCCGCGCGTGCGCCACCAGACCACCCAGGCCAGCGTGGCCCACATGGTCAGACCGCCCACGTCGAGGGCGAGGCGCCACTGCCCGCAGGTGCGCAGGTTGCCCTCACACTTCACAAGGACGATGGCGAACCATACCCACACCCAGGTGACGAAGAGGACCAGGAGCACGAAGCCCAGGAGCGGCATGCGGCCGCCGAAGATTTCGGGAGCCAGGTTCCACCAGGCGCGGCCCATGATGACGGCGGCGAGGATCACACCGATCCAGGCGAGGCCGTGAGCCGCCGACTCCGCCGCGCCCAGGCCGGGCAGATGGGCAAGGCCGATCATCGCGCAGATAAAGATCCCGACAAAGCCGATGAAGGACGTCGTCCGGTAACGCAGCAGCCGCTCGGGCATGCGTCAGTGTCCTCTCACGAGGCCGCGCCGTGACGGCCGGCACCTTTGGCGAAGCGCTGCGCTCCTTCGAAGCTTCTCTCCCGACTCGGTCGTGGCCCTGCCAAGCTCGAACTCGCGGCTGAGCGCGGTGGTGTCCGGCACGCCAAGATAGTACACCGGCATGCCCGCCACCACGTCGAGGCCGCGCTGGGTGAGGTCGGCGCCCCCTTCCTTGAGATGACCGTAGCGTGGAGCGGGTTGCTCGCCCGGATCACCACTAGGGTCTTGTCCTCTGCCTCGCCCTCGAGCACGCCCACACGATGCCCACATCCGGTCGCGCAAAGGCGGAATGGGCGCCGTGCCGGAGGGCGGCCTGAGCGAGCGGCAAAGAGAACGGGGGCAGGGAGGCGGCTAGTCGAGGGTGAGTGCTGGCGGGTGACCGAGATCACCAGCTCCTCATGTGCTGGGACAGGGGCTATCCTCCTCGCCAGATGAGGGGCAAACGAGGCGCGGCACGAGGACACGGGAGTGGGACTTGCCCTCGCCCGGAAGTTTGTGGAGCTCCACGGCGGGAGGATCTGGGTCGAGTGCCAGGTGGGCAAGGGCTCGATCTTCACCTTGCGGATCCCGACGAGCCAAAACGACTAGATCGCGCCTGCTCGTGTTCGGCGACCGCCTCCTCGAGGAACTCGAGGGAGTGCCGCCAGGCATCGATGCCCGCCTCCGCGTCGACCTTCGTGCTTCCTCCCTGGTGATAGAGATAGCCCGCGAGTCCTTCGCCGGGCAGACCGATGTCGCGCACCGAGGTGGGCGCGTAGGGCACGAAGATGAGGTGGCCGGCGCCTTCGTACTTGAGGTGGCGGTGGGGAAACGGACGACGGTGAGCCCGGAGGCGTCGCAAGGCGATGTCGGCCAGATCCGAGGACGGCCACATCTGATCGTCGGTTCCCGAGACGAGCAGGATCGGCCCGCGCGTCTTCTCGACGGGAATGGTCGCCCGCTCCACCGCTCGCGCGTCGCGGAGGCAGCTCCGGTAAAAGGGCGTGTACGCGACGGACTTTCCCGGCTCGGGCACCGGCAGCGGACCGCTCGCCGAATTGTTCTCCTGAAGATAGGGGAGGGGTTGGCCGCGATAGGTCCACGCGGCCAGCGGGCGCGTGTCGCCCGGCTCCGGCTCGCCGAGAGGCCAGAACACGACGCCGCTCGGCACCCAGGCGATCACTGCGTTGATGTCGGGAAAGGTGGCGCCGAGGAGCAGCGCGAGCTCGCCGCCGCGTGAGGGGCCCGACACCGCGAGGAGGCGGTCGCCAAGCCAGGGCTGAGCGCGCATCCAGCGGATCGCCCGCTCGAAGTACTCGAGCGGGATGTTGACGAGACCGCGAGGCAAGCCCTCGACACCGAAGTAACCGAGGGCGAGCGCGGCATAGCCATGGGAGGCGAGAATGGCCGCCGGCCCTCGGAGAGACCGCCGGTGCCGCCGGAGAGGACCATCACCGCGGGATGCGGGCCAGGATTGGGCGGCAGGAAGAGGGTTCCGACGATGCCGTCGCGCCGGATCGGCTCTCGGGTCACGCCGATGCCCGCTCCGCGCCGCTCCAGGGTGAGCCGGCTGGTCGTGCCGTCCGAGGCGCGCGCCTCGAGCTCGACGAGCCAGGGTTGCATCACGATGCCCGCAGGAAACGGATGGACGTCGCCCCCCGGCTGGCGCTCGGCTGACCAGATGAAGCCCATGGCCGCCACGTCTTCATAGGTGCCCGACACGGGCGCCTGGCGCGTGAGATCCACGCATCCAGACTCGTCAGTGACGAAGGTCGCGTGCGACTGCCAGCGGGAGCCGTCGGCGAAATCCATGCTCGCGGTGAGAGTGACGGGCTGGCCTGCCGCGTAGCCGCGCAGCTCGAGGGCGACGGGCTGATCGATGAGCGCGCTCGCGTGGTCAACCACGATCATCGGCGGCCTCGCACGGGACGAACGACGCGTCATGTTTCCGTGTGGCTTTCGCGGTAACGGCATGCTACATAGCGGGCGCGATGGACGTCCTCGGTGCCCACGCCGCCCGCCACCCGGACAAGCCCGCACTGATCGAGGGCGATCGCGTCTGGTCTTGGGCGGAGTTCGTGGAGCGACGCAATCGCCTCGGCCATGCCCTGGTCGACCTCGGGCTCCGCCCCGGCGAGCACGTCATCGTCTACGCCGCCAACTCCATCGAGCACCTGCTGGCGGGCACCGGCGCCCGCGCGGCGGGTCTCGTCCCCGCGCCCATGAACCACCGCCTGGTGGCCGAGGAGGTGGCGTACATCCTCGATCACTCCGACGCGGTGGCGGTGTTCGTGAGCGACCAGTTCCTGCCAGTAGTCGAGGCGATCCGCGCGGAGGCGCGCAATGTGCGCCACGTCGTTCTCGTGGGAGAGGCTCGACGGGACTGGGCGACGCATCTCGACGACCTCCTCGCTCGCGGGCGACCCGAGCCGGTAGAGCTCGATGCCGCGGCCTTCGGCGCCTCGATCATCTACACGGGAGGCACCACGGGCAAGCCCAAGGGAGCGCTCCGTCGGAGCATCGACCCGCAGAGCCTCATGGAGACTCTCCGCGCCATGGACGTGCTGGACCCGAACCACGTGCATCTGGTGGCCGGGCCCATGTACCATTCGGCCCCCGCCGGGTTCGCCACCTACGCCCACATCGTGGGCGCCACCGTGGTGATCATGCCCAAGTTCGACGCCGAGCGCGCCCTCGCCGAGATCCAGCGCCGCCGGTGCTCCAGCACCTTCATGGCGCCCACCCTGCTCAAGCGGATCATGGACTTGCCCGAATCCGTTCGGACCCGCTACGACGTATCGTCCATGAGAGCCATCATCATGGCCGCCGCTCCCTGTCCCATGAGCGTGAAGGAAGGGGTGATGAGCCACTTCGGCCCGGTGCTCTACGAGTTCTACGGCTCGACGGAGCTGGGGGTGAACACGATCCTGAAGCCGGCCGACGTGCTGCGGAAGCCCGGGTCATGTGGCCAGGCGGCGCCGGGGCGCGAACTCGCGCTACTCGACGACGACGGCAAGCCCGTGCCCGTGGGGGAGCCGGGCGAGCTCTACGTCAAACAGTTCTCCGGCATCCTCGATGAGTACTACAAGGACCCCGCGGCCAGCGCGGCGATGCGGCGGGGCGACTGGTACTCCGTGGGCGACGTGGCGTACCGGGACGCCGACGGCTTCCACTACATCTGTGATCGCAAGCGCGACATGATCATCTCGGCTGGCGTCAACATCTATCCCGCGGAGATCGAGGACGCGCTGCACCGCCATCCCGATATTCAGGACGTGGCGGTGTTTGGAGTGCCCGACGACGATTGGGGCGAGCGTGTGCACGCGGCCATCCAGCCGCGCGCGGGGAGCCGACTGACCGTCGAGGACGTGGTCGCCTTCGCGCGCCAGCATCTCGCCGGCTACAAGATGCCCCGCGAGGTGACCTTTCACGACGATTTCCCGCGCGACGCTGCGGGCAAGCTCATCAAGCGGGTGCTGCGCGAGCCGTACTGGGCGGGCCGGGCGGGGCGAATCTGAGGGTGCGCGCCCCGCTCGCCGTCAAGATCATCGTCCTCATCGTGGTCGTGCTCATCGTGGGCTTCGGCGTCTCCACCATCCTGACCATCCAGCGCGAGGCGGAGCTCCTCGTGGAGCAGAGCAAGCAGGCGGCGCGCAAGCTCACGGCGACCCTCACCGCCAGCATCGAGGCGGCCATGCTCCAGGAGCGTCCCGACATCGCGCGCATGCAGATCCTCGAGATGCAGAAGAACACGCCCGTGGAGGGGCTCACCGTGTATCGACGCAACGGCGTCGAGGCCTTCACCGACACCTCTACCTTGATGCAGGTGATGAAGGAGGCGGATCTGCAACCGGGCGTGATGGAGAGCATCAAGAAGATGGCGCGTCCGGCGGGCCCGCCTATGACGGGGACCCTCTTCGAGCAGGCGGTGGACACGCTCAAGACGCAGGAAGCCGTCTTGAACGCCAATGGGCAGACCCTCTTCGTGCTCGCGCAGCCCATCGCCAACCAGGAGCGCTGCCAGGGCTGCCACGGCACCGATCACAAGGTGCGCGCGGTGGTGCGCGTGGCCACGTCGATGGAACCGGTGATGAACGCGGTGCGGGCGCAGCGCAACCGCCAGCTCTTCGTGGCGGTGCTCACCATCGTGGCCGCCGCCGCCGTTCTCGGCTTCGCCATGCGGCGGGTGGTCGTCCGTCCCATCCAGGATCTCGCCCGGGTCGCCCATCGCATCGGCGAGGGGGACTTCCAGGCGCGCGCCCGCACCAGCTCGGGCGACGAACTGGCGCGCCTCGGCTCGGCCTTCAACGACATGACGGAGCGCCTGGCCACCGCGCAGGACCATCTGGAGTCGCGCAATCGCGAGCTCGCCACCACCCTGGAGGAGCTCCAGGCCTCGCGCCAGCGGCTGGAAGTCCTCGAGCAGCTCAAGGGCGAGCTTTCCAAGTTCGTGCCCGACGCCGTGAAGGAGCTGCTCGAGCGCGATCCGGCGGCGACCCAGCTCGAGAAGCGCCAGGAAGAGGTCTCCGTGCTTTTCCTGGACATCGCGGGCTACACGCGGCTCTCAGAGCAGGTGGAAGCGAAGAAGCTGAATCAGCTCGTGCAGACCTATTTCTCTGCCTTCCTCGAGATCATTCGCCGGCACCAGGGCGATGTGAACGAGACGGCGGGCGACGGGCTCATGGTGATCTTTCAGTCGAAGAGCCGCGAGCCTGGTCGCGGGCCCACGGACCACGCGCTGAATGCCGCCCGCGCTGCCCTGGCCATTCGCCAGCGCACGGTGGAGCTGAACGAGGAGCACCGCGACGTGTTCCCCTCCGTGGCGCTCCACATGGGCATCAACACGGGCGAGGCGTGGGTAGGGGCGACCAAGATCGGCGGCGCCGGCTCGCAGCGCTGGACCTTCACGGCCACCGGCCCCACCACCAATCTCGCCGCGCGCTTCGCGGGCTCCGCCCAGGGCGACGAGATCGTGGTCGGCCCCGCCACCGCCGAACGCATCGTGGGGTTCTTCGTTCTGGAGAACCTGGGAGAGAAGAGTTTCAAGAACGTTTCCCAGCCCCTCCGCGTCTATCGCATCATCCCCCCCGGCGTCTATGACACGATCGCCTGATCCTCAGGTGTAGGCGGGAAACATCTCGCGAAAGGTTTCGGGAGTGGTCCGCGATCTGAAGTAGGGAATCTGCCGCTCGGAGTACTCGGGGCCGCCACGGAACACGATGGAGCCCGTGGCGAGGAGGCGCCCGGAGGCGGAGCGGAGCGTGCTCTCCGTTCGCCAGAAGGTGCGCCGTTTGTCGATGGCCGTGACCTCGGCGAAACGACCGCCCGCGATCAAGGCCTCTCCGAGCGGAAGGTCGGGCGCGTGCAAGCTCACGGTGAGCCGATTGGTCAGCCCCCCTTCCTTCATGACGAGGGCGCCCAGCCACCAGGAGACCTCGTCGAGGAGCACGGGCGCCAGCGCGGGATGTAGCCGCTCGTCCGTGCGCCACGGCTCGCGCGGCGTGAGGCGCGTCCACACGCCCGCCTCGTCGAAGTTGAGCGCGACCTGGAGTCCCAGGGGGTTGAGCGCGCCACAGGCGAGGCAGTGGTCCGACATGGGCAGGGCCCGTCCGACGCCGTCGATGGCCGCCGACGAGACGGGCGGCGCCTCCGCGAGGGCGATGACGCCGCCGCTCGTGAGAGTGAGCCCGCCCTGACGAATGCTGAGGCTGGTCGCCTCCGCGGTGCGCTCCGTGACGAGATCGAGCGCGGTCTCGATGGGCACCGACGAGGTGAGTCTGCCCTCGATCCGCCGCGGGCCCGCGGCAATTCCCAACCGCTCTGCCGCCGCGTCCACCAGAGCGAGCAGGCAGCCACCGTGCACGATGCCGGGCCAAGATTGCAGGACGGCGGGCGCGTCGAGCCGGCCCCGGCCGTCGGGGAAGAAGCTCAGCGCGCGATCGAAGGCCTGCGCGATGGTGTCCAGCGGCGTGCCCGCTCGGTCTGCATGCTAGAGTGAACGCGAACGATGGCGGCCCCCGTCATGATTCCAGCTATCTTACGTCTCGGAGAAAGCGGGCCGCAACGTCCGTGATCCGCGGGTTCGAGTTCGTCGCCGGCGGACCATTCGCGCGGGCAACCTTCACCAACTTCGTGTTCATGTCGAGCCTGAGCTGTCTCATCCTCTTGCCGCTGTACATCCAGCGACTAGGCGGCACGGAGGCGGACATCGGCTTCGTGCAGGGGATGTACAGCGCGGCGGGCATCGTGTGCCAGCCCTTGATCGGCCTCTGGCTCGACCGGGTGGGCCGTCGCTTTTTCATGCTCCTCGGTGTCGCCCTCATCCTCTTCGCCTCCATCGGCTTCCTCGTGATCTTCTCCATTCCTCTCCTCGCCATCCTCCGCGCCGTGCAAGGGCTCGGCTTCTCCGCCTTCTTCGTGGCGAACTACATGCACGTGATCGACCACGTCCCCGTGGAGCGCCGCGGCTGGGCCCTCGGCATCTACGGCGTCTCGGGCTTTCTCGGCACGGCTCTCGCTCCGCTCCTGGGCGAGCTCGTGGTGCGCCAGCTGGGCTTCAGCTGGCTCTTCACCCTGGCCATGCTCCTCGCGGCGGCCGCGGCCCTTCTGGTGATGCGCACGCTGGGCATCCGCCCGCCCCACCTCGGCGCCGGTCCGGGCCTGGAATCCCTTCGCGAGGGAATCGCCGACATCATGCACATGCACATGACGCTGGCCTTCTTCTTCGGGCTCGGCACCGGAGTGATGTTCACCTTCCTTCCCACCTTCGGCGACAGCCTGGGCGTGCACAGCATCAGCCTCTTCTACACCGCCTATGCCATCGCGGCGGTGGGCGTGCGCGTGGTGGGCGGTAACCTGATCGACACGCGCGGCCGTCGCGAGGTGATCGTGCCCTGCCTCTTCATCATGTCGTGCTCGGCGGGCCTCCTCGTAGCCCTCGCCTTCTTTCCGGGCCCACGCTTCAATTTTCCCGTGGTGCCCTTCCTCTTCCTCACCGGGCTCCTTGCGGGCGGCGCCCACGGCTTCCTGTATCCTGCCCTCGCCGCCCTCCTCATGGATGTGACGCCCGAGCGGCGGCGGGGCGGGGCGGTGGGCATCTTCAGCGCGATGTTTCTCGTGGGCAACGCGGTGGGCGCCGTGGTGTTCGGTTACATCGCCCACTGGCTCGGCTACCGCGTCATGTGGAGCGTGCTCACGCTGTTCATCATCGCGGGCTTCGTCCTGTCCTTCCGTCTGCGCCCGAGCGGGAGCGGCGAGCTCGTCCCCGCGAGTTGACTTGCTTTCATCCGGGCCGGATACTGCTGACGCCCTCGGGCCGGTCATCCTCGCGAGGAGGACGATGATGGCGACACTCTCACGCGCGTCGAGAATCACTTTGCCGCTGCTCGTGGCAGCGATGCTGGCGGCGTCGCCCGTGCATCTGCCCGCCCAGACTCCGCCCGCCGCGGGCCCGCAGGAGGCGCGGGTGGTCGGCTTGTTCACGGATCCGAGCGGGCTGCACCCCGCCATCGTCCTCCAGGGCAAGCGCGACAAGCGGAGCTTCGCCATGGGCATCGGCGCCGCGGAAGCCACGGGTATCGCCTTCCCCCTCGAGAACCGTGTGCCCCCGCGTCCGCTCACCCACGACCTTTTTCTCACGCTGTTCGGGCGGCTCAAGGTGACGGTGACCAAGGTGATCGTCACCGACCTCCGCGACAACATCTACTACGCCACCGTGTTCCTCGACGCGAACGGGCGCGAAATCCAGCTCGACTCACGGCCGTCGGATGCCATCGCCCTCGCCATCCGCGCCAAGGCTCCGGTGCTGGTGGAGGACCGCGTCTTCGACAAGTCGGAGGTCCTTCCCGCGCCCGAGGCCCCGCGCATCTAGGTTCATGGCTTCCGACGAATCTCCACCCTCCCGGCCGCTCCCGCCCGCGAGCGAGGACAGCCAGCAGTGGGCGATCCAGCGCCGCATCGACGACGTCTTCACCAAGCTCGGGGAGAAGTATGGGAACCTCACGGGGCGCGTGGTGGTGCAGATGAAGCCCGAGACCACCTTCGCGCAAATCGGCGGGTTGCGCGAGGCCAAGGCCATCGTGCGGAGCTTCGGCACCGCGCTCACCGACCCCGAGCTCTACCGCAAGTGGGGGATCCGGCCTCCGAAGGGCGTGCTCCTCTACGGGCCGCCCGGCACGGGCAAGACCATGCTCGCCCGCGCCCTGGCCACGGAGACGGCGGCCGTTTTCTATCATCTGAAACTCATGAACCTCACCTCGAAGTTCGGCCCGAACACGGGCGAGCTGCTCCCGGAGATCCTCTCCGTGGCCAAGGACCAGGGCCGGGGCGTGGTTTTCCTCGATGAGGCCAACGCGCTCTCCCTGGAGCATCTCCTGCCGCCCGCGCAGGCGCGCGAGGCCGCGGCGCGGCTGGGGGCGGCCCTCTGCGAGAAGCTCGACGGGCTCGAGGACTTCTCGCGCCTCCTCGTCGTCGGCTCCACCATCCGTCCCGACTCCGTCGACTCGTCGCTGGTGGCTCCCCGCCGCCTGGATCGGCTGGTGGAGGTGCCGCTCCCAGATGGGGCGAGCCAGCAGGAGATCTTGGAGCTGGCCCGCCGGCGCGCGGAGACGGCGGCGGGTCGCACGCTCTTCGCCGACATCGACTACCGTTCGGTGCTGCCTCCCATGGGTGGGATGAGCGGCGCGGAGATCTCGGAGATCCTCGGTCGCGCCTTGGAGCAGAAGGTGCACGCGGCGGGTGAAGGTCGGGACGCGGGCCTCGTCACCACTCACGATCTCCTGCAGCAGATCGACGGATATCGACGCATCCGCGAAATGGTCGAGAAGATCCGCTACGGACAGTACCTCTGACCCCGAGGAGGATGAGATGAGTGAGGCCGTCGAGAAACGACACCAGAGCATGGAGGCCGTGCACGCCGACGACCGGCCGTGGGAGACGCTCCGCTGGCCCGGGCAGTGGAGCAAGATGCTCTTTCATCCGCGGCCCGAGCGGCCGACCGAGCCCAACGCCGGCCTCGTGCGCTACGAGCCCGGCTCGCACCACCCGTTCCATCAGCACGACTTCGCCCAGGTCTGGTACATCCTCGAGGGCCAGTTCAAGATCGGGGACGCGACCTACGGCCCCGGCACCATGCTCTTCTACCCCGACCCACACTCCGAGCCGCCGCTCTCCACGGAGACGGGCGGGCTCATGCTCTTCTGCCAGTACCAGGGGCCGACGACCCAGGGCCGCCCCCTCTACGACGGGCGCTTCAACATGAAGGCACGCAAGCCCATCTCGGAGGAGCGCATCGACGTCTGACGTCCGCTGCCGTCGCCAGATCCGTGGCGGGGATGGTACGATCTCCGCTCGATGCCCTCGCTCACCCGGATCCGCGTCCGGTACAAGGACACCGACACCATGTCGGTCGTCTACTACGGCAACTACCTCACCTACTTCGAAGTCGGCCGCGTCGAGTACCTGCGTGAGAAACACCTGCCGATGTCCGAGGTGAACCGCCGCATCCACATGCCGGTGGTCGAAGCCTTCGTGAAGTACATCAAGCCCGCCAAGCTCGACGACCTTTTGGAAGTCACGTCTCGGGTGAGCGAGCGGAAGCGGGCGAGCTTCACCTTCTCGTACGAGATCAGGAACGAGGCGGGCGAGCTGGTGGCCACCGGCTACACGCGCCACGCCTGCTGGGACCCCGCCACCTCCAAGATGATCGCCATGCCCGACTGGCTCAAGGAGATCATGCCGGATGCCGACCTCGACCCGACCGATCGCTGACATCGCCCGCGAGCTGGGACTCGGCGCGGAGGAGTGGCTGCCCTACGGGCGCGACAAGGCCAAGGTACTGCTGTCCGCTCTCGCCGCCCGCCGTGCTCAGCCCGACGGCAAGCTCGTGGTCGTTTCCTCGATCACCCCCACCCCCGCCGGCGACGGCAAGACCACCATGACCATCGGCATCGGGCAGGCGCTCGCGCGCATTGGAGCCAAGCCTGTCATCGCCCTCCGCGAGCCGTCCATCGGTCCCACCCTCGGCATGAAGGGCGGTGGCACGGGCGGGGGGCGGGCACAGGTGGTGCCCATGGAGGACGTCAACCTCCACTTCACCGGCGATTTCCACGCGGTCACCTCCGCCCACAATCTCCTCGCCGCCGCCGCGGACAACCACCTCCACCACGGCAACGCCCTCGGCATGGACGTGCGCCAGGTGCTCTGGCGGCGCGTCCTCGACGTGAACGACCGAGCCTTGCGTGAGGTGGTGGTGGGCCTGGGCGGCCGCATGGACGGCGTGCCGCGCGAGGGTGGCTTCTACATCACGTCCGCCTCCGAGATCATGGCCGTGCTCTGCCTGGCCGAGGACATGGCCGATCTCAAAGTGCGCCTCGGCCGCATGGTAGTGGCCCTCCGGCCGGCCGGCGCCCCCGTGCTCGCCGACGAACTCAAGGTCACTGGAGCGATGGCTGCCCTCCTGCGTGACGCCGTCCACCCCAACCTGGTGCAGACCATGGAGGGGACGCCGGCCCTCGTCCATGGCGGCCCCTTCGCCAACATCGCCCACGGCTGCAACTCGGTGGTGGCCACGCGGATGGCGCTCAAGCTCGGAGATATCTGCCTCACCGAAGCCGGCTTCGCCACCGACCTCGGCGCCGAGAAGTTCTTCGATATCAAGTGCCGCCTGGCCGGCCTCCGCCCCGACGCCGCCATGGTGGTGGCCACGGTGCGCGCGCTCAAGTATCACGGCGGAATTCCCGTCCCCGAGTTGGGCCGGGAGAACGTCGAGGCGCTCGTGCGTGGTCTCGACAATCTCGAGGCACACGTGGAGGCGGTGCGACAGTTCAAGGTGCCGCTCCTCATCGGGCTCAACCGCTACCCGACGGACACAGAGGCCGAGTACAAGGCCGCGCTCGATCGCTGCGCGGCCCTCGGGGTTTCCGCCTACGTTGCCGACGTGTTCGGGCAGGGCGGGGAGGGCGGCGAGGATCTCGCACGTGGCCTGCTCAAGCTCCTCGAGTCCGAGCGCTCGGACTTTGCCCCACTCTATCCGCTCGACGCGCCGATCAAGAGCAAGCTCGAGACCATTGCCACCCGCGTGTACGGCGCCGACGGCGTCGACTATCCCCGGAGGGTGGATCGCCAGATCGCGCAGGCGGAAAGCCTCGGCTATGGCCGCCTCCCCGTGTGCGTGGCCAAGACGCAGCGCTCGCTGTCCGACGACCCCACGCTGCTCAACCGGCCGCGGGGTTTCCGGGTCACCGTGAACGATGTGCGGATCTCCGCGGGAGCGGGCTTCCTCGTGGCGCAGGCAGGCGACATCACCACCATGCCGGGGCTGCCGCGCAAGCCCAACGCGGAGGGCGTCGACGTGACGGTAGAGGGGACGATCACGGGTCTCTTCTGAGCCGTGTGATATACTGCGCGATGGTCCGGGCGGTTACGCAACCAATCCTATGATCCAGGCTGACCACCTCACAAAAAGCTATGGGCCGGTGACGGCCATCCACGACGTGTCCTTCAACGTCGACAAGGGACAAATCGTGGGATTCCTCGGTCCCAACGGCGCCGGCAAGTCCACCACCATGAAGATCCTCGCGTGCTTCATGGCGGCCACGGGCGGGCGCGCCACCGTGGCAGGATTCGACGTGTTTAGCCAGTCGCTGGAGGTGCGCCGGCGCATCGGCTATCTGCCGGAGAACGCCCCGCTCTACGGAGATCTGCCCGTGGCCGCGTATCTGGACTTCGTGGCCGAAGCCAAGGGAGTCTCGCGGGGTCTCCGCCGCTCGAAGGTCGCCGACGTGATGGACCGCTGCGCCATCGCGGACATGCAGCACCGCCTCATCGGCAAGCTTTCCAAGGGTTATCGTCAGCGCGTGGGCCTGGCCCAGGCCCTCCTCGGCGATCCCGAGGTACTGATCCTCGACGAGCCGACCATCGGCCTCGACCCGCGCCAGATCGCGGAGATCCGAGCCCTGATCAAGTCGCTGGGCGGCCAGCACACCGTCATCCTCTCCACGCACATCCTTCCCGAGGTCTCGATGGTCTGCGACAGCATCATCATCATCCATCGCGGACGCATCGTGGCCCAGGGCACGCAGTCCGAGCTGGTGCAGCAGGTGTTCCCCGCCGCTCGCGTCGAGGTGGAGATCGGCGGGCCGTCGCCGGCGGTGGCCGCCGCCCTCAAGGCCCTGCCCGGCGTCACCTCCGTGGACGCCGCGGTGTCCGGGGACGGCGCGGCCCGCTTCGTGATCGAGTCCCCGCGCGGGCGCGACGTGCGTGGTGATCTCACGCGGTTGGTGGCGGCGCGCGGATGGGAGCTCCTCGAGCTGCACACCCTCGGCCTCTCCCTGGAGGAAGTGTTCATCCGCGTGGTGGCGGGCGAGGAGCACACTCCGCAGATCATCGAGAACGTGCAGGAGACCACGTGATGGGCTTCATACCCATCTTCAAGAAGGAGATGCGGCTCTACTTCGGCTCCCCCGTAGCCTACGCCGTGGCCACCTTCTTCCTGTTCATCGCCGCCTTCTTCTTTGCCCCGTCCTTCATCCAGTACGCGGAGTTCTCGATGCGGGCGGCCATGCAGCCGCAGATGATGGGGCAGGGGCTCAACGCAACCGAGAACATTCTGCGGCCCCTCACCTACAACATGGCGGTGGTGCTCCTCTTCTTCATCCCCATGCTGACCATGCGCCTCTTCGCGGAGGAGAAGCGCGCGGGCACCATGGAGCTGCTCCTCACCTATCCGCTGCGCGACGGTGAAGTGCTGGCGGGGAAGTTCCTCGCCGCGCTCAGTCTCTACGTCTTCATCCTCATCGTCACGCTGTTCTATCCCGCCACCGTGGCCTGGTTCACCCGGATCGAGTGGGGGGCCGTGCTCACCGGCTACCTGGGCCTCCTCCTCATCGGAGGCGCCTTCCTCGCCGTCGGGCTCTTCGTCTCCTCGACCACGGAGAATCAGATCGTGGCGGGGTTCGGCACCTTCGGAGTGCTCCTCGCGCTGTGGCTCCTCGGCTGGTTCGCGGACTCGGCGCAGGGCGCCCTCCGCACCGTGGTGCAACAGATGGCGATCATCGAGCACATGGACAGCTTCGCCAAGGGCGTCATCGACACCAAGGACCTCGTGTACTACCTCACGGTGATCGCCTTCGCCCTCTTTCTCACCCTCCGGTCCCTCGAGTCCAAGCGGTGGCGGGGCTAGGCCGGTGACCTTCCTCAAGCGCTGGGGCCTGTGGGCGGTCGTGATCTGCCTCCTCGCCGCGGCAGCCCTCGTCCTCTTCGTGCCGTGGCTGATCAAGCTGCGCGTGGCCCTGCTCATCCTGGCCGCTGTCCTCCTCGTGGTTACCCTCGCCCTGAACTGGCGAGAAGGCGCCTCGATCCTCGGCCGTCGTGGCACCCGCTATGGGGCCAGCGCCGCCCTCCTCATCGTGCTCGCTTTGGGGGTGGCCGTGCTCGCCAACGCGGTGTCCCTGCGCTACAACGCGCGCTGGGACCTGACGGAGAACAAGCGCCACAGCCTCTCGCCGCAAACGGTGAAGCTGCTCAAGGCGCTGAA
>Ga0306920_100002256_pt1 | contig 24338 bp, 20 predicted proteins | sample flu12Cox44000170_FD_204666 | JGI IMG/M metagenome (GOLD analysis project Ga0306920, IMG submission 204666) | Lab enrichment of tropical soil microbial communities from Luquillo Experimental Forest, Puerto Rico - flux4day.12C.oxic.44.000.170 (v2)... | ecosystem: Environmental > Terrestrial >...
CACCGCCTCGGGAGCAGCGGCGCTCCTCGATTCCTCGACGGGTGGCGCAGGCGACGGCGACGGAGGCGACGGCATCGCCTTGGGAGCAGCGTCTCTCCTCGATTCCTCGACGGGCGGGGCAGGGGACGGCGCCGTCGCCAGCCGACGGGCCGAAGCGGTCAAGGAATCCAGCAATCCTCCGGCGACGGCGGGCACGTGCAAGCCTCGCCATGCGCTCACGGACATCTCGGGAAGCCGACGAATCTCGGAAAGTCGTGGATAGGCGTAGACCCCAACTGCCCCCAGTATAAGGGCGGCCGTCACACCAATTCCCACCCGCTTCGCCAGACGTCCCGTCCGCGAGGCGACGGAGGGATCCCGATCGATGTGCTCCTCGAAACGGCCGTGATAGCGGCGGTTGAGGGTCCGGTCGCAGGTCTCACAGGCGGCGGTGTGGCCCTCCAGCTCTGCCCACTCTGTCAGGCCGAGCCGTCCGGCGAGCAGGCCGGACATGGCCTTGCGCGCCTCCGCGCAGGTCATGACCCCACCGACATGGCGCGGAGGAAGGCAGGCTCTTCCAGCGCCTTGCCCACGCCGAGCACCGCGCAGCGAGCGGGCTCTTCGCTGACTCGCACCGCGAGGTGCGTGATGGCGCGCAACCCCACGTCAAGCCCGGTAAGATGGGCACCACCGCCCGTGAGCACGATGCCCGTGTCGAGGATGTCCGCCGCCAGCTCGGGAGGTGTTCGCTCCAGGCACGTGCGCACCGTCTCCAGGAGAGCGGCCATCGGTTCGCGCAGCGCCTCGCGAAGCTCCTGGACCGATACCCCGATGGTCTTGGGCAGGCCGGTGATGAGATTCCGACCTTTCACCTCACGGATCACCGAGAGACCGCTATCCCCCTCGGGACCGCTTCCGGCCATGGATCCAATGGCGAGCTTGAGATCCTCGGCCTGCCGGGGGCCGATGAGGAGGCTGTGGCCCTTCCGGACGTGCTGGATGATCGCCTCGTCCAGATCGTCGCCGCCGAAGCGCAACGACTCGCAGCCCACGATGCCGGACAGGGAGATCACGGCCACCTCCGTGGTCCCGCCGCCAATATTGACGATGGTGTGCGCCCCCGGCTCCGACACGGCCAGGCCCGCGCCGAGGGCCGCCGCCACCGGCTCTTCCATGAGGTGCACGGCGCGCGCGCCCACGCTGCGCCCCAGCTCCTGCACGGCGCGCTTCTCCACCGGCGTGGTGCCAAAGGGCACCACCACGGCGAGACGCGGGCCGCGGACCCGCCAGCGGCCGATCACCGTGTCGATGAAGTAGCCGAGCATATGGGTGGCCGCGTGCACGTTGGCGATCACACCCCGGCGCAACGGGGCGATCACCTCCACGTTCTCGGGCACCCGGCCGATCATGGCCTTGGCCGCGCGGCCCACCGCAAGCACCGAGCCCTGATGTAGCGCGATCACGGAGGGCTCGTCGAGGACCACGCCCTCGCCGGGGACGTACACTCTCGTGTTCGCCGTGCCCAGGTCGATGGCGAGGTCGCCCGAATCGAGGCGCGGATGCATCACGCGCGTCCGGGCAGCGCGGTGCGCCGTCCGCGGCCGGCTCCGTTCCGTCGGCATCGGCAGGAAACGACCATGGCTTGCGCATGAAGCAACTGCCGTGCCCACGCCGCGCGGGCTCCGCCCTCGCGCGAAGATGCCGATCTCCCAGCCTCTGTCGTGCGCACCGTCTCGGCCGCGAAAGAAATACCCGGTGCGCCGAGCCGCCGCGCTTGTAGTTCTTACACGCTCTTAGCTCGCGAGCCACGCCGGAGCCACGCCGAGGCGCCGCCACGTGCGGGCCACGCGCTCGGGAGTGCCGAGGTCGCACCACGTCAGCTCGGGCACCGTGGAGACCACCAGCGAGAGCGACGCGTCCTGGAGCACGGCGCGGGAGAAGTTCGCGGTGGGAGCGAGCATGCACGCCTGCCGCATCGCCCACGGCTCGTGCTGGGTGCCCAGGAAGAGCTCCATACGACTCAGCCGATCGTGGAGGAGGGGGACACAGGAGCGACCGGCATCCACGAGCGCCGACACGCGGGCCGCGAAGACGAACATGTTCCACAGGCAGCCGGCGTGGAAGAGCGCGTCCGCCTCCGCGAGCGAGGGTTTCTCCAGGAATCGCCGCACGCGGTGGAGCGGGCCGCGCGCCGTCCACGCCACCGTTTCCCCAGGCTCGATCCAGCCGTACTCGGGCTCGGGATTTGTCGCCTCCGCGGCGAGGAGAATCATGGACTCCGAGCGTCGCGGCACCGTCCGCGCCACATCGGCCACGTGGCACATGAAGGCCGACTCCTCGAGCACGAAGTGATCGGAGGGAAAGACCACCACCGTCGCCTCCGGATCGCGCGCGCTGATCCAGTGCGCGGGAAGGAGCACCCCCGCCGCCGTGCCGCGATCGTAGGCCTGCGCGAGCACGTGCGGGCGCGGAGCGCCACGGAGCTCCGCCTCCACGTACGATCCATGGCTGGCCAGGGTCACCACGATGGTGCGCTCGGGGGGAATGAGGAGGGCCACCCGGTCGAGCGTCTGGCGGAGGAGCGACCGCGCTCCCACCACCGCCGCGAACTGCTTCGGCCGCTCGTCGCCGTAGAGATGACGGGTGAGGGTGCGGAGACGGAGCCCTTCTCCGCCCGCGAGCACGATGGCCCAGAGGTGTCCGCCCTCTTCCGGCCACGCGCGGAAACGACGCGATGACGGTGCTGCCACGGCAACCGACCCGTTCATGCCAAGCCTCCTTATGGGGATCTCTGTCGCGTCTGGGGTCCGGCGCGTACCTCGAGAGCCGGACGATGTCGACGGGAACCTCACGGGTCCGCCCGCCGCTGCGCTTCGCACATGGGGCGAGCCCGTGCCGGCAGCAGGTCAGGCGATCAGGCGGACCCTAGGCGGACGGTGGGCTACGAGTGCCGTCCGAGCGCAGGCGGCGAGGCGGGAGCTCGCCCGGCTCGGGAATGACCACGGCGGCGGAAGCGATGGTGAGGCGAGGCGAGAGACTCGGCGACGAATCCGGGGTGGCCGCGCTGAGGGAGACGAGAAAATCGACGACGTCGTCGAAGTCGGCGGCGTCGTAGACCCCGGCCAGCCACGTTGCATCCGGCGGGCTCGCGTGCGCGAAGGCCACCAGCGTGACGAGCACCACGCCGAGCAGCAGGATGAGAGTGAGCCGGCCCCGCATGGTGAAGAGGCTACCCTCCCTCGGCGCGGCACGCAAGTAAACTTCGCGTGACGGGCGTCCTTCTCCGTGATGCGGACGCGAGCGGAATGTGAAGGAGTGTGAAGCTCGCGCGATTCAAGACTCGGGCGCGTGGTCCTCGTCGACCCACGCCACGAGGAGCGTGTAGCTCACCGCGAGCAGCACCGGCCCCATGAAGAGCCCGATGATCCCGAAGGCGAGCACGCCGCCCAGCACGCCCACGAAGACGACGAGCAGCGGCAGATCGGCGCCCTTCTTGATAAGGATGGGACGGATGAAGTTGTCGAGGGTGCCCGTGATCACCGTCCACACCACCATGATGCTGCCCCACAGCGTCTGGTCCTGCCAGAAGAGCCAGATCACCGCGCCGACCATGACGGGCACCGCGCCGATCTGCGCCACTCCGAGGAGAAACATGATGGCGGTGAGGATCGTCGCGTGAGGCACGCCCGCCACGACGAGGCCGATGCCGCCCACGATCGACTGCACGAGAGCGGTGACCACGATGCCGAGGGCGATGGCGCGGATGGCCTGGCCGGAGAGGCGGACCGCGCGCTCTCCTCGCCCGCCCGCCAGGCGCCGCGCGAAGGCGATCACAAACTCTGCCGCCGGCTCGCCCTGCGCGTAGAGGAGCGCGGCGAGGGCGAGGGTGAGGAGGAGCTGGACGAGGAGGGCGAGGAGGCCTCCCGCCTGGGCGAGGAGCCAGCCCCCGATCACCGCCAGGTGCGGGGTGATCTGCGCGGCGAAGTCGGACGGGTGCATGGCCGCCACTTCTTGCCAGCGCGCGCCGAGCCTCGCCCCCACCAGCGGCAGCGAGAGGAGCCAGGCGGGAGGCGGCGGCACCGAGAAGTGGCTCAGCGACTTCGTCCATCCCGCGATCTCGTCGGCGCGATCGATGAGCGTGGCCACCGCGATGGCCACCGGCACGAGAATGATGGCGAGCATGACCAAGGTCATGATGGTGACGGCGATGCCGCGACGATTCCCGAGCTTCTGATCGATCCAGCGCATCACGGGCCACGTGGCCACCACGATCATGACCGCCCAGGTGGCGGCGGGCAGGAACGGCCGCACGATCCAGAAGCTCGCCGCGATGAGGCCGCCGATGGCGACCACGGCGAAGAGCACGCGGGTGACGTCCCAGGAAATCTGAGTCGTTCGCATTGGCGCCTATCTTACCCTAGATCGCGGTGGCCCGGCTGCCTCGTCGCCGGTACACTGGCCGGGCGCGGGCCCCAAGGGTCCGCCGGCCGAAAGGAGAGTGACAACGACCATGGCGGCGCCCACTCCGTTCCGCATCGGCATTCCTGAGCAGATTCTCACCGATCTACGCGACCGCCTGCGCCGCACGCGCTTTCCCGACCAGGCGCCCGGCGCCCCGTGGGCCTTCGGCGCCGATCTCGCCTACGTGCAGGAGCTCTGCGCCTACTGGCGCGACGCCTACGACTGGCGTAAGCACGAGGCCGTTCTCAATGGGTTCCGCCAGTTCACCGCGCCGGTGGCCGGCATCGACCTCCACTTCATCCACGAGGAAGGCCGCGGGCCCGCGCCCCTTCCCCTTCTTCTCTCCCACGGCTGGCCCGGCTCCGTCTGGGAGTTCTACAAGATCATTCCGATGCTCACCGATCCCGCGCGCTTCGGCGGAGACGCCCGCGACGCCTTCACGGTGGTGGCGCCCTCGCTGCCCGGCTACGGCTTCTCCTTCGCGCCCGGGCAGCCACGCTTCGGGGTGAGCGAGATCGCCGACGCCTTCGCCAGCCTCATGACCGACGTCCTCGGCTACCGGCGTTTCGGCGCGCAGGGAGGCGACTGGGGCGCCTTCATCACCGCGCGGCTGGGAGTGAGCCACGCCGACCGGCTCGCGGGCATTCACGTGAACCTGCTCTCCCTGCGCCGCGATCTCCCCCGGCCCGCCAACCCCACCCCGGAGGAGCGCGTCTATCTGGACGATCTCGCGGTCTGGCTGCGCGAGGAGACGGGCTATCAGTGGATACAGGGGACCAAGCCGCAGACGCTCGCGTTCGGGCTCACCGATTCCCCCGCGGGGCTGGCCGCATGGATCGTGGAAAAGTTTCGCACGTGGAGTGACTGCGGCGGCGACGTGGAGCAGCGCTTCTCCAAGGACGAGCTCCTCACCAACGTCACGCTGTACTGGGTCACGGGCGCCATCAACTCCTCCTTCTGGCCTTATTACGCGCGCTATCACGCCCCCTGGCCCATTGCGGACGGGCAGCGCATCGAGGTGCCCACCGCCTACGCGGCCTTCCCCAAGGAAATCGTGCGCCCGCCGCGCTCGTGGGCGGAGCGTGTCTACAACATCCGCCGCTGGACGGTGATGCCCGCGGGCGGGCACTTTGCCGCTCTCGAGGAACCGCAGGCTCTGGTCAACGACCTGCGGGCGTTCTTCCGGGACCTTCGCTAGAGGGAGGCACGTCTCGCGAGGAGCGTTCCAGCTTCGCGGAGCTTGAGGAGAGGGATCACCGTCTGCTCGTCGGCGCCCTCGAGGAGATCCGTGAGGACATCGGACGCTCCGCGGAAGCGGGGCTCACCGAGCTCTTCCTCGAGGCCAAGTTCGATCCGTGCGGCCCCATGAGCCTGGAAGTCATGGCGGCGATGGCTCCGCGCTAGCCTCCGCCCAGGAGCTCGTCGATGCGGCGGTGACGGTAGTCGAAGATCTCCCGGAGCTGCCGGTCGATGAATAGCCGGTTCATGAGGGCGCCCAACGGCCCTAGGGGCGGCGTGTAGAGTACCTCGTCCTCGATGACGGTGCCGTGGCCTTCCGCTCGGAAGCGATGGCAGTGGTCCCAGAGGCGGTACACGCCGGCGATCTGCACGTCGCGGAAACGGTAGGGCGGCTCGTACTCGCTGATGAGCGAGCGCCAGCGCGTGCCCACGCCGAGCACCCGCACGCGATAGTCCAGCATGAGATTCTCCGCCATGACGTAGGGCTCCGGGGTGAGGATCCGGAAGCCAAGCCACGGCGGCGTGATGCGGGGCAGGTTGCGCGGATCTTCGAAGAACGCAAAGGTCTCAGCGAGCCTACGCGGCACCCACTGCCGCCGACGCAGCGCATACACAGGCGGTCGGATCATGCTCCGGGGTGTATCGAGGCGTCGGCACGGCTAGCGGAAGAGCGGCTTCAGGCCGCAGACCGCGCGCTCTATCGTGCGCGGGACGCATTCCTTTTGAGACCCGCCTCGAACTGGCTCAGCACATAGACCGCCCACGGACGCGACCAGTGGTGGCGGCCACGCAGGAAGCCGTTCCACACGCGGTCGACGGCACGGGCGTCGAGCTGCTTGCTCTCGTGACATATCGTCCGCAGCTCCGGCTCGCGCGCTCGCATCCAGCGTGCCATGGGCAGGGTGAACCCCATCTTGCGGCGATCCCACACCCCGCGGGGAATCCGGCCATCGAGGGCGCTGAGCAGCAAGGGCTTCGGGCGCTCCTTGGCGAGCTTGTAGCGGGCGGGCAGCGACATCACCCGCTCCACCAGTGGGTGATCCAGATAGGGCACGCGCATCTCCACCGAGTGGGCCATGCTCATCACGTCGCCGTCGCGCAGGAGCTGGTTGCCGAGATAGTGCGTGATGTCGTAGGTGGTGAGCGCTTCCCGCATGCCGTCCGACCCCGCGTAGGGCAGCCGGGCGGGAGCGTTGGCAAACTCGGTGGACGAGAGTCCGAGGAGGCGGCTCGCCTGTCCCGGGGTAAAGAGCCCGCGAACGAGGAAGTAGGCGCTGAGGGCGGACGGGTCCTCGAGATAGGCGGCACGGTCGAGCCCTGCGCGCAGGACGGGCGCGCCGCGGGCGGCGGCCCGCACGAGGGTGCGCCGCGTCGACGGGGGCAGTGAGGACATGATCCGGCACACGGCTTCGAGAGCGGGCGCAAAGCGCACGTGGCGATAGCCCCAGAACACCTCGTCCCCGCCCAGCCCCGACAGCACTACGCGGAGTCCGGCGTCGCGGGCGGCCCGCGAGACGCACCAGACGTTGAGGCCGTCAACGGTCGGCTGATCCATGGCCGCGAACATCTGCGGTAGGTCGTCGAACACCGCGCCCGGCTGCAGGCGCACCTCGCGATGATCGGTGCGGTATCGCTCGGCGACCATGCGCGCGTAGTGGGCCTCGGACAGCTCGGCCTCGTCGAAGGTGACGGTGAGCGTGGTCATGGGGCGCTCGAGCTGGGGCGCGGCGAGGGCGACCATGCTCGCCGAGTCCACGCCCCCCGAGAGGAAGGCGCCCACGGGCACGTCACTCACGAGGTGGAGGCGCATCGATTCCTCGAGCATCGCCCGCGTCGAGGTCACCGCCTCCTCGAACGAGCGCGGGCGCGTCGCGCGTGCCCGGCCCACCGCTTCACCGAGATCCCAGAAGCGGGCGCGGCTCATCCCCCGCGCGTCCACGTGCGCGAGCTCGCCCTCGGGTAGCGGTTGCACGTCCTTCATCGTGGTCAGGGGCGCGGGCACACTGCCGAGCTCGAGGAAGCGCAGGAGCGCCTCGGGATTGGCCTCACTGGGGACGAGGCCGCTCACGAGAAGGGCGCGCACTTCCGAGGCGAAGACCACGCGCACGCCATCGCCCCACGTGTAGAGCGGTTTGATGCCTAGCCGATCGCGGCCGAGCACGAGCCGGGGTCGCGGCAGTGCTTCGAAGAGGGCGAAGGCGAACATGCCGCGCAGGCGTTCCGCGACGCCGTCGCCCCAGCGGCTCCAGCCCTGGAGGAGGACTTCGCTGTCACTGTGCGAGCGGAAGGTTGCGACGCCCTCGAGCTCGGCCCGAAGCTCGCGATGGTTATAGATCTCCCCGTTCAGGACGACCCAGCGCTCATCATGCTCCGTGCCCATGGGCATGCGCCCGCGGAACGATCGGTCGATGATGGCGAGCCGGCGCGATCCGAGCACGACTCCGGGTGCGCTGCTCGTGCCGGGATATGTGCTGACGTGCGTCGGGTCGACGCGATCGAGCAGCGTCTTGATCTCCGGCTCGTCGAGAGCGGGCCGGGGCAGCAGAAGTCCCCAGTCGTCGGGGCCACGATGGAACTGGGCGTCGAGCATCTCCAGCACCGCGGACACGTCGCCCACGGTGATGGCTCCGGAAAGCTTGAAGACGCCCGCGATGCCGCACATGGCAGGGGCGCCCTACGAGCCCGCGCCGTACCGCTCGTACGCGGCTCGCGAGGCAGGATCGGGGGGACCCGACCGGGAATGTCTCCCGCCTCTGCATAACATTAATAAGGGGAGGTGCATTTGGCCCTTCGCTCCGTATAGGTAGACTGTTGCCAATCCATGCGTACAACAAATTTTGAAGCCACAGCCAGGCCAGCTGGCTTCGTCCTCCAGCCACGGGCACCCGGCTCGAGCTCCCGAGGGTCCCGAAGGCCGGGACGACTCTTACGGGATCGCTAAGAATACTGCAGTCCAGGGTTTTATGCCCTAGGGCAATAACATCTGGACAGGAGAGAACCCTGGGGCCGGGTAGGCGGTATCGACAGGCCCAGGTGCCGTCCTCTGCCCCGGCTAGAGCCCCGATCCTTCGCCGACGCTCGCTGCGCACGCAAGCCACCCCCGAGGAGCTTCATCGAACTCGGGATTCGCGGGCGAGCTGTCCTGCTGCTGCGTGGCTCTACGTCGCCATGCGCTCCGATCGTCCAGTGACTGGCTCGGTGCGTTCCCGTCGGCGTTTAGCATTTTGCCCTGCTGCACGTCGCAGCGCTAGGCTATTAACCCTCATGCGTCCGGCGAGCTGTCTCTTCCTTGGCACCGCGGCCCTCGTGGCCAGGGGGATCGGTTCCCTTCCTCGCCGAGTGGGTAAGGTCGGCGATCGGGTCCGCGCCCTCGCCTCCGGGCTCGCGGAGGCGATGCAATCCGTGGCCTCTCTCGAGCACAAGCCGTGAGCGCCCTCGCCGCATCGTAGCCGCCCCCCGAGGTCTCCCGTGCCCGTGTACTCCCACTCGCGGCTTGGCGTCTACGAGACCTGCCCACGGCAGTACCACTTCCAGTACGTGGAGCGGGTACCCATGCCGGAGGTGACGACGGCGGAGATGTTCGTGGGCAGCCACGTGCACGCCGCCCTGGAAGAGCTCTATGCCGGCGTGAGGCAGCGCGAGATTCCCGAGCTCGATCGGCTCCTCGAGGGCTACCACGAGCGCTGGAGCCGCGCGTGGACGAGCCTTATCCAGATCAGACGCGCGGAGACTTCGGCCGACGACTACCGTCGCCAGGGTGAAGAGCTCCTCGCCGCCTACTATCGGCGTTACCACCCGTTCGATCGTGACCGCACGGTGTCGGTGGAGCGCCTGGTGATGTTTCCCCTCTCGGAAAGGCGGCGGATCTGGTTCCAGGGCTTCGTGGACCGGCTCTCCGTCACGCGCGACGGCCTCTGGCAGATCCACGACTACAAGACCGGACGCTGGCTGCCCACCCAGGAGGATCTCGACGACGATCGGCAGCTCGCCCTCTATCAGATCGGCATCCAGCGCGACTTCCCGCTCGAGGCGAGACGGGTGGAGCTGGTCTGGCATTTCCTCGCTCACGACGTGGAGCTACGCTCGCGGCGCGATGCCGAGACGCTCCAGGGATTGTCCGCAGACACCCTCTCGCTGATCGATACCATCGAGGCCGACCGCAACTACGCGGCCGTCACCGGACCGCACTGCGATCGCTGCCCCTACCGCGCGATCTGCCCCGCGTGGGGCGCCCCACCCGCTCAGCTTTCTTTCGACTGGGCGAGCTGAGGGCGAAAACGCCGCGTGGCCCGACCCGGCTCGCTTCTCCTACCCGGCTTCGAGGAGCCGTGCGGCTGCGTCCTCGCCGGAGCGGATGCAGTCCGCGATGCCCACGCCGCGATAAGCGCCTCCCGCGATGGCGTCCGCGCGAGCAAGATGCCCCACGCGATACTGCGGCATGGCCTTCGGATGGCGGCTCACGCGGCTCAGGAGAGGTGGCGCCTGGATGCCCAGGATCTCGCCCAGCTCGGCGCGCGCGACCTGGATCAGCGTGTCGTCGTCGCCGTCGAGCGCGCTCTCGTTGAGAGCACCTCCCACGAACCCGCGGAGGAGCGCGAACCCCTCCGGCGCGCGCCCCGCGTACTTCACGCTGGAGAAGGTGCAGGCGATGATGGAGCGTCGCTCCGCCCTCGGCACCACGAAGCCGAAGCCATCGAGGGGATGCGGGATGTCCGATCGTCGCCAGCCCAGGGTCACCGTAGCGGACGACGCGTAGGTGATGCCCTCGAGCAGATGACTCAGGCCGGGATCGGTGTAGCGGAGCATGCGCGCGGCGTGATGCGACTCCGTGGCGATGATCACGCGCTCTGCGTTCACGGCCGTGCCGTCCGTCATGCCAAGGCGCCAACCCACGCCCTCACGGGTGACGCTGGTCACCCGGCGGCCGAGGTGAATGGTGTCGGCGGGAAGCCGCGAGGCGAGAGCACGGACCAATTCCTCCATGCCGCCCGCGAAGGTGACGAAGAGCGACCAGCGGGCGCCGCTCGCGCCGTGGGCCTCCGCGGGCGCTCCCCTCGCGATTCGCCACAGCCCGAGGATGAGGCTCCGGTCGCGGCGCTCCACCTCGAGAAAGCGCGGCATGGTTGCGGCGAGCGAAAGCGTGTCGGGATCCGCCGTGTAGATGCCGGCGACCAGGGGCTGGGCAACGCGCTCGAGCGCTTCCCGGCCCAGCCGCCGCGACACGAAGGCGCCCAGGCTTTCCTCGGGATCGCCGCCGCGGGGCAGAACGAGATCCATGGCCATCCTGAGCTTGCCGGTCCAGGAGAAGAGTCCCGAGCGGACGAAAGGCCCGAGGCGAGTGGGCGCGAGGAGCTGGAAGCCTTCTGGCAAGGCATGGAGGCGGCCACCGAACACGACGAAGGTGCGGCGGAAGCGATCGTCGGTGCGGACGAGCCGGTCCTCGATGCCAAGACGGCGACAGAGGGCGAGGGCCCAGGGCTTCTCGGAGAGAAACGAGTCGGGGCCCCGCTCCACGAGAAAGCCCTCGTGCCGCTCGGTCTCGATCGTGCCGCCCAGCCGGTCGCCCGCCTCGAACAGCGCGAGCTCGGGCAGCATCCCGTGCTCGCGTCCGAGCTCGATCACGCGGTGGGCTGCGGCGAGCCCCGTGATGCCGCCGCCCACCACTGCGAGCTTCACCGCGGTCCCCGCTCCACGAGATCGGCAAGCATGGCGATGAAGGCGGGATGGTCATTGGCCGTCTGCGCCCGATGAAAGCTCACTCCGATCCCCTCGGCGACGGCGCGCGCCTCGACGTCGAGGTCATAGAGCACTTCCACGTGGTCGCACACGAAGCCGATGGGGAGGACGACCACGCTCGTCGTCTCCGTGCCCGCGAGGCCCCGCAGCACATCACAGATGTCCGGCTCGAGCCAGGGATCGCTCGGCGCGCCGCTTCGGCTCTGGTAGGCGACCTGCCATCTGGAATGCCCTAGATGGGCGGCCACCATGTGGGCCGTGGCCTCGAACTGTCGCGAGTAAGGTGAGCCCGCGGCCATGGCTACGGGCACACTGTGCGCGGTGAAAACGAGAAGCGTGCTGTCCCGGCGGGCCGGCGGCACCTCGGCGAGGGCGTCCGCGGCGCGCGCGGCCATAGCGTCGATAAAGAGTGGATGATCGGCCCACGGCGGCGCGTAGCTCACTTCGGGCGCCCCGGCACCCACGCGCTCGCGCGCGGCAACGACGTCGGCCACGTAGCGCTCCCACGAGGCCTCGGTCTGCAGCGAGGAGAGAATGACGCCGAGGGCGCGGCGGTGTCCGCGCGCGCGCATCGACTCCAGCGTCTCCTGCAGGAACGGATGCCAGTTCCGCATCCCCACATAGACGGCCTCCGCGCGGCCGAGGCGATGCAGAGCCTCCCCCAGCGCCTCAGCTTGCCGCATGGTCAGCTCGGTGAGCGGCGAGCGGCCGCCGATGATCTCGTAGTGGTGCGCGACCTCCGCGATGCGCGAGGGGGAGATGCGGCGTCCCGCCGTGACGATGTCGAGAAAGGGCCGGATGTCCTCGGGCTTGCCTGGCCCTCCGAAGGCGATCAGCAGCACCGAGTCTATCGCGCGGATAGCTCGTGGACGATGTCGACGAGGGCCTTCACGTTGTCGACGGGCGTCTCCTGGTGGATGCCGTGGCCGAGGTTGAAAACGTGGCCGGGGCGCCGGGCCGCTGCGTCGAGGACATGCCGGGCCGCCGTCCGGATTTCCGCCGGGTTCGAGAGCAGCACGGCGGGATCGAGATTGCCCTGCACCGCCACCTCGGGACCGAGGCGCTCCCAGGCTGCCCCGAGCTCGACGCGCCAGTCGAGACCGATGACGTCGCCGCCGGCCTCCCGCATCAAGGGCAACAGGGTCGCCGTGCCCACGCCGAAGTGGATGATCGGCGTGCCCGGAGCGAGCCGCTCGATGACGGCGCGGCTGTGCGGCTGGACGAACTCCCGGTAGTCGTCCGGGGAAAGGGTGCCCACCCAGGAGTCGAAGAGCTGGACGGCCTGCGCGCCCGCGGCGATCTGACCATTGAGATAGGCGGCGGTGATCTCGCCGAGCTTGCCGAGGAGCGTGTGCCAGGCCGGGCGCTCCGCGCGCATGAAGCGCTTGGTGCGCAGGAAATCACGTGAGGCGCCGCCCTCGATGAGATACGAGGCGAGCGTGAAGGGCGCGCCCGCGAAGCCGATGAGGGGAACACGCTCGGCGAGGGCCTTTCGCGCGCGCGCCACCGTCTCGAAGACGAAGCCCACCGCGTCGTCCACGGCCACGCGCGGCAGGCGCTCTACGTCGGCCGCGCTTTGCACCCGACGCGCGATGTGCGGGCCGTCGCCCCGGGCGAACTCGAGGCCGACGCCGAGCGGTTCCAGCACGAGCAGGATGTCCGCGAAGAGGATGGCCGCGTCCACCCCGAGGCGCTCCACGGGTTGGAGCGTCACTTCCGCCGCCGCCTGCGGGTTCTTGCACAGCTCGAGAAAGCCCCAGCGCTCGCGCATGGCACGGTACTCGGGCATGTAACGGCCCGCCTGACGCATGAGCCAGATGGGAGTGAACGCGGTCGGCCGGCGCCGGCACGCGTCGAGAAATGCGGAAGGCGCTGCCATCGCGGGGAGCGTACAGGCCGACTCTGGCGCAGTCAAGGAAGGCGGCGTAGAATGCGGCCTCGTCGCGCGCGCCGCGCGGCGATCCGAATCCGTCATCCTGGGAGGACCTTCCGATGCCCTTCACCTCCGGCAAGCAAGCCTTCCTCGAGATTCTCAAGCAGGAAGGCGTCGAGATCATGTTCGGCAATCCCGGCACCACCGAGCTGCCTCTCATGGACGGCCTCGCGCGCGAGCCGGGCATTCGCTACATCCTGGCCCTGCAGGAATCCGTGGCCATCGCCATGGCCGACGGGTACGCGCAGGCGAGCGGCAAGCTCGCCGCCGTCAACGTGCACACCTCGCCCGGGCTTGGCAACGCCATGGGCATGCTCTACGACGCCATGAAGGCGGGCTCGCCCCTCCTCCTCACCGCAGGGCAGCACGATCAGGCCATGAACTTGACGGAGCCGATCCTCTGGTCGGACCTGCCGCCGGTGGCGCGCCCTTACGTGAAATGGTCGCACGAGATCACCCGCATCGACGACCTGCCGCGCGCGGTGCGCCGCGCCGCCAAGACGGCCCGCGCCCATCCCACGGGTCCCGTCTTCATCTCGCTGCCCGTGGACGTGCTCAACGCCGAGCGCCAGGTCGACCTCCTCGAGACCACGCGGGTCGCTCCGCGCATCCGCGGCGACAAGACGGCCATCGAAGCCGCCGCCGATCTCCTCGCGAAGGCGCAGCGGCCCATCATCATCTCGGGCGACGCTGTGGCGCACGGCGACGGCCTCGCGGAGATGGCAGACGTCGCCGAGCTGCTCGGCGCCCCCGTCTACGCGGAATGCGTGCCCTCGACCTGCTCTTTCCCCTTCACGCATCCGCTCTATGCGGGCGCCTTCCCGCGCCTGGGGCCGCCGATCCGCGCGCTCCTCATGAAGCATGACCTGATCCTGAGCGTGGGGGGCGATCTCTTCACGCTGTCCCTCCCCTCCGACGTGGAGCCGATGCCGGAAGGCCTGCCCGTGATCCACCTCGATCTGGATCCGTGGGAGATCGGCAAGAACTATCCAGCCAAGGTCGCCATTCAGGGCGATCCGAAGGCAACCCTGCCCGACCTCGCGGAGGCGCTGCGGCGGCGGCTCTCGTCGGAAGCGCTCAAGGCGGCGAAGGCGCGCACCGAGGAACTGGGCAAGGCGCGCGAGGCACGGGTCGCCGACCTCAAGAAGCGCGCGCAGGCGGAAGCTGGGCTCACCCCCATCACGCCGCTCTCCCTAGTGGCCGCGGTGGCCGAGGCGACGCCGGACGACGCGATCGTGGTGGACGAGAGCATCTCCTCCGGTGGCGGCCTGCGTGATCTGTTGAAGTCGCGCGACGCCAAGGCCTTCTTCGGGCTGCGCGGCGGCGGCATCGGCTGGGGCCTGCCCGCGGCGCTCGGGATCAAGCTCGCCCAGCCCGGGCGGCCCGTGGTCGCCCTCGTGGGCGACGGCAGCGCCATGTACACCATCCAGTCGCTATGGACGGCGTCGCACGATGCCATCCCCGTGGTCTACGTCATTTTCAACAACGCGTCGTACCGCATCCTCAAGCAGCGCACGCTTGCCCTCAAGGGCTTCTCCTTCGAGGACGACAAGTACGTGGCCATGGACCTGGTCAATCCGCGCCTCGACTACGTCGGCCTCGCCAAGTCGATGGGCGTGGCGGGCGAACTGGTGGAGAAGTCCGCCGACGTTGGGCCCGCCATGCATCGCGGGCTCGCGTCGGGCGGTCCGTATCTCATCGATGTGCGGATCGACGGCGCCTTCAAGTCGTGAACGGGCGACTACAAGGCAAAGTCGCCATCGTCACCGGCGCGGGCTCGCGAGGCCCGGGGCTCGGCAACGGCAAGGCGGCGGCCATTCTCTTCGCCCGCGAGGGCGCGCGCGTCCTCTGCGTGGATGCCACGTTGGAGCGCGCGGAGGAGACAGCCAAGCAGATCACCCAGGAGGGGGGCGAGGCGGCTGTCTTCGCCGCAAATGTCACGCGCAAGGCGGAGTGCGAGGCGATGGTGCAGGCTGCACTCGATCGCTGGAGCGGTGTGGACATCCTCCACAACAACGTGGGCATCGAGTCGCGACGGACGCTCTTCGAGGTGACCGAAGAGGAGTGGGATCAGGTCATGGCCGTCGATCTCAAGTCGATGCTGCTCGCCACGCAAGCGGCGGCCCGGCCCATGGTGGAACGCGGCCGCGGCTCCATCGTCTGCGTGTCCTCCGTCGCGGCCATGCGAGGCCACGGCCGCACCGCCTACGCGGCGGCCAAGGCGGGCGTCATCGGCTTCGTGCGCACCTGCGCGGCCCAGCTCGGGCCGAAAGGCGTGCGTGTCAACGCCATCGCCCCCGGGCAGGTCTGGACGCCCATGGTCGAGGACGTGGGGCCCGAGCTCCGCGAGAAGCGGCGCCGCGCGAGCGTGCTGGGGACCGAGGGCGAAGGCTGGGACGTCGGGTGGGCCGCGGTGTACCTGGCGAGCGACGAGGCACGCTGGGTCACCGGACAGACCCTGGTCGTGGACGGTGGACTGACGATCACCTCGCGATAGCAGCTCCTTCTCGACCAGTCCGCCCCAGCCGCCGCAGACGTTCCGTCTTTTGATGTCTTCTCAGCTCCGCCGGCGCGGAACCTTCTTGCCCTTCTTCCGGGCCTCGGACAACGCGATGGCGATGGCCTGCTTGCGGCTCGTTACCCGGCCGCCCTTGCCGCCTTCCCCGCTTCGGAGCGTGCCGCGCTTCCGCCGGCGCATGGCGCTGGCCACGTCGCGGCTCGCGCTCGGGCTGTATCTGCGCCTCCTGGTACGTCGTGCCATGTCGATTCCTCCCGTGTCGAACGAGTCACTTCCCTGCCGAGCTGGAAGCTGCAATCGACGTGCCGCAGGAAGGTTGCGGAGTTGCGCTCGGAGATCGGGTCGACGTGCGCGCTTGGCTCAGCGACGAGAGTCGCGGCGACCCGGTAAGAACGGACTGGCCGCGAGCTTCGCGCTCTGGACGCTCTCCGCGCTGGGCACCGGAGAATAGTCGCGAGCTCGACTTGGGCCCGCGCGTGGCGCCGGAGGAGAGCGCCGCAGTGAGCGGCAAGCAGGAAGACGCGGCTCACGTGCGCCGGCGTGCGCGCTTGGCGGATCGCTTTGTCTTCGATTCGGATCGCGGCGGAGCGACCTCCTCCACGGGCGCGGGAAGCTCCCGTGCCACGGAGGAGGCGGGCTTGTCCTTCCGCAGACCGAGGAACGACGGGTGACGCATCCGGCCGTCCTCCGTCCATTCGCTGAAGCTCACCTCCGCCACCAGCTCCGGCTTGACCCAGTGTGGGCGACCGACACCTGCCGGCTGCGGCGCGAAGGGACACGTCTCGCGCTCGAGCGCGCGCAGCCGACTCGTGAGCTCCCGCAACGTCTTTTCCGCGAAGCCTGTGCCGATCTTCCCCGCGTAGACCAGGCGACCCTTCTCGTACACGCCGGCGAGGAGCGCTCCCAAGCCCACCCGCGAGCCTTCCGGATCGGTGTAGCCCCCGATGACGACCTCCTGCCGCTTGGAGCATTTGACCTTGAGCCACTCCCGGCTTCGCGCGCTGCGATAGGGCGCGTCCCGCAGCTTGGACACGATGCCCTCGAGACCGTGCCGGCAGGCCTGGGCGAAGAAGGCGGGGCCGTCGCCCACCACATGATCGCTGTAGCGGAGGGGATCCGCCGCGTCACGCACCGGCCCGAGTAGATCGGCGAGGAGACGCTTGCGATCCTCCAGGCGCGCCCCCGTCAGGTCGAGCCCGTTCAGGTGCAGGAGGTCGAAGACGAGGTAGGTGAGCTGGCCGGCGCGCAATCCGGAGAGATAATTCTGCAGCGCCTGGAAGCTCGTGGTGCCGTTCTCCAACAGCACCGCGACTTCACCGTCGAGGAGAGCACGCTCGGCGTCGAGACGCTCAACGGCCTTCGCGACGGTGGGGAAGTTGTCGGTCCAGTCACGGCCGTTCCGGCTCAACAGGCGCACGCGGCCGTTTTCGATGCGAGCGAGGATGCGGTAGCCGTCGTACTTCATCTCGTGGAGCCAGGTCTCACCCTCGGGCGCGCGGTCGACCAGGGTGGCTAGCTCAGGGGGGACGAACTTGGGCAAGGCGGCCTTGCGCGCGCCAGAGATCTCGTCCGGGTCTCCGCTGCGCGCACCGCGATGGCCAAGCACGGCGCGCGCCCTTGGCGTCCGCGTCTTGTCCAGAGTTACCTTGCCTGCCTTCCGGTTCGAATGCCAGACGCGACCCTTGGCGGCGGCGATCTGATAGAGAGTGCGCCCGGTGCTCACGCTCTTGGGCCTGGCGTCCACGACGCGGGCGCTACTACCCGAGCGCGCCGCTTTGTCCCGCTCCTTGACGAGGAGCCAGCTCCGCCCATTGTCATCGCCGCGCTGGCGCCCCCGGATTCGCACGAGCGCCCATCCGCCGTGGAGTTTCTCGCCGTCGAGGGTGAACTTGAGATTGCCGTCCCGGTAGCCCTTGCGCGGATCGCCCACGGGCTCCCAGGTACCACGGTCCCACACCATGACCGTGCCGCCGCCGTACTCGCCCTTCGGAATGGTGCCCTCGAAGCCGCCGTATTCGAGCGGATGATCCTCCACCTGCATGGCGAGGCGCTTGTCGGCGGGGTCGAGGCTGGGCCCTTTGGGCACCGCCCAGCTCTTGAGCGTCCCGTCCAGCTCGAGTCGGAAATCGTAGTGAAGACGGCTGGCGGCGTGCTTCTGGATCACGAAGGTCAGGTCCGTCGATCGGCGCCGGCCGGCTCGCGAGCTCTTGCCCGCGGGCTCCGGCGTGGCCTTGAAGTTCCGCTTGCGGCGATATTCGCGTAGCCCCATACCTTTGATCTTTCCACGGCTCTCGCAGGCCGTCCACCGGAAGGCGAGCCGCCTGCGCGACCGCCGCCGCGCGAGCCCGACACTATTGACTGAGTGCCGGACGTGGAAACGGGCGATAGTCGGCGCTGGCGGCCACGGGTCGCTCGTTGTCGAGGTAGGGATAGGCGGAAGGATTGGCCACCACGTAGGTGACAGGGACGCCGAGGGTGCCGTCGACCTGGTTTGCCATCTGGTAGCGTGTGACGAACTGGCCCCCCGCTGAATGGCCGGCGACCACGATGGATGCGAGGTGGGGGAAGACGTCCTTGCGCGCAACACGGCGCAAGATCTCGTCCGCGAGGTCGAACGAGGTCGGCCCCTAGGCGCCCGCGGCGGCCCCACCCGCGCGCCAGTTCCTGCCGGTGCAGGTCCAGTTGATCTCGTCGGCGGCCAGCACGTCCTTGCAGCCGGCGCCGTCATTGGCGGCGAAGCGAGGCGCGATCACGATGGTGTCCTCGAGGGCGTCGGCGAGAAAGGCCGCCGCCACTGCGCTGCGGAAGTAGTTGTCCGCATTCCGGCCGAGGCCATGGATCACGACCAGGGCGCGCTTTACCTGCTCGCTCCGCGTATCGAGCGGCCGCGTCGTGTAGACGAGTGAGCGCGCGGGACCCCCGCCCAGGGGCACCCAGGTCGTGCAGAAGGTGGACGCGGCGGTGCACGGCGCATCCGCAGCCCGCACGAGAGGCGCGGCGCTCAGGATGACGACAAGCATCAGCGTTGCGCTCAACGCTCGGATCAATGAGGGCATGCGGATCTCCTTGGGGCCCGATAGTGGGACGGCCGTCGCATGTCGTCAAGGATTGACTGGCCGAGCGGCGGTGGTGCACGTGTTCGCGTGCACGTGGAGGCCGTGCCTAGCAACTGCGTGCTGCCGGACGTTCCAGAACACTTGCGCGTGATCGTGCCAGGCACGACGCAATGCCAGCCGGCGCCGCCCGCCATGTCCTAGGGAGGCCGGGCGTCCGAGTCTCACGACCGGTGTATAGTTGTCGAGCCGGCCAGTGCCGGCCCAACTCCAGCGCTCTCGAGAGGAGTCGAGCATGGCTGAAGGCACCCAGCTCATCCGCGGTCTCGAAGGCGTGGTCGCGGCGGAAACCGAGCTCTGCGATCTCGACGGGGCGCGCGGCCGCCTCGCCTATCGCGGCTACGACATCGACGATCTCGCGCGCAAGGCCACCTTCGAGGAGGTCGCGTATCTGCTGTGGATGGGCGACCTGCCGAACCGGGCGCAGCTCGATCGCTTCACGGGAGAGCTGGCCGCGGCCCGGCCCATTCCCGCCGAGCTCGTCAAGGCATTCGCCCTCATGCCGCCGAAGACCGATCCAAACCGCGCGCTCCAGGCTTCGGTCGCCATTCTCGGGATGCATGACCCGGACGCCACCGACAATTCACGCGCGGCCAACCTGCGCAAGGCGACGCGGCTCACCAGCCAGTTCGCCACCGTCATCTGCGCGCATCATCGAGTGCGGACGGGCCAGGAGCCGGTGGCGCCGACCCGCGACCTGTCGCTCGCCGCCAATTTCCTCTACATGCTCACGGGGAACAAGCCGAGCGAGGTGACGACCAAGGCCTTCGACGCGAGCCTCGTCCTCTACGCGGAGCACGAGCTGAACGCCTCCACCTTCACCACGCGGGTCATCGCGGCCACGCTGTCCGACATGCACTCCGCGGTGGCGGGCGGAGTGGGCGCGCTCAAGGGCACGCTGCACGGCGGAGCGGGCGAGGCGGTCATGAACACGCTGCTCGAGATCGGCCGCCTCGACAACGTGGACGCCTTCGTGGACAAGGCCTTCACGGAGAAGCGCCGCTTCATGGGCATGGGTCATCGCGTGTACACGGCGGGCGACCCGCGCGCGGCCATTCTGAAGGGCATGGCCGAGGAGGCGTGCCGCCAGTCGGGGCAGGGCCTCTGGTATGACCTCGCCGTCAAGCTCCACGCCAAGGTGAACGCGACGAAGAAGCTCATCCCCAACGTGGATTTCTACTCCGCGCCGCTCTTCTACTCGATCGGCATCCCCGTGGATCTCTTCACGCCGGTCATCGCCGCCTCGCGCATCGTGGGGTGGACGGCCAATCTTCTCGAGCAGTACGACGATAACCGCCTCATCCGGCCGCGCGCCGACTACAAGGGCCCCAAGAACAAGACCTACGTGCCGCTGGAGAAGCGGTGAGCAACCATCGACCCTCACCCTGCCCTCTCCCTACGAGGGAGAGGGATTCAGACTTCCCCTCCCCCTCTGGGGAGAGGGCAGGGTGAGAGGACGCTAGAGTCCGCAATGGCAGGCAAGACGCTCACGCAGAAGCTGATCGACGCCCACCTCGTCTCCGGCAAAGCCGTGGCCGGCGAGGAGATTGGCCTGCGCGTGGACCAGTGCCTCCTCACCGACACCAACGGCAACATGGCGTGGCTCCAGTTCGAAGCCCTGGGCTTCCCGCGGGTCAAGCCCGCCCGCGTGGTCAGCTACATCGACCACAACGTCTACCAGACGGACTCGCGCAATACCGACGACCACCGCTACATGCAGACGGCCTCCGCGCGCTACGGCGCGTGGTTCTCCAAGCCTGGCAACGGCATCTGCCACCAGGTGCACTTCGAGACGTTCAGCGTGCCCGGGCAGTTCGTGCTCGGCACGGACAGTCACACGCCGCTGTGTGGCTCCACGGGAATGCTCGCCATCGGGGCGGGCGGCCTCGACGTGGCGGTGGCCATGGGCGGCGGCGCCTATCACCTTCCCATGCCCAAGGTCGTCCGCGTCTGGCTCACCGGTGAGCTCGAGCCGTGGGTGCACGCGAAGGACGTGATCCTCGAGCTCCTGCGCCGGTACACGGTGCGCGGGGGCAGCGGGAAGATCTTCGAGTACGCGGGGCCGGGCGCGGCCACCCTCTCCCTCCCGCAGCGAGCGACCATCTGCAACATGGGCGCCGAGCTGACGCTCACCACTAGCGTCTTTCCGTCCGACGAGGCGACGCGCAGCTACTTCGCCCTGCTCGGACGCGAGCGCGAGTGGGCGCCGCTCGCAGCGGATCCCGACGCGGAGTACGACGAGCAAATCGAGCTCGACCTCTCGAGCCTCGAGCCGCTCATCGCCCTGCCCGCCTCGCCGGACAAGGTGGTGCCGGCGCGCGAGGTCGCGGGCACCACGCTCGAGCAGGTCATGGTCGGCTCCTGCACCAACTCCTCGTGGGAGGACATGTGGGCGGTGGGTCAGACCATCAAGGGGCAGCGCGTCGCTCCCAGCGTGCACCTGGTCGTGTTCCCGGGGAGCAGCCGGATCCTCGAGATCATGGCGCGCGAGGGATTGCTCACCGATCTCCTCGTGGCGGGAGCGACGGTGTCCGAGCCCACGTGTGGCTCGTGCGCCGGGATCGGCCACGTGCCCGCCGCGGGAGGCCGAAGCCTCCGCGCGTTCAATCGCAACTTTGCGGGACGGAGCGGCGTCAAGGACGACCAGGTGTATCTCTGCTCGCCGCTGACCGCCGCGGCGTCGGCCCTCACCGGGGTCATCACCGATCCGCGCACGCGCGGCGCCGCGCCCGCGCGTTACTATCCCGCCACTCTCACCGCCTCCAGCGCGGGACTGCTCCCGCCGTCGTCCAAGAGCGAGGCGGCCGCCGTCACCGTGGTGCGCGGGCCCAACATCAAGGAAGTGCCGCGCGGCCGTCCCGTCGACGCGACACTGCGCGCTCCCGTGCTGATCAAGCTCGGCGACAAGGTGTCGACCGACGACATCTCGCCTTCGGGCACGGCGGCTCTTGTCTTCCGCTCCAACGTGCCGGCCATCGCCGAGTTCACGTTCAAGAACACCGACGCGGACTTCGTGGCGCGCGCGCGGGCCGCGGGTACGGGCATCCTGGTCGGCGGCGAGATCTACGGCCAGGGCTCCTCACGCGAGGCGGCCGTGACCGCGCCCCTGCATCTGGGCGTGCGCGCCGTGATCACCAAGAGCTTCGCGCGCATCCATCGCGCCAATCTGATCAACTGGGGCATCGTGCCGCTCGAGTTCGACGACGCGGCCGACTACGAGGGGATCCAGCGCGACGACACGCTCCGCATCGACGGCCTCCGCGATGCCTTGCACGCGGGCGGCAAGATCACCGTGGCGAACGAGAGCACCGGCAAGTCGTTTCAGACCCGCTGCGTACTGACCCCGCGCGAGCGGGACATTCTCCTGGCCGGCGGCCTCCTGGCCGAGCTCATGGCCTCTCCCCAACGGGGAGAGCTCCCTATTCCCTCGCCCCCGCAGGGGGAGAGGGTAGGGTGAGGGGGGAGTACTAAGGTGAGAGACACGCCATGACCCAAGCAAGAATCCGAGCCGTCTACATGCGCGGAGGCACCAGCCGCTGCCTGGTCTTCCACGAGCGCGATCTTCCCCCGGCGGGCGTCGAGCGCGACTACATCCTCCTCGCCGCCCTCGGCAGCCCCGATCCCTATGGCCGCCAGCTCGACGGTCTCGGCGGCGGCATCTCGTCCCTGTCGAAGGCGTGCATCATTGGCCCGTCGAACCATCCCGCTGCCGACGTCGACTACATCTTCGCCCAGGTCGAGGTGAGCAAGCCGCAGGTGGACTACACGGGCAATTGCGGCAACTGCTCCTCCGCCGTCGGACCTTTCGCCATCGAGGAGCGCCTCGTCCAGCCGCGCGACGGCGAGACCCTGGTCCGCATCCACAACACGAACACCAAGAAGCTCATCGTGGCGCGTGTGCCGGTGGCGGGCAGCGAGCCCGCCGTGCACGGTGACTTCGAGCTGCCCGGAGTGGCGGGCACGGGCGCGCGCATCGCCCTCGACTTCATCGAGCCAGGCGGCGCCGGCACGGGGCGCCTCCTGCCCACGGGAAGGCCGCGCGACGTCATCGACGGTGTCGAGGCCTCCTTGGTTGACGCGTCGATCCCCATGGTCTTCGTACGCGCGCGCGACCTTGGCATCACCGGAACGGAAACGCCGCAGGCCATCGATGGAGACAAGACGCTCTCCGCGCGGCTGGAGAAGATCCGCGTCGCCGCTTCGCACCTCATGGGCATCCCCGGCAGTGCGGCCACGCCCAAGATTGCCGTGGTCACCGCGCCCATGGACTACACGGCCCTCGATGGTTCGCGGGTCGGCTCCGAGCAAGCCGATGTAGTCGGGCGCGCGATATCGATGGCTAACTGTCATCGCGCGTTTCCGCTGACCTCGTCGATGTGCCTGGCCGTGGCCGCGCGTATCGAGAGCACGCTCGTCCACGAGTGCTCGACGGCCAACCCCGGCGCCGACGTGCGCCTGGGCCATCCCTCGGGCGTGCTGCCGCTCGACGCCGCCGTCACTAAACAGAACGGTGACTATCTGGCCGAGCGCGTCACCGTCTACCGCACCGCCCGTCGCCTCATGGAAGGATATGTGAGGATTCCGTGACGCGAGCCGGGCAGAGGCTTCCGTCTGCCTGCCTCGACATCGAGTCCTCGTTATCCATTCGCCAACGCAAGGTCATCGAATGATCTCGCGCCGCGCGTTCATCGGCGCCGTCGCCGGTGGTCTCGCCATCGCGCCCCCTGTCACAGCTGCCCAAGAAGCGAAGAAGCTGCCGCGCATCGGCTATCTCACGGGAGGCTCGATCGAGCTCGAAAAGGGCTGGCTCGCCTCGCTACAGCAGGGGCTGAGCGAGCTCGGATACGTGGAGGGAGAGACCGTCGTCGTCGACCTCAAAGGTGCGGCGGGACGCGCCGATCGGCTTCCCGGCCTGGCGGAAGGCCTGATCCGATCGCAGGTCGACGTCTTGGTCACGGCGGGTGACGCGGCGACCCTCGCGGCCAAAGAAGCCACCAACACTGTCCCCGTCGTCATGGTCACGGTGGCCGATCCGGTGGCGATCGGGCTGGTCGCGAGCCTTGGGCGCCCGGGCGGCAATGTCACGGGACTGACGGACCAGCACGCCGATCTCGTGGCCAAGCGCCTAGAGATCCTGAAGAGTCTCGTTCCGTCCGTGTCGCACGTCGCCGTCCTGCTCAATCCAGCCAACCCCGCCCACGCGTTGCAGCTAAAGGGGCTCGAGGCGGTTGCTCCGACGGTGAGTGTCACCGTGTTCGCGCGTGAGGTCGCGGATCCGGCCAGTATCGACCGCGCCTTTTCTGCTCTCAAGCGGGAGCGAGTGGGTGGCCTCATCGTCCTCGGAGACAGGATGTTCGGG
>Ga0306920_100002258_pt1 | contig 24315 bp, 25 predicted proteins | sample flu12Cox44000170_FD_204666 | JGI IMG/M metagenome (GOLD analysis project Ga0306920, IMG submission 204666) | Lab enrichment of tropical soil microbial communities from Luquillo Experimental Forest, Puerto Rico - flux4day.12C.oxic.44.000.170 (v2)... | ecosystem: Environmental > Terrestrial >...
CTGACCAGCGAAGGGGAGACGTGGAAGAAGCAGCGCCGGCTCACGCAGCCGGCGTTTCACCGGGAGCGCATCGCCTCGTATGCTGGCATCATGACGCAGTATACGGAAAAGGCGGTCTCGGAATGGCAGGACGGAGCGGTGGTCGATCTGCACCGGGAGATGATGCGGCTGACGCTGAAGATCGCCGTCCGTACGCTGTTCAACGTCGAACCGGAAGGAATCCGGGAGATTTCGCAGGCGGCCGATGTCCTGGTCCGGAATATGACGGGGGCGCGCATGCTGATGCCGTCGGTCGCGCGCTTTGTTCCCCTCCCGAGCATGCTGGAGTTTCGCCGCGCCGTCCGACAACTGGATGCGACTGTCTATCAGATTATCGATCGTCGGCGGCAGAACGGACAGGATTCCGGAGATCTGCTTTCTATGCTGCTTGAGGCGCGGGATGAAGACGGAAGCAGAATGGACGATCAGCAGGTACGCGACGAGGTGTTGACGTTTCTCCTGGCCGGCCACGAAACCACGGCGCTGGCGCTTTCCTGGTCCTGGCACCTTCTGGCGGAAAACCCCGATGTGGACCAACGGCTGGGCGAAGAACTGGACCGCGTCCTCGGCGGCCGCACACCTATAATTTCCGACTTGCCTTTATTGCCGTATTGCGAAGGGGTCATTAAAGAATCGATGCGGCTATACCCGCCTGCGTGGGGTGTCGGCCGCACAGTGGTAAAGGAGTTCGAACTGGGAGGCTATCGCATTCCGGCGGGCGCGAACGTAGTGATGAGCCAGTGGGTTCAGCACCGCGATGGCCGGTTCTTTCCGGATCCGGAAAAGTTCGACCCTGGCCGGTGGAGCACGGAAGCCGCGCGGAAGCTGCCAAAGTTCGCGTATTTTCCTTTCGGAGCCGGTCCCCGGCAGTGCATCGGAGCATCGTTCGCGATGATGGAAGGCGTGCTTCTGCTCGCTGCCATGGCCCAGAGATTTCAGCCGCGCGCGGTGCCGGGGCATACGATCGAGCCCCTGCCGAGCATCACCCTGCGTCCCAAGCGAGGGGTGTGGATGGAGCTAAGACAAAGGCGCGCAACGATCACCCAAACAGTCTAAGCATTACGTTGTGACGTTAGACGGCACTGAGCGTGCGCCTGGCACAGTGAACACGAGCGTTCCCGGGCGCTCGAAACGCGTCCGACATATTTCCTGTTAACGCCGCCAAAGGTTTTTGGACAGAGCCAGATCAACGCGTCGGCGACAGAACAACAGGTAGAAGCGAGCAGGGTCTGACCCGCGTTCTGAGTCGGCGCTTGTCGTCGGGCATGAATCTGGATTGACAATGATCCGAAGTCAGGCAGATTTAGAAACTTCTTTAGCGTGCATACCGCCTCTCCGAAGAGGCGTGTTTCTGATGAACATTAACTTCGAACTTGCTTTGGGTCGGGCCGTTTTTAAACCGGTGCGGACACTGCGGAACCCAACGCGGCGGTAGTGGAGGGAACAGCCCTTCATGTTAGTGGATTGATCGCTTCAATCCGGCGGTCTTTCGACGCCGCGGGGTTTTGGGAACACCGGTGAAAAGGAATCCACCAATCGCAAATCCAGGCACTGCCGCCAAGTAATACAAGGATACCGAAGATGAAATTCTGTTCAACAGAGCCCCATTCCAATAGCCCGCGCCGGGCAAGGTTTTGGGCGCTGGTCAAGGGCGCAGCGTTGCGATGCCTGCGGTTGCGTAATGCTACAATCAACCCGCTCAAGAGGGCGCCGAGAAGGCTGATGCGGCACAAGGCAAGCCCAAGCTGAGAGACGCCCTGCGTGAAGAACTCGACCACCAGCCGTCGACCTAGCACGACAGCTCCGTAGCCAGCCGCCCAAGTGATTACAACCGCCTGAGTTGCTCGCCGCCTATGATGAGGAATTTCGCTGGCGCAGCTCGTCACGGTTCCGATCAGGGCCCGGCGCCAGTACCATGCAGCTGAGCGTCGCCGATTGTATTCCTCTAGGAGATCTCCGGCGAGAGCGCCGTCGTTTTGGGCTGGAGTAAATGCGTTCCAGTCACCACGCAGCCAAAATCGGTGGTTTCGAAGGCTTCATCCCAACTCCCTTTCCCGTTATGCAGGCCATTCCGTAGATTCCATAAACACTCCCTACTGCGACTTCACGGCCATCTGTTCTTCGATTTCCCTGCAGATGGGCACGCCATACGCGGTCTTCACGCAGCCGCATGGCGGAACGCGATGAAGAACGCTCCCTACATAGCTCAGGCCGCTACCGATATTTCCGATCAAGGCCGCCGATGTCACTCCCTTGCCGGCACGCTCGTAGAGCTTGTCCACAAGCTCCTTGGGTGATTCCCGTCCAACTGAAAGTCACCACGCGTCGGCGCTACCACGGCCCGCGGCTTCCCTTGGGACAAGCGCAAATTATTCCTTGTCGGACGGGTTGTTAAAGAGAACTGTTAATTTGATGCTCCCATGCCCGGACTGCGGGAAGTTTGGGTCGCTTCGGTTCCCAGCGTCGAGCGTGGATGCTGTGTCCTCTGGCGGGAACAACACCATCGTGCTCAGAGAGTGCAGCAGATCGGAAGCGTCGCCCGAGTCCCCGCTTTGCTGGTTTTGGCTGTAGAGGTTCGCAAATGCGTCTCGCGCGTCTTGCGCCTCGCCCCCATGCCGTAGGATCACTTCCGTCAGATTAATGCTGCGCCCGTCATGGCCAAGGGACCCGAGACTCCCAACGCCCCAGAGAGGTCGTGTCAGGAACAGCGTTTGATAGGACCTGTCCCAGTTGCGCTCGTGAAAGTTGGATCCCAGATCGTGACGCTTGAAGTCCGTAAAGATATTCTGCACGACGAACGGTTGCAGGTTGGGTAGTCTCAAAGGAACCGGGTTGGTGTCATTCGCCGGGTGATCTAGACGCACCGCGGTTGCGAAGAGCGTATTAAAGATGCCGTTTTCAGGATCGTAAACGGTGCTGATGTCGGCCACACGGCGATCGCGATTGATGGTGAGGTTCTGCACGTGGCATGACGAACAACCGAGCTGGTTGAAAACCTTCAAACCGTGCTGTGCGCTCGCGTCCTGCTGGTAGGTGCCCGGCTTGAAGTAGTTCAGCAAATAGAACTCGAGATGATCCACCAGGGAGACGTCAATCTCCTGTGCGTTTGTTATCTGATCAGCGCCGGGTGAGGCTTCAACCTTATCTCGGGACCCGTCAAGAACCATCCCGGACGGGGTGACGACCTTTCCGCCCGCACTGGCAGTGGCAAGGTCGGGGTCCATTGCCTGCAAGCCCATCTCTGCGTTCAAGGCCCCCACAATAAATTCCCGTATAGAGATTGTCCCGCCGTGGGCAAAAAAGGGGCGGATACGGAGGTCCAGATCAACCCCCTGGACATGGGACGTATTTACGGATCCATCTGGATTGGCCATAATCGATCCAAAGGAAACGCCCTTGGTCACGAGCGGCAGAGTGACCGGGTTGCCGCTTTGTTTTGCGAAAGTAGCAGCCTGGGCTACGAATGGCGCGTAAATCGGATGTCATCTCATCGGCCAGCATCTCTTTCAGACCTAAGCCAAACAGATGCGGTGTGTTTCGGCTGTCCGGCCTGGTGACCACGTCTCCACCGAACCCTGCCGAACCACGAGGACGGGCGTGACAGCCGGCACAGCTATCCACTACGCCACCACCAATAGCTATGTTCGAAGCTATATTGCCTACACCGTCCTGCACGCCTGGACCTTGGCCCTGCGTCCTGGTGAACTTGCGCTGGAAAAGTTGACGGCCCCGGCGGACGGAGCGAAACGGATCTCGCTTGATAATGTACAACGACCCGCAGGGGGTGTTAATGTTTCCTCGGCCGCATCCAACCTCTTCCGGCAACGACTTGTTTATTCCTGCGTTGATCGGATTCAGAGCCTGAGTGTTGTCGATCATTTGCCCGCCGGCGACGGCCACAGTCAACAAGCCTACGGTCGCGAGCACTACCCACCGTATCGGGTTCATCCTTGCCAACTTTCCTTCTTTGGGTACAGACGGTTTCTCCATAATTCCTCCTTGGAGGCATGCGCCAGACGACCATAGTCTTCCGTTGCTCTGACAGAGTGGCGGCCTTGTCGTGAGACTGTTTGTCGATTGTCGCGACCAATCTGAACCAACTCAGGTTTACGCTCCGACAAACATTCCTACTCTCACTTGCGGGATTCGAAAGAAAAATTAGCCAGTGATCGGGAAAATTTCTTGACGGCAATGGATATGCATCTTGCTTACCTCTGCAGACCATGCTGTAGCATGGACTTACGGGCAAACCGACCCTGGAACTGACGGAGTTGCCTCGGCGCCCACGTTGGCGAATGAGAGCGTTACTCGGTCGGCCGAAGCACCCTGCTACGCGCCTGTGTGTTCGCGACAGTACAGTTTGGGGGGCCTCCGGATGACAAAGGTTAACTATCCCTGGGCATAATTGTTGAGCATCCTAGTAGAGGCAGAAGAGTACGTCGGCACCGAGGCAGTTCATATGACGCAGCTGGCCACCAGTTTTACCGTCGTCAATCACCGAGTGATAAGGGCATCATCAAGCGCGCGCATCGTGGCGTGAGTGGCAGACAAAGTCTTGTTCAGCTTGCGGAACTCGTCGCGACAGGAACACGGCCAAACCCGGCCCGCATGGATTGGGACGGTTGGGACCTAGCGAACACTTGGGCGGCAGCCCCGTGCTTAACTTCGCTGAATAGCTAGATATTGTGAAATAACACTGGGCCCGAAATGCCGCGCCGCGTTCGGTCAATCGGAGGCGGCGGCTTTGCGACTATATCGACGGTGACGGTGTTCGACAAGGCCCGGTCCGGCAAACTGCTCCCCTCCCTTGATAGCGTAAGAGATTTGCAATTAACACCCTCAGTGACAGATGACGTGGCCAGCGTCTTCCTCTATCCCGGTCCTCCGTGTCGAGCCTGGCCTGCCAACCATGCGAGGCCTGACGGACACGACCTCAAGAGTGAGTTCGCCTTCCGCCGTTGGCTGTGCGAAAACAGCGGCGCGGGCGTAACCGAAGGTGGCGAACGATGATTGTTCGGATATCCCTCTTAACCCTTAGTCCTCGCCAGAGCCCGTTCAGTGCGGACTACCTATGCAATGGGAGCGACCGAATGGCCGGTTTGGTGGCTCTTTATAGGCGACAAAACAGCATGACGTTCGGGCTATCGGCGGAACTCGGGGCCGTAACTGTTAGTAAGAATAGCCGGCGGTCGACATTTGCGTTTTGGGCAGTGGAACTTCGACGGTAATCACGGTGCCCTGTTCGGGCATGGATTGGATCGCGAAGGAACCATTCAGATGGCGCACGCGTTCTTGCATGCTGACCACACCCAGCCCTCCGCCTGCACGCAGTGACTCGACCGGAAATCCGACGCCGGTATCCCGGACCTGAAGTTGGATGCGGTCTCCCTTTCCTTCGAGGGTGACCGAGGCCCGTCGGGCATTGGCATGTTTGGCGACATTGCGCAAACTCTCCTGAGCAACCCTGTAGAGACACGAGGCGACTTCGCGATTCACCGATTCGGGGAGGTTTCTGCTCGAGAACTCAACAATAATTCCGTAACGACTAAAATCGTTGCAGTAGACGCGGATAGCCGTGGCCAAGCCGAGGTCATCGAGCTCGGCGGGGTGCAACTGGTAGGCCATGTGACGGCTGGTTTCGGCCGCCTCCACCACGCCGCGCTGCAGCGCGCCCAGCCGCTTCTTGAGACGCTGGGATGCCCGGGGGGATTCGGCTGCGAGGGTGCCCAGTTCCATCGCCAGCCCGGCGAGCCGCTGGGTCAGGTCGTCGTGTAGTTCACGTGAAATACGCCGACGCTCCTTCTCTTGTGCTGAGAGGAGGCTTCCGGCCAACGACCGCAGCTGTTGTTCGCTCTCACGAAGCGCAGCTTCAGCCCGCTTGCGGGCGGTGATGTCGTGAACCGATCCAACCAGATGAGTACAAGTGCCTCTACTGTCAAATGCAGGCACGACGCTGACTTCGCCGGTCAACCGCCCGGCAGGGTAGTCGGACGTTTCTTCCCAAAGCACGGCCGTATTTTGCTCGATCGCCTGCCGGTACTTTCCCAGTACCATTGTCAGCGAGGGCTCCGGGATGACCTCGTTCACTGTTCTGCCTACTACCATTTCTCGGCTCAGTCCGGTGGCCTCCAGAAAAGCCGCGTTAACAGAAATGAAGCGGAATCGACCTTCGGCTTCAACCGCCAGATGGAAAATTACATCTCTGACGGTGTCGTAGATCGAGCCAAGAAGCTGTTGGTTTTCCCTTAGGGCCTCCTCCGCCCGAGTACGCTCGATCAAATCCGCGGCCAGTCGCGCCAGAACGTCCAATGCGCGCAGTTCGCTCCCAGTCAGCTCATGAGGCTTGCGCCAGTAAGTGGTGACCATGCCCAGAAGTGCGCCTGATCTCGAGACCAGCGGCGAGGTCTGAGCCGCATGGACTCCCGCATCGAGGAATGCTTTCAGATCCTCGCTTCCCGCCATGAAATCGCAAGTTCGGACATCCGGGACGATGACCCTCTGCCCGGTGCGCAGGGCTTCACCGCAGGTCGTTCGAGAGTCCGCACCTACCCATTCCCAGCGTTTGGCCGCTTGTCCACTGAATCCCCTGTGGCCCAGGAGCTTTAGTTCCCCGGTGGTTCCCCGCTCCGGGTGAACCATCTGGATACTAGCAAGGTCGGCGTGTAGAATCGCCAGCGCTGTATCCAGGATTTGTTCGTGCAGTGCCTCCGTCCCTTGGGCGACCATCAATTGCGTGGCGACCATCTGAAGACGCTGTGCGGCGTCAATCTCTGTCGCTAGCATTTGCTCGCTCTTTCGCAGTGCCGCATTGGCGGCTTCCAGCTCGCGGGTTCGCTCTCGAACGAGCCGTTCTACTTCTGATTCCATAGCATCCATAGCGCCTGACGATCACGAGTATACCGCTGTCACCCGAGATGCATCGCACGGGGGTGGGCCTATGAACCATCAAAGGGCCTTAGGCCTAAGGAGGAGAAGTCGAGTGGCACCAGCTTGAAAAGAGGAGGCTTGGTGTCACAGATGCCCTACTGGGCCCTGGACCGATTGGATCGCTCACTACTTGCAGAGAAGCCGAGCGTATTGATTTAACTACTGGCGTCAGTTGATCGAGGTATGCCCCCCCGCCCTCGTGATGCGCGCCTTTATCCCGTGCGAGTTCAGCACTCCGTGAGATTCTTTGCAATGCTGTAAGCCAGCGGATCGGTGTTACCTAGATGGGCCTCGCAAAACGCGGGCGAACTTTCTCCATGTCGGCGTTCGCGTTCAGCTGCGGACCAAATCCCGGCACAAAGGGCAGCCCGGTATGTTGGTCCGAGCTGACTGTGGCCTGCTCTCGGTTCATTGTTCACGGCGCACAGAAGAGTGCTCGCCATTAGATAATCAACCATGATGCGTACTTCGATATCTCCGATGCTTTCGGTGCGACGCGGACCAAGGGCAGTTGAGTTCTACAAGTCCGCCTTCGGTGCCAACGTCCTGTATCGGGTCGATGCACCTGATGGAACCGTAGTCGCCCGCCTGTCGGCCGATGGCGCCGAGTTTTGGGTGGCAGATGAGTCTCCCGAGCACAAGAATTTCAGTCCTGAGACACTTGCCGGCGGGACCGTTCGGATGGTAATGATCGTGGACGACCCAGATGCAGCGTTCGCCAAGGCGGTTGCTGCCGGAGCTGGCGTCGTTTGGCCGGTGGAGAACCAACATGGGTGGCGCATAGGAAGAGTCGTCGACCCCTTCGGGCATCATTGGGAGATTGGTAAGCCGGTGTCGTAAAGGATAATTCCTCTGCTATGGTGAACTGAGTTCAGCGTCAAACAGCCGAGAAAAGTGCGAATTTGCGTGAGTCTTCCGTGGGCTGGGAACGAGAAAGTGGCGCCGGCAGGCGCAGGTCGTCTCCACATTCAGTTCAGGGTGTAGTTCACGTCGATGACGGTTTCAACCGCAACTGGATCGCCGTTCAACGGAGTCGGTGTTATTGCCAGCGGATGACAGCGTCGCGCGCGTTCGTACAATGCCAGTAGCCCCTCAACCAACTCGAGCGTTCGGATCAAACCATCCTTGCCAATGATGGCGCGAAATGCCACAGTCCCTGTGATGCCGCGGGACCTGGCGTCCTGCGGGTTTTTCGGATCGCCTGTTTGAGCAGTTTTGCTTGCTGAACCGTGCCACCGATCCGCAGCCTTGACGGATTGACGGGTTCCGGTGGTGGAGTTCCATCATATTTAGACCATGACGTCCGCATCGCGCGAGCGAGTGGAATGCCGCCGCCAATCGGGAAACGAGCCGCTTCCACGGGTAACCATTCGTTCAAAAGCCGATTGATATATGGTTGGAGCAGATCGGAACTTAGGGTGGCACAAATGCGTTCCGATCGTGGAGGCGGGCGTCGCGATGGCCGGCGGGTGAGAAGAGCACTCTGCTGGATCCAGGTCTGAATGTCCTCGATGGCCTGACGGGAGAGGGCATCCGGGAGATGTTCACCGAGGGCGCGTTTCAACAGGCGGTTCAACTTCTTCCAGTGGCGACGCCCATAGCCGCTTGCATAGACCGTCCGGAGCCAATAAGAAGCCAGCACCGGGATGGTCTCTGGATACCGCCGCTGTCGCATTCGAACGAGCAAGGCCTCGAGGTCCCCCTCGACACAGGACGCCTTGGGCTGCTTGACGAAGAAGCCAGCAGTCAACGGCCCTGCCAGACGCGATGCAAACATACGGCCGATTCACCCCCCCGCCGAATACGAATTTCCGTCATTCGGGTTACCAGGTGCCGTCTCAGCGGGGCGGACCCGATGCCACACTTGTCAACACTCTGAGTCTTGCGTTTCCTTCTCCGGATGGACGCCAATCTCCGCGCTCGTCCGGTGTGCTCCACACTGTGGGCATCGATCTGCAGCTGACCATGCGCCACAGCGCGGACATCTCGTCTGCGACTGCTTCTTCACCACTACCTGGTGGGCCGAAGACTCTACTACTGGACGCAACATGACGAAAGCCCCTCATCTGATCATATTCGTGGTCCCGCCGGCCGGAGACTCTTGTGCTTCCTGATTCGTACGTTGGGCGACAATTTTGCCTCCCAGTTTGACGCGCCGCGATGAGGACCCGAGGTTACCATGCGGTTTCGCTGTTCCTACATGATCGAAGTAAATGTTCACGAGTGCCGATAGTAAAGGACTGAACATGAACGACTTAGTGTTGGCAAGCCGGGTGGCCGATTGACACCGGGTGGAGTCCCTAGTGCTGGACAGCGCTTCTTCCCCAATTACATGACGGGTGGACAACCTGGCGCTCGGCGAACGCCATCGAGTGGTTCGGGCTTGAGCCGCTGTCGGGCTTCACCAAGGCCACCGTAAACGCATGGCTGGGCGCTCTGGAGGCCCGTGAGCTCGGCTCCGTGTCCATAGCGCGGATCGCGGCGGTGCGCAAGGTGGCGGTCGAGGCGGCTGACATCGGGCTGCTGGCACCGGAAACCTGGCGGCTCGCATTGGTCGCGTGAAGCGCGGAAAAAGGAGGGGTGTTCGCGTCGAGAACCGGCTGTCGCTCCGGCAGGCGGCTCCCAACGCGCCGGACAGCATGACCAAAAAGGGGCTCCCGGACCTGGCGATGCTGGCCATGCTTCTCGGTTGCGGTTTGCGGCCGCTCCCGAGGTCGCTGCCCTTACGCTGGCCGACATTCAGCCGCGGGATTACCGATGGCGCATCGTCGATCGGATCGGCAAGCATGGCCGGCGTTCGCGTGATTCCGATGCCTATCCTGTCGAGATCCCAAACCCGCCTAACCGGCTGGGGCATGCTTCGGAGTGCGTATCGACGGAAACGATTATGGTGCCTCGAGTCCGCGCTGATAACGGACTTCATCGACGGTTACATCCCACACTATATTTGTTCGGCTTTGGCCATCCGGTTCCCACCCGTCCGCCTTATAGAATTGCTTTGCGCGAACGTTACGCTCCAGGACCCACAAGACCGCCCTTCGAAATCCGAGCTTGAAAAGGTGGGCGCGAGCGGCAGACACAAGAGCGACACCAATCCCCTGGCCCCACTGTTCGGGATCCACATAGAGCCCGGACAGCTCTCCATGGTCACTCAGATCCATTTCGTGCGACGGTGCGGTTGTGGCAAACCCATGGATCACTCCCGCTTTAACTGCGACGATCGTACGCGGCTTGAGTGGGTCAGCGGTCGCGAAGTCATACCTCCGCGCTCGATCTTCGGGACGAAGGTTATCGAGGTATTCATCTGGCAGGAGCGTCCGATAGGCAGCTTGCCATGACCGAACATGCACGCGAGCCACAGCCATTACTTCATCTGGTTCGGCCGGACGGATTAGCATGTCTAAGTATGCCAGGAATACGATTTTCAAAGTGTCCAGGTTCTCGTCCGTGCTGCTGAACCACCCAGTCTCAGCAGCCCGGACGGAGTGCTAGGACAGCGATATGTCCCAGTTCTGAATCGGCAACGCTCCAGCTCGACCTCCCGGCTTGCGCGAATCCTATTGCCGGAACGTTTCCGATTCAAAACTAGGGCTTAACGCTGCAATTCCTCCAATACCGGCCACCTTCCGGATGCGACGACGTCCGATTTGCGACCACTCGCTTGGCAACGCGAATACAAAATCGGCGTCGCGTCCCACGACCACCAAACAATCGAATCGGTGGCTCGGTGCGCCATCATATCTGCTCAGACCTGAGCGCGTCACCAAAAACGGGCACACAGTCTAGGGCTTCGGCGGCTTTCCACTGGGGAGACTCCGGAGTCGCGGGAACTCTTTACGAACGGAGTGCTCCAGGTGTAAACAGACCCAGCAGCGATGTCCCAAACTCGGCAGGACGTGAGGCATGGGGCGCCCACAGGGGTTTCCGCAGACCTCGCATTTCTGAGAACAGCGACCCATCGCCATCCGCGGCAGGTAGCCTATTTGGGCCACCCGAACAGTTCCAGATCGTGAAACGCCTTCGAGAGAGCGCGCGCGTCCTTGATGTTCAAAACATGGCCTCTCTGGTAGTCTTCGAAAAGTCTATTCCAGATCGCGGCAACCTTGTTGACTCTCCGTTCGAATGCCAACCGCTGGTATTCCGTGGCGCGACGCTCCACCACTTCCTGTTGCGCCCGTGAAGCGGCCGAATCGCGCTGCTCCATTTCCCAGAGGAAGCGTTCTTGCTGAAGGCGAGCCTCGTCACGTTGCGACGACTCGCGTTGACGTGGATCGACAACTTGCGCCAGCGCCGCTGTTGTGAGCATGAGGAACACCGCCAAGGTCGTGATTCTTCGCATGCGACGAGTTTAGAGTCAACTTGAGAGCCGGTGATGAATAGGCTGTTAACACTCGGAAACAGTCGGTCTGGCTTTGTAGTGACGAGCACCTTGAGGTCGAATGTTTTTGAGTCGTCCTGCATCCCGTACGCATCAACTGCCGCCTCCGGGGAGATCGGACAACCCAGCCAGCAAGCACGTTGCTCACGGCGTAGGAATTCAAATGCAAGGATCCCCGATATTGGTAGCGCGAGCCCTGGTTTGCCAGCCACTGGAGACTAGCCACCAGTGTTCGAAACCGAAGCAACGGTTCTGAATTGCGGCGACACCAGACCGAGTAGGGTGAATGCATCGTTTAGTGTACGAACGACTTCAAGGGAGGCACCTCTGTTGTCTCGTAATATCTGGAACATCCGGCTTAGGCCGTAAATATCTGGCCGGGGGGCCACCGCTATCCGTGACATTCCTTCGGGAATCATAGGCGGCTTCGCAGCGAGGCGCCACACGAAGTCTGTTGAAACATCGAGTTTTTCCACTCCGGACAGATCGGTGATTCCAGAGTGGGGGCCTTGCGCAGCAATAAACCTCTCGACTGTGGTATAAGCAGCCAGGGCCGATGCTTCCGTGACGATTTTTCCGAGAGTCACCAGCAGAACCCGGTGCTCCGGATCAGCTTGTAAAGTGTAGTCCACTCCGACCTCTTCGTACCTCAATCAACGAGTGGGCGAGTCATCCCAACACTTATTATCCGATGTGGGACTGCCATCCGGAAGTTCGGAATTCAAGGCATTCGGCCCGGCCATCGCCAAGAAATTCCCACACCACAAAGGGGGAAACGACAAGCAGCTGGCCAGCAAAGAAGATGCGGTCAGAGTGTTCGGTGTCAGTGGCCAAGCGCATCAAGTTCCCCGGGGATTGTGCGGGGGTTATGAGCGTGGCTTGTCGCCCATCCCCAAGGCGCAGAACAGTGAGCCTGTTTCCGCGCGATATGTTGGGAGGCACTAAATCGTGGGCTAGAAGCCCGGCAGGCTAACGTGCGCAGAACAAGCAGGAAATCGCCCCCTCATTCATCGCATCGTCTCCTGAGTAGGATATAATCGCGCGACGGACAGCGTGTTAGCGCCAACAACAATTTCGTTTGCATCTCCATTCCACGGACGCCGCTGGGGTATTGTGTTCCTGCTATTTGTGGCCGCCCTCATCAATTATCTCGACCGGGCTAGCCTGTCGCTGGCCTTGCCTGTCATTGGTGCGGACCTCCACTTGGATCCAACTCAAAAGGGGCTACTCCTGTCGGCGTTCTTCTGGTCTTACGCCTTGATGCAGATTCCAGTGGGCTTGTGTGTGGATCGCTTCCCGATCCGTTGGCTGTACGCTACGATGTTCGCGATCTGGTCGCTGGCTTGCGGGTTTACGGGCTTCGTGGGCAGTATGCCCGCTTTCCTGGGCCTGCGGGTCCTCCTCGGCATTGGCGAGTCGGTTTATTTTCCAGGCGGTACGAAGATGGTTTACGTGCTGTTCCCCGCCAAACGTCGCGGCCTCCCCAGCGGCATTTTCAATTCCGGAACGCGATTGGGGTTCGCGGTGGGTGGCGTAATGGTTCCGTGGCTGATTACGGCCTTTGGCTGGCGAGCGATGTTTATGGTTTTGGGATTCGGTTCTCTGGTTTGGCTGATCCCCTGGCTTCTGATTGCCCCCGGGCGCGAGAACTCGGGTGCGACGGAGGTTCCAAGGACAGCTGTCCGTCTCCCGACGTTCAACCGGAACCTGCTCGGCATTTGCATCGGGTTTTTTTGCTTTGATTATTTTCTATATCTGCTGCTGACCTGGCTCCCGGATTATCTGGTCCAAGCGCGGCATTTCACGATGATGCGGGCGGGAATCTACTCGGCCCTGCCATTTTTGGCCTTTTTCGCATCCGAGGTGATCGGCGGAGGGATCGCAGACCGGTTGATCCGGCGCAGTTGGTCCGAAACGCAGGCGCGGAAAACCGTTGTTACTATTGGTTATCTCGCGGGACTGCTGCTGATCCCCGCGGTATTGGTTCCGAGCGGAGAGGCGGCTATCACACTCATCGTCGGCGCTTGCTTCGTGGGACTCTCCACGGGGAACTTGATTGCCATGGTGCAAACCTGCGCGCCCGCAGACGAGATTGCGGCATGGTCTGGAATGCAGAACTTCACCGGAAACTTGGGAGGCATCCTCGCTCCATTATTGACTGGAATCCTGATCAGCAGAACCGGTTCGTATCTGCCTGGGTTCACACTGGCGGCCTTACTGCTGGTGGTCGGCATCCTACCGTATTGGCTGATCCTCGGCGACTTGCACCTTCCTGAGCAGGCGGGTGCCAGAAAAGGTTTTGCGGAAACTAAGGCGGCTCCCACTGAGTGACTCGGTGCAACGGAAAGCCTGCCCATCATTCTGGCTATCGGGGCGAGAGCGGTGTCAATTCTGTCCATGGCTTCCCACCGCGGAGACCCATTTTGGAACCTTTGTAAATTGTTGAATGGCAATCCTCCACCAGGAGTTCCAAACGCACGCCCTCGTGATGTGGCTTGGGGCGCTTCGCAGAAGTGACCAGGTCAGCACTCGGCTGAAGTGACCCGGGCCGGAGACGGGATCGGGAACGATTATCGATATCAGCGGGCCTTGATCCACGTCAAAGACGCGACGATCATATACGTTGTGCGGGGCGTGAGGCTGATCGGCGGGAGAATCCTTATATGGATCAGGACGAAAACCAACTGAAAATGGCGGCTGCTGCTTCTGCGGTAAGGCTCGTGAGGGACGGCATGATCGTCGGCCTGGGCTCGGGATCCACTGCGGCGTTGGCGGTGAATCGTCTCGGCGAGCGGGTGAAACAAGGCCTACGCATCTTGGGCATACCGACATCGGAACGGACTGCCGCCCAGGCACAGGTCTTGGGGATTCCACTCTCTAGTTTGGCTGAGGAACCGAACGTGGATATCACTATCGACGGCGCGGACGAGGTCGAAGAAGGGAATCTGAATCTCGTCAAGGGACTCGGCGGAGCACTGCTACGAGAGAAGATCGTGGCCGGCGCCAGCACAAGGCTAGTGATCATTATCCATGGCAGCAAGCTGGTAGGCCGCCTGGGGATTCATCAGCCAGTGCCGGTAGAAGTCGTGCCGTTCGGGTGGCAAGTGACGGCCCGGCATCTGTCTGATCTGGGGGCGAAAACAACCCTCCGGCGCAATCCCGGCGGGGAACCCTTTCGAAGCGACGGTGGCAATTACATCGTTGATTGTAGGTTCGAATCGAGCGCGTCAGCTGCCTGGCTGGCACGGCGACTCGATCATATGGTTGGTGTGGTGGAGCACGGCTTTTTTATCGGGCTAACTTCGGAAGTTCACGTGGCAGAGAGCAGCGGAGTGCGCATCTTGAGCTAATCGGTCGTCTGCGAGCTGCACAAACCTCTGTCGGTTCTCCTGTTCCCCGCTCCATCCACCGAATGGTTTTCGTCAAAATCGGGCAGATTGACGTTTGGCGGTAAGGAAATCACCTTCTCCAGGACGATACTAACCGTTCGGTGGTCCATGCCGGAACATAACGCAGAGGCGCGTAGCTGATGCCACCTCGGCGGAGGTAGAAGTCACTCAAATGGCTAGAAAATTCGCTGTTCATTCCGGGTGCCCCTTGGTGTCACACTGCGGCGATAGAGATTGCGTTCCTTCAGAGGGTTGGGTTTGTTCCGATTCCCCACCCTCCGAAAGACGGAGCGGCGCGATAGCAAGGCTCGCTCCCCGTCAGATGGCGATGGGAACTCTACCGCCAACATCCGACCAGCTCGTCTTCCGGCAGGTCGCAAAAATTGGCCGTTTTCGCCTACCGGAGGCCCGGTCGAGACGCAATGTTGTCCGGACTTGGCCTAACAGCTTCAGCACACGTTGGGCAGACTCTGTTGCGCTGATGAACTCACGATGAGCTAGAAGCCGACGCAACACGCGCATTTCAACCGCCGCGGCCTCGCACTGCGAGCTGGACGCATTCGGGTCTGCTCCCTTATCGAGCCGCCGAATGGTTCCCTTGTCCTCCACCAATTGGATGGCCTCGTCAAGTGTGGGCAGGTGTACCTCTGCCGGCGAAGAAATCGCCCCTTTGAGGATGGTTCTAACCATTCCGTAGTCCATGGCCGAACATAACATGAGGGGCATCTCGGCGCATGGAAGTTAACACACCAAATGAGCGCAAGATTTAACACAGAAACCTCCCAAGGTCAACAAAAATGACACTCGCGCCAGCCAACGTCTTCAGTCTTCAGTAGTGTAATTTTTATGACAGGCGTTCAATCCGGGGTTACTCTAAACTAGGAACCTGTTGAAAAACGTCTCGTAGCCTTCCACGGGAGAACATTTCGAACGACAATTGTTTCATTGCGTGGAGACGATCGCGATCCGAGTGTTCAGGTATGTGTCGCTGGAGAGCGGGTACCGCAGGATCACCCTCTGAGACGGATGCCAAACGCTGCGGGCGATGGCCAAGGAATTCGACGGGACGCAATCGCCGGCCAGTGATTTGTTATCGAAGTCCGAGACCGGCCCGGATGACAAGAGGAAGATACGGGCCGCCAAGAAGTTCAAGAGTTTGCGAACGCCTTCTGGGCGGCCCGCCAAGGAATCTTGGGCAAACGAGCTCGTGGCGGCTTTCTAAACCGATAGACCCGACCCTACGTCTCATTTGCTTAGGTCGGGGCCGCTGCTGGGGAATCCCTTGTCTCCCCGTGATTTAAAGCTGCCTGCCCATTGTTTAGTTGTTGCTCCGCCTTACCTGCCTGACCTCCTCTGCTGGCGACGTTCCTGGCGTTGTTGGGTGCCGCCGACTACGGCTCCGACGGCCGCGCCCCTTGCCGCGTTCCCCGTAGCCGCTCCGATTGCGGCACCGGCTGCCGCACCCTTAGCCCTACTGTGGGTGTCCTGTTGTTTTTGCTGGTCCTGGGTTTTTTGTTGGGTTTGCGTCTGTTGCTGGGCGGGAGTCGCCGCTGGTGGCGTCCCCGGATTTGCAGGCTGTGTTTGCCCTGACGCTGGTGGTGGCACCAGCGCACTCGTGGAGAGTGCAATCACAAAGGTCAGGAACTTTGCTGATTGTTTCACCTGGCCTCCTTTTTCAGGCTTCCTCTGTTCCGGTCTGCATTTGCAGCCGGCGAGACCCTAAGACTACGACCCTGTGCCTTGTCAAGTAGACGCTTTTTCACACGATTCATGGGGTTATGCGGCCGCCTGCACGGTCCTGTAAACGGGGATCGTGAACGACCGCGAGTTTCGGCAGCACCTCGTCAAATTGCCGTGAGCGCAAAGAGGCTCAGGCCGCAAACGTTGTCAAGATACCCCTGCTGCTGCGAAGTCCGAGAAGGCAAAGAAGAAGCGCTCCGCCTAGACCTACGCGTCGCAACCCCAAAACACGGAGGAGCCGAAATGGACACAGATCACGGCTGGCCGAAAGCTTGGGCCTAGAGCGGCCAAGAACAACGGGACCGGGTCCGTCAGGTCTGTTTTTCGTCCGGTTCCCGTGCAAAACGCATTGCCCAACTCCGGGCCGAAGCTGGTGGGCGAAGACGCCTGCGCGATTTTTCCGCCCGGGCTTGGGGAAGGCTTGCGCAGATTCGCGGATCGGGCGTTCTCGTTAAGTTCGGTCGTGCCCATCGAATCCACCACCGTGGTCATGCGCGATGGCCGACAAATACCGCCGACGCTTTTGATACCCGTTACTGCGGAAATGGGAGGCTAGTTGCGCGAAGACGGCTCCCAGGAAAAAATGGCGCTCCTAAGGTCAAACTCGCATCAGCACGATCAGGAACGATGGATTGCGATAAGCAGTTCTCCTCCGAACAGGGCCGAGTGTACAACCCAAATGACTCTGAGAAAGCCCAGAGCAATTCTGGCTGAGGTGTCCGACCGTGCCAGAGCACACGACTTGGGAACGGAAACGATGGAGACGGATACATGTCAGATGTGAGCAGACACGGCTCACCTGCTGGTCGGGGCGTCAGTCAATGCGCGATCTGTGCGAGTCTAGGCACTTGGAAGCCGCAACTTTTTCGTGCCGTGATTGGTTTTTCGTTGTCCCGGCTCGCAGTCTTAATCGCATTGCCTCTTACTCTCGGCGCCCAGGGGAACAATCAATCTAAAACCGAGGACAAGCGTATCCTCTGGATCTTTACAAACCACCGCACGGCCGAGGAATCGGCGAACCTGCAGAGGCTCACGCCTAAGGGTAAGTTCACAGTGGCCTGGCATGATGCGACAGATCCGGCTATATTCGCGCAAAGTGTTTTCCTTGCCGGCATCGGACAGGCTACCAATTCGAATCCTTCGTTCGGGCAGGGAATGTTGGGTTATACCAAGCGATTCGGTGGAGCCTACGCCGATTTCGCCATACAGAACATGATGACGGAGGGCATCTTTCCCACAGTACTGCATCAGGACCCACGCTACTTCCGCCGCAGCAAAGGCACCGGCCGGTCGAGACTGGGCTACGCGATCAGCCGGCTTTTCGTCACACGAACTGATTCGGGAAGTCATCAATTTAATTATTCCGAAGTGGTCGGCGGCGCAACATCCTTGGCGATCTCCAACGCCTACTACCCGGACGGCCGCAGCGTCAGGAATAATGTCGGAAGGTACGTTGTGCAGCTAGGGTTTGACGCAGCTTCTAATGTCCTAAAGGAATTCTGGCCGGACTTGAAGCGCAAGCTGCCGCGCCGGCTCGTCCCGCATAATTAGCCCTATCTGGCTTGAGCCGGATCAGAACGTCAGTGCGATAGTCATAGCTGGACCCGGCGGTCCTGGCGGTTTTGAGCCTGTTGTCCCCGATGAAACGCCCCTTTTCGGCTAAATTTGTAGCCGATGCGCGCGATTCCGGAATTACCGCCGTGAATCTGACCCTTGGCGAAGTTGGAAATGGTCTGAGCTTTTTCGATTGCGGACATCGCTCCCCACGACTCGGGGAGTTATGCCGAATGCTTTCGGCGCGTGAAGCTTGTGGTCTCGGCCATTCCCGCATGGAGCGTGGCCGTGCCTTCTGAAGTGCTTGGTCTTTGAGCGCAAGATCGGCGTCGAGATAGATTTGTGTGGTTCGAGGGACTCGTGTCCTAGCCAACGTGCAATGACCGCCCGGTCTACGCCGGCTTGTAACAGCTCGATCGCGCCGCTGCGTCGAAGTACGTGCGGCGTTACGCGTTTGTGTTGTGCACGTCTGTTGTACGACTACGAAGTACTTTGCGACCAGGTACGGGACGGAGTCGGAGCTGAGCCGGCTGCCGCAGCCGTATGGAAATAGGTCCGTGCGCTCATTCGGCCTTGCTCTTGAATCCATTCTGTCAATACGGCCACTGTTGATTTCGTCCCTGGAGTACATCGTTGTTTGCGCCCCTTCCCCTCACTGCGAACATGACCGCCCCCACTCTGGACAATACCTAGCCGGCGAAGAGCCGTAATTTCAGATAGTTGCAGGCCAGCCTGAACAACCAACACCAGGAGTGCATAGTCACGGCCTCGGTTGTGGATTATGCCGCATGATCGGCGGCAGAGCCCTTGCCTATTCCTGCTGAAATGAACCTATTGGGCATCCCGCATTCGGCATAGCGCCTTATTAATGATTCTTGGCCCGCTCAACCGCCCGCGGTGCGTAATCGTGGTCGTCGATCGGCGTTCGGTGTCCACGAGCATGTCGAAGGGATTCGTCCTCCTGGTGACGAAGCGCACAGTCTTCGCGATCGACTTTCGATCGACCGTCCTGCCGTCCACCACGACTAGAGATGGCAAGATTACCTTTTTGTGTCGCCCAGTACAAGTTTCCAGTGTAGACCCGTCCTCATAAGGAGGGCGTTAAAGACTTTGAGGTTGTGTCACTTGGGCGCTAGAAAGATTATGCGCCTCGCAACATAAACTGAGCATCCGCGACGAGAGGCGAAGGTCATCCTCGGTCTTCATGGCGCGTCGTATGACTCCGATTGCAAGCAGCTGTATTGTACTCGCGTTCGTTCTCGCAGGAGCAATATTGGGCGTGCTCCTCAGGGGTGTATTGCCCTATGATCACCTCAGTGAAGCATCGAAAGAGGTAATCGAGCTCACGATCGGATCGGTAAGGACTATGCTTGCGCTCGTCTTGGGTCTGCTAGTGTCATCAAAGGGCTTTTACGACACGCAGGTCCGTCGAGCGCAGCCAGAGATCCCCCCAAATCATGATGCTCGATCGCAGGCCCGAGCACTACGGGCTGGAAGCGAAACACGCTTACGATCTGCGGCACGCCGGAATCGTTCGCGTTCTCGATCGAACCCGGTGGCATGACCCGCCGGGACCATCATTGGCGGGTCTGGCGTTCTCTAGTTCGGAAGCCCTGTATGAACGGTCGTGCAGCTATCACCACAAGGAAGGCCAGCGCTCGGTAGCACCGAAGCTGTCGGGGAACGTTAACGCAAATATCGGAAGCCATCAGAGTTCCCGACCGCCGTCCGCCTAGCGGCCCGTGCTGCCGAAGCTGTGGCTGGCAGAAAGACGAAGGTTCGGACCTAGACTCCTGGTCGATGTCGCCGAAAACTTCGGTAGGACACCATCCACAAGTCATCCGCGATATCCCCGCTTCTCTTGGCCGCATCGTTGTCGTCGCCAGCCACAGCGGTGTCGTTGTCATGAAACCGCTTCGCCAATTCGCCTCAAATCGAGCCCAAAGAATCAGGCGACAATGCGCGAGTAAATAAACAGCACAATCAGCGCCCCGACGAGTGCCATAAACCAGCCCGCCGGGTGGCCCTCCTTGTACATGCCGGTTACTCGGCCGATGAGGCCGCCCAGCCAGGCACCTATCAGGCCCAGAAGCATGGTCAATATCAGGCCCATATGTTGTTGGCCCGGCATAATAGCGCGAGCTACCAAACCAATGAGCAGCCCGAAAATGGCATGTCCGATCATGTGCAACATCTAGATTTTCTTCTCCTGTCGTAGTCTGGTTCTTCTTCGCACAGTGGTGCTTCCAGGTACGATTGACACCACCACTTCTGCTCTTGCCTCCCTGGTCAGTGACGATTATACCGCCGGCGATCCACTCGTGATCGAGGAGCCTTAATGGGCTCGTCTAGTCGGTTTCCGACGAAGGATGGAACCGTCTCATGCTTTAGCTCGCCGTGCAGCTCCGTCGAGCGCTATTCGCATGTCGGACGGTTTCCCTCGCCTGTCTAATCGGACGACAAGCTCGTTCGCGCTCGGATCGACGAAGTGGAAGCGCTGTCCTTCAGAAAAGGAAGAGACCGGTTCGATGACCTTTCCGTGGGCGAAGTGTCACCTTTCTACTCCCTAGTTTCAAGGTTGTGACTGTAAAGAATCGCCAAAAGGACCGCGGGTGTGATCGAGATCGTTGGATATGCCTCCGGCTTCGTGGTCGGCGGTGGGCTATCCAAAGCCAACTTCGCCGGGGTGTAGTCGGTAAAGTTCTAGTCGAAGGCAGCTGAGTGAGAACGTTTCGGCGCCTGCGAGATTCGTTGCAGGCGGATCAAAATAGTCGATGCCAGGGTGAACGCAATGGCCGATCGAAAAGCTGATCTACGAAGCCCAACCTCATCACACTTGGCCTTGTCGCAAATATCCTACTGATCATTTTATTCAGTGTCACTTGCTTTTATACCCTCGTGCAAACTTGCGTGAGAGCTATGAAGCCACGATTCCGGTGATTGATGTCTAGTATGTTTTTGCACCCGGGCGAATACTTCAAGATGCAGGGAGCCGGCCGAAAAAAGAACAGATTGAAATCACCGTCTACAGCCCGGCCGCCACGATCATCCGGCCGATCTCTTACCGCTAACTTTAACGATTCTTATTGAGGGTCAACACTCGGATGCTGAAATACGTGCGGCTGTGTGGAGTAGATCACTATTCGATAACGGGGCTGCGCTTCGTCGGAGTGGCGGAGCCAACCCAGCTGTCCACGCGAGCAGCCGGGCTAGGTGACGCTGTACACCGACACGACGGTTCCCCCTATATTGAGCGGCGCCACGACGCGCTTACTCGTGAACCTCTTCGAAGACTCTTTCCGGTTGCATCAGCATTATCGGCAGTGCACCGCCGCAGTGCAATCATGCTCGCCAAACCTCTGGGGTACGGGAGGGCCAGATCGACGGGAACTTTGCGTCAGCGTGATTCGCTTCGCGTGTTCGCTGGCAGACCTGTTGAAGTCAGTCAGCAACACGCGGCCGAGGGCTGACGTTCGCCCCGGGCTGCTGGCTTCGGTCCTCAAATCCGCCCCTATAGATGCATTGCGCCTACTCCGTGAAAGAAGGTATTTCGTGTCAATCGCGGTCACTCCGTTCGAAACGCCGATTTTGGAACCTGCGGCCTGGATCGCCAGCGAAAAGCCAGCTTTCATTGAGGGCGCCGTTCGCACTCCGGGCCAGGGCGAGGTGGGCACAATGGTGTGCCGCCACCTCGGCGGCTGCGGTGGCATTTTCGTGCGGTCGTGGTATTGTAGTTCGGTCGGCCCAGCCGCGCCACGCACTCGCGCCGACGGGATGGTGAATACGGCGCAGCAAAGGGAGGTTTTCATGCCGCTTCGAATTGCGGCCGCAGCGACGCTTGCGGCACTCTTCATGGTCCCTTCGTCTGGGATCTCGCAGGTGCTGATGCAGCGCGACGTTTCCCTTCGCATGGCCCTTACCATTGCTGAAGCGGCCCTGGCCGAATGTGGAGTCAACACATCGGTTGCGGTGGTCGATCGCGCGGGCCGTCTCCGCGTGTTCCTCCAGGGCGATAAGGCGGCACCGCACAATCTTGAACTTGCCCGCCGTAAGGCCTATACGGCGCGCACCTTTCAGCGGACCTCGGCCGAGTGGGCCAAGCTCACCGAAACAACCAATGCCGGGCAGCGGATGCTTGCCGACGTCATTCCGCTCGGCGGCGGGGTGCCGATCAAGGTTGGCGAAGAGACAATCGGCGGCGTCGGTCTAAGCGGGGCCCCAATGGGCCAGGCGCAGGAGGAAGCTTGTGCCAAGGCCGGCATAGCCAAAGTCGCGGATCAACTTCGGTGATTGGCTCTCGTTGCAAGCATTCCTAGACGCTCGCATATCCAGGACTCTTACCTTACGTGAGAGCTTTGGCGTGGGCTGTCCATGCCGAACAGTTCCTTGTTCGGCGGTGAAAGGTCTCAACGGGCGCTACCATGGGGACTCACCGCTCGCGACGGCTCTCTGTGGAACGCGAGAGTGCATCGAACAGTGCAAAAAAGATTCTGTGTGGAGGGCACAATGAAACATCGCCTTGAACTATTGCTGGCGAGTGGCCTGGTCCTAGCAAGCGTATTTGTGGTCTCGCAGGTGTCGGGACAAGGTCAGAGCAAGAGTCCAACGCCGGTTACGCCGGCAGACTATTTTCGATGGCGAACGGAATTCAAGAACTGGGGCCGATGGGGACCAAACGATGAGCGCGGCACTACCAACCTGATAACCGCGGCAAAAATCCTGAGTGCCGCTAAGCTGGTCAGGGCTGGGCTCGTGATCTCACTTGCGCACGCTGTGCCGCAAGTGGCCGACGCTGAGGTGCCTGCGTCCGCAGTATTCCACCGCGTGACGAACAGTATAACCTCGACGAACACGACCGATAACTATCAGGTTAGTTACCATGGCCTCGGTTTGTCGCATATGGATTCTTTCTGTCATTTCTTCGCCGACGGAACCATGTATAACGGCTACAAGGTCGCCGATAATGTCTCACCCGACACTGGATGCAAGAAGGACAGCATCATGGCCTGGAAAGACGGTATCGTGACGCGCGGTGTTCTATACGACATCCCGCAATTGAAGGGCGTCGATTGGATCGAGCCGGGGACGCCGATCACCCGTGGCGATCTCGAAGCATGGGAGAGGAAATCGGGAGTCAAAGCCGGGCCAGGCGATGTCATTTTGCTGTACGTGGGGCGCTGGAAGAGAAGAGCTGCGAAGGGACCGCAGGCCGGTGTGGTTGCGGGCTACTATGCCGATGTTGTCCCGTGGATTAAGGAGCGGGAAGTTGCCTTTATTGGTCACGATTTCAATATCGACTGGAACCCGAGGCCGGGGTGGGGACCCGCCGAGGGCATTACTTCCAATCCGATCCATCAAGCTGTGCTCAATTGGATGGGTGTGAACATCATAGAAAATCTTGACCTGGAACTGGGCGTTGAAACAGCCAGGAGGCTGAAACGCTACGAGTTCATGCTGACGTTTGCGCCGATCCCGGTTGAGGGCGGCACCGGATCGCCAATAAACCCGTTGGCGGTTTTCTAAGTATCTGGCGCGCGCCGTGCGGTTGACTACAGGATCGTGTAGGCGGAGTGGAGCGCGGTCAACGACTGGTTGACTGACCCGCACAACAGCTAGTCCCGTTGTCTTCTGTTCAGCTCCGGGACCTAGTACTCGCCGTTTCGTCTTCAGGTTCGAAGGATGTATTTAGTTGTTTAGTTATTCTGTTTAAATCAGCTACTTGCGGGACCGGTCGGAGGAGTTGCGCTGTTGGACCACAATGTCGTAGTGCTTCATGGTACCTAGAACTTCCTAACCGCGGTACCTCCCGGTTTTGCATCGTGGTCTATCGGTCTCGCATCTGAGTAAGGGTTTACCTTTCCCGTGAATCCAGGCGTACTCTGGAGATGCCAAATATATGCGCAAGTTCTTGTACAGCAAGTGGTTCTTCGCCTTTCTAGCCGGGGTGTGCACGCTCGACCTAATCTCGGATGCGGCCGCCGATGTCTTTGGGTGGACGGTGCTTCACGAGGTCACCATCGGATTAGAACTCATTTCGGTCTACCTCACGGTCGCAATGTTTCTGGATCTTCACAGCAGGATGAAAGTCGATGGCGGTGATCCTCGTGGTTGACGATGATGAAAGTATCCGAGCCCTCGTATCGACGCTGCTGAAAACTGCCGGGCACCAGATACTCACTGCGGCCAATGGCGCAGAGGCCGTTGCCGTTTACCGGAGCTTCGCGCGCTGCATCGATCTCGTTATCACCGACGTGAGGATGCCAGTAATGGACGGCGTTCAGGAGATTC
>Ga0306920_100002259_pt1 | contig 24313 bp, 18 predicted proteins | sample flu12Cox44000170_FD_204666 | JGI IMG/M metagenome (GOLD analysis project Ga0306920, IMG submission 204666) | Lab enrichment of tropical soil microbial communities from Luquillo Experimental Forest, Puerto Rico - flux4day.12C.oxic.44.000.170 (v2)... | ecosystem: Environmental > Terrestrial >...
CTACGCCCGCACCGGCGGCGAACCCTGTAACGCTGCGATCCGGTATCGGCGTCGACACACCCGAGACCGAGGATCCGAGCGCGTCAGTCAGCGTCATGTGGCCGACGCCAGCACCGAGCGAGGCGAACAGCCCACTCGCGTCCTGGTTGAGGGTTTCGACGCCCATCAGGAATGTCACCAGGCTCCGCGACCCGGGCGCAGCAGCGCCGTCAGCCCTCAACGTCGAGGGAAGATCTCCACCCACCGTTGCGGCGAGCTCGAAGCGCGCCCGCGCCCGGCCCGCGAGCTGCGTGCCGAGCGCAGCGCAGATCGTGGCGCATGGCGCTGCTTCGATCTCCAGCGGGCGCACATAGATCGCTCCGATTCCGCCCTCGAGTTGGGCTCCGACACGAGTCCCGGCGGCAGCTGATGCTGGGAAGATGGCCAGGAGCAGAGCGAGGGCGCTCGATGACGCCCGGGCCGTCGCGATCATCCGATCGCGCATCACGACCCGAGGCTGCATACCGTTCATCCCGTCAGCGCACCCCGCCGCCGCGCCGCGGCGCGAGGAAGTAGACGCACACTCCCACGATCAGCACCGCCCCGCCGACCGTGACGATCCAGGCGGCGGCGTCCATCAGTGGAAGCGGCGGAGCCGGAGCGACGAGCTGACCACCGAGACGCTCGACAGCGCCATCGCGAGCGACGCCAGCATGGGGTGGAGCCCGCCGGTCCAGCCGAGGATCGGACCGATGGGGCCGCCCGGGCTGAGCAACGGCACCAGAACTCCGGCGGCGATTGGGATGCCGAGGGTGTTGTAGGCGAAGGCCCAGAACAGGTTCTGGCGGATGACCTCGAGCGTGCGGCGCGCGAGCCGAAGCGCGAGCGGCACGCCGGCGAGGTCGCCGCCGACCAGCGTGATCGCGCTCGCCTCCATCGCGATGTCGGTGCCGCCGCCGATCGCGATGCCGAGGTCGGCCTGCGCCAGCGCCGGCGCGTCGTTGATGCCGTCGCCCACCATCGCGACCTCGAGCCCGCGCCTCTGGAGCTCGGCGATCTGGTCGCGCTTGCCGCCCGGCAGCACCTCGCTCAGCACGCGCTCGGGCGCGATGCCGGCCTGGCCGGCGATCGCCGCGGCGGTGCGCGCGTTGTCACCGGTGATCATCCACACCTCGAGCCACTCGCGCGTCAGGGCCGCGACGGTCGCAGCGGCGTCGGGCTTGAGCGTGTCGGCGACCGCGATGAGCCCGATCGCCCGGCCGCCCGCGGCGACGGCGAACACGGTGTGGCCGGCGCGCTCCAGGCGCTCGCGCCCGGCGTCGAGCGGCGCCGGATCGACGCCCTGCTCGTTCAGCAGCGCGGCACTTCCCACCTGCACGACCTGACCACCGACCACCGCGACCACGCCGCGCCCGGCGACCGCGGCGAAGTCGTCGGGCTCGGCGAGCGTGAGGCCGCGCTCACGCGCCGCCCGCACCACCGCCGCGGCGAGCGGGTGCTCGCTGCGCTGCTCGGCCGCGGCCGCGGTTGCCAGCAACCGGTCGGGCTCGATCCCGGGGGCTGGGACCAGCTCGGTGACGGCGGGGCGCCCGCGGGTCAGGGTGCCCGTCTTGTCGAACACCACCGCGCGGATGCCGTGCGCGGACTCGAGCGCCTGAGCACCGCGGATCAGCACCCCCAGCTCGGCGCCGCGCCCAGTGCCCACCAGCAGCGCGGTGGGCGTGGCGAGGCCGAGCGCGCACGGGCAGGCGATGATGAGCACCGCCACCGCCTTGAGCAGGGCCTGGGGCAGGCGCGGCGCCGGGCCGACGTCGAACCAGATCACGAACGCGGCGATCGCGATCGAGATGACCACCGGCACGAACACCGCGGCGACCCGGTCGGCGAAGCGCGCCACCTGGGCCTTGCCGCCCTGCGCCTCCTCGACCAGGCGCACGATCTGCATCAGCATCGAGTCGGCGCCGACGCGCTCGGCGCGCATGCGGAACGCGCCGCTCTGGTTCAGGGTCGCCCCGGTCACGGCATCGCCGGGCGCGACCTCGACCGGCATCGACTCGCCGGTGAGCAGCGAGCGGTCGAGGCTCGAGCGCCCCTCGAGGATCACGCCGTCGACCGGCACCTTCTCCCCCGGCCGCACCAGCAGCAGGTCACCGGGGTGGACCTGATCGAGCGGCACCTCGCTCACCGCGCCGTCCTGCGCCACGCGCCGCGCGGTGCGGGGAGCGAGGTCGAGCAGGCGCCGCATCGCCTGCGAGGTGCGGGAGCGAGCGCGCGCCTCGAGCAGCCGGCCGAGCAGGATGAGCGCGACGATCACGACCGCGGTGTCGAAGTAGACGTGCGGCGCCTCGCCGGCGCCGCGCAGCACCTGAGGCGCCACCGTCGCCACCGCCGAGTAACCGAAGGCGGTCAGGGTGCCGAGGCCGATGAGCAGGTTCATGTCGGCGGTGCGCCGGCGGATCGCGATCGCGCTGCCGCGCACGAACGGCCACCCCGCCCACCACACCACCGGGGCGGCGAGGACGAGCTGGATCCAGTTCTGGACCGCCATCGGCACGGCGCTGAGCGGCGGCAGCATGCCGAGGTTGCCGAGCACCACCACCGGGGCGCCGAGCGCCGCGGCCGCGATCAGCCGGCGGGTGAGGCGCGCGCGCTCCGCTGCGCGTTCGGCGCGCTCGGCCTGATCGGCCGCGGCGCCCTGGTCGAGCCGCGCCTCGTAGCCGGCGTCGCGCACCGCGCGCGCCAGCGTCTCGGCCGGCACCGGCCCCTCGAGCGTGACACGCGCGCGCTCCGTCGCCAGGTTGACGCTCGCCTCGCGCACCCCCGGCACCGCGGCCAGCGCCGCCTCGACCCGGGACACGCACGAGGCGCAGTGCATGCCGACGATGCGCAGCTCGGTGACCCCGGCGGCGCGTCCGCCGGCGCCGCGCGGCGCGGCCGGAGCGGGCGCGGGCGGCGGCGCGGGCGACCCGGGCGGCGCGAGCGCGCCGGCGGGCAGGATCTTGAACGGCGAGGCCGGGGTGGTCATGGCGTGGCCTTTGGATGCTGGAGCGCCGGTGCCGGCGCCGGCTCGGGCTCGTCCTCGACCTTGTCGATCCCGATCGATCCCGCGCCGCAGTGCCCGCAAGGCATGCGGTAGCGCGCCAGGTCCTGGCGCTGGAGCAGCGGCTCGAGGGCCGAGCGCGCCGCGGCCGGATCGCCGGCGCGCACCGCCGCCAGCGCCGCCTCGAGCGCCGCCGCGATCGGGCGTGCCGCGACCCCGCGCAGACAGGGCTCGCCGGCCAGCGCCGCCGCCAGCTCGAGCGCCAGCGCCGCGCCCGCGCGCGCTGCGTCGGACGTCATCCCGAGCGCGGCGTAGCCGTGCACCACCAGCGCGCGGTCCCAGAAGGTGTGGAACTCGATCTCGCGCTCCGCGGCGCGCAGCACGCGCTCGTCCGCGCACGCAGCGCGCGCAGCGTCGCCGCGCGCCGCGCGCGCCCCGGCGCGCTCGATGAGCAGGCTCCACAGCAGCCGCCCGACGGTGGGATTGCTCCAGTACGGCGCGATCTCGCCGGCCGCCGCGCGCGCGCGCGCCAGCACCCCGGGATCGGGCAGCCCGGGCGTTCCCGCCACCGCCTCGAGCACCATGAGCGCCGCGCGATCCCAGCGCGCCTCGAACCCGTCGCCGGCGCGCTCGAGATCGTCGCGGGCTCCCTCGAAGTCGCCGCGTCGCGCCTCGAGCACGCCACGCGCGAGCCGCGCGGTCTGCGACTCGCCGCGCTCCAGCACCTGGGACCACGCCCACTCCGCCAGGCTCGGCTGGGCGAGCCGCTCGTACGCCACCGCCAGCGCCTGCCACAGCCGCGCGCCGCAGCGACCGTCCTCGACCGCCTCCTCGAGGCGCGCGCGCGCGTCGCCGAACGCGCCCCGCGCCAGCGTGGCGAGCGCCGCGCGGGTCGCGTGATCGTCCTCCTCCGCCGGCTCGGGCGGGGTGAGGTCGGTGATGAAGCGCGGGCGAACCGGCAGCAGGCTCGCGAGCGGTCCGGGATCGCCGCGCCACGCGTCCAGCACGGCGGCGAGGTGCTGGATCTCGCCCCACAGCTCCTCGGAGCGCAGCGATTCGGTGGCGAGCGGGCCGCCGCAGCGCTGACAGCGCGCGCGACCGGGCGCGGCGTCGCGGGGCAGCACGACCCCGGCCTGGCACGCCTCGCACCATGCGCCGCGATCCTCCGGGCCCGGGCCGATCCAGGCACCGGCCCCGCAATGGTCGCAGCCCACGTGCCAGCGCGCGCTCACTGGATGCCGCCCAGGCTGCCGCTGCGGGTGCCGCGCTCGAGGTAGAGCTCACGCTGCTCCTTGACCGAGAAACGCACGTAGTACTCGGCCTCGCCGCCGAAGTTGAAGCTGCGCGTGAACGAGGCGGTCCAGCAGTGCAGGTCGCGGGTGAGCGCGAAGCGCTGGGTGCCGAGTTCGTGCAGCGTCAGATCGTAGCTGCTCGAGTACTCGATCCCCCACGAGGGCGTGAACTGGGAACGGACCACGAAGTTGACGTTCTTCTGGGTGGCCCAGTCGGACCCCGAGTAGCCGCCCGAGTAGGAGTAGGCGGCGGCGAGCGACCAGGTGTCCTGGGGCGTGATGTCGGTGCCGCGCTCGGTGCGGTCGACCGGCAGGTCGGGGTTGGCCTGGACCCGGCCGGCGCTGCTGAGGCTCAGGTTGAGGTTGTAGTTGACCTGGCGCACCGGTTTCGACTGGTAGGGATCGGTGACCCAGCCCAGGTTCGCGTTGATGACACCGGGCGGCTGGAGCAGCACCGCCGAGTTGATCGGGCTCAGGCCGTGGAGCTGTCCCTCTTCGCGGTACAACAGGTTGTAGGAGCTCGACATGTTCCAGGTCAGCAGGTTGTCGAGCCGCCGCAGCTGCTGGCCCTGGCGCAGCTTGGCCTGGAAGCGCTGATCGAGCGCGAAGTCGAGGTGGGCGACCTTGAAGCCCGAGATCGAGATGCCGTCGAACGGCGCGAAACGGCTGCGCACCACCCCGGTGGTGTCGGTGAAGGTCAGGCCGCTGAACTCGGGGCTGTAGGTCACCCCCACGCTCGGCACCACGATGTGGCGCAGGCCCTCCAGCGGCCCGAGGTGGGGACGGAACGTGCCGTAGAAGCTGCTGCTGAGCCCGGCGCCCGCCGACCAGGTGCCCGAGGGCACCACCTTGTTCCCTTCCAGGTCGTAGTCCCAGATCACCACGTTGCCGATCAGCCGCGGCGCGAAGTTGAGCCAGCCGAACAGCCGGCGCGAGTCGCTGAGCCCCACGGCGCTCGCGAACGCCCGCCGGGTGGTGACCCTTTGCCCGACCACGTTGACCGAATCGGGGCCCAGCGGGCCGCTGACCGGCGTGGTGCCCGACACGTAACCGAGACGCTCGCGATAGTTCAGGAACTGGCCCGAGAGGCTGAAGTACACGGTGCTGAGCGGCCTCTCGAGCGCGCTGCCGTGGAGCAGCGCCAGTCCGCCCAGGGTGCGGGTCGGCAGCGCCATCGTCACCGAGGGCTCGTTCTGGACCAGGTTGGGGAGCGTCGACAGGGTCCCCACCGGCGGCCCGTGCAGCGGGCCGGCGCCGTCGGGATCCTGGAGGGTGGCGTCGGCGTCGATGTTCTGGCGCATGTCGACCACCCCGCTGAAGCTCGCCCAGTCGGCGTTGTGGGTGACCGCGACGCTCGAGGTGAGGAAGCGGTTGAGGCGCTCGGCCAGCGTGTTGCCGTACAGGTCGCTGCCGGCATAGGTGCGGCTCGACACCCACTGCCCGCGCGCCACCAGCCGGGTGCGCGGCGTGATGTCCTGGCTGTGATTGCCGTCGAACGACCAGTCGGTGGTGTGGGCGGCCTCGTTGTGGGCGTAGTTGCCGAGCAGCTCACCATCGAAATGGTACAGCAGCTTGTAGAGCGCGTCGGCGCGCAGCACCCACGAGGGCTCGGCCTGGTAGTAGTCGCCCGAGAGCGTCAGGTCCATGTAGTCGTTGGGCGCCCAGTAGTAACCGGCGTTGCGCAGGAACTGCCCGGCGCGGTTGTTGAAGCCCAGCTCGAACTGCGGGAACAGGAACCCGGAGTGTCGCCCGGGCTTGATCGGAAACACCCAGAACGGCAGCGCGAACAGCGGCACGTTCTTGACGTAGAACACCACCGGCTTCGCGACCAGCTTGTCCTTGAGATAGATCTTCATCCAGTGGGCCGAGAAGTGGTAGTGCGGCTCGGCCAGGTCGCAGGTGGTGTAGACGCCGTTCATGACGTCGAGCTCGTTGTCACCCGCCTTGCGGATGCGCTCGCCGTGGTACAGGCCGCGCTCGTAGCTGGTCTCGGCACCGTAGATCGTGCCGACGCGCGAGCCCAGATCGTACGTCATCATCCCGCCCCCCACCTTGTCGCCGCGATCGAGCAGCTGGGGGTTGCCCTGCGCCACCAGGGTCTGCCGTTCGACGTCGTACTCGACGCGCTGCGCGCGCAGCTCGAGATCCTGGTAGATGAGGTGGGCGTCGCGGTCCAGCACGATGCGGCTCTTCGGCACCACGAACTCGATGCGGCGCGCGTCGTACTTGACCTGCTCCTTGCGCGCCGCGACGGTGTCCTTCTGGGCCACCCCGACGTGGTATTCCCCGTTCGCCTTGCCCTGGACCCGCGCCCGGTCGATCTTGCGCTCGCGGAAGAACACCGTAATGGTGTCGCCGGTCGCCAGGTTGCGCTCCGCGGTCTCCCCGGGGCGCGGCGCGCCCTGGTACTCGTTGCGGGCGTCGCCGATCGCCACCAGGCTGTCGATGTCGTCCCGGGTAAGGAACATGTCGACGCGCTGGCCGGTCAGGCGGCTGGCCTCCCCGACCGCGGTGGGCTTGATGCCGGAGTAGTTCATCTCGGCGTTGCGGTGCACCACCACGCGCTTGAGCACCCGCTGGTCGGTCACGAACTCGAGCGAGTCGCCGGTCACCGCGGTCTCGTTGTCCCACACCCGCGGGCGGCCGGTGAGCCAGCCATGGTCGGCGCGGTCGTCGAACAGCGCGTGATCGGCGGTGGCCTGGAGGGTGTCGCGCACCACCCGCACCGAGTCAATCGCCTCGGCGACCCGGGTGTCGGTGTTGACGCGCAGCGTCACCGCCCGCATCTCGATGGTGCGGCCGTCGTGGTCGGTGGCGCGCATCACCGGCTGCCGGGTGGCCACCGCGAGGTGGCGGGTGCGGTCGTAGTCGATCGCCTGGGCGTCGAGGGTGATGTGGTTCTTGTCGTCGAGCCCGTGAACATGGCCGCGCGCCTCGACCCGCGAGGAGTCGCGCAGGTAGACGGCGTTGTCGCAGGTCAGGTGCTGGTCGCCGTCCTGGCCGGTCACGCCCCCGGTCAGCCGCGCGCGCCCGGTGGCGCGGTCGTAGGTGCCGGTAGGGGCGTGCAGGGTGCTGTTCTTGTCGGTGACCACGACGTTGCCGCGCAGGTCGAGCACATCGGTGTTCTCGGAGTACGAGGCGTGGTCGCAGGTCACGGTCGCGGTGCTGTCCACCATGCGCACGTGGCTGTCGAGGTCGAGCACGCCCTCGGCCCGCACGTAGCGGCCGCTGTCGGCGGTGATGACGGTGCGCCCGCGCGTGATGCGCACGTTGCCGTGGAGCAGCACGATGTCGCCCTGGGGCTCGTGGCTGCCGCTCACGTTGTCGGCGGCGATGTTGAGCGGCGTGGGCGTGGGCTTGAGCCCCGCGAGCTTGCCCAGCACGGCCGCCAGCGCTCCGGCGTGGGGCGCGAGCGCGAGGATCAGCGCCAGCCCGAGCGCGCCGGATGCGCGCCTCACTGCCACTCCCCCGGCGCCCCGCCGAACGCCTCCATGGCCTCGCCGACCGCGAACAGCGAGCCGGTGAGGAGCGCCGGCGAGCGCTCGGTGGCGTGCTCGAGCGCCAGCCGGCAGGCGCGTTCGATCGCCGGCGCGGTCGCGGTGGCGAAGCCCGCCGCCCGGGCGAGGGCCGCGAGCGCGGCCGGCTCGAGCGCCCGCTCGCTGCGCGAGCGCGTGGCGATGAGCCGCGGCCGGGGCTCGAGCCCCGCCAGCGCCGCGAGCATCGCGGCCGCGTCCTTGTCGCGCGACACCGCGAGGATCACCGCGGCGGGCTCGAGCCCCACCGCCCGGCAGGCGACCACGACCGACCGCGCCCCGTCGGCGTTGTGCGCGCCATCCCACCACAGGCGCGGCTCGGCCTGGCAGGGCTCGAAGCGCCCCGGCCAGCGCGCGGCCCGCACGCCCGCGGCGATCGCCTCGCACGGGATCGCCACCCCCCGCTCACGCAGCACCGCGAGCGCCGCCAGCGCCGCGCTCAGGTTGTCGGTGCGGAGCCGCGCGCGCGCGGCGTGGTCGAGCGTGAGCGGCGGACAGCCCGCGACCCCGAGCGGCGCGGATTCAGGCCCGGGCGCCGCGCCGGGCATGGGCGGCGCGCCGGGCTGCGGGCGCGCGCGCGTGCCGGCCGCGATCCACGGCGCGCCGCGCTCGGCCGCGATGCGGCGGATGACCCCGGCCGCGGCGCCCTGCTCCGGCCCGCTCACCACCGCCACTCCGGGCTTGATGATGCCGGCCTTCTCGGCCGCCACCTGCTCGATCGTGTCACCCAGGATCTCGGTGTGATCGAGCCCGATCGAGGTGATGACCGCGACCTCGGGGGTGAGCACGTTGGTGCAGTCGAGGCGCCCGCCCAGCCCCACCTCGACCACCGCCCACTCCACGCTGCGCGCGGCGAAGTCGTCGAAGGCGAGCGCGGTGCACACCTCGAAGAAGGTGCGCTCGCGGCCCTCGGGCAGGCTCTGGATGCGGGCGAGCCGGGCCTCGAGACGCTGCTCGTCGGCCCACCGGCCGCCGACCCGGATGCGCTCGCGGAAATCGACCAGGTGGGGCGAGGTGAAGAGCCCGGTGCGGTGGCCGGCCTCGCGCAGCACGCGCTCGATCAGCGCGCACACCGTGCCCTTGCCGTTGGTGCCGGCGACGTGCACGGCGCGGAAGCGCCGCTGTGGATCGTCGAGGGCGCGCAGCAGCGCGCGCGTGCCGTCGAGGCCGAGCTTGTCCTTGCGGCGCTCGAGACCGTAGAGCGCTACGAGGGCGCTCTGGAGCCCGGAGCTCACCGCCCGGTCGATTTCGGCCCGTTGGTGGCGCCGCCGTCCGTGGGCCGGCGGGTCCACGCCGCGTGCGGGGAGGCGGCTCCGGCGGCGGCGAAGCCCTTCGTCGAGCGCCAGAAGAACTCGAGCAGCGCCGAGACCTCGTCGTGCATGCGCTTGCGGTGGACGATGCGGTCGATGAAGCCCTTCTCGAGCACGAACTCGGCGCGCTGGAAGCCGCGGGGCAGATCCTCGCCGATGGTCTGGCGGATCACGCGGGCGCCGGCGAAGCCCACCAGCGCCTTGGGCTCGGCGAGGATCACGTCGCCCAGCGAGGCGTAGGAGGCCAGCACCCCGGCGGTCGAGGGATCGGTGAGGATCGAGACGAACGGCAGGCGCTCGTCCTGGAGCCGCGCCAGCAGCGCCGAGGTCTTGGCCATCTGCATGAGCGAGAGAATCCCCTCCTGCATGCGCGCGCCGCCGGTCGCCGACACCACGATCAGGGCGCGCCGCTCCTCGATCGCCAGCTCGATCGAGCGCGCCACCTTCTCGCCCACCACCGAGCCCATGCTGCCGCCCATGAAGAAGAAGTCCATCAGCGTGACGCTGACCGGCTTGCCGCCCACGGTCGCGCGCCCGGCGATCGCGGCGTCCTTCATGCCGGTGTCCTTCTGCGCCGCCGCCAGCCGGTCGGGATAGCGCATCTTGGCGTCGCGGAACTCGAGCGGATCGCCGGCCTCGAGCCCCGCGAAGCGCTCCTCGAACGAGCCGGGATCGACCAGGAACGAGAGGTAGGTGAGGGCCGGGACCCGGAAGTGGTGGTCGCACTTCGGGCAGGTCCACAGGTTTTCCTCGAGCTGGGTCTGGAACAGCGCCTCGCCGCACCCGTCGCACTTGGTCCACAGCCCCTCGGGCACGTCGGGGCGCGGCTCCCCGCGGGCCTTGATGCCCGCACGCTCGCGTTTCAGCCACGACATCGGTTCACGACCTCCCGTCCCACTCCATGACCAGTGCATCCTCGCTCGTGTCACGATAATACCCGCGCCGCAGGCCCGCCAGACGGAATCCGTGCGCCCGGTACAGCGCCTGCGCGGCGAAGTTCGACACCCGCACTTCGAGGGCGATGCGGCGGGCGCCCGGCGGCCCGGCGTGGGCGAGCAGGTCCTCGAGCAGCGCGCGCGCGATGCCGCCGCGGCGCGCCTCGGGAATCACCGCCAGGTTGCCGAGATGGCCCTCGGCCTCGCCCAGCCACGCCACCAGATACCCCGCGATGCGCCCCTCCAGTTCCGCGACCCGCGCATACACGGATTGCAAACCCAGCTCGGAGCGGAAGAACTCGGCCGACCACGGGTCCGAGAACACCCGCCGCTCGATCGCGGCCACGGTCGCGACGTCGGCCTCGGCCATCGGCCGGATCGCGAGCACCCGCGCCGCCTGGACGCGGTGCCGCACCCGCTCCTCGGCCTGCGCCGAGCGCACGTAGAGCGGCTGCGGCACGGCTCCGGGGGCGGGCAGGCCGGCCGCCGGCCCGCCGCTTCCATCCGGCGCCCGCGCCGCGTCGGCGAGATCGCCGGCCGAGAGGCCGGTGGCGCGCCACGGCGGGGACGCGGTGCCGGGCAGGGCCTGCTCGAGCAGCGCGCGCTCGCGCGCGGCACCGGGGCCGACGAAGCGCGGCGGCCAGCCGTCGAGCACATGGCGCGCCTCCTCCACCGCCTCGAGCAGCGCCGCTACGGTGACGAGCCGCGGCGCGGCGAGCAGGCTCACGCGCCCGCGCGCATCGGCGCGGAAGAACCCGGCGTAGAGCTCCCGCCGCCCGGCCGGCACCAGCGGCACCACCAATGCGCGCCGCGCCGCCGCCCCGTGCGCGAGCGCCGCCAGCGACGAGGCGCCGAGCAGCCGCGCGCCCGAGGCGAGCGCCAGCGCCTCGGCGGTGGCGAGCCCGACGCGCACCCCGGTGAAGGAGCCGGGCCCGAGATCGGCGGCCACCCAGGCGAGGTCGCGGGCGGTGAGCCCGGAGCGCTCGAGCGCCTGGGCGACCAGCGGCGTGAGGCGGCGGGTGTGCCCGTAACCCACGTCCTCGGCGATCAACGCGCGCGGATCGCCGCGCCGGTCGCACACCAGCACCTCGACGTGCGCGGTCGCCGACTCGATCGCGAGCCCCGGCCCCTCGCCGCGCTTCACGCCGCCTCCCCTCCGGCCGCGGCGCCGAAGGCGGCGAGCAGCCGGGCGCCCCGCCCGCCGGCGGCGCGCGCGCTGAGGCGGCGCTCGTCGCCGGCGCCGACCTCGAGCTCGATCGCCAGCGCCTCGGCGCGCAGCCAGGCGGGGAGCTTCTCGCCCCATTCGGCGACGATCGCGCCGCGCTCGAGCTGCTCGTCGAGCCCCAGGCCGTCGGCATCGTCGGTCTCGAGCCGGTAGAGGTCGAGATGAACCAGCCTGATGCGGCCGCGATACTCGTTGATGAGCGTGAACGAGGGGCTGCGCACCCGTGCCGCGCAGCCCAGCCCGCGCGCGACGCCGGCGACCAGGCGCGTCTTCCCGGCACCGAGCGGACCGCTCAGCACCACCACGTCGCCGACCTCGAGCGCCGCGGCGAGCGCTTCGCCCAGCGCCTCGGTGGCGGCCGCGGAGCCCGTGCGGGTGCGCACCGTCCCGGCCTCCGCGCCGGGGGCGGCGCTCACGGCCGGCGCGGCGACAGCGTGACGAGCGGCAGGATCATCTCCTCGACCGAGATGCCGCCGTGCTGGAACGAGCCGCGGTACTGGCGCTCGAACTCGTGGAAGCGCGTCGGGTACACGAAGTAGTAGTCCTCGCGCGCCAGCACGTAGTTCTTGTTGATCCCGTCGTCGGGCAGCATGTAATCGTGCGGATGGCGCACGATCACCGCCTGCTTGGCGTCGCAGTTCAGGTTGACGCCGAACTTGTAGCGCAGGCTGGTCGAGGTGTCGCGGTTGCCGTACACCAGCGCGGCGCGCCGTCCCAGCACCGCGCCGTGGTCGGTGGTCAGCACGATGGTGACGTCCTGGCTCGCCAGGGCGCGCAGGATGTCGTAGAGCGGGCTGTGCACGAACCACGCCTTCATCACGGTGCGGAACGCCGCCTCGTCGGGGGCCAGCTCCTGGAGGATCTCGCTCTCGCTGCGCCCGTGGGCCAGGATGTCGAGGAAGTTGAACACCATGCTGACCAGCGACAGCCCGGCCAGCGAGTTGATCTGGCGCCGCGTGGCGTGGGCCTCGTCGGCGTCGTAGATCTTGATGTACTTGGGCGTCTTGTCGGGCGTCGCCTTCAGGCGCTCGAGCTGGAAGTCGAGCAGCTGGCGCTCGAAGCGGTTCTTGGTGCGCTCGTCCTCGGTGTTCTCCTGCCACAGGTCGGGGTGGCGCTGGCGCAGCTGGGCCGGCAGCAGGCCCGAGAAGATCGCGTTGCGCGAGTAGGGCGTGGCGGTGGGCAGGATCGAGCAGTAGTACTCGCGCTGGATCTCGAAGTGCTCCTCGAGCAGCGGCTCGAGCGTGAACCACTGGTCGAGGCGCATGCAGTCGATGACGATGAAGAACACCCGCCGCCCCGCCTTGAGGTGCGGGACCACGGCGTGCTTCACCACGTCGTGGGACAGCTTCGGGCGATCGGCCTCGCCCTGCACCCAGTGCGGGTAGCGCTCCTCGATGAAGCGGCCGAAATCGATGTTGAGCCCGCGGCGGAAGTCCTGGTGGGCCTGCTTGAGACCCGCCTCCGGCACCTCGTCGAAGCGCACGTCCCAGCGCGCCACGTCGCACGCCAGATCGACCCAGCCCGCCCAGTCGAGCCCGCGCACGTCGAGGGTCTGCCAGCCCTGCATCTCGGTGACGTAGTCGCGCGCCCGCTGGCTGTCCTGGAGCTTCTGCGAGTCCACTACGCGCTTGCAGGCCAGGAACACCTGCGAGGGATTGACCGGCTTGATCAGGTAGTCGGTGATCTGGCGCCCGATCGCCTGGTCCATGAGCGCCTCCTCCTCGCTCTTGGTCACCAGGATGACCGGCACCCCCAGCTCGCGCGATTTCATCTGGTCGAGGGTGCCGAGCCCGCCCAGGCCGGGCATCATCTCGTCGAGCAGCACCACGTCGTAGCGGCCCCTGCTGAGCTCGGCGAGCGCGTCCTCGCCGTTCGGCACCGCGGTGACCGCGAAGCCCTTCTGCTCCAGGAACTTGATGTGGGGCCGCAACAGGTCGATCTCGTCGTCGGCCCACAGGATCCTGCGGCGATGTTCTTCTGTCATAGGGAGTTGTCGGCTTCGGCCCGGTGGAGGGAGCGCGGACTCCGATCCGCTTGGGCCCCCATGCTACCCCGGCGTGCAACCGTGCGCCACCGCGGCCCGGCGCGGGATTGAAACCCGGAGCGCCCCCGGCGCGTAGCTGGGTTGTTCCCTGGAGGACCCCCCATGCCGCGCCTGATCCGATTCGCCCTGCCCCTCATCGCCGCTCTCGCCCTGCCGCCCCCGGCCGCCGAGGCCAGCAACGTGACCTGGGAGCGTAGCTTCACGGTCACCGGCGTTCCCGATCTCGTCATCCATACCACCGACGGGAGCGTGCACGTCGCGACCGTCGAAGGGAACACGGTCGGCGTGCGCGTCGCCGCGCACGGCTGGCGCGTCGGGACCGGCGACATCAAGGTGGAATCGAGCCAGCAGGGCGACCGCATCGAGGTGACCGCCCGCATGCCGGTCTTCACGCTCTCATTTGGATTCAGCCATGGCATGGACATCGAGGTCACGCTGCCCGCCAGGGCCAACCTGGAGATCGAGACCAGCGACGGCAGCGTGCGGCTCGAGCCTCACACCGGCACCATCCGCGTGCGCACCCATGACGGCTCGATCATCGCCGACGGCCTGAAGGGCGACCTGACGCTGGTCTCGGGCGACGGCTCGATCGAGGCCACCGGGCTCGACGGGAAGCTCAACGCCCACACCAGCGACGGCCACATGCGGGTGGAGGGACGCTTCGAGGCGCTCGAGGTGTCGACCGACGACGGTCGCATCCAGCTCGACGCCAACCCGGGCTCGCGACTGGTCGACGGCTGGACCATCCGTACCAGCGACGGCGGCGTGGACCTGCACCTGCCGCGCGACCTCAAGGCGCATCTCGACGCCCACAGCGGCGACGGCCACATCACGCTCGACCTGCCGGTCGAGATCGAGGGCCAGCTGAGCCGCTCGTCAGTGGTCGGGAACCTGAACGGCGGCGGCCCGCTGCTCAAGGTGCGCAGCGGGGACGGCTCGATCCGCATCGCGGCGCGGTAGGCGCCGCGCCGGGGTGGCGTTTTGCGGCGCGACCGGCGGGGGCTAGTCTCCGGCGCATGATCTGGCGCTCGATCTGGGCCGTGGTCGCTGGCGTGCTCTTCATCATCATCGTGACGACGCTGGTCGACATCGTGCTGCACGCGGCTCATGTCTACCCGCCGATGAACCAGCCGATCAACGACGCGCTCGCCACGCTCGCGACCGCGTATCGCGTGATCATCAGCGTCGCCGGCGCCTGGCTGACGGCGCGCCTCGCGCCGGGCCGGCCCATGACGCACGCCATGGCGCTGGGGGTGGTCGGGGTCGTGCTCGGGCTCGTGGGGCTCATCATGACCTGGAACCTGGGGCTCGGGCCGCGCTGGTATCCGGTGGCGCTCGTGGTGCTCGCGATCCCGCAGTGCTGGCTGGGCGGCTGGCTCTACGAGCGGCAGTACGCAAGATCGGCAGCGAGCTGAGGACGCCGGGGTGAGGGCATCGGTGTTCGTCGGCATCAGCGTCGACGGCTTCATCGCCCGCAGCGACGGCTCCTTCGACTTCCTGGACGCCGGCGGCAACGAGCCGCACGGCTTCGAGGAGTTCTGGGCCTCGGTCGACGCGCTGGTCATGGGCCGCAAGACCTACGAGACCGCGCTGAGCTTCGGGACCTGGCCCTACGGGCGGAAGCCGGTGTTCGTGCTCAGCACTCAGCCGCTCGCCTCCGCGCCACGCGGCGCCGTCGTCGAGCACGTATCGGGCGACCCGAGAGCCATCGTGGCGCAGCTCGAGGCGCGCGGCATCCAGCACGCCTACGTCGACGGCGGGCTCACGATCCAGCGCTTTCTCGAGGCCGGTCTCATCGACCGGCTGACGATCACACGCGTACCGGTGCTGATCGGCACCGGGATTCCGCTCTTCGGCCCGCTCTCACGGGACCTCAAGCTCGAGCATGTCGCGACGCGCCAGTTCGCGGGCGGACTGGTGCAGAGCGAGTACACGGTCGAACGATAGCGCCCCGGCGCGGCGGCCGCGTGGCCCGCGCTCAGCGCACGATCGTCACCTTGCCGGTCCGCGTGCGCCCGGCCTGCGTCAGGCGGATGGTGTAGACGCCGGAGTGGAGCTCCGCGGCCGCGTTCGAGAGGTCGAGCACGTGCGCTCCGGGTCCCATGCCGCCGACCTCGCGGCGCACGACGCGGCGGCCGGCGACGTCCAGCAGCTCGAGCGTCGCGGGCGCCGCGCTCGGAAGCGTGAACGCGACTCCGAGCCGCTGCGACGCGGGATTGGGCCAGGCGCCGGAAAGCGCCAGGTCGGCTACCCCGCCCGGCCCAACGGCCAGCGGGCTCGCGATCGTCAGCGTGAAGCAGCACGTCGCCGCCACAACGCCGTTCGGTTGGGTGAGCTGGAAGCACAGGTGGTCGGTGCCGAGCGCCGCCGAGTCGGGCACCGTCACCGCAAAGGACCACGGCGTGGTGCTCGCGGACGGCGCCACGATGCTCTGGCTGGCCGGGAAGCCCGGCCAGGCGCGGCCGCTGGTGAGCGCCAGCGTATAGGAATCGTCCCACACCGTGTTCTCGTGCCCGACGCTGGCGACAACGTTGTGGGTGGTGCCCGCGGGCCAGACGCTGTCGGGCGGGCAGGCGAGCGTCGCCCCGACGCCATCGCGCGCCAGGTTGCCCGAGAACACGTCGGGGTTCCCGAGCCGGCCGTCGGCCCAGGTATAGACGACGCTGCCGCCGCCGTACATCCCGAGGTAGTCGCCCTGGTTGGGGACGATGTTGCTTGGGGTGGTGGTCCAGGCGGTGGTGGCGGTCGTGATCTTCGTGTTCGCCGCCCAGCTCGCCCCGCCGTCGGTGGAGCGCGACACGCCGATGTTCGAGCTGCCGCCGCAGGTGGTGAGCGCGTCGCGCCAGTCGTACCACATGCTGTAGACGTAGCCCTCGGTCGAGACCGCGACCTCGGGGAACCAGTTGTCGAACCACGGGCTGTCGTCGTTCATCCGCACCGGCGTCGCCCACGAGGCGCCGTCGTCCGACCAGCTCGCGAAGACGTCGCGGTGGTCGCGGGCGCGCTCCGTGCCCACCGGCGTGTGCGTCCCGGTGACGATCGTGTAGCTGCCGATACCGGCCGACTGGGCCATGCGCAGGTAGTAGGTATCCGTGGTCGGCGCGGTCCACTCGATGAGGCTGGGCTGGCCGCTTCCCTGGGTGGAGTCGGGATCGCCGGTGAAGGCGAGGCGCGTGAGCGTGTCGGCGCAGAATACGCGCATCGTGTAGTTGAGCCCGGCCGCGATCGCGCTGGTGTAGAAGATGTAGGTGGTGCCCTGGGTGGCCGGGAACGACCAGTAGTCGAAGTCGAGGCGCGCCAGGTTGCCGATCAACGTCCGCCCGGCGGTGAACGGCGTGGCGCGTATGAAGAAGTTGTTGTTCTCGACCTCGCCCTTCGGCGATCCGCCCAGCGGATCGCCGGTGATGTCCAGGCCCTCGTTCCAGCTCAGGAACACGCGGCCGCGATGGGGCCCGGGGCTGCGATCCACCGCGATCGAGGGGAACGTGATCCCGAACGGACGGTTGAATCCCGGCGCGCCGCTGAAGCCATTGCTCCACTCCGAGACCGCCTGGACCTGGGCGCCGAAGCTCGCGCCGTGGTCGAGCGACACGCGGACGTCCATGAAGTCGTTGGTGGGACCCGCTTCCTGCCAGGCGACGTAGACCTGGCCCAGCGGCCCGACCGCGGGGCGCGATCCCTGCACGTTGCCGAAGCCGCTGGTGTTGACCGTGACCGGATCGTTGAAGGTGCTCCCGCCATCGGTCGAGCGCTGGAAGACGATGGTGTCGGCAGCCGCGCCAAAGACGGTGTAGCTCAGGTAGACGTTGCCGCTTGCGGAGTCGGCCGCGATCCACTCCTTGTCGAAGAAGATCTGAGAGTTCAGTCCCGCCCGCACCGACGTCGCGCCGTCCCACACGAGGCTCCCGCCGCTGAAGTGCCCGCGCGCGACGCCGACGCCGTCCATTCCCACCCCGGGGAGGGTGATGGCGGCAAAGTAGAACTCGCCGGTTTTCGCGTTGAGCGCCACCGCCGGATCGCTGAACCAGAACTGGGGCGGGACCCCGCCCGGATGCACGACCGGGATGGTCGTCCAGGTCTGGCCGCCGTCGGTCGTGACGCCGAGACCCTGCGAGCCGGCGCCGTTGATGAAGCCCTGGCCGTCGTTCCAGGCCGCGATGCCGTTCAAGCCCAGCATCGCGACGTCCTCCTCGGACTGGGCGGCATTGGCCGCGTCGCCGGCCCGATTGTTGACCAGCACGTTGGCCGGCCCGGGGCCGAAGAAGGTGTTTCCGGCATGGTCCGGCATCGCGGCGCGGGAAGGCAGCCGGCCGGCCGCCGCGTCCTCGTCGATGACCGCGGGCCGCATCTTCTCGCCCGCGGCGCGGGGCGCGGCGTGCCGGTGGCCGCCGCGGCGCCCACGCGAGCCGCGCTCGGCGCCGCGGCCTTCGGTCATCTCCGCCCGGGCCTCCTGCCAGATCGCGCGGCGCTTGATGGCCAGGAGTTCGTCGAGGTGGTCGCGCAGATACAGCGGTGATTCGGGGACGGTCTGAGCGCGGGCCAGAGCCGGGAAGAAAATGAGAGCGGCGAGCAGCGCGCCCGGCAACAGGGCGCGCAGGCGACGAGCGTGGGCGGTGATCATCCGTTTCCTCCTGGCGGCCGAGGGCCAAGTGAAAACGCGGAGAGGACCGCGCACTAGGCTACTCGAACCCTCCCCGGTGCTCTGTCCGTTTTACTACGTACACAGGCCACCACGCGAGGCCCACTGGACCGCGGCGCCGCGACCCGGCGCTCCCTAGGGCGCCGCGGCCTGAGCGGTCGGCGCGTGCGCCTTCCCGATGTCGCCCAGCAGATCGGGCTTCGACGGATCGCGCACGAGGTCGGGATAGCGGCCGCCGCCCCTGTAGTCGAGCTTGCAGGTCTTGTAGTCGAGACCGTTGAGAACCAGCAGCTCGAGGGGTTGGTTGTAGGTCCTGGTGGCCTTGATCCCGTCGCGCAGCACGTCCTTGCCGAGCTGGCGGCCGTTGACCGCGATGAGCTTCATCCCCGGCGCCACGCCGGCCTTCGCCGCCGCCATGCCCGGCACCACGTCGGTGATGGCGCCGTTCTCGCCCAGCATGAGCCCGATGGTGAAGCGCTCGTCGGTGTTGTGGCGCGCCATCTCGCCCGCGGCGTAGTAGTCGGGCACGGTGTCACCGTACACCAGCTTCCAGCCGCCGTTGGTGATCCCGCCCAGCGGTGCGTGGGGCTGAATCGCGTCGACGCGCTCGGTGAGGAAGCTCTTCCAATCGTAGGGCGCGACGTCGTTCAGCGTCCGCACGATCTCGTCGAAGTCGTAGGGGACGATCTTCGGCGCGCCGCTCTCGCCGCCGTGGAACTTCTTGCAGAAGTCGTCGAGCGAGCGCTCGCCCTTGGTGAGCTGGCGGATCATGACGTCGGCGTCGAGCCAGATCAGCACCGATTCGTTGTAGTAGTCGTTGCCGCGCCGCCACTCGGCCCACTCCGGCGGCGTGCCGGTGAGGAGCTGGGCGCCGACCGCGCAGTCGATCAGCGGCCGCCAGGTGCGGCCGGGGCGCTGGTCGAGGTAGGCCGCGGTCTGGGCGAGCTGCTGGCGCCACAGCGCCGGGCGCTGGAGCCCGGTGCGCGACTGGAGCACGAAGCCGAGGTAGCTGGTGAGCCCCTCGTACACCCACAGCAGCTCGCCCTTCATGGGCTGCTGGTAGTCGGGGGTGGCGAGGCCGGCGGGGCGGCGGTATTTGCCGTTCCAGGAGTGCACGAACTCGTGCGGCAGGAGCCCGGTCGACATCTTGCGCAGCGGCGGATCGACGAGCGTGCGCTCGTTGACGCGATTGTCGCTCGACTCGTGGTGCTCGAGGCCGAAGTGCGCGACCTGGTCGCTGAGCGTGTAGAGGAAGTGGTAGCGCTCGTAGTGCTGGGCGCCGAACAGCGCGTAGGCCTCGGCGACCAGGCGCTGGTAGCCGCTCACCAGATCGGGCGGCATCTCGAGCGCCTCGCGGCTGTCGGCCACCATGTCGATGAAGTGAGCCGGCACCGAGTTGGGAGTGAGCGGGATGCGGCGGAAGAAGCGCCCCGCCACCACCGGCGAGTCGACCAGCCGCGTCAGGGTCACCGGCAGGAAGTCGACGCGATCGCCGGCCTCCTGCGCGACCGGGAGCGCGGTGCCGTACTTCCAGCCCGGCGGCAGCCGCAGGCGCAGCGCGTAGGTCCAGCCGTCGCTGGTGCCGCCCGCCGGGTAGAGCAGCAGCTGGTTCCAGCTCAGCACCACCAGGTTCGCGGTCGCCGAGCCGCCGCCCGAGTAGCGCATCTCGGGATTGGGGGGCAGGTAGTCGAACGTCACCTCGATCGACTTGACCCCGTTCGGAACGTCGACATGGAACGCGAACATGTCGACGTCGTCGCGCTGCCAGGCCAGGGTCTGCTTGCCGGCGCCGATGCGCAGCCCGGCGATGCTCTGCACCGGGCCGTTGGGACCGTGCTCGCCGGGAATCCACTTGGGGTAGTAGAGCGTGAGCGGCCCGGGTGAGACCGGGATCAGGAGCCGGGTGTGGAGCAGCTTGAGCGGCGCCTCGCGGGCGTCGACCTCCATGCTGATGGGCGCGGCCGCGGCCAGCGCGGACACCGGAGCGAGGACAACGAGCAGGAGCGTGACCAGGAACGCGGGGCAAGAACGGCGCTGCGGCATCGCGGTCTCCTTGGGGGCGCCGGCCGCCCGCCGGCGTCGGGGATCGGACGACTTACATGAGGATCAGGTGGGGAAGCTGATGACCATCGTGGTGCCCAGCCCGGGCGCGCTGTGGCGGATCCACAGGCGACCCCCATGGTAGTCCTCGACCACGCGCCGCGCGAGCGCCAAACCCAGCCCCCAGCCGCGCCGCTTGGTGGTGTAGCCGGGCTCGAAGACGCGGCGGTGCTCGCTGGGGGCCATGCCGCGGCCGTTGTCGCGCACCACCACCTCGACCTCCTCGGCCTCCTTGCGGCGCTTGACCGTGACCTCGATCACGCCCGGCCGCCGCTCGATGGCCGAGAGCGCGTTCGAGAGCAGGTTCTCGAGCGCCCACTCCAGCAGCTCGCGGTTGACGTTGATGGGCGGCACCTCCTCGTAGCGCTCGCGGATCTCGACCCCACCCTCGCCATGGGGCAGACGGCGGCGCGCGTACTGGACCGCCTCGCGCACCACCGGGGTCACGTCCTGGAGCTGGAGCAGCGGCACCGAGCCGACGTGGCTGAAGCGCTGGGCCACCTTGCTGAGCCGCGCGATGTCGTTCTCCATCTCGTCGAGCGTCTCGGCCAGCTCGGCGCGGGCGAGGCGCACCTCGAGGTCGGCGCCGTCCCCGGCGCTGCCGCGCAGCAGCTCGACCCAGCCCATCAGGCTCGACAGCGGCGTGCCGAGCTGGTGCGCGGTCTCGCGCGCCATCCCCACCCAGATGGTGCGCTTCTCGGCCTGCTGGATGCCGCGCAGCCCCAGCAGCCCGAGCGCCAGCAGCAGCACCACGCCGGCGGCGGACAGGAACGGCATCCAGCGCAGGCGCTCGAGCACCCCGGGCTCACCGTAGTGGACCGCGCCCAGCGGCATCCCGGTCTCGGTCTGGGTCATGGCGATCGGCAGGTTCTTGCGGTCGAGGGCCGCGATCTCGCGTTTCAGCTCATCGACGTGCGCCTGGATCACCGGCGAGATGGTGCGGCCGAGGAACAGGCTGTCGAGCGCGGCGTCGGGCACCTGGTCGGGATCGACGCCGACGTGGTGCCAGGCGCGCGGGTTGCCGGCGATGTCGGTGATGACGATCGGGAAGTCGATGCTGTCGATCACCTGCTTCGAGATCTTGCGCAGCACCGAGTCGCGGGTGGCGGGAAACGAGGCCTGGGCGCAGAAGCGCGCCAGCACCCGCGAGGTAGTGGCGACCTCGCGTGACAGGCTGTTGATGTTCTGCTGGGTGAAGTAGAACACCGCGCCCACCAGCAGGCCGCTGCCCACGAACAGCGCGGTCTTGAGCAGCTCGGAGCGCGTCACCGGCGCACCGCCCGCCACGCGCCCCACCCCCGCCTCGTCGCGCCCGTTCAATGCTTCAGTCCCTGGGGGTCAGCTCCTCGAGACCATCGAGGTACGGCCGCAGAGCTTTGGGGATGCGCACGCCGCCCGCCGCGGTCTGGTGGTTCTCGAGCAGGGTCGCGAAGGTGCGCGGCAGGGCCACGCCCGACGCGTTCAGGGTGTGCGGGAACTCGGCCCTGGCCCCGGCCTCGCGGCGGAAGCGCATGTTCATGCGCCGTGCCTGGAAGTCCTCGAAGTTCGAGCACGACGAGCATTCGAGCCACGTCGAGGTGCCGGGCGACCATACCTCGAAGTCGTAGCACTTGGCGGCCGCGAAGCTCAGGTCGCCGCTGCACAGCAGCACCTGGCGGTAGGGCAGCTCGAGCGCCTCGAGGATCGCGCTCACCTCGCGCGCCAGGCGCTCGTGCTGATCGTAGCTGGTCTCGGGCAGGACGATCTTGACCAGCTCGACCTTGTCGAACTGGTGGACGCGCACCATGCCGCGGGTCTCCTTGCCGTAGGCGCCTGCCTCGCGGCGGTACGAGGCGCAGTGGGCGGTGAGGTTCATCGGCACCAGGCCCGGCTCGATGATCTCGTCGCGGTAGATGTTGGTGATCGGCACCTCGGCGGTCGGGTTGAGGAACAGGTCGTCCTCCCCCATGTGATACATGTCGCCTTCGAGCTTGGGGAGCTGCCCGGTGCCGAACAGCGCCGCGCGCCGCACCACGTGGGGCGGCGACAGCTCGATGTAGCCGTGGTGGCGGGTGTGGAAGTCGAGCATGAAGGCGATCAGCGCGCGTTCCAGCCGCGCGCCGCGCCCGGTGAACAGCAGGAACCCGGCGCCCGCGATCCGGGGAGCGCGCTCGAAGTCCAGCAGCCCGAGCGCTGTCGCGATCTCCCAGTGCGGGCGGGGCGTGAACTCGAAGACGCGCGGCGTGCCCACGGTGCGCACCACCTGGTTCTGCGCCGCGTCCCGGCCCGGCGGCGTCGAGGGGTGCGGCAGGTTGGGGATCCAGGCCGCCAGCGCCTCGCTCTTCTCCTCCAAGGTCTTGAGCTCGGCGTCGAGCACCTTGATGCGGTCCCCGACCTCGCGCATCGCCGCGATCTCGGCCTCGGCCGGCTCGCCGGCCTTCTTGCGGCGCGCGATCTCCTCGCTGGCGCTGTTGCGCCGCGCCTTGAGCTGCTCGGTGTCGTGGAGGATCTGGAGCCGGCGCTCCTCGACCGCGTAGTAGGCGGCGAGATCGACCGCCATGCCCTTGAGCGCCACGCCGGCCTCGACGCGCTCGCGGTTGTTGCGCAGGAACTTGGGATCGTGCATGGAGCGCCGGGCTCGTCAGGGCTTGCGCTTCTGGGTCAGCTCGCGCGCGCGCTGATAGGCCGCGCGCGCGTCCTCGTCACGCCCCAGCTTGGTGAGCGCCATGCCGAGCCCGAAGTAGGCCACCGGGTCGTCCTTGCGCACCACCGCGGCGGCGGCGTAGCGGCGCGCCGCCAGGTTGAAGTCGCCGGCGTGGTAGGCCTGGTTGCCGGCGTTGACCAGCATCTGGGCGCGGGTCGCCGGATCGGTCGCGGTCGCGGCATCGCCCGACCCGTCGCCCGAGCAGCCGGCGAGCAGCGAAGCGGCCAGCAGCGCGGCGGGCAGCGCGATCGCGGCCGCGCCACGCGCCGGCCGCACCGCCGTCCCGGCGCCGCGCCCCGGCCGGATCACGACGCCTTCGCGGCCTTGCCCTTCGCGGTCTTCTTCGCGGCCGGCTGCTTCGCGGCCTTCGGCGCCGCCTCCTTCGCCGCCTTCGCGGCCCGGGCGGTCTTCGCCGCCGCCGCGCGCGCCGCCTTCTTCGCCGCCACCTTCTCGGCGCTCAACTCGGGCTTCCGGCGCGGCGGGCTCTGGCGGTACATCGGGATGTCGAGTGAGCGCAGCAGCGAGGCCGCCTGGTCGGAGGGCTGGGCGCCGCGCGACAGCCACAGCTGCACGCGGTCCTTGTGCACCACCAGCTCGTAGGGCTGGGCCAGCGGGTTGTAGTGACCGAGAATCTCGAGAAAGCGTCCGTCGCGCTGACGCCGCGAATCAGCCGCCACCATCCGGAAGAAGGGCCGCTTCTTGGCGCCCGCCCGCATGAGTCGAATGACCACCGACATGTCGTGGAACCTCCCCGTGTGTGCCGCATCCGGCGCCGCGCCCGGTCGCTGATGGCGCCCCGCCGCCCGCCGGCTCGTTATCGCATGCTGCCGCGCAGACCCCGCATCCCGCGGGCCCCGCCGCGCAGGTGCTTCATCAGCGCCCGCGCCCGATCGAAATCCTTCAGCAGCTGGTTGACCTCGCTCACCGAGGTGCCGCTGCCCGCCGCGATCCGGCGCCGCCGGCTGCCGTCGATGAGCCGCGGCTGGCGTCGTTCTTTCGGCGTCATGCTGAGCAGGATGGCCTCGTGGCGGTGAAGCCGCCGCTCGTCGGGCCGCGCCTGCTCGAGCATCTGTTTGGGCACGCCCGGCAGCATCTTCACCAGCTCGCCGAGCGGCCCCATCTTCTTCACCTGTCGCAGCTGCTCGAGGAAGTCCTCGAGCGTGAACTCCGCGCGCCGCATGCGCTCGGCCAGGCGCCGCGCCTCGGCCTCGTCGACCGCGGCCTGCGCCCGCTCGACCAGCCCGAGCACGTCGCCCATGCCGAGGATGCGCCCCGCCAGACGGCCGGGGTCGAAGGCCTCGAGCGCCTCCAGCTTCTCTCCCACGCCCAGGAACAGGATGGGCTTGCCCGTCACCTGCCTGAGCGACAGCGCCGCGCCGCCGCGCGCGTCGCCGTCCATCTTCGTCAGCACAAGCCCGTCGATCCCGACCTCGGCGGCGAAGGTCTGGCCGATCCGCAGCGCCTCCTGGCCGGTCATGCCGTCGACCACCAGCAGCACCTGATGGGCCCGCAGCGCGCGTTTGATCGCGCGCA
>Ga0306920_100002260_pt1 | contig 24311 bp, 17 predicted proteins | sample flu12Cox44000170_FD_204666 | JGI IMG/M metagenome (GOLD analysis project Ga0306920, IMG submission 204666) | Lab enrichment of tropical soil microbial communities from Luquillo Experimental Forest, Puerto Rico - flux4day.12C.oxic.44.000.170 (v2)... | ecosystem: Environmental > Terrestrial >...
CCTTCGCCGACGCGTTTCACGCCATAATGGTCGCATTCATCGCCGCCACATTATTGGTTCCGCTATTGCGCCAGGTGGGGCCGGCGAAGGCACCGACGGAATCGCATTGACTTGTTGCTGCACTCATGAGAGTCGCGATGATAACACTGCCACGCCGCTACGACAGAGGAGATGGTGAATGAGCACCGCAGCCCTACACCCTGCCGTCGCCGCCGCGGATCACGGCCGCATTCCGGTGCTCGACATCGGGCCGTACCTTGCCGGTGATCCCGGCGCCGCAGCGCCGCTCGCGCGCGCCATCGCCCGCACCTGCGAGGATACCGGGTTTCTCGTGATCGCTAATCACGGTGTGGCGCCGCACTTGGCCGAAGACACCTTTGCCGTTGCGGCACAATTCTTCGCGCGGCCCGAAGCTGACAAGCTCGCCTTCAAAGTCGGCAAGTACAACATCGGCTATCTGCCGTTTGGCGGCCAGGTCGTGCGGCACTCACCGGTCAACAAGAACACCAAGCCGAATTTCAGCGAGAGCTTCTACATCACCCGCGACCGCGCGCCCGACCATCCGGACATCGTCAATCAGAAGCCGTTGGTCGGGCTCAACCGCTGGCCGCCGGACATGCCCGAATTCCGCGCCGCAACGATGGCGTACTACGTGGCGATGGAGGCGATGACGACCCGGCTGGTGCCGATCGTCGCGCTGGCGCTCGACCTGCCCGCGGACTATTTCGCCGCGGCTTTCGCCGAGCCCAACTGCACGATCCGGCTGATCCACTACCCGCCGCAGCCGGACCCGGAGGACAACGAGTTCGGCTTTGCCCCGCACACCGACAACAATTTCCTGACGTTTCTGGCGCAGTCGGCATTGCCGGGTCTGGCGGTGCGCACCGCCGAGGGCGAGTGGATCCGGCCGCCGGCGGTGCCCGGAACATTTGTCGTCAATACCGGGGCGATGCTGGCGCGCTACTCGAACGACCGTTTCCGGGCGACACCCCACCGCGTCATCAACCGCAACCGCACCTCGCGCTACGCGATCCCGTTCTTTTTCGGGCCAAACCACGATTCGGTCGTGGACTGCGTCCCGACCTGTGTCGGTCCCGACAACCCGCCGCATTACGAGCCAATGACCTACGGCGCCTTCACCCAGCGCCTGCTGACCTTGAACTTCGCCCACCGCCGCGCCGAGGGTGGCGGCGAATACGCGTGAGGGCAGAGTAGGCGGTCGCGCTTTGCCGGAGAGCTTCAGCCGACTGCAGCACGAAAGATGCGCAGGTAGTTGCCGCCGGCGATCTTGCCGGCTTCCTCGGGAGTGAAGCCGCCGCGTAGCATCGCCGCGACGAGGTGCACCCACTTTGTGTAGTCCTCGACGCAGCCCCGCGCATCGAACTGGTCGGTGCCGATGCTGACGTGATCGACGTCGACGATCTCGGCCATCTCCTTGAGCCCGTCGACGTAGCGATCGATGCTCGGAAAGAAGTGCCAGACGCCGACCGAGCCGCCGGTCTCGGCGATCGCCCGCGCATAACCGGGGCTGACCTGCCGGCCGCCGAGCGGCGTCGGGCCCATCGCCCGCGACCCCAATACGGCGGTGTGCGACAGCAGCAACGGCTTTGTCGCGACCTTGACCGCCTGGTTTGCCATGTCCTCGGTCGCGTGCGCGATATCGCAGACAAAGCCGAGCCGGTCGCAGGCGCGGATCACTTCGGCGCCGAATTCGGTGAGGCCTTGATGGGTGACGGCACCGGTCTGAAAATCGCCGATGTCGTTGGGCGTGTAATGCACGAGCTGCACATGCCGGATGTCGCGCCGATGCGCCTCCTCCAGCCGTTCGAGTTTCCCCTCGAGAAAGTCGAGCCCCTCGACATCGGCGATGATCGCCGGCTCCCCCGCCTGGTGTGCGGCTTCGAGATCGGCGGCATTCAGCGCGCGGCGCACACTGTGACCGGCGACCAGCTCGTCCATCCAGGCGAGGCGGTCGAGGTGGTAGCGGTAAAGCTCGCCCGGTGCCGGCGTTCGCATTGCGGCGAGACCACCCTCGGGGCGGCGTGCGAGCACCGGCCAGTCCGGCACGTCAGCGAGGCAGGCGACCGCCAGCGATCCCCCGCGCATCGCGTTCGCGAGATCGCTACTCGGCGGCGCCTTCGACGTGATGCCGGTGCTGCCGCCATGGCTGTGGACATCGACCGAAATCGTGTTGCGCAGCACGGCGAGTGCGGCCGCTGTGGTCTCGGCGGTTTGTGCCGATTGCGTCGAACCGCGCGCCCCGACCTCGCCAGCGAGCATCGCCCCGACCGAAACCAGCGGGGTGTTCCACACCCAGGGTTGGGGTGCCGCGACGTAGCCGTGACCGCAACAATCCATGACGTCCTCCCAATGACCGCTGCCGCCGGCTTTATTTTGCCGCGACTGCGGATTGCTCACCGGCGATCAGCCGCTCGACGATGCGCCGCATGTGCATCCGGTTGGCGTCGGAGGCGATGTCGACGAGGCCCTGTTCGCCGAGTTCGTCGAGGCGCTTTTGCTGCGCTTCGACCATCTCCTTGTCCTCGAGAAAGGTCGGGGCGATCTCGCGGTAGAGCTGCTCGGTCGCCTCGGGGTCGTTCTGCCGGTAGCCGTTGGCCGCCGACCAGAAATAAAAACAGCTGGTCTCGGTCTCCGGCGTCAGACCGTGGAACAGCCGAAACTGGAAGCGGAAGTCGCGCTGCGGGTTGTCGGTTGCGGTGCCCGCGTCGGTGGCACCCGTCCACTGCAGGATCGTGTTCGGCGCGACGAATTCGAATTCCTGGCAGCGGTCGACGCGGCCCTCAAAGCCGCCCGCCTTGACATAGCTCGGCGGCGGCAGCGAATTGCGCATCCACCGCGTGAATTTGAGGCCGGTCGAGGTCCGCACCGTTTTCATGTCGGCTTCGACATGGGCGCCCGGGTTGCCACCGACGGTGCGGGCATGCAGATAGCCGAGATGCGTCAGGTCCATCAGATTGTCGACCATCAGCATGTAATTGCCCTTGATCGGGTAGACCGCGTGCTTATTCGGCCAATGCGCTCGATCGTTGTGATACGGGAAATCGACGATCCTGGCCGGGTCGGCGAGTGCCGGATCACCCATCCACAGCCACACCAGCTCGTCCTTCTCGACGGTCGGATAGCTGCGCACCTGCGCGTCCTGCGGGATCAGCTTTTGCCCGGGGATCGCGACACAGCGTCCGGTCGCGTCGAAGACGAGGCCGTGATAGCCGCACTGGATGCCGGCCTCGACGAGGGTGCCGAGATGCAGCGGTGCTGCGCGGTGACAGCAGCGGTCGACGAGCGCTGCCGCCTTGCCCGCGCCGTCGCGAAACAGCACGACCGGTTCGCCGCAGATGCGGCGGGCGAGCGGCTTGTCGCCGAGCTCATCGGCCCACGCCCCGATATACCAGGCATTGCGCAGCAACATTCTCGACCTCCGAAAACTTGCTTGAAGCCCTCCCCCTTGATGGAAGCTTGATGGGGGAGGGAGACCTTTCTCGCCGATGAACAAACCTTCGTAGCAGTTACACTTAGGCCAGCGCCGCGCGCACCGCCGCCAGCCGCTCCAGCGAGCCCAGGACCTTCGGCTGGTCGTTGCTGAGGTGTCGCACGAGGATGTCAGTGTAGCCGAGCTCCGCAAAACTCCGAAACTGCTCCGCGACTTCGTCGACCGATCCCGCGACGAGCGCCTCTGCCGGCATCCCGCGATAGCCTCGGCTCAGCGCCTGCTGCAGCACCGCTTGTGCCTCTGACGACGATTGGCCGACGTAAATGTCGCGCCGCAACACGACGGCGTTTGGCTCTTTGCCGTAAGCCGCGCAGCGCTCGCGGTATAAGTCGGCCTGCGCGCGCGCCTCCGCCGGGGTGAGGCCGGGGCTGGCAATCCAGCCCTCCGCCAATCGAGCCGTTCGGTCGATGGCGGGCGCTGCACTGGCGCCGATCCAGACTTCGACGTGCTCGGGTGGACGCAGCGCCAAGCTCGCTTCGGCGACCCGGAACCGACGCGAGGAGCTCACCGTCTCGCCGGCCAATAGGCGCCGGACAATGTCGAGAGCTTCCTCGAAAGCCGAAGGGCGGGTCCGGATGTTGGCACCCATCGCGGCGAACCGGGCTTCGCCCCAGCCGAGCCCGCATTGCATGATAAAGGGGCCTTGCGCGATGGCGGCCAAGGTGCCGATCTGCTCGGCCACCAGCACCGGGTGCCACAGCGGAAGCAGGAACAGGCACCCGGCCGGGGCCTCGCCCCACTCCGCGAGAAGCCGCCCGAGCATCGGGGTGTTCTGGTAATAGGGTGTCGGCGAGACGTGCTGATCGCCGACAAACAGCGAATCGAGCCCGGCGCGGCGTGCCGCCGCGGCGCGCTCGATCATCCAGCGTGCCCCCTGGCGCGGGTCTTTTGCGACTGGGTGATTGCTCGTCAGTGAGATCCCAATTCTCATCGCCTCATCCTTGTCGCTGGCCCCGGCTTCGGTCAAACCCGAGCCCGCTGGTCCAAACCAAGTATAGGCTCCGCGCGTCGGCGCTGTGAGGGATTTGCGCTGCACGGCGGTCTCTGCTTCGATGGGACGCCATGACTGACCCCGCCGAACCAGCCCCGCCTCGGAAAATCATTCGCAACGCCTCCTGGCTCATCGCCTGGGACGAGGCGGCGCAATCCCATTGCTATCGCCGTGATGTCGAGCTGGCGATCGAAGGCGACACGATCGTCGCGATCGGCCCGGCTGGTCCGGCCGATCACGGTGATGCAGTCGAGATCGACGGGCGCGGCTTTGCGATCTTGCCGGGCTTTGTCGATATTCACGCGCACCCGTCCTCGGAGCCGATGCTGAAGGGCCTGACCGACGAGGTCGGCAGCCGTCAGCTCTATATGAGCTCGCTCTACGAATACCTGCCGCTGTTCGAGGCCGACGCCGAGGGCCGCAGGGCGGCGACCGAGGTGGCACTGTGCGAGCTGATGCAAAGCGGCGTCACCACGCTATGCGACCTGTCGGCCGCGCGCGAGGATTGGCTCGACACGCTGGGCGCCAGCGGGTTGCGGGTCTATGCCATGCCCATGTTTCGCTCCGGCCGCTGGTACACGCCGAACGGCCATGAGGTGCGTTACGCCTGGGACGAAAAGGCCGGGCGGGACGGGCTCGACCGCGCGCTCAGACTGATCGACCGGGCGCGCCAGCACCCGTCGGGACGGCTCGATGGCGCGCTCTATCCCGCCCAGGTCGACACCTGTACTGAGGCGCTATTGCGTGACAGTGCCGCGGCCGCCCGCGAACGCCGGCTGCCGTTGCAGATTCACGCGGCGCAGAGTGTGGTCGAGTTTCACGAGATCATGCGGCGGCACGGCAGGACGCCGATCGGCTGGCTGCGCCAGATCGGGGTGCTCGGCGACAACGCGATCATTGGCCACGCGATCTTTCTCGACCATCATTCCTGGCTGCACTGGCCCACCCGCAACGATCTCGCCGATCTTGCCGACACCGGCACCACGGTCGCGCACTGCCCGACCGTGTTTTCGCGACGCGGCATATTGCTGGAGGATTTCAGCCGGTATCGCGCCGCGGGGGTCAATCTCGGGATCGGCACCGACACCTTTCCGCACAATTTCGTCGAGGAACTGCGCACTGCGGCGATCCTGGCTCGCGTAGCGACGGGCAATGCGCACGCCGTGACCGCGGCGGATCTCTTCACCGCCGCGACAATCGGCGGCGCCCGCGCGCTGGGCCGCGACGATCTCGGGAAGATCACGCCCGGCGCCAAGGCTGACTTCGTGATGGTCGATATCACGCACCCGGCGATGCAGCCGCTTTACGATCCGGTCCGCAGCATCCTTTATGCCGCCGGGGAGCGCGCCGTGCGGCATGTTTTTGTCGGCGGGCAGCAGGTCGTGCGTGATGGCAAGGCGCTCGCCTTTGACTATGCCGACGCCGGTGTCCGGCTCGCATTGGCACAGGGCCGCGTGGTCGAGAAGGTGCCTCGCCTCGACTGGGCCGGACGCAATGCCGCCGAGATCATGCCACTGACCTTTCGCTCGGGGTGAACATCAACCCGAAACTCAACGGACGGACTGCCAGATTCGATCGGTGCCTGCAGATGTGCTTTGTTGGCAATTCGAAATGAGCCGAGGAAACATTGGAATGGCAGCCAAAACGGCGCGGCGGAGCACTCCGGCTTCGAAGTCCTCTCATAGCAGTTTGCCGCTCTTAGGTGAGGCGGCAGTTGGTGTGGCGAAGCGCTTTTGCTCGATCCCAGTCCCACGTCGGGCGTGGCTGGTCGGGCTCGGGCTCGCGGTGGGAATCACTTTGGCATCCGGGGGTTCGGCAAGCGCCGATGAGCGGTCTGCCACCGCGAATTTTGGCCCGGCCGCGAGTTCGCACAGTCCCTTCAAGAAATGCCTGAATCAGACCTACGCCCTCTGCGCAGTAGCCAGTTGCTTTGTCTTTAACGAGGTCGCTTACTGCAGATGCGATGTCAAAACGGGTGACAGCATCAGCCTGCCATTCGATTTCGATGCCGGCCGGGATGTCTGCACGGTCAATGCCAAGGGCGCAGCGAACGGCTATATGGTGAGCACGTACAGCGTGCCTGATTCGATTCGTCCGCCGGACGGCACTCAGGCGGTCTATACATGCCCCGCCAAGACTTCTGATGGGGCCTATGCCCAGTGCAATGGTGGGATCTGCTTCACCAGCACCGAGGGGCAGTCATTTCCGGGTTTTGAACGGCCCTTGACGAAAGACCAGATTATCTGCTCCTGCCCGATTACCACGGCCCATCCGAAGATAGCAAAGCTGGGCTATCAAATCGTCGGCCCTTATCCTTGTCAGAAATCGTTCTTCGCGAACTGCAAGAGGCAGACGGCCAACTCGAAAACTGGCTCGACGATCTATGTCGGCGCGCCAACCGGAACTGTACGCTTGCTGAGCTTCCTCCTCACCGGCACCAATCCGACCCTTAACGAGTGCCCCTCGCCGCGCGATTGAGAGGGAGGCCAGCGCTCGGCCGCGACGATCTGTGGCGGATCACGCCAGGCGTCAAAGCCGATTTCGTGATGGTCGACATCACTCATCCGGCGACGCTACGATCCGGTCCGCAGCATGGCCTATGCCGCTGGCGAGCGAGTCGTGCGCCACGTTTTTGTGAGCGGGCAGCAAGTCGTGCGCGATGGCAATAAGGCGCTCGCCTTCGACTATGCCGACGCGAGTGCCCGGTTCGCAGTGGCGCAGCGCCGCGCGATCGAGAAGGTGCCGCGCCTCGACTGGGCCGGGCGCAGGGCCGCCGAGATCATGCCGCTGACCTTTCGCTCGGAATGAGCTTCAGCCGATCTTGCTAGGCGCTGGCGCTGCGCGCCCAGGGTTGATCGGCAGTCAGATCGCGTACCGGAATGACTGGCCTCGGCAAGAAACTGTTGAGTTGCCTACACTTAATAAAGGGCCGGATCTCCAATCAAGGGCGACCGCGACCCTTTGACATGCTGGGGCTGGAGAAAGGCTTACGACTCCTTTGGTGGCATCTAGCCGGGCGGTCGCCTCGCTGCTTAATCTTGCGATCTAGCGATAGCCAAACCGCGCCCAGGAACGGTTGGCGTCCCATCGCGCGCGTTTTAGCAGCTTCAGATCGCACAAAATCAAAGCGACGGCTTACAGCGTCCTACATATTTTACAGACTCAGTTAACCGGTAATCACGATTGGCTCCTGGTGCCCCCCTTTTACTTCTGAACGACTCGCTCGGCGGCTCTGCCGTGCGCTCGACAATCTCGTATCCGGATGGACAAATTTGGTGGTCGGAGATGTATCCGCCAAGCCACGCCAATCTCTCGGTTTCTCCTGCTGCCGTATTTGCGGGATTGATCCAGTTACCTCGAGCAACGAACTCAAATTGCCCCGGACCAGTGACCTTAAAGGATGATGGAATCGGAGCGCCTGCCGGAGCACACTCGGACACCAAGAGCATTGTCGTAACCCACATCATGGGAGATATCGATTTCATTACTGGCCGCTGGCGCCGAGACATGGAAATCAACGGCGCCCGTCTAGGCGAAGCGGCCTTGACGATACTCCTCCCCTCGGGTGTAGTCGCCGGCTTTGCGCCGATTGCCCGACGGGAGGCAGGCCCACTCTAGATTAGTGTCCCACATTAGTGCGGAACGTGGTCGAGATGGCGCGCAGACCAGCAAACAGGCATAGGCACAGCCAGCACGGGTCGACGAGCCGAAAATCGGATCGACGCAGATCAAGGGACAAGCTGAAAATCGGTGGATTTCGCCGGCGCGACGTCCTGCCGGTTCCACCAGCCGCCACCCAGCGCCTGAAACAGTGCGGCAGTGTCGGCGTAGCGCGCGGCTTGCGCCTGCACCAGCGCAAGCAGCGCTGTATCATAGGTGTTTTCGGCCGTTAGCAGACCAAGATAGCCGATGGCACCCAGCTGCAGTTGGCGGCGGGCGATTTCGAGGCTCTTGAAGGCGGCGCGTTCGGCTGCATGGGCCGCCTTCAGAGTCTCCGCGTCGGATTGCAGCGCGTGCAGAGTGTCGGCAACATTCTGAAAGGCGGCGATGACAGTGCTGCGATACATCGCTGCCGCCTGGTCGAAGGCAGCCTCGGTGGCGCGCTGCTTGTGCAACAGAGTGCCGGCGTCAAACACCGTTTGCGCGACATTGCCGGCGACGCTCCAAAACGCGGTGCCGGGCGTAGTAAACAACTGATTGATCTGGTTGGCTGTGGTGCCGGCGTTTCCGGTCAGCGTGAACTGCGGCAGTCGGGCGGCGACGGCAACCCCGATCGCGGCGCTCGCCGAATGCACCTGCGCTTCGGCCGATTGGATGTCCGGGCGTTGTTCAACTAGTTTGGACGGCACGCTGACTGGCAGCTCTTGCGGCAATTGCAACGAGGAGAGGTCGAATTTCTCGGCCGGCTGCTCGCTCGGTAACCGGCCGATCAATGCCGTCAGCAGGTCCCGCTGCACCGCCAATTGCTTTTGCAGTGGTGGCAACGTCGCCTGGGCTTGCGCCAAGGTCGCTTCGACCGCCGCCACATCTGCGCCTGCCACCTGGCCGAGCTCGAATTGCTTGCGCAGGATATCGAGTGAGCCGGTCTGGATCTTGATAATTTCTTCGGTGGCCGCGATCTGGCCGCGCAACGACGCCTCCTGAACCGCGGCAGCGACGACGTTCGAGGTTAAGGTCAGATAGGCGGCATCGAGCTGAAACCGCTGAAATTCGGCCGTCGCGGCGAGTGATTCGACCTCGCGCCGCGTGCCGCCGAATACGTCCGGCGCATAAGTCACGACCACCTGTGCAGTGTGGAGGGTGAAGTAGGGGCTGCCAGACGAGGCTCCCGTGAAGGTGATGCCGGTTGCGGTCTTGTTGCGGCTCGGCGAGTAGCCGACGACCGCCGTCGGAAAGAATGCGCCCTCCGCGGCATAGACGTTTTCCCAGGCCTGGCGCAATGCCGCTTCCGCCGCCGGCAAGGTCGGGTTGTTCTTCAGCGCCTCTTCGATCAGCGAGTTGAGCGCTGCGGAGCGGAACAACGTCCACCACTGTCCGGGGATGTCGAGCGCTTGCACAAAGCGTTGAGCTTCGCCACCGGCGACGTCCGAGGAGACTGTCTGCTGCGCCAACGGTTCCGGCGTGTACCCGGCAACCTTCGGAGCAGTCGGTCTCGCGAAATCCGGCCCCACCGCGCACGCGCCGGCGAGCAGCATGACCATGAGCGTGGCGAGGTGCGACGCAGATCGGCGATGACGCGTCATGCTCCGCCTATTCCTCCGGTCAGGCCCGGTTGCGCCCGTCAACCGCCGGATGGCGCCGCCGACCGGGTGGCGACGGCGCGAGCGTGCCTTGCCGCCAACCGTTCGATGACGAAATAGAAGGTCGGGATCAAGAATAAGGTCAGCGCTGTCGCCGGGAACAGCCCGCCGGCCACAACCGTGGCGAGGCTACGCTGCACGTCGCTGCCGACGCCGGTTGCCAGCGCAGCCGGCAGCATGCCCACCGTTGCGACCGTGGCCGTCATCAACACCGGCCGCAGGCGTTCGCCGGCGCCGATCAACACCGCATCGATCAGCGGAACGTCGCTGTCACGGAGCCGATTGAGATTGGCCACCATAATGACCCCGTTCATGACGGCGACGCCGAACAAGGCGATAAAGCCGACCCCGGAGGCGACGTTCAGGGTCACTCCGGTGACATTGAGTGCGATCAACCCGCCCAGCATTGCCAGCGGAACGACGCCGAGAACGAGTACGACTTGGCGAAGTGCGCCAAATTCCGCATAGAGCAGGACAATCATCAGCCCGAGGATCGAGGCGAAAATCAGCCCAAAACGGGCCTCGGCACGCTCTTCGCTCTCAAACTCCCCGCCCCACTGGAGGCGATAGCGGCTCGTGTCAAACGAAACCTTCTCGGCAATGGCTTTCTTGGCTGCCGCCAGTAGTGCCGGCAGGCTGCGGTCGTGATAATTGAGCTTCACCATCAGGTAGCGGTGATTCATGTCGCGATCGATGGTGCTCTCACCGCTCTGCAACTGAATATGCGCGACCTGCGCCAATGGCACCAGGGCGCCCGTGCTCGAGGTCAGCGGTAGGCTGCCGATGGCCCCGGAGCTGTTGCGCGCTTGTTCCGGAAACCGGACGGTGACGTCGTAGTGCCGCTCGCCGATAAACACCTGGCTCACCGCGCTGCCGCCGATTCCGGTCTGTATGAGTGCCGAAATGTCGGCAACATTGATGCCATACCGGGCTGCCGCCTCACGGTCGACTTTGATCACCACCTGTGCCAGCGGCGGCCGCTGATCGACCAGCACATCGGCCGTACCGGGTACCGTCCGGAGGACCTCAGCGATTTTAGTCGCAATGCGGCGCAGTTCGTCAAAGTCGTCCCCGAATATCTTTAGCGAGAGTTCGCTGTGCGGATCGAATACCTTGTCGAGCACGCTGTCGATAATCGGTTGGCTGAAGGCAATCTCATAGCCAGGGAGTTGGGCCAGCCGCGCCGCGATGCGCCGCACGAGATCCTGCTTGCTGCCGCCCGACGGCCAGGTGGCATATGGGCGCAGTGTGATGCCGGCTTCGAGATGTGACGGGGTCCACGGATCGGTGCCGTCATCGTTGCGGCCGACATGGGTCACGATGTTCGAAACCTCGGGAAACTCGAGGACGGCGCTGCGCAAATCAGCGTCCATCTCCGCCGCTTTCGCCAACGAAATTCCGCCGGGCATCTCGGCGTGGAGCCAGATCGAGCCCTCGTCGAGCTCCGGCAGAAACTCGCGCCAGACTGTTATGCCGAGGCCAACTACGGCGACCGCCGCAGCAGCGCCGAGCAGGTAAGCGATGCGTGGCCGACCCAGCGAGCCCTGCAGAATGTGCCTATATCCCGCCTCCAGCCAGCCGAGGACACGATTGTTAAAGATGCGCCGCGGCTTGCGATACGCGAGGTATGCCAGGCTGGGCACCAGGGTGAGTGCCAACAGCAGCGCGCCCAATTGCGCAAAACCCACTGCGTAGGCCATCGGGTAGAACAGCTTCGCCTCGACCCGCTGAAACGCAAACAGCGGCAAATACGCCGCTATGATGATCAATGTGGAAAAGAAAATCGGCCGCGCGACCTGACGGGCGGCCCCGATTGCGTCCTCTTCGGTAAGAGGCTCGTCGGGCTTGGCCTCGCGGCGCCGCAAGATCGCATCGGTCATCACGATGGCACCATCGACGATGATGCCGAAATCGATCGCACCCAACGACAACAGGTTAGCCGGGATATTGGCGAGCTTCATCATGATGAATGCCGTCACCAGGGCGAACGGGATGGTAACGGCGACAATCAGCGCGCTCCGCGGGCTGCCGAGAAAAAGGATGAGGACAATCAGCACCAGCCCAATGCCGCGCAGGATTGTATGCGAGACCTTGTTGATCGTTGCATCGACCAGGTTCGAGCGGTCGAGATAAGGTACCAACTGCACGTCGTCGGCCTTCAGGCGCTCGTTCAGCTCCACGACCTTGGCGTGGATGCCGCTCATCACGCGCGAGGGATTGTCGCCGCGCAGCAGCAGGACCGTGCCCTCGACCCCGTCACTCCTGTCATTGTAGCCAAGGATCCCGTGGCGCTCCTGGTTGGCGAGCTTGAGCTTGCCAAGGTCGCGCAGAAAGATCGGGGTGCCATTGCGTTGGGTCACCACGACGGCGCCCATGTCGTCGAGCGTCTGCACCAGCCCCAGGCTGCGAATGACAAAGCCGAGTTCGCCGCGCGGCACGACGCTGCCGCCGGCGCTGCTGCTGTTGGCGCTAATGGCGTCGGTGACGTTCTTCAAGGACAGGTTGAAACGCACCAGCTGTTCGGGATCGAGCTCGAGCTGGAACTGCGTCGTAATGCCGCCAAAATTCGCGACATCGGCGACCCCGGGCACCTGCTTGAGCGTCGGAATGACGACCCACCGCTGGATCTCGGATAACTCTCTGAGGCCCTTGGTGTCGGATTGGAGCGTATAGTAGAAGATCTGCCCGGTTGGCGAAGTCACCGGGTCCAGACCCGGCGTCAGACCGGGTGGCAGGGTGACATTCTGAATGCGCTCGGTGATCCGCTGGCGCGCCCAATAATCGTCGATACCGTCGCGGAAGACGAGGGTGATCAGCGACAGTCCGAACGTGCTCTTCGAGCGCATGAACAGCATGCCGGGGGTGCCGTTGAGCTCGCGTTCGAGCGGGATTGTAATTTGTTGCTCGACCTCCTCGGCCGCGAGCCCGGGCGCCTGGGTGACGACCTGCGCGCTGACGTCGGCAATGTCCGGATAGGCTTCGACTGCCAGCCCGGTCCAGCAATAGTAACCATAGATCGCTGCAAACAGGCATATCATCGCGACGACCAAGCGCTTCCGCAGCGCTATGCGAACGAGCGCATCAATCATTGAGCAGCACCGCGCCTTTGACCACGACGCGCTCGCCGGCCTTCAGGCCGTGCGCCACGACTGCCTGATCCCCCTGCTGGAAATCGATCTCGACAGGGCGCGCCTCGAAAGTCCATGGCGCGATTTCGACAAACACCTGATCGGCTTCGTTTTTCAGCACCACGGCCGTCGTCGCGACCATCGGCACCGTTCGCTTCGGGGTCATGAATGTGGTGGTGGAGAACATGTTCGGCTTCAACCGCATGTCCGAGTTCTGGAATGCAATGCGGACTTTGACGCGTCGGGTATCTGGATCGAGAATGTCACTGACGAAGAGGACCCGGCCTTTGAAGACTTCGTCCGGATAGGCGGTGAAGACGACGTCGACCGCCTGACCCTGCGCCGCCAGAGCCGTGTCTCTCTCGGGAACGTTCGCGGTGACCCAGATTTCGTCCAGATTGGCGATCGTCATTATCGCGGCGGTGGGGTCATTGAGATGAGCGCCCCTGGCCACCTGCAGATCGATCACGCTGCCCGACACCGGTGCTTTCAGTGAAAGCTTGCGCCCATCTTGCTTGGGATCGGCCGAGACGCCGATCGCCCTCAGCCGTGACTGCGCTCGTTCCAACTCAGCCTGGGCCTGGGCATGATCGTTCTCGGCCTGTTGGCGATCCTTGACGGACCCAGCGGAGTATTTTTCGAGCGCGACGGCTCGGTCGAGCGCTTGCTTGGTCATCTTGACCGCCGAGCGCGCCTTGTCCTCGTCAGCATAGGCCTGGGCGAGATCGCTCGAGTCGATTACCGCAAGCTCCTGCCCCCGTTCGACGCGTTCGCCCAGCTGGACCTTCAGATCGACCAGCCTGCCGGCGACCGGCGGCAGTACTTTGACGGTGCGCGCAGGCTCGGCTTCGACGATCGCCGGCAATTGTAATTTCCGTTCGATCTGCTGCTGCACGACCGTTCCGATGGTCAGCTTGCTGCGCAGCGGCGAGCCTTCCGGGATCGCAACCCGCGAGCCGTCTCTGACAAGATTTGGCACGGCCTTTTGTGCCGCAGCGCTTGCCGGAGACGGCAGACCCCGCGAGTCCAGGATCGACCGATAAGCGGCAAGTCCGGCGCCTGCCGCTAGCAAGACCAGCATCAGCACCACGCCGAGGCGCGTGTAGCTGCGCCGGATTGCTGCGCCATGCCGTGGTGCCGACGTGTCGGATTGCATCGATTGAGGCATCTCAAGGCAGTAGATCGCGCCACGACTTTGGTCGAGGCCAGTCGCAGGGGGGTGTCGCGCGGGGCATTATTTTGTCAATGCCCGGCGCCGGCGAATTCAGTAGATCAGGCTAATGGTGGCGCACGTGCCTGGAACAGGAGATGCGGTAACGCAGCCGGTATGATTTCGGCGTTTTTCTCAAATCGCTCCCGCGGAACGACGGCTGGCGTTGGCAATGGCGACGCAGCCTCCGGCCGGACGGAGTTTGCCAGGGCCATGACGGCGCAGATGGCGCAGTAATCAGAGGCAAGGCCGATTGGTTTCGCGGCCGATGAAGGGGCATCCGACCCGGTTGCCGAAGCCGCACCGACGCCAAGAGCAGCTAGCTGCGAGGACTTGGACGCCCATGAAAAGTCTGCGCGATGGACGTGTCCGAACGACAACACGAGTTGGATCGCGAGCGCAAACAGCGCGCTCCACGATCCGGGCCTGATGTTTGATCGAACCCAACGCATGCTGGCCGCTGCCCAAGGCATTGCCCAACGAGGTCGATACCACCGTGCCGCAGAAAATGCATCAAATTATAGATTTGTATCTGCTGCCCTCGCCGAGCGTGCGAAGGTTGTGGAGGGTAACGTGTCGCCGGGATCGGAGCGTGTTGAGACTCTAAACGACCGCCGCGGTTCTCCACAGCGGTGGGCCCGGAGCCGGCAGAGGCGGGTGCACAATGGGCATTCGTGCCGGTTTCTACGCGCGGCGGTGATGTCTCTCCATGGGCAACATTGTGATGCGTCTAGGCGGATCGGGGCAGAGCGGTCGTGTAAACTCGGCACCTGTACACATCGGCTGGCCTGCGGTAGGTGTCGCGGGGCGCATTTCAAAAGCGAGCAATTTGGGGAGCAAAATGTTGAAACATCGGGTCCTTGCCTGTCTGCTGATCTTGTCCGCGATCGCGGCCACGCCGGTGGCGATCGCACAGACCGCCCCGGACTACGCGGCGATGGTCGCCGCCCCCGACCGCAGCGACGCCGATCGCAAGCTCGACACCAACCGCGCGCCGGCGCAGTGGCTGGCGTTTATTGGCGCCAAGCCAGGGATGAAAATCCTCGACATCTTCGCGGTCTACGGGTGGAAAGCGGAACTCCTGGCGCGTGCGGTAGCGCCGGGCGGCAAAGTTTATGCGCAAAATTCGGAAGCCGCCTTTGCCCGCGTCAAGGACCGGCTCGACGGGCGGCTCAAGACCCCGGCGGCCGCCAACATCGTCTCGGTGGTTCGGCCATTCGAGGACCCGGCACCACCGGACATGCACGACTTCGATCTCGTGACGTTTTTCTACGCCTACCACGACGTTACTTACCTTGGTGTCGATCGTGCAAAGATGATCAAGGCGTTCTACGATGCGCTGAAGCCGGGCGGCGAATTGGTCGTGGGTGATTACTCGGCCAAGCCCGGCGCGGGCACGAGCGACGTCAAGACCCTGCACCGTTCGGACGAGGCGCTGGTCAGGTCGGAGATCGAGGCAGCGGGGTTCAAATTGATCGACCACGGCGATTTTCTGCACGTTGCCGGGGATGCTCGGGACACCCCCTCGCATTCCGCGGCGGAACCGGTCGATATCTACATGCTGAAATTTCGCAAGCCGGGCTGACCGGAGGAAGAACAGCGGCCGTTACACCCTACGAATCGACCGAGGTCCCGGCAAAGCTTGACGGGAACAAATCAGGAATCTATAAGCTCAGCTCTCCTCAAAGTTCTGCTATTTGGAAGTCCTCGATGCCGGATATTTTTGCCGACTCACCTGCTCCCGCCTGCTCCCTCCTGCTCTTTGAAAGCGGAATCTCAATCACTTGGTCTTGATCTCTCTCCGCCTCGCGCGCGCGATCGCCCGCACCTGCGCAGGCACCGGCCTTCTCCGCGTGAGCGCGCGATAGCGGCGCCAGCATGACCGGGGACTACATCGGGCGGTCGCTACGCCGCCTCGAAGACGAGCGGTTCTTGACCGGGCAAGGACGCTATGTCGATGACATCGCGGTACCCGGCCAGCTGCACGGCGTCGTGCTGCGCTCGCCGCACGGACATGCGGTGATCGAGGGCATCGATGCCGCGGCCACCCGCGCGATGCCCGGCGTGCATGGCGTTTTCACCGCCGCCGATCTCGACGCTGACGGTATCGGGACATTGCCCTGCATCGCCCGGGTGGCGACGGTGGCGCCGATGATCGTGCCGCCGCGCCGGGCACTGGCACGCGACCGGGTTCGTCATGTCGGCGACCCGGTGGCATTCGTCGTCGCCGACACGGCGCAGCAGGCGCGGGACGCCGCCGAGCAGGTCGCCGTCGCCTACCGGCCGTTGCCGGCGGTGGTCGACGCGAGGGCGGCGCTCGCCGCGCATGTGCCGCCGCTGTGGGACGAAGCGCCGGGTAATCTGTCGTACCGGTTCGAGCGCGGCGACAAGCCGGCGGTCGACGCGGCGTTCGCTGCGGCCGCCCATATCATCGAGACCGAGCTGGTCAACAACCGGCTGGTCGTCGCCCCGATCGAGCCGCGCGCCGCGATCGGCACTTACGATGCCGCCGCCGACAGCTTCGACCTGCTGCTGACCGGCCAGGGCGTGCACAGCCTGCGCCAGCAGCTCGCTGCAGCGGTCTTCAGCATAGCGCCCGACCATATCACCGTGCGGGCGCCCGATGTCGGAGGCGGGTTCGGCGTCAAGAACTTCCTCTATCCCGAATGGGTGCTGGTGCTGTGGGCGGCGCGGCGGCTGGGCCGGCCGGTCAAATGGGTGGCCGAGCGCGGCGAGGAGTTCACGAGCTGCGCGCAAGGCCGCGACAATCATACGCGGGCGCGCCTGGCGCTCGACAAAGACGGACGGTTTCTCGCCCTCGATGTCGACACGGTCGCCAATCTCGGCGCTTATCTTTCGACCAACGGCCCAGGCAGCTCGACCAATTCGCCGGCCAGTGCCATGGGTGGGGTCTACGACATCCCGGCCGTGTTCATGGCGGTGCGCGGCGTCTTGACCAACACATTGCCGATCGATGCCTATCGCGGCGCCGGCAAACCCGAAGCCAACTACCTGATCGAGCGGCTCGTCGATCATGCCGCGCGCCGGCTGGCATTGGATCCGGTCGCCTTGCGCCGGCGCAACTTGATCAGCCATTTCCCGTATCGCAGCGGTCTCGGGGTCGCGATCGATTGTGGACGCTTTGCCGCCAATCTCGACGAGATGGCCCAGCGGGTCCTCACGGGCGGCTTTGACGCTCGGCGGCAGGCCGCGGCAGCGCGCGGCAGGCTGCGCGGGCTCGGCATCGCCTGTTTTCTCGAGACCTCGCGCGGCACGCCGGGGGAAAGGGCCGAGATCCGCTTTGAGCCGGACGGCCGTGTGGCGCTGGTGCTCGGCACCCAGTCGAACGGTCAGGGCCACGAGACGAGCTTCACGCAGATCGCCGCCGATCTATTGGGGCTGCCGCTTGCGGCATTTCGTTTTGTCCAGGCCGACACACGAGCGGTCAAGAGCGGCAACGGGCATGGCGGCGCCCGGTCGATGCATATGGGCGGCAGCGCGCTTTACCTGGCAGCGCAGATGGTGTTGTCCAAAGCCCGCACGCTCGCCGCGCACCTGTTGCAGGCCGATGCGAACGAGGTCAGCTTTAGCGCCGGGAGCTTTACGGTCGGTGGCAGCGAACGCGGCATCGACCTCTTGGCGCTGGCCGAAGCAGCGCGCGACCCCGCCAATCTGCCCGCCAATTGGCCTGGGGGCACGACCTCCGAGCTCGATGCCGACGCCTACAATGACTCGCACATCTTCACCTTTCCGAATGGCTGTCACGGGGCGGAAGTCGAGATCGACCCGGAAACCGGAGTGGTGACGCTCGAGCGCTATCTTGCGATCGACGATTATGGGCGGCTGATCAATCCAATGCTGACAATCGGCCAAGTCCACGGCGGAGTAACCCAGGGTATCGGGCAGGCGCTGCTCGAGCACACGGTTTACGGCCAGCAATCGGGCCAGCTGCTGAGCGGCTCGTTTATGGACTATGCGTTGCCGCGGGCCGACGACCTTCCGCCGCTCGACATTACGCTCGCCGAGCTGCCGACGGCGGTAAACCGGCTCGGCGTCAAGGGCGCCGGTCAGGCCGGGTGTATGGCCGCGCCCCAGACCATCATCAATGCGATCCTCGATGCGCTGGCACCGCTCGGCGTCGCGCACATCGACATGCCGGCCACCCCCGAGCGGGTTTGGCGGGCGATCCGCATCGCCCGCAGCGGCTGATCGATGCCGTCAACCCGAGACGCGGTGCTTGGGCGGCGGCTCCCAGCCAAAGACGCTGCGGCCGCCATTCGCGTGCGAAGCGTGCCGCTCCTCATCGACAAGCTGCGCAAAGCCCGGGCCGGTGGCGCGGCCTTCAAGCCGTCGCGCCTGATCGTCGAGCCGCTTCAGTGCCGCGAGCTCTTCGTCGGGGCCGAGCCGGGGCCTTTGCCACCGCGGCTTTCAGCACCCGGATCGTCTGATCATAGACCGTGACCGGCACCGGAAAGCCCAAGTCTTTTCTGATATTTGGAGAAGTTATGAAGACCACAAAATTCAGGAGGAGTTGTTCTCGATTCACAGGATTCAGAGCGATTGTCGAAATTGATTGAATGGGCCGAGCAATTCGAGAATTCAATCGATCATATAACGGTGCTGAAAGTCTGACCGAAGATGAATGACATTGTATCAAGCATTTGCGATGGCCATTTCATTTATAGGATCTCAATTGACATGACTAGACGACTGCTCATCGCGATACTGCTGCTCGTCTCCGGCGTATCTTACGGCCAGGTTAGCGCACCGCTGAATCCGGTCATCGTGCCGTCGTCTCCGCCGAATGGTTGCCTTCCAGGATCTACCTGCCCGCCGGGCCAGTGGGCGTTGATATTTGACGATGAATTCGACGGCTCCAGCATCGACACGACCAAGTGGCTGATTTATCCAGATTATTATATCGACAGTGGCCAGTATTGCTTCAAGAATTCGACCCAACTCACGGTGTCTGGTGGAGTCGCCTCGATTCGGGGGTTCGATACGGCGGGAACGCCGTGCCCGCTGTTGAGCGGAGGTATCCTCAGCGCCGGCGGCGGTGGACTCGAGTCGGCCTCGATGCCTCCTGGTTACTATGAGGCGCGCATCAAGGCAGATCCGTTAGGCGGCGGTCCCGCAGGCATGGGAGGCAGTGGTTTTTGGGGTCTCACTGCGGGCGGGGGCGATCACTGCTCGGGCGCGCTCCCCGTATTTTTCGAAGCCGACATCATCGAATACTGGAATGGCGGCGGTCACAGCGGGGTGATCTACGGCGACTATACGCGGTGCAAGACGGTCATCTATGGCGTGGATGGAGAGCAGGCTGCTGATCAGTTCCATATCTGGGGAATGCTCTACGACCCGTACAACGGGATCACCTACTACAAGGATGGCGTGCAGGTATTCAGTTACAACAATGGATGTTCAGTGAGCACGCCCTGCGTGACTAGATTCTGGATCGAGATCAACAACAACTTGCAAGCCGGAGCGACTGACACCAGTCACCCGATGCTAATCGATTGGGTTCGGGTCTACACGCCCGCTGGCGCATTGAGCCCTCTTACCTCCTTATATTAATCAATAAGAACAAGCCATGAATCTATATATTATGTTGGTGTAAATTAGGTGTAATCGTGCATCAATTCTGGGGGTATCAAAGGGTACCCTCTCTACCCGGCGTAATCCCGTAAGAGACTGATGCGGCGCGCAAATATCGTATTCTGGAGCATCCGGGGGATAGTAAGCACCAGCTATGCCCGAGGAATGGCAGTCCATGCCCATCACGGCGCCGAACGACTGGAACCAGAACGGGTGCGCCAGGCGGCGCAGCAGCTCGTCGCGCCCGTAATGGTGGATGATCGCTTCGCTGATCCCGGCACCCAGCCGGGTTATCCGGTCGGCCAGCCATTTCGGGCCGTGGCCGCCATGCAATGGCAGATCGGCGCTGCCGGCTTTGCGAGCCATCAGCGGGCTCCTGGAAATCGGGACAACTGCAGCCTGGTCCTCCACTATATGGGAATACCAAGTCCGGCGGGGGATCGATGTCGTTCTTGACTTCGCGGCAACAGGTTGCGCCGCAGGGGATCGGCAAACCGGTTCGGCGGCGCGAGGATTCGCGCTTTCCGACCGGTGCCGGCAAATACGCCGACGACATGAGTATGCCGGGCCAAGCCTATGCCTATGTGGTTCGCTCGCCGCACGCCCATGCCAGGATCGTCGGCATCGATGTCGGCCCGGCGGCGGGTATGCCGGGTGTCCTGGCGGTACTGACCGGCCGCGACGCGGCAGAGGACGGGCTGCCGCCGATCCCGCAGCGGCCGGTGCCGGCGAACCCGCACGAGGTGCCGCTCAAAAGCCGCGACGGCTCGCCGTTCCTGATCGCACCGCACCCGGTGCTGGCGCTCGGCAAAACGCGCTATGTCGGCGAACCCGTCGCTGTGGTCGTCGCAGAGACATTGTGCCAGGCGATGGACGCTGCCGAACGCCTTGCAATCGAGTACGAGCTGTTGCCCGCGGTGGTGCGCTCGGCGGACGCACTGGCACTGGGGGCGCCGCTCGTCTGGGAGGAGCACGGTACAAATCTCTGCGTCGACTCCGAAACCGGCGACAAGGCGGCGACCGAGCTTGCCTTCGCGGAGGCGGTGCATGTTGTGCGACTGAAAACGGCGATTAACCGGGTGACCGGCGTGCCGATGGAGCTGCGGGCGGCCGTTGGCATCTATGATCAGACCACGGCGCGCTACACGGTTTATACCTCGGCCGGCGGCGGTGTGGTTCGGCAGCGCGATGACATCGCGGCCGTCCTTAGTGTGCCGGCCGCGGCGGTGCGCGTGGTCTCGGGCGATGTCGGCGGCAATTTCGGGATCCGCAACAACACCTGTCCTGAGTTCGCGCTGGTCGCTTGGGCGGCGAGACGGATTGGGTGCCCGGTCAAATGGTCGTGCGAGCGCCGCGACGCCTTCGCCAGCGATTTCCACGGTCGCGACCTGACCGCCGAGGCGGAGCTGGCGCTCGACGAGCAGGGCCGTTTTCTCGCCATTCGCGCGGTCAACACCAGCAATCTGGGTGGCAGCGCGATTACTTTTGTCCCGCTCGCCAAAGGGATCGCCGTCTCCTCCGGCCTCTACGACATCCCGTGCTCCTACATGCGCGGCAGTGCGGCGGTCACGAACACCTCGCCCACCTCGGCCTATCGCAGCGCCGGGCGCCCGGAGGTCGTGTTCATCCTCGAGCGCCTGATCGACATCGCCTGCCGCCGCCATGGCTTTGACCGCCTAGAGACCCGCCGGCGCAACCTCGTGACGCCGGAAGCGATGCCGTACCGCAATCCCCTGGGTCTCGTTTATGACAGCGGCGACTACCCGGCGTCATTGCGGCGCGCGGCGGAACTGGGCGCCTGGGTGGGGTTCGAGGGACGCCGGGCCGAGGCGCGCCGGCGCGGCCGCTGCCGCGGCATCGGCATCGCCGCTTCGATCGAGCTCAATACCGGCGCACCCCGCGAGCGCGCCGAGATCGCGATCGATCCCGCGGGCGTCATCGAGCTCGTGCTGGGGACGATGGCCGCTGGCCAGGGCCATGAGACAAGCTTCGCCCAGGTGATCAGCGAATGGCTCGGGGTCGAGCCCAACCAGGTCCGGCTGGTGACCGGCGACAGCGACCGGGTGCTGGCCGGCGGCGGCTCGGCCTCGGCGCGGTCGATGCGCCTCGGATCGTGGGTCATCGCCAAAGCCGCCGACGCGATCGTCGACAAGGGCCGCCGGATCGCCGGTGTCATGCTCGAAGCGGCGGCGGAGGACATCGAATTCGCGCAGCAGCGTTTTGTGATCAAAGGGACCGATCGCGGCGTCGGCCTGTTCGACGTCGCTGCCGCCGCATTCGGCGACGGCATCCCGAGCGATCTGCGCGGACCGCTAATGGGGATTTCGGACGAAACGATGAGCATCCCCTCCTATGCCTATACCTGTGCTGTCTGCGAGGTCGAGGTCGATCCCGAGACCGGGGTCATCGAGGTCGTCCGCTATGCCTCGGTCGACGATTGCGGCCGGGCGGTGAACCCGCTGCTGATCCACGGGCAGAGCCATGGCGGCATTGCCCAGGGGATCGGACAGGCGCTGTGGGAGGCCTGCGTCTACGACCCGCGATCCGGCCAGCTGCTGTCCGGCTCTTTTCTCGATTACGCGATACCGCGCGCCGACCTGTTGCCGGCCTTCGACACAGAGATCAGCGAGGTTCCATCGACGACCAACCCGCTCGGGATGCGGGGTGGCAGCGAAGGCGGGATCACGCCGGGGCTCGCCGCGGTGGCGAATGCGATCGTCGACGCGCTCGCGGAATTTGGCGTCGAGCATATTGAGCTGCCGGCGACAGCCGAGCGCGTCTGGAACGCAATCTGCACCGCGCGCGCAAATGGCGCCGGATCTCGCACCACCGCGGATGAAAAGCCACTTGCATGATGATAGTTCGCTTCCGGAGGCGCCCAGCAAAGCCGCCGTCAGCGGCATCGCATCGGCCGACCGCATCGGGAGACAGGTTGATGGGCGAGACACAGATCAAGGAGATAGTGCGAGCCCGCTACGGCGGTATCGCGGCAGAGACCGAGGCGAACTGCTGCGGGCCGGCAGGAGCCGATACTTCCGATGTCGTGATCTCGAATTGCGTGATCAATTTCGTTCCCGACAAACAACAGGGGTTCCGCAAGCCTTTCGGCGTCTTCAGGCGCGGCGGAGGGCTTGTCGTGTCGGCTATCACCAACACCGCTCCGCTCCCGGCCGAGCGGCAATGTGACCGGCGCCCCGCTCCGCGGGTTTTGGTATCTTGCACCGCGCCGACACTAAATGACGGAGGAGAGGGATGGCTCACAGGATGACGCGCCGCGAATTCGCGGCTGGCGCGGGAGCGGCGACATTGGCCGTGCACGGGTTTGAAACAAAGACCTGGGCGGACGATAAGAAGACCCTGCGCTTTATCCCGCAAACCGACGTGCAGGTGCTCGATCCGATCTGGACCACGGCATACGTCACCCGCAACCACGGCTATATGGTCTTCGACACGCTGTTCGCGATCGACTCGAAGTTCAAGCCGCACCCGCAGATGGTCGAGGGTTTCGAGGAATCGTCGGACAAACTCAATTACAGTTTCGTGCTGCGCGATGGGCTGAAATTCCATGACGGGCAGCCCGTGCGCGGTGCCGATTGCGTGGCCTCGGTCAGGCGCTGGATGGCGCGCGACGCGCTCGGCCAGACCCTTGCCACGGTCGTCGCCGAAATGAAGGGCGGCGACGACAAAAACTTCTCGATCCACCTGAAGGAGCCGTTCCCGCTGCTGATCGACGCGCTCTCCAAGATCTCGAGCCTGGCGCCGTTCATCATGCCTGAGCGACTGGCCAAGACGGACCCCTACCAGCAGGTCACCGAGATGGTCGGCTCGGGGCCGTTCAAATTCGTCAAGGAGGAGCACCAGCCGGGCAACAGGTAGTGTATGTAAAGAACACCGACTACGTGCCGCGCAGCGAGCCCCCCGACTGGGCTTCGGGTGGCAAGGTGGTTAAGGTCGACCGGGTCGAGTGGATCGTCGTGCCCGATGTCGCGACGAAGACCGCGGCGCTGCAAAACGGCGAGGCCGATTGGTGGGAGAACCCGCCGGCCGACATCTGGCCGGTTCTCGACACCAGTCGCGATATCTACATGGTGTCCTCAAGCATCCGCCCACTGGGCTGCGTGCGGTTCAACTGGCTTTATCCGCCGTTCGACAACGTCAAGATGCGCCAGGCGGTGATGATAGTGGCGAGCCAGGCCGATTACATGACCGCGTTTGTCGGCGATTCGAAATTGTGGAATGTTTGCCCCGGGTTCTTCACCTGCGGCGGCCCGATGGAGAACAAGGCCGGCTCGGAATGGTTGACTGGTAAGCGCGACTACGACAAAGCCAAGCAGCTGATCAAGGAGGCCGGTTACAACGGCGAAAAGATTATTCTGATGGACGCGGTGGACCAGCCGCTGATCCATGCCGAGGCACTGGTGACGGTCGATATGCTGAAAAAGCTCGGGCTCAATGTCGAATACGTGGCAGCGGACTGGGGCACGGTGGTGACCCGCCGGGCCTCAAAAAAACTGCCGGCGGAAGGGGGCTGGAACATTTTCGAGACCGGCTGGACCGGCGCCGACCTGCTGGATCC
>Ga0306920_100002262_pt1 | contig 24306 bp, 19 predicted proteins | sample flu12Cox44000170_FD_204666 | JGI IMG/M metagenome (GOLD analysis project Ga0306920, IMG submission 204666) | Lab enrichment of tropical soil microbial communities from Luquillo Experimental Forest, Puerto Rico - flux4day.12C.oxic.44.000.170 (v2)... | ecosystem: Environmental > Terrestrial >...
TGAATTGACGGACGGGGCCCCGGGCTCTCCCACGGTCTTCATGGACCCAGGGCACGGCGGACACCCATCCGTCACCGCGATCCTCAATCTATCCGAGTCGCGGAAATCCAAGTTACAAGGGCACAATAACCGGCATCGGCATTGCTTGCGCCGTTTAGGACGTGATCGCCCTAACCGCTGTCCGCGTCGTCGGGCGGCACCGAGGCAAGCAGCGAACGGGTATGCGGGTGCCGTGGATCGGCGAATACTGTGTCGATTGAACCTTGCTCCACGATCTCACCGCGGTACATGACCAGCACGCGGCTGCAGAGATGCCGCACGACCGAGAGATCGTGCGAGATGAACAGCATGGCGAAGCCAAGCTCGGATCGCAGCCGCGTCAACAGGTTCAGCAGCTGTGCCTGGATCGACACATCGAGACCGGACACGATCTCATCGGCGATCAGCAGCTTGGGAACGATGCACAGCGCGCGCGCGATATTGATGCGCTGGCGCTGCCCGCCTGACAATTGCGCGGGAAGTCGCTCGGCGAGATCACCCGGAAGGCCCACTTCTGCAAGCAGCGCCTGGGTGCGTGCGCGCCGCTCGGCGGGGATCGCATGCGGGCTTGCGGCCTCCATGGCTTGCGTGACGATGCTCATTACGCGTCGGCGGGGATTGAGCGCTGATTGCGTATCCTGGAACACCATCTGCATGGCCGCGCTGCGCGGCAGACGCATGCGGGTGGCTGCCTGCGTCACGTCCTCGCCGTTGAGCAGGATGCGCCCGCTCGTGGGTTGCTCCAGTCCTACCAGCAGCCGCGCCAGCGTGCTCTTGCCGCTGCCGCTCTCGCCCACGAGCGCAACAAACTCGTTCTCCGCGATGCTGAAAGAAGCATCCTTCAGCGCCGCGACTTCGTTGGCGTTGCGGAATAGTCCACGGCTCGCTGCATAACGTTTTTCCAGGTCCTCGACCTGCAGCAGCGGCCGCCTGGCAGGGGCAGCAGAGGCGGATGCAGCAGGCAGCGTGGCGATGCGGCGCGTCTCCTCGGCGCGGATGCAAGCGACCGTGCGGTCGGGTCCCATAGCCACGTTGGGCGGCGTCGCGCGGCGGCAGTCGGCCGTGACGAGGGGACAGCGCGGAGCAAAATGACATCCGGACATCGTGCGCAGCTGGCGCAAGCTCGGCATTTGCTCCGGAATTACGTAGAGCGCGCGCCGTTCGGCGCGTATGGACGGATTGGCGAGCGCAAGGCAGCGCGTGTAGGGATGGGCGGGGGCCGAAAGGACGGGTCGTGCCGGCCCGCGCTCGACTGCGCGGCCGGCATACATCACGACCACCTCATCGCAGAGTTGCGCCGCGAGGCGCAGATCATGGGTAATGAAAATGACCGCCGTGCCGTGCTGTTTCTGCATTCCGGCAATGAGGCGGATGATCGGCGGGTGCGCGGTGACGTCGAGCGCGGTGGTCGGCTCGTCGGCGATGACTAGGCGCGGATCGCTCGCGAAGGCCAAGGCGATGAGCACGCGCTGGCACATGCCGCCCGAAAGCTGGTGCGGATATCGCTCGAGCAGGGTGCCGGCATCCGGCAGCTCCGCCGCGGCCAGCATGGCGAGCGCCCGCTGGCGGCGATCTGCGCGCCCGTGCTGCCCCAGCCGGGCCAGATGCTCGTCGAATTGCCGACCGATGATCATGACCGGGTTGAGCGCGGTCAGGGGTGCCTGCGGGATGAACGTAATCGAACGTCCGAGCAGCGCGCGCCGGCGTCGCGGCGCCATGCGGATGAGGTCGCGGCCCTCGAATGACATCGACCCCGCGGCGATTGCGAAACCGGGGGGAAGCATTTGGGCGATCGCGCGCCCGACCATCGATTTTCCGGCGCCGGACTCGCCGACCAGACCAATGATCCTGCCGGGCGCAAGATCGAACGAAAGCTCGCGCACCGCCGGCACCGTCGCATCATCAATTCTCGCAACGACCGTAAGCTCCCTGATCTGCAGGATGAGCATGGCCTTTGCCTAGCGAGCACTTTGCGCAAGCCGCACATCGAGTGTGCGCCGCAGGCCGTCACCGAGCAGGTTGAACGCAGTGACGGTCAGAAAGATAGCGAAGATCGGCAACAGCAAATTCCACGGCGATTGATACACATACTGCCGTGCATCGGCGATCATCTGCCCCCAGGCCGGCTGATCGGCTCGCACGCCAAGCCCGACGAACGAAAGGATCGCCTCGACGACGACCGCAATCGCCATTTCGAGGCTCAGGAGAGTGATCAGCAGCGGCAGTGTCGCGGGAAGCACCTCCCGCAACAGGGTCTGCCAATGGGTAAAGCCAAGCAGGCGGGCGGCGGCGACGTAATCGCGCCCGGTCACGAGCAGAACTTCGCTGCGCAATACGCGGCAAAAGCGCGTCCAGTCCACGAGAACGATGGCGAGAATCACCTTGTCGAGGCCGGTGCCGAGCCCCACCATCAGGATGAGCGACAGGATGACCGGCGGAAACGACATCCAGACGTCAACCGCGCGGCCGATGATCCAGTCGATGGCGCCGCCGAAATAGCCGGTGATGTGAGCCAGGATCGATCCAATGATCATGGCACCGAGCGAAGCAAAAACCGCAACCGTCATCGCGGTGCGTGCGCCGTAGATTAGGCGCGAAAGGATACAGCGGCCGAGGCTGTCGGTGCCGAACGGAAATGCGGGATCCCCGCCGGTTACCCATGCCGGGGGCAGCAGGGTTGCGACCAGATTCTGCTCGGCGGGATCGCGCGGAGCGATCGAGGCGGCGAATGCCGCGCAAAATCCGATGCCGAGGATCAACCCCAGCGCAACAAGAACCCTGGCGGAGCGCAGCGAGCGGGAAATCGGACCACCCATCAGCGCACCCGCAGCTTCGGATTGAGCACGACATAGAGGCTGTCGACTGCCGTATTGATCACCAGGACGACGACGCAATAAGTGAGCCCGACCGCCTGGATCAGCGGAAGATCGGCATTGCGCACGGCATCGACCATGAGGTTGCCGAGCCCGGGATAGGAATAGATCACCTCGACCAGTAGGGTACCGCTGAACAGGAAACCGAACTGGACGCCGGCAAGGGTGAGCGTGGGCAGCACGGCATTCTTGAGCGCGTGCACGAGCAGGATGCGGCGCTCCGACAAACCGCGCATGCGCGCCTGCTCGATGTAGTCCTCGTGATAGACGTCGAACAGGCTCGACCGCAGCACGCGCATGATGGCAGGCGAGAACGCAAGCGCGAGCGCGACGGCCGGCAGAATCAGATGTTGCCATGCGCTCAGGAAGATATCGAAGCGTCCGCGCAGCAGCGCGTCCAGCAGCAGGAAGCCGGTGATATGGGGCTGCGGCAGCCCCGGCGAAAGGCGCCCGGTGAACGGCAGCACTTGCAGCGTCACACCGAACACAAACAGCAGGATCAACCCCCACAGAAATTCCGGGATCGAGAGCAGCAGGATCGATCCCAGATCGGCGATGGCTTCGAACACCGTGTTGCGCGCATGGAACATCAGAAGGCCGCCGCCAATCCCAAGCAGCGCGGCGAGGGCCATGGCGAAAAGGGCGAGCTCGATGGTTGCCGGCAGGGTCGCCCCCACCAGCGATCCGGTTTGGCGATTAAGGTGGATCGAGCGGCCGAAGTCGCCGTGCAGCACATCCCTGAGCCAGATCAGGAACTGCTGCGGCAGCGGCTGATCGAGGCCCATCTCGCGGCGTTTTGCCTCCACTTCCGCAACCGTTGCGGTCGGCGGCAGCGACATCGCCGCCGGGTCGACCGGAAGCAGGCGCAGCACGCAGAACAATAGGGCGGAGACCACCAGCAGGATCGGAATCGCCGCGAGCACGCGTCGCCCGACAAGCTTGAGCACCGTGGCGAACATGCGATGCTTCTAAGGCTCCACGGCGCAGCTGCCGGAATTGCGCGCGCTCGCCCGCGCGACAATGATTGCGAGCCCTGCGATATCGCAGATCGCCTTATGTCCACTGCATCGATTGCGGCAGCAGCCAGCCATTTGCGTATTTGGCGTAGGTCAGATTTTGCTTGCGCACGACGGTCAGCACGCTTTGCAGCAATGGAATGGTCGCGCCGCTTTCGACTGCGAAGCGATTGAGGTCGCGATACCCGGCGATCCTGCGGTCATAGTCGGCCACGCCGCGCAGATCGATGACCTTCTGGCCGACCTCCATCCCCTTCCATGCCGAGAACGGCATCTTCGGGTTGAGCAGATAACCGGCGAAAATTTCCGGATCTCCGGTCGCGTTATCCCAGCTGTACAGCGTGGCCTCCGGCAGCTTGGTTGCGCGATTGAGCTCGAAATATTTCGCATACTCGATGACTTCGAGGTTCGCGTCGATGCCGACCTTCTTCCACATTGCCACGATGGCGCGCGCAATGTCGTAGTCGCTGGGGAACTGTCCATTGGTCGTTGCGAAGCCGATCGCCACCGGTTTGCCGGGACCGTAATTCGACCTCGCCAGATATTGCCTGGCGAGCTCCGGGTCATATTTGAAGACGAAGTCCGGGAGATATCCCGGCGTACCGGGGGTTGCCACCACCGAGAGCGGCACCGCTGCATCCCCGTAGAACGCCTTCGAGAGCGCCGCCTTGTCGATGGCATGGTGGGCGGCAAGCCGCACGTTCTCGTCCGCGAAAGCAAGATCGTTGCGCACCTGCAGCAGGATCACGCGGGTGATCGGATTGAGCTCTGCGGCAAATCCGGATTCCTTTCCGAAGCGCGCAACCTCGCGAACGGGAACGTTGACGGTGCAATCGACCTGGCCGGATTGTATCGCTGCCACGCGCGCCGAGGGGTCCTTGATGATCTGGATGGTGACACGCGCAATCTTCGGCTTCGGCCCCCAATAGTCGTCATTGCGCTCGAGCACGATGCGGGAATTGAGCTCGTACTCGACCAGCTTGTAGGGTCCCGTCCCGATCGGCTTGCTCCGGAAGGTGTCGAGGCCGGCGGTCTCGATATATCTCTTGGGGACGAGGTAGCTCCCGAGAAATGCCATCCATTGCGGGGCGGTGGGGGCCGGGGAATCGAATTTCATCACCGCCCTGGTCGGCGATTCGATGACGATATCCTGCACCTTCTGCCAGGAATTCGCGGTGTCGAGCTTGGTTCCCGACTTGATGCGCTCGAAGAATGTGTAACGGAAGTCCCCCGTGCTCATCTTGTCGCCGTTGTGGAACTTGACGTCGTCGCGCAGCTCGACCGCCATGCTGAGCGCGTCGGGCGCGAGGCTCCAACGCTTGATCAGATGCGCAACCAGGTTGAGCTGCGGATCCTGGTCGAGCGGCTGATCGAAAACGGCTTTGAAGATCGGCTGCGCATCCGGCGTGAAGCGCTGGTTGGGATCCCACGATGGGATATCGTTCGGCCATCCGATCGTGACTGCATCGTTGCCGGCGGCGGCTGCGCGCATCACCCCGGAGCTCGCAGCCGCGACGATTGCCATTGCTGTTTGCAGGAAGGCTCTGCGCTGCAGCTTCAGGGCCATGGCGTGCTCCTCCGGTTTGGTCGCAACAGGCTGACCATCGCGCATCCCGACGCATTCCGCGCCAACGTACCGCGCGTGACTATATCCAAATTCCAATCGTTCCATCCTGATGTTTCCGCGCCGGTAACCTGCGCTGCCCAGGCGGGCGAGTGGCCGGAAGCTCCGCCACCGTCATAGCCTTTTCTTCGCGGCACGCCGCTTCGCGATCTTCGCCGGTCTCGTGCCGATACGCTTGCGGCGGTGGGCCGGCACATCTGATGGCGTCGGCACCAGGGCAAGCACGCGCAACGGGCTGCCGCTGCCCTGCTTGATCTTGAGTGGCGCCGCGATGACGACCGAACCGGTTGCGGGGAGCAGGTCGAGATTGGTCAGGCACTGAAGACCATAGCGGCCGGAGCCGTGCATGTAGTAGTGGCACGGATAGGGCGGCTTGAGGTGAATGGCTTGGCCCGCGTCGGTTCCGATGGCCTCCGAGCCGAAACCCAATACGCGCCGTTCGTCCACCAGGAAGCGCACAGCGGCGGGATCCGGTCCTGGGGTGTGCTGGCCGGTCTCATCGAGGTTCTGATAGGCGACGGGGTCGGTCCGTTTCGACCAGTCCGTGCGCATCAGGATCCACGCTCCCGGCGGGATGCGGCCATGCTGCTTCTCCCAGTTGCGCAGAAAGTCGATGGTCAGGAGGAAATCGGCGTCGGCAGCCGCCTCACGCGAGCAATCGAGCACGCAGGCCGGTGCAATGAAATGCGCGGGAGGGATCGTGTCGGTGCTGGCGTTCGGCAGATGCATGCCGGAGATCCAATGGATCGGCGCGTCGAAATGCGTCCCGGTATGCTCGCTGCAGGAGAAGTTGTTCCAGTACCAGGCAGGTCCGCGCTCGTCATAGCGCGACGTTTCCTCGATGCGGAACGGCCAGGCCTGCCCCATCTCGGGCGGCAGCACGATCTGCGGGAACTCGGGTGACAGCGTCTGTGTCAGGTCGACGATGCGGATGCGTTGGGCGAGGAGATCGGCCACCAGCTGCGTGAGCACGGAGTCGGTCATCGCGGCAACTACCTCGACGCGCTTGCGAGCTCGCGCTCGAGCGCCTTCGGATTATCGCGCCAGCGAGCGAGCCAATCCTCGGCGACTTCGCCCGGATAGACATCCTCGGCGCCGCTGCGCAGCGCATCGATAATGGCGGCAGCGAGCCGACCCGGCGCGATCTTGGGCGGCAGCAGCGCCTGATTCCATTCATCGTCGATCGGGCCGGGAAACACATTGATGACCCGGACGCCTGCCGAGCCGAGCTCCGCGCGCAGGCATTGCGCGAGCGAAAGCGCAGCTGCCTTCGAGGCCGAATACGTGCCGTGCGGCGGGAAGCTGGAAAGCGCAAAGATGGAAAGCAGGTTGACCCAGGCAACGGCGCTCGACTGCCCGTCGGCGGCGCGTGCGCGCATCGCCGGGGCAAATTCCTGCGCCAGTCGCAGGAAGCCGAAATAATTCATGTCCATCTCGGCGCGCGCGACTTCGATGCCGTTGCGGGCGGCGATGCCGAAATTACGATGGTAGTCGGCGGTGTTGATGAGGATGTCGACGCGTCCGCCGATCTCGCCGGCAATGTCTCGCACCGCGCGTGAATCCGTCAGATCGAGGGTGAGCAGCGAGATTTGCGGAATCGAAGCGAGGCGCTCGAAGCCCGGCGACTTTTTCCAAGGCTCCGCGCAGCCGGCCCACACCAGGTCCGCGCCCGCGGCAACCAGGGCGTCCACCAGCGCCTGCCCGAGCGCGGTCTTCGCGTCGGTGACCAGCACTTTGCGGAATTTTGGATCGCAGGTCATCTCGCGCAACTGGCGATCGTCGGCCATGTTCGGGGTATCCTTCTCCGGGATCGCAATCAGCACGGCTTGTCCGGCGCGGTCGAGGCTGGCGCGCACGCGCACGCGCGCAGGGGCAGGGGAGCAGTCGCCGTGCAGGTGCGCGACGAGGACGGGCCCGCAATCGAGCCTGATCATGCCGAGCCGCCACGGCATGCGTTCGCGAAAGAACAGCTCGAAGCTGTGCCGCAGCATGGTCTCCGAAAGGAGTTCGCCCGCGCCGTCCTGCACGCGCCAGTCGAGACGACGGGAGAGGCAGGCACAGCAGGCTTCGCGCGGCGGATACTGCACGCGGCCGCAATCGCGGCAGACCTGAAGCTCGAAGCGGCCGAGCGCTGCAGCCGCGGTCAGGCCGAGCGCGACGCGGCTGCGCATGCCGGGCGGCAGGCTCGCAACGCGGGTTCGCGGGATCGGGTTCTTGCGCGGCGGCCGCACCAGTGGGGACGTCACCATCGCCTCCGTCAGGGTGCCGCAAGGATCGCGGCGCCACTGCACAAGCCGCGATCGTAGTTGATCATGCCGAAGCCGCTCGCAAGGCCTACTCGCGCATCGGGTACGGCGCCACCGAGCGACTGACCGGTCAATTGGCGAACGATCTCGACCAGGCCGAGAAAACCTCCGGCGGCACCCGCTTGGCCGGCGGACAGCTGCCCACCCGATGTGTTGATCGGGAACGACCCGTCGGCGGTGAGGCTGTGCCGGCGTACGAAATCCGGGGCTTCGCCTTTCTTGCAGAAGCCGAGATCCTCGATCTGCATCAGGCTGATCACGGGATAGTCGTCGTAGGTCGCAAGTACATCGATATCCTGGGGTCCAACATCGGCCTGCGCGTAAAGCTCTTCGCGGTCGAGCGCCCATCCGCCGCGATACTGGACCGGATCGTCGGGAAACGCATTATGCCGCTCGATGGTGGCAAGGACGCGCGCATAGGGGAGGCCAAGCTGCTCCGCTCGCGCGCGACGCAGCACCACGAACGCGTCGGCGCCGGCACACGGCATGACGCAATCGAACAGCCGAAGCGGGTCGGCAATGAGGCGCGCGGTGAGATACTCATCGAGCGTGAGCGGTTTTTTCATCAACGCGTGGGGGAACTTCAGCGCATTGGCACGCTGGGCCACGCAAAGCTTGCCGAAGTCCTCAGGCGTGGCGCCGTAGGTCCGCATGTAATAGGCGGTGAGAAATGCAAAGCTGGCATTGGCCCCGCCCGAACCGTAGGGGTAGACGGCGTCACGCGCGAACTGGCTGAAGGTCGCCAAATTCATGCGGAACGAATCGGGGTGATTGGTATCCCCCGCCACGCAGGCAACGGCGTCGGCGTCACCGCATTGCACCGCGCGCGCCGCGCGACGCAGCGCCACGATGCCGCAGGCGCCCCCCATCGGGATATGGTCGAGCCAGCGCAATGTCATGCCGAGGTGCTGGGTGAGGCCGACCGCGGTGTCCGGCGCCAGCGTAAAGCTCGACACGCACAGGCCGTCGATCTCCTGCTTGGCGAGACCGCACCGCCGCATGAGCTCGGCAAGCGCACCGGCGAGGAACCAGTGCGCGCCTCTGATCGAGTAGCGCGTATAAGGCCGCGTCACCGGGGCAGCGATCACGACATCGTCGTAAGCGGCGCGCGGCATTCCGGTCACTTGGCGACATTGACGTATTTGCCGTTGACTACCTTGAGCACTGCGCTCGCGCCGGCGCCATCACGGTTCTCGTCCATCGTGATTTCCCCCGCCACGCCCGGGAATTGCTTGAGCGCGCCGAGGCACTCGCGGATCTTGTCGCGGTCGGAATCAAGATCGGCGGGCCTGTTGGTGATGCCCGCCTTCTCGAAGCAGTGCTTGTACGAATAGATGATGTCGTAGGCGCGCGGACCGCCATAGGGCGGTGCCTTGCCGTTGTTCCTCGCCATGAATTTCTTCAGATAGGCTTGCACCTCGTGACGCGGATCGTCGATCCAGGCCGCGGTCGACATGTAGGCGCCTTCGGCAGCCTTGCCGGCAATCTCGATGAAGCCCGGCGCACTGGCGCAGGCGCCGCCGATAATCGGAACATTGAGCCCCTGCTTTTGCATCTCTTTGGCGATGGCGGCGGCGTTCTGATAGCAGGAGCCTAGTCCGATGCCTTCCGCTCCCAGCGCCTTCGCCCTGGTGACCTGCGCCGAATAATCCGTGTCGTTGGTGCGATAGGACAGGCTTTCCAGCACTTCGATGCCGTGCGCCTTGAACAGCGCCGGCAGCACGCTGACGCCTTCGGCCTTGGAGACCGCGTCCTCAGCATCATAAATGATGACCACCTTCTTCGGGTGATATTCCTCGACCCATGCCGCCACCACCGGCTTGAGCTGCTTGTCGCTGGTCAGCGTGTTGCGGAACGCCCATTTGCTCATCGCCGACAGACCCGGCTTGGCCGAGCAATAGGAGTTGATCACGGTTTTGAGCCGGTCGAGCTGCGGCGCGATGGTCTCGAAGACGGAGCTGAAGCAAGGTCCCGAGATCGCCAGCACCTTGTCGCGCTCGACCAGGCGACTGAATGCCTTGAGCCCTTCCGGCTCCAGCGTCTGCGTGTCATAGCAAATGAGATCGATGGGCAGACCGCCGATGCCGCCGTTGGCGTTGATTTCCTCGACCGCCATCTCCATGGAGATTTTTGCGGTCTGGCCCCACTCAGCACCCTTGCCCGTCAAGGGCACCAGGCAGCCGATCTTAACGTTTCGGCCCTCGAGCTTGGCGGCATCGGCATTGCGTGGCGGCAACGCCAGCAACAGGGCGACGACTACGATGGCCGCGGTCGCAACACAGTTTGAATTTCGCATGGGCATTTCCCTCCAGGGTAAAACGATTGCAGTTCCTCATTCCCGCCACCCGGAGCCGCAGCACCTTAGGCGGCGGCTTGTCCGAGATATGTCCGCTGTACCTCGGGCATGTCGAGCAGCTCCTTGCCGGAGCCGCTCAGGACTATCTTGCCGCGCTCCATGACGTAGCCTTGGTTGGCAATCTGCAGTGCCAGCCGCGCATTCTGCTCGACCAGCAGGATGGTCTTGCCTTCCTGCTTGAGCTCGCGAAGGGTGAGGAAAATGCGCGTGACGATCTTCGGAGCGAGCCCCAGCGACGGTTCGTCAAGCAGGAGCAGCCGCGGCCTGGCAACCAGCGCGCGACCGATTGCCAGCATCTGCTGCTCGCCGCCGCTGAGCGTTCCGGCCATTTGAGTGCGGCGCTCGGCGAGCGCCGGGAAACGTTCCAGCACCTGGCTGATGTCGCGGCCGACGGCGGAATCGCTGCGCACATAGGCGCCCATGCGCAGATTGTCGAGCACCGTCATGCGCTTGAGAATGCCGCGGCCCTCGGCCACATGGCTGATGCCCAGCGCCACAATCTTGTGAGGCGGACGGCCGACGATGCCGATGCCGTCGAATTCGATCTTGCCCGCGCTCGACCGCACCAGGCCGGTGATGGTTTTCAGCAGCGTCGTCTTGCCGGCGCCGTTGGCGCCGATCAGCGTCACGATCTGTCCCTGCTCGACAGTCAGATCGACGTGGTGCAGGACCTCGATCTTGCCGTAGCCCGCGCGCAGGCCGGAGATTGCGAGCATCGTCATAGCAGCACGTCCTCGCCGAGGTAGGCCTCGATTACGCGCAGATCGCGTTGAATCTCCTGCGGCTCGCCGTCGGCAATCCTGGTCCCGAAATTAAGCACCGTGATGCGGTCGGAGATGCCCATGACGAGCCGCATATCGTGCTCCACGAGGATGATGGTCACGCCGCGATCCCGGATTCCGGTGATGATATTGTCAAGCTCCTGCGTCTCATGCGGGTTCATGCCGGCCGCCGGCTCGTCGAGCAGCAGCAGCCGCGGCCCGGTGGCCAGTGCGCGCGCCATTTCGAGCCTGCGCTGGTCCCCGTAGGCCAGGTCGGAGGCCTTCAAGTCCCGCATGTCGGCGAGACCGAAAAACTCCAGAAGCTCGAGCGCATGCCCGCGCATGTTGCGCTCCTCCTCGGCTTCCCCGAAAGGAGGTTGCAGGACGGCTGCGCCCAATGCCTTCCAGACGGACGGAAACGAGCGGCAATGCGCGCCGATCATCACTGTTTGCAAGACCGTCAAATGCGGGAACAACCGGATATTCTGAAAGGTGCGTGCGATTCCCTTGACGGTGCGCCTGAACGGACGGGCGTCGTCCATGAGCTGTCCTTCGAACACGATTCGCCCGGCGTCGGGGCGGAACACGCCGGTAAGGAGATTGAAAAAGGTTGTTTTGCCGGCGCCGTTGGGCCCGATCAGCGCATGAATGTCTCCCTTCACTACTTCCATCCGCAGGTCGTTGAGAGCAAAAAAGCCGCCGAAGCGCTTGGTCAGCCCCTCGATCGACAGGCAGGCGCTCCGGGTCATTGCCTCAAGCATGCATGGCCTTCCGCCGCGCGCCTCGCCAGTGCGGCACCGAGTCGCGCGTGAGCAGGCCGTCCGGCCGCACGATCATCATCACGATCAGAATGATGCCGTAGACGATGAGGCGCTTTGCGTTCTCGAAATCAAGGAAGCGGTAGAGGAAGTCGTAGATTCGGTTCATGGGGAAGAAGCTCGTCCACTCGACCGGGAGGAGCTCGAGCCAGTCGCGCAGCGACCGCAACAGTTCCGGCAACAGGCTCAAGCCGGCGGCACCGACTGCGGGTCCCCAGAATGTGCTGCCGCCGCCGACCACCACGAAGGTCAAAATCTCAACCGACATCATCACGTTGAAGGTTGTGGAATCGATATAGGTCGCCTGATGGGCGTAAAGCGCGCCGGCAAGGCCCGCGATCATGGCACCGACGCCGAAGGCCAGAAGCTTGAGCCGTACCACGTCGATACCCATCACCTCGGCCGCAGTTTCGTCCTGATGGATCGAATCCATGGCGCGGCCGAGACTCGATCGTTCGAGACGCCCGAAGAAGGTAATTGTCACGATTATAACGACGATCACGTAATCGAGCGTGTGCGCGTTGAAGGGAATGTTGCGCAATCCCTGCGCGCCGCCCACGTAATCCCAGCTCAGGACGACAACTTGGATGATCTCGGAAAACCCCAAGGTCAGCAGCAGCAGATAGATGCCCTTGATGCGCAGCGCCGGAAAGCCGACCACCACCCCGACCACGCCTGCGATCAGGGCGCCGACCGGGAGCCCGATCAGGAATGGAATCCCGAACTTCTGCGTGAGCGTGGCCGACGCATAGGCGCCGACCGCCATGAATCCGGCCTGCCCGATCGAAACCTGGCCGGTCTTGAACGGCGCAAAGAAGCTGTACGCTGCTATCACGTTGATTCCGGCGAATATGAGAATCGACTGGGTATATCCGTCGATCAATCCATCAAACATGGCGTGCGCTATCCTTGCTCGACCGTGCGTGTTCCGAACAGTCCAGTCGGCCGCCAGAGAAGAATGAGGATGAGAATCAGAAACGAGAACAGATCGCGTTCGGCCGTGCCGATATAGGCAGCCGAAAGAATCTCTATCATGCCCAGCAAGAGACCGGCCACCATCGCGCCCGGCACGTTGCCGAGCCCGCCCAGGAGCATGACGATAAGACCCTTGACTGCGGCGCCCAGTCCCATGAACGGCGAGATGTTGCTGTTCTTGATGCCGTCGAGCACGCCGGCCACGCCGGCGATGCCGGAGCCGATGATGAAGGTGATGAGCACCACCCGATCGACATCGACGCCGAGCAGCGCTGCCGTTTCGTGATTTTCCGCGGTCGCGCGAATGGCGCGGCCCAGCTTGGTGCGCGCGATGAAGAGCCAGAGCAGGACCATCAGGGCGATCGCGACGGTGAGGATAAACAGCTGCGCCGAGCCCACCGTCACCGGCCCGAGCCGATAAAGCCTCTGTTCCATGGTCTCCGGAAACGCCATTTGCTGGCCGCCGAAGATGTAGACCGCGAGATTCTGCAGGATGATGGTGAGGCCAATTGTGCTGATGAGAGGCGCCAGCGGGCGGTCCTTGGCCACCGGGCGGACCGCGACGAAAACGGCGACGGCGCCCAAGGCGCCGCAAATGACCATGGCGCCCAATATCGCACCATAAATGTTGGCGCCCGCGCCGACGACGAGATAGAGCCCGACGAACGCCCCGACCATGAAGACTTCGCCCTGGGCGAAGTAGAGCAGGTTGAGCACGCCGAAAATCAGCGTGTAGCCGATCGCCACGAGCGCATAGGACGCGCCCAGCATCAGGCCATTCACCAGTTGCTGGTATATCATGACGAGGCGACCAGTGCTCTTCTCTTCGTCACGCCGGCAGCATCTTCTCCTGGCGATGAATAAGGAACGCCAGCGCAATCACCACCACGTTGACGGCGACCATCACCCACAGCGCGCTCTCCCAGCGGCCGGATCTGGACGCACCGGCGGCGAGCGCGCTGGGACCGGCGAACTGTGCGAGATTGGAAGCTTGCACCAGAATGCCGTTGACGATGCCGGTCTGCGCGGGGGACGGGGCAAACAGCGGGGCGATTGCGAACACGGCCGACGCGATCACGCCGCCGGCGCCGAGCAAGGCGACGCTGAAGCCGTAGCGGGCAATGTCAGGAAATATGACCGAGAATGCACCAAACGCGCAAATCACCAACACGCCGCCACACACCGCCATCATCGCCCACGGCCGCGCACCGCGATGCAACAGCCAGCTGCCGAGAACGTTTCCTAGCCCGTTGACCGCCACGACCACAGCGGTGAGCGCCGCCGCCTCCCGCGCGTCCATGCCGCGTTGCTCGATCATGAATGTCGGCATCCACGTCATGATGGCGTAGAACTGCGCGCCGTAGAGCGTGAAGCAGCCGCCCAGCAGCCACGGCCCCTGCTTCGACGAAACGGAGCGGATGTTCTTCCAGAACGGGGCGCCTTTCGCCGCAACACGGGCCTCGCGTGCGCTCGATCCGGACAGCAGCATGCCGACGGCGCCGGCTGCGGCAAGTGCTGCAACCGCGACCCATAAGGCGCGCCAGCCGCCCGCATGCAGGATCAACGGTGCAACTACAATCATGAGGGAAACGCCGCCCGGCAAGTATCCCGGCCACAGCCCGAGCGCCCTGCGTCGCTCGCGACCGCTTGCCGCATCGGCGATGATCGAGGGCGCCGCCACGACGACAGCAAGAAATCCGATGCCTTCCAGGAATCGGCTCGCAAGCAATTGCTGCGCATCGAAAACCAGGCTGCCGCAGAAGCCGCTGATTGCCATCAAGGCGAGCCCGCCGACCGCGAGCCGCCAATGATCAACGCGATCCGCGGCAGCCCCGAGGAAAATGGCAATGGTCATTCCGGTCGCACTGAAGATCGAGGCCAGCCAGGCGGCGGCGACGAGATCAAGCCCGAGCTCGGCGCGTATCCACGGCAGAGCCGGCGGCAGCTTGCCGACGTAGGCGGCAGCAATCAGCCCGGCGAGCAGCGCCAGGACAACGGGTCGACGGTGCGTCGGTTGCTCGCCTGCGCTCATGTCGCCCGCGCGGCCTTGCCGCTTGGCGGATGCAGCTGCGCGAGCTCGCCGGCGAGGTCGTAGGTCGCCAAGAAGCGCTCGACTATTCCGGTTGCCGCGTCCCAGTCGTAGGTTCTGAAACTGTGGCCGCTCGTGACGAAACGCGCGCCGGCGTAGAACATCTCGTACTGGGTGTGACGCGACCCGAACTCCGAGCCGATCGCGTCCCAGGCCGCTTTCAGGAACTTGACCTTGTCGTCCGCCGCCATGTTGGCGGCGCGTTGCGTTGCTCTGATGATCCCGGCGAGATCGGCGTCCGCGAAATCGTGAATCGAGGACGGCAGCATGATCAGCGCGCCACCGGCGAGCTCGCGCAGCTTGTTGACGACGCGGGGATAGAGATCCTGGGTGAGGACCTGCGCCGAATACATATAGTGCCTGTTGGGGACATACCATTCGCCGCGCATGGTTCCCTCCGCTTCCATTCCGGCAAGCATCGCATTTACCATGCCCGATTGCGCCGCCAGAAAGCCGAGCTGCTCGCGCACGGATGGAATATTGGTGGTGCCGATCGCTTCCGATATCCCGCGGGCAAGTCCGCTGAGAAACTGGATTTTCACCGACAGCCGGATCTGCGCCTGGTAATTCTGATAGGAATGCCCCGGCGTGTCATGGAACTGGGCGCGGCACATGTCGGTGTCGCGGTGAACGAAAACCCGCTCCCACGGCACCTTGACGTCCTCGAAATACATCAGCGCGTCGTTCTCGTCCAAACGCGAGGACAACGGGTTGTCGAAAGTCGATACCGCAGCGGCTTCGTAGGACTTGCGTGAGAGCACGCGCAATCCCTTGGCGTTCATCGGCAGCGCGCATGAGAACGCCAGGTCCTCTTCGCCCGGCTTGAGCGGTTGCAGGTTCGCGACCAGCACCTCATTTGCCATGATCGAGCTGGTGCCGAGCATCTTGGCGCCGCGGATGGTGATGCCGCCGGGATCTTCGTCCACGATGCGGGCAACCAGCCCCTCCACCTGCTCACCCCAATCCTTCGCCCGCTCCGCCTGCGGATTGATGATGACGTAGGTGAGGAAATAGTCGTTGCGGCTGGCTTCCTCGAAATAATCCGCCAGCGCCTTCGCCCGCTGCGGGCTGTGTTTCTCAAAGACGTCGAGCCCCATGCGCTGCCCGACCAGCGTTGACGCGACGTGATCGGGCGAGCGCCCCATGAAGCCGCAGGACAACGCCGCCCAGGCCTGCATCGCCTTGCGGCGCCTGACCATCTCGTCGTAGTTGCGCGGCATCTGCCACGCGCGGTTGACGCGCCGGTTCGAGCCGTCAGGGCTGAACGTCATCAGCTCGATGTTTTCCGGCCTGGCCTGGAAATCGTAGAGCGCGGCGGCGGATCTTACGGCATTTCGGAATGCAGGGTGATCGGTGACGTCCGCAACCTGCTTGCCGTCGATGTAGACCGTCCGGCCGTCCTTGAGAGACTTGAGATGGTCCGCGCCGCTCTTGCAGGAGTTCATGGTGGGCTCCGTTTCACCGGCCGAATGCCGCTTGCAGGTGTTTGCAAACGGCAGCTGTCCGGTCACCGATCGCCGGTCTGGTAATGCATGTCACACCTGGTCTATTTATGAAAGCGACCGTAAGGGATCGAGCGTGCGCCGGATAGCGATCCGATGAAGATGCATTGCCTGTCAGGCGGGCGCGTGCGCATGCGCAAGTCGATCTACCAGCCTGACGCCGAGCGCGACACGACAATCGAGCTGCCGGTAATTTGCATCCTGCTGCGACATCAGCAGGGCAACGTCCTGTTTGATACCGGCTGTCATCCTTCGGTTGCGGAAAATCCACACGCACGCTGGGGCGGACTTGCCAGGCTCATGGTCCCGATCATGCAGCCCGGCGACCATGTCGTTAACGGCCTTGCCGGTATCGGTCTGACCGCCGACGACATCGACGTGGTCGTATGCTCGCACCTGCATCCGGATCATTGCGGCTGCAACGCGTTCTTCAAGCGGGCGACCTTCGTTATTCACGCAAAGGAAGTGGAGGCGGCTCGCGCGCCGGAAGCGGCGAGATCCGGTTACCTCGCCGCCGAGTGGGACCACGCGATGACGCTCGATACGATCACGGGCGAGCGCGACCTGTTCGGTGACGGCCGCATCGTGTTGGTTCCCTTGCCCGGCCACACGCCGGGCACCACCGGAGCGCTCGTTGCTCTCGACCGCAGCGGCACGTTCTTTCTTGCCTCCGATACCGTGAGTCTCCGCCTGACGTTGGATCGCGGGATCGTTCCACGCAATACGTGGGACGCCGGCGCGCTGGTGAAGTCGCTTGCCGAGGTCGGACGCATCGAAGCGGGCGGCGCCATGATCCTGTGCGGCCACGATGCGGCGCAGTGGGCTTCCCTGCGCAAGGGCGCGGAGGCTTATGACTGAGCCGCCTGCCGAGATTCATGTGCGGCCGAAGATCATCGGTGCGCGCATCAAGCGCACCGAGGATCCACGGCTGCTGACGGGGCTCGGCGCATTTGTCGATGACCGCCAGTTGCCGCGCGTGCTGCACGTCGCGTTCCGGCGCAGCGATCGTTCGCACGCGCGCATCCGCGCGATCGATTGCTGCGCCGCGCTTGCCGTTCCCGGCGTGCTGGCGGTGCTTACCGCCGAGGATCTGGAGGGGACGGTCAAGCCGCTGCTCGCGACCTCGCGCATGGCGGGCTATTTCGCCACGCCCATCGTTGCGCTCGCGCGCGGCAAGGTTCGCTATGTCGGCGAGCCGGTGGCGGGCGCGATAGCCACGAGCCGCCATCAAGCCGAGGACGCGGTCAGGCTGATCGCGATCGATTTCGAGCCGCTGCCGGTCATCATCGATCCCGAGGAGGCGGCGCGGCAAGGCGCGCCCATGCTGCATGAGGAGGCAGGCACCAATGTGCTGTTGCGCCGCGAGTTCAAGCGCGGCGACGTCGATGCTGCAATGGAGTCGGTGCCGATCCGGGTGAAGGGCCGTTTCCGCATGCGCCGCAAGGCCGTGCTCGCAATCGAGCCGCGCGCCTGCCTTGCCGAATATGACCCCGGCCGAGACGCCTTGACTCTTTACTCGACCACGCAGGTCCCCGGCATCATCCGCGATGCGCTGGCGACCGCGCTCGACATGCCCGGTCATCGGCTGCGCGTCATTGCTCCGGATGTCGGCGGGGGCTTTGGCGCCAAGGCGTCTCTCTATCCGGAGGAACTATTTACTTGTGCGGCCGCGCGCCGGGTGCGACGAACGCTCAAATGGACAAGCGATCGCGTGGAAGACCTCATGGCTACCAGCCAGGCCTTCGACGAGATCGTCGATGCGGAGCTTGGCCTTGATCGGGATGGGCAGGTCACCGCTCTGCGCGCGGACGTCATCGGGGATATCGGCGCCTATTCAATCTATCCCTGGACCGCGGCGCTCGAGCCGGTGCAGGTGGTCAGCTTCCTGCCCGGACCCTACCGCATCCAGCATTATCGCGGTCGCGTGCAGGGGGTGGCGACCAGCAAGGCGCCGACCGGCCCTTATCGCGGCGTGGGGCGGCCCATTGCGACCTGTGTCATGGAGCGGCTCATGGATATGGCCGCTGCGCGCACCGGCCTTGATCCGAAGGAGATACGGCTGCGCAACCTCGTCGGCACCGATGAGTTTCCCTACAAGGCCGCCTCCGGCATAGTCTGGGATAGATCGGGCTTTCAGGATTGCCTCAACGCGGCCTGCGGCACGATCGGCTACGATTCCCTGCGCGCCATGCAGGCGCAGGCGCGTTCCGCCGGCCGATGGTTCGGTATCGGCATTGCCTGCTACGCCGAGCTCACCGGCATCGGCTCGCGCATCTCGGTCGCACCGGGCATGCCGATCAATACGGGGACGGAGACCTGCCAGATCCGCATCGATTCAACCGGCGCCGTGACGGCATCGTTCGGGATCGCCTCGCACGGGCAAGGCCTGGAGACGTCGCTCGCGCAGGTCGTCGCGGGCCATCTCGGCGCGCAGTTCAAAGACATCCGCATCGTGCAGGGCGACAGCTCGGCCGTCGCCGGCGGTAGCGGCACCTATGCCAGCCGCAGCATGGTGCTCGCCGGCGGCGCGGCGACGCTTGCATCACGGGCGGTGCGCGAGAAGGTCTTCAATGCCGCATCCCATCTTCTGGAAGCGGCGCCCGCCGACCTCGTCGCGCAGGACGGAAAAGTATCCGTCACCGGCACCGACCGGTCCGTCACCTTTCGCGAAATTGCGCGTGCGGTCTATTCCGAGATGGGACGCTTGCCTTCGGATGCGCGCGAGGAGCTTGCTGCGACCAGGACCTACGATCCGGTATTCGGCACCACCAGCTCGGCGACCCACATTGCAACGTTGGAGATCGACCCCGAGACCTGCGAGATCCGCCTCGATCGCTACGCCGTCGCGGAGGATTGCGGCCGCCTCGTCAATCCGATGATCGTCGAGGGGCAGGTCCGCGGCGGCGTCGCCCAGGGTATCGGCGCCGCGCTCTACGAGCAGATCGCATATGACGACCATGGACAGATCCTCACCGCGAGCCTCGCCGATTATCTGGTACCCTCGGCCTGTGAAATCCCCGCGATAGAAGCCCTTCATCTCGAATTGGAATCGCCGACCACGCTGGGCGGCTTTCGCGGAATGGGCGAAGGCGGAACTATCGGCGCGCCGGCAGCCGTCGCCAACGCGATTGCGGATGCGCTCGCGCCGCTGGGAATCGAGATCAATGAGCTGCCGATGACGCCGGAGCGTCTTTTCCGCCTCATTGAGGCGGCACGCAGACCCGCCGCATCCTGAAAGGAAAACATGGACCTCGGACTGAACGGAAAGGTCGCGCTGGTCACCGGCGCCGCAAGCGGCGTTGGTCGCGAGATTGCGCTCAATCTTTCTGCCGAGGGGGCAATCGTTGCCGTGAGCTATCGAAGCTCAGGAGACGATGTCGACGCGCTCATTGGCGAGATCGCGGCCAGAGGCGGAACGGCAAAAGGCTACCAGGCTGATGTTGCCGATTTTGCTGCCGTCAAGGCGATGGTGGATGCCATCGTCGAGGACCTCGGCGGACTGAACATCCTGATCAACAATGCCGGGTTGGCGCTGCGCAAGCGCTTCCTCGACACGACCCCAGAAGATTGGCGCCGCCAGATCGATGCCTGCCTTTACGGCGCCATTCATTGCTGCTACGCGGCTGCTCCCCATCTCAACGCCGCCGGCAACGGGCGGATCGTGAGCATCATCGGAGACTCCTCGCGGATCGGGGAGTCGGGGCTTGCCATCGTGGCCGCCGCGCGCGCGGGCGTCATCGCGCTGATGAAATCGCTTGCCCGCGAGTTCGCCCGTTCGGGCACCACTGCGAACACGGTGTCGCTTGGTCTCGTGGAGACCGATCACGACAAGGGTTGGGTCGAAGCCAATCGGGAAAGGCTCGTGCAGCTTTATCCGCTGCGCCGGCTTGGGCTCGCGAGCGATGTTGCCCCGATGGTGACCATGCTGGCCTCTGCGAGGAGCGCCTGGATCACCGGTCAGGTGTTGAGCATCAGCGGAGGCTACAGCATGGTCTGAGGCGCCTCGCGAGCGACGAGACAGCCGTCCTGCTCGGAGGGATGAGCGATGTTGCACACCGATCTGATTGCTCCGATACCGGAACTGTTGCGCCGTCATGCCCGCGCGCGCGGGGCCAAGATCGCCTATCGCGATGCCCACGCGGCGGTGACCTACGCCGAGCTTCTGGAGCGGACCGGAAAGCTCGCCGGCCATCTTACCGACAGCGGCGTTGCCGCCGGCGAGACGGTCGCGATCATGCTGCCCAATTCTGTGCCATGGGTCGAGGCCTGTCTTGCGATTGCGCGGGCGGGCGCATTGAGCGTGCCGATCAGCTATGACGCCACCGAGCCGGAAATTGCCTACCGCTTGGCGGATGCGGGCTGCAAGGCCGTGATCACGAGCGGCGAGCGCGGTGAGCTTTTTGCGCGGCTGAGATCGACGACGCCAAATCTGGAGACTCTGATTGTAACCGACGGCGCAAGCACCATGATGGGAGCATTGCGCTTTTCCGAGCTCACGACGAGACCGCCGGCCTGCGCGCCACGGGACCCCGCGGTCATGCGCGAGCCGGCCTTCATTCTCTACACCTCGGGCACCACGGGTCGTGCGAAAGGTGTCGAGCTCACGGTCCACGGCATGCTTTGGGTTGCAGCGGCCTGCTGGGCGCCCATCGCGGGCATCTCGGAGCGGGATGCGCTGCTCTCGCCGCTTCCGCTGTTTCACTCCTACGCCCTGAACCTGTCGGTGCTGACCATTCTCGCGACGGGGGCAAGCGCATACATCATGGAGCGGTTCTCGACCAGCGAGACACTGCGACTGCTCAGGACCGGCGAGTTCACATGCCTGCCCGGCGTGCCCACCATGTTCCACTATCTGCTGCAGGCAACCTGCAATGAGAGCGCTCTGAAATTCCCGAACCTGCGGCTGTGCATCTCGGCGGGGGCCATCATGCCGGCGACGCTCAATCGGGAATTCGAAGATCGTTTCGGGGTGCAGCTGCTCGATGGCTATGGCATCACCGAAACCTCGACCATGGTAACGTTGAATTCACCGACCGGCGGACGCACCATGGGCTCCTGCGGCCTTCCGCTGCCGGGGCTTGCGGTCCGGCTCGTCGATCCTGCGACTGGACGCGACGTTGATCCTCCGCATGAGGGCGAGCTGATCGTGCGCGGTCCCAATGTCATGCCGGGCTACCGCAACAAGCCGGACGAGACGCGTGCCGCGCTGCGCGACGGCTGGTATCATACCGGCGATCTCGCCCGGAGCGACGAGAACGGCTTTCTCACCATTACCGGCCGGCTCAAGGAGCTGATCATTCGCGGCGGCCAGAACATCGCGCCGGCGGAGATCGAGGAGGTCGTCAACAGCTTCGAGCACGTGCTCGATTGCGCCGTGGTCGGCGTGGCGCACCCGCATCTCGGCGAGGTGCCGGCGCTGTTCGTGGTGCCGCGTCCCGGTCAGGCCGTCGAGACGGACGCTCTGATCGCCCATTGCCGCACGCGCCTCTCCGCGTACAAGCTCCCCCACACGGTGCGCCTCATCGCGGAAATTCCGCGCACCGGATCGGGCAAGATCATCCGCTACAAACTGCGTGAAGCGCTCAAGGAGCTTGAAACCTAGGAGACGTCGCCATGGACAGCGTTGAATCGCTCTGGGCCGACTTTGCAAACCCGATCGTGACCGCCGACGACTACATCAATTCGCTGCGCGGGCGCCGTATGAATGTGTTTTTCATGGGCGAGCGCGTGGCGGAGCCGGCGGATCATCCGGTGATCCGGCCCTCCATCAATGCGATGGCGGAGACCTACCGGGTCGCGTCGGAGCGGCCGGAGCTCGGCACCGTGCGCTCCGACATCGCCGGGTTTGCGATCAATCGCTTCCTGCACGTGCCGACGAGTCCGCAGGAGCTGGTCGCAAAGCACGAGATGCAGCGCGAGCTCGGCCGGCGCACCGGCACCTGCTTCCAGCGCTGCGTGGGTCTCGACGCCATCGGCACCTGCCATTCGGTGACGTTCGACATCGATGCGCAGGCGCGCACCGATTATCACCAGCGGTTCCTGGCTTTCCTGCGCCGCGCGCAGAGAGCGAACGTCGTCATCGGGGGAGCGATGACCGATCCGAAGGGCGACCGCTCCAGGGCGCCGCACCAGCAATCGGATCCTGATCTTTTCCTGCACGTGGTCCGGCGCGACGGCAACGGTATCTACGTCTCCGGCGCCAAGATGCACCAGACCGGCGCGGTCAATTCGCATTGGCTGATCTTCATGCCCACCATGCGCATGACCGAGGCGGATCGCGACTGGGCCGTTGTCGGCGCCGTGCGGGTCGATGCGCCGGGCCTCACCTACATCGTCGGTCGCCAGACCAACGACACCCGGATCATCGACGGCGGGCAGATGGACGCCGGCAATGCCCAGTTCGCCGGCCAGGAGTCGCTCATCGTGTTCGACCAGGTGTTCGTGCCGCACGAGCACGTGTTCATGGATGGCGAATGGGCCTATGCCTCGTCGCTGGTCGAACGGTTCACCACCTATCACCGCTCCTCATACGTCTGCAAAACCGGGTTGGGCGATGTGCTGATCGGGGCGGCCGCCTCCGCCGCCGAGCACAATGGCGTCGAGGCGGCTTCCCACATCAAGGACAAGCTCGTCGAGATGACCCATCTCAACGAGACCATCTATTCGAGCGCCATGGCGGCGGCGCACCAGTCGAAGCCGGTGGCGTCCGGCGCCTACATCAACGACGAGATGCTCTCCAATGTGGCCAAGCAGAACGTGACGCGCTTTCCCTACGAGATTGCGCGTCTTGCCCAGGACATCGCCGGCGGCCTGGTCGTGACCATGCCGTCCGAGAAGGATTTGCAGAACAACGAAATCGGACCGCTGATCCGCAAGTTCCTGCAGGGCCGCGACGGCGTGGAGGTCACCGACCGCATGCGCATCCTGCGCCTGATCGAGAACATGACCATCGGCCGCAATGCGGTCGGCTACCTGACTGAGAGCCTGCATGGCGCAGGCTCCCCGCAGGCGCAGCGCATTCAGATCGCGCGCGGAATGAAGCTCGATGAAAAGAAGGCGCGCGCCCGCGCGCTCGCCGGCGTGAGCGAGCGGGCGAAGAGACCGGCGGGAACGCGATAGTAATCAACGTGAGCTACTCTTACTGCGTCAGATGAGCGCTGCGGCAGGTTATGGCCGCCCTCTCCCCCTTGCGGCAGAGGGCAACTGCGGAGGTGCAACAAAAAAGAATGGGTGAGGGGGGGCAGATACCCCTCACCCATTCGAGCTTGCTGTGATCTGGACGCTGCGGGAGAGGGCACAATAACCGGCATCGGCGCCCGCTGCACTTTCGTGGGGCTACCACACCTTGCGGCCGGGGTCGAAATTCTTCCGCAGGCCGTTCCAGCAATCGGCATAGCGGGCGTCCATGAGCTCGAGCTGCGATGCGAATGCGGTCGGCGAAAGCGGATAGCGGGTCTCGAACATGAAGGCCATGGTGCCGGACAGCCTGACGGGCGCAAGCGGCGCGTGCGAGCCGTTCTCGAACGCCTCGCTGTCGGGACCGTGCGCGATGAGCGCGTTGTGCAGGCTCATGCCGCCGGGCACGAAGCCGCCGGGCTTGGCGTCGTAGACGCCGTAGATGAGGCCCATGAACTCGCTCATGACGTTCATGTGGTACCAGGGCGGACGGAACGAATCCTCCATCACCAGCCAGCGCTCCGGGAAGATGACGAAATCGACATTGGCGGTGCCCGGCCGCTCCGACGCCGAGGTCAGGACCGTGTAGATCGACGGATCGGGGTGGTCGAACAGGGTCGCGCCCACCGGCGAGAAGCGGCGCTGGTCGTATTTGCACGGCGCGTAGTTGCCGTGCCAGGCGACGACGTCGAGCGGCGATTGGGCGATCTGCGTCTTGTACAGCCTGCCGCCCGACTTGACGTACAGCTCGCACGGCTTTTCCGCGTCCTC
>Ga0306920_100002263_pt1 | contig 24302 bp, 20 predicted proteins | sample flu12Cox44000170_FD_204666 | JGI IMG/M metagenome (GOLD analysis project Ga0306920, IMG submission 204666) | Lab enrichment of tropical soil microbial communities from Luquillo Experimental Forest, Puerto Rico - flux4day.12C.oxic.44.000.170 (v2)... | ecosystem: Environmental > Terrestrial >...
CGGTACCCATCAGCACGATACCGTTGGCCAGGTTGACGTGGTCCGGATCGGTAGAGACGTTCGCGATCGTCCGGGCCAGCGGGAACGTCACCGTGGTACCGTCAGCTTTGTGCTGCTGCACCGTAACCGTTATAGTCCGGGATACGGTAGGCGTGGACCACGAGAAGTTCGTGAGCACCACCTGGTACGTACCCTTGTAGCGTGCCTGCAGGGTACCGGTTACTGGAGCCGTGTAAACGGTAGACCCGTTCGGAGTATCCGTACCGTTACCCGTAACGATATACGGAGCATAGCTAGAAGGGACATCGCGGGAGGGCAAGTGAATGATCGCCGTTTTCATTAGCGCACCTGCACCCGCTGAAAACGTCAAATGCGTCATGCCCCGGAAGCCGGCAGCTCCGTTTCCCGCCGTTCCGTCCGAGCGGGTTGCCCCGCCCCCGCCTCCGCCGCCGGGACCGATCGGTGGTACGGAACCGTTTATCGGTCCGTCCTGGACTATCTGGTGACCGCCATCGCCACCGGGTCCGCCTCCTACCCTTGCCGCTCCCGGAACATGCGCAGCTCCGTAGATACCGCCGTCCGCACCGTCCTGCGATGTACCGCCGGAACTGCCTCCGCCACCGCCGGGTAGCGGGTTGTTATACGTGGACGGGTTAGCTCCGTCGCCACCGTCAAAGTGCTTCGAGTTCGTTGAACCGTGACCACCGATACCCGGATTTGTCGATATCTTCTGTCCGCCGCCCTGGCCACCGTGTGCGTATACCTGCTTGCCACCGTCACCCGTAAAGTACGAGGCCTGCCCGTTCCCGCCGGGGTGCGAACTGGAGTTGCCACCGGCACCGGGTGCGCCGTTGAACGGGTGGTAGACCGTGGAAGGCGTTACCGGAATGTTGTACTCACACGCATACTCACCGGCCCCGCCTCCGCCGCCACCGTTCGCTGCCGAGATACCGTAACCGCCTCCCCCTCCCGCGGCCCATACTTCGGCCACCTGCACCAGCGTAACGCCTGCCGGTGCCGTCCAGTTCTGCGTTCCCGACGTACTCTGGAACTGCGCAGTTATCGGTGGACTTGCGGGACCGGGCTGGAGCTGCAGCGACAAAGCCGCGGGGGCCGTACCTACGACACCCGGAATCGAATAGATCGCACCCCGGGCAAACGGGTTACCGGTGGTCGGACCGTCCGCACGCAGGGTGTCCAGGTAGCACTCGGCTTGGAGCACTTGCTGGCCCAGCGGCATTCCGGCCTGCGGAATCGACTCGACCTTGTTCCAGATTCCTACGGTGTATCGCGAGACCGAAGTGTAATCGAACGTACCCGAGAACGGAATGGTCCCGGAGATCTTCTGCCACCGTGGAGCGGTGGTCAATGCCGAAGCTACCCCGGTGAACGTTACCGTGGCCGTAATCGAGTTCATGTTCGCATCGTATAGCACAATGCGAGCGGTGCATCGACCGGTGTGCCACTGGCTGTACTTATTCGTTCCGAGACCGACCCATACCGACAGCTTACGCAGACCGGTAAGGTCCACGGTGTCAGCCAGGTAGTGATCGTATAGTGCGTAATCGTGGGTAGTACGGACCCAGTGCGCACTCAGTCGGCCGTACGCGCCAACGGTGGACTGGAACCACAGTCCCGTATCGTTGTACGAGAATGTCGGACCACGGTCGATCGATACATCGTCAACGTAGTGGATCTCATTCGCTGCCGCCGTAGCAAGCACCTGGTACACCGCGACTGCGAATGCCGCGTTTATCGGTACTACCTGGTCTCCGGAGGAGACCCACGTCCACGCCGAGCTGGACTCAACGACCGTGGCTCCGAACAGCGTCGAACCGACCACCGTTCCCGTGGCGTCATAGAACGCAACCCCGAATTGCACCGAACGCGCCAAGCTGGCGGTCCGAACCCAGCCTCCCACTGCCACCACGTCACCGGTATAGCAGGGCATCCCGTTCGTCAGCACGGTGGCAACCGAGGTATGCTGAGCCGACATTGCGCCGGCCGCCACGCTCGCTAGTTGCATCGCTGCTGCGCCACCGTGGAACTGTGCGGTCGTGCGGGTAGGTGTCGCATTCGCCGCGCTTACCCACGTCCCGATGCTGGTTTCGAAGTTCGCATCGTCAACCGGTGGACCGGTAGGACCAAGCAGCCAGTTAGCCGCATTCCGCTCAATGTCCGGGTCGTCAACGTAGTGAACCTCGGATGCGACAGTGGACGGTATCTGGACGACCAAGCGCATCAGGTACGCACCCGCGGGCACTACAATCGGACCCGAGAAGATCTGCGTCCACGCCGAAGTGGAATCGTTAACACCGGTACCGAACGTCACACCGAGCTGCGTCAAGCCGCTGGGATCGTAGAACTCGATTCCGACCTGCACCGCTCTAACGGTCGCCGCACTGCGTACCCACGCGAATCCGGATACCGTCTCACCCGGATCGCAGTACGTCGCTTGCGTGGCGTTTACCGTTCCCGCGCTGCTCACCGACATTGTCGAAGTCGAGTTCGAGGTCACCGCGAGGGAGTGCGTTCCCGAGTGCGCCTGAGCCGTCGAGATCGCGGACGTGCAGGCAGCGCGGGGGGACCAGAAACCGGCACTACCCTCGAAGGTAAGAGTATCACCGGTGAACATATTGGTCGAAGTAGCAAAGCTGTCGATGATGATCGAGGACGGCGGTGCCACCCAGCCCACGCTAGGACTGTTGAACGATAGGATCTCCGGATCGTCCGAGCGGGCATACGGCAACGCATCGAAACTCACGGTCATCTCGCAGGCTAGCGCCTTGTCCGCCGCCTGCGAATAGGTAACGTCAACCGGGTGCGCGTGGAAGCAGTCCAGGATCATCGGACCCGGTCCACCGTCGCGGGTCCAGACCAACGTCCACCTATCTGCCGATATGGACTGCGTTAGCACTTCGCGAGCACCCGCGAGGGTGGACCGGTCTGCGTTGATGTCCCCGGTGCTAGGGACGGTGATCACGATCGGGAGGGACACCGTTCGGTTATCCGCGTGCTCGCCAAGCGGGAGACCGCCACCTAGCAATAGGGTCGCTACCGCGCTCGAGCTAAATTGCGGTGACGAAAGGCTCCAGCCGGGCGCCAGCTGGAATATCGCACCGGCGCACTGCGGGTGGTTCGACGGGACTCCGCCACCCAGCAGCTCGATCTGATTCCCGATGACCAGGCTATCGGTGGGCATCACCTAGCTCCGTACTGCGCTCTACGCATTGCGGCACCGCCGATTCCGTTCAGGGTATCTCCGAGTGACGCACCCACGGCATCCGGGAGCCACTCAAGAAGTCTCGTCACGTTATCGTGCATTGCTTCTATCTCGCCGTGCATTTCGCGAATCGCACCGGACATTGCGGCCATATGGTGCGCGGGGGTAACCGCTTCCGCAGAACCCGTCTTATTCGTAACGATGCTCGTTCCGGTCCCGAGCCAGCCGCCGTTGTCCATAAACCGCTGATACGCACCCGAGTTGTACGTCGCCCACGGCCGGAACGAGTTACCCGCACCGCGCCACAGGTAGACACCGGCTGACGCGTTGTTGTCGGGATTCAGCAGGTTGCCGAATTGTCCGTTGTTCCAGATACCCGAAGTCGGTGTGATCTGCCACAGCCCATAGCCGGTCAGCCCGGGTGGCTCACCGGACTGGATGACGTGCGGATCGCCTCCGGATTCGGCCATCGCGACCGCGCCAGCGACGTGCGCGTTTCCGCCACCGTGTCGACCCCATAGTCCGGGTAGGCCGGACATCGACCACCAGCCACCCTTACCCGCTCCCGCGCTATAACTGCCAAGGCCGCCTGGCGGTACGCCGGTGAACATCAACGGCATGTCGTGAATGGGCATGACGATCGGACCCATTCCGCCGCCCTGCGATATCACGTGCCCGGCGTCCTTGACGATTGCCACGTGACCAGGTGGCGGCCCGCCTCCCGCGCTGATGTAGAACGCTAGACCACCGGGTACCGGTCCGGTGCGCTTCACCCACGCACCCTGTGCTTCCGAGGTACGTGGAGCGTGAATACCGAAGTGGTGGTAGATCGCCCCGGTAAAGCCGGAGCAGTCGCAACCCGTTAGTGACGTGCCGCCCCACGTGTACGGGATCTTCCCGAGGAACGACATCGCGTACTGGACGATCGCACTACCGGAGGCTCCCAGTCCACCGAGACCGAGCAGGTCCTTGACGGCGTCAGCTAGCAGGCGAGCGGGAAGGTCCGTCAGCAGCTCCGCCATATCCGCGACCGCACCGTGCGTACCGCCGGGGATCATGCCCTTCATCGCATTGACCAGCGCGGCAGTGTTCCCGGTGCCGATGGCCGCAACGGCCTTACCTACGTTAACGGCCTCGTCGAATGCTCCACTGATCGCGTGACCGATACCACTGAGGAACCCGCCGATCCCACTGGGATGCGAAGGCGGGTTACCTGAGCGCTGCGGGATATGCCCGGCTCGACCACCGGACTGGAATCCGGGAACGCCCCACGCAGCCAACGTAGCAGCGTTTGCGGCAGTGGTCTCCTTCGAGACAACCGCTTCGCCCGCTTCCAGCAGCGCTATGTGCCGATCGCCACCACCGTATCCCGGTATTCGACCGCCAGTTGCGAGCTGAGCTACCGGCTTAATACTCGGACCGCCGACCTTTGAGCTGACCCAGTCGAATGCGTTGATCAAACCGTTGATGACGTGGGCGATCACCCAGTTGACCGGACTCTTTACGACATTACCGAGATCCGCCCAGGCCCGCGCTACCGCCTTCTTGCCGGAGTCAAACGCACTCGGGACGACCTTCGTGACGACGTTGATGAACGGTACCCAGGTGTTCTGGTAGATAGCGTGCCACGCGTCCGCAGCGATGTTCTGGACGTCGCGCCATACCGTTCGCCAGCCACCACGGAAGAACTCCACGGCCAGGCGAATCGCCGTCAACCCGGGGATCAGCACCTGTCCCCAGCCGTGCGTCAGGAAGCGCCACGCATCACCGGCTGCATTCTGTACATCGTGCCAGCCACGCTTCCAGAAGTTGACGAAGTGGTTAAACGCATTCGGCAACGAGTTCTCGAACCAGTCGCGTACCTTGTCGACCACGTCGCGCTCAAGCCACCGAATGGAGGTATCCCACACCCTGCGAATCGACGGCCAGAAGTCGATTAGCAGACCGGCCAGGCCGACAATCGCCGCAACAACGAGGGAGATCAGCAGTGGGATACCCTCGAAGGCTACGGCCAACGCAATACCGAGTAGACCGATTACCGCGATGATCGCGAGCATTTCCTTCGGTGTAAGCTTTGCGAGGAAGGCTACGAACACCTCAAGCAGCTTGAGCATTACCGCACCGAGCGGTGCCATCGCGACCATTAGCTTAACGAAGATGATCAGCAGGTCGAGAAGCAGCTTACCCAGTGCCGGAGCATTCGCCATCGCGTATGCGATGAACTGGTGGAAGCCGGAGCTCTTCGTCAGCCCCTCCGTCCACCGCTCAAACGCTCCGGCCAGATCGACCATCCCGGGTAGCACAACGCGAGCAACCGGCATGAATGCGATAAGCAGGTTGGCAAACGCATGCGCAATCTGGATACCCGCTGCACCGAATTCCTGGAGCGCGAATGCTCCGAATTGACCAAGCTGTGCGAGGAACGCCTTGAAGTCCGGGGACTGAACGACACCCGAGATCACTTCACCGAGGCTCTTAACGACACCAAGCGCGGGACGGAGGAACAACGGAAGATCGCCGAGAAGCGACTTTACGACGGTAAACCAGGGGGTCAGCGCGTTGGCCAGGGGCTTTGCGAACTCGGACTGCAGGTGGCTGTAGACCCGCTGAATGCCCTGTAGCTGTGCGAAGAGCCCCTTTTCACTTCCGGTCAGGTTCGAGGTTGCCCTGGCCTCTGCCTGAAGGGCCGACTGACGCTGAGCGGAAGTGGTCGCTGCGGCGTATTGCGATTGTGCTCGTCCGAGGGCTTGGTAGTCCTGCATCATCTTCGACATGAGCGGGATTGCGATAATCCCTACTGAGCCGATTGATGCACCCGCACCGACAAGACCGGCCGCGAGACCACCCGTAATTGCGACAAGGGGTGCTAGAGCGGCAACTGCTACCGGAGCTGCACCGATGATACCGGAGAACAACGGGGTCGCAACGGTCTCGCCCTCGGAGATGTTCGAGCCCATCTTGCCGAAGGCATCACCGAGACCACCGATTTGCGAGATGATGTTGCCGATCCCGCCGCCGCCACCGAACCACGATCCGATGTTTATCCGCTTGCGCTCGAGCTTGTCCGCTTCGAGTGAAGTGACCTCGAGCTCTGCGTCCGCCTTAGCGGTATCCGCCTTGACGTCGATATGAATCGAGCGGGAGAGGTTCTCGCGGAGAGCTTCGTAGAGCGCTTCGGTACTGGTGAGATCGGCGTCTGCCTCACCGGTCTCGACTTTGAGCTTAGCGGAGTATGACTTGCCTTCGAAGTCCCTAGCGCGCTGTTCGGCGGCATCGAGTTCCTCGTCGAACTGGTCGCGATTGAGCTTGAGCGTGGCTTCAATCGCACCCGCGTCAAACGTCATCCCCAGTCCGCCTTACCTTGGATACTGCGCACCGGCAGTATCGGAGCCGCCGACTCACCTTCCTCCGCTTGCTCTCCGCCGCTGATAATCCCTTCCTTCCGCAAGCCGTCAAGATAGGTGAGCTGCTCCCACCACTCGAGCTCGTCCCAGTTTAGACTCGGGAAATACCGAGCTACGAGATAACGGATTAGGCGCGCGTTCCGATACCAGTCAGCCCGTTCGCCGAGAGCTGATTCATCGAACCGGCGCCAGCGACTTCCGGGCGGAGCTCATTCGCCAGCCATACGAAGAACGCCATCCGAACACGCATCGGTAGCTTGTTGAGCTGCGTTGCACTCGGCTGTCCCTTGCACAGCTTCGCGAACGCCTTCGTGAAGCCGTTGACCATCACCGTAATGCCTACGTCCGATTCGAGATCGGCAAGAGCCTGCATCACCTGCTCGGGAGCGGCGTCGGATGCCATCTGGCCGATACCCGCCTTGTCCATGATCCCCTTCGACACCTTGGACAGGTCCCGGAACAGTTGCTCGATATCCTTGTCGGACGGCTCCGGGACCGTTCCCTCTCCCGCGTCGTACTTGACGAACGTCCAATCGAGCGGACGTACCACTTCAGCTGCGTCGAATCCCACGGCTGCCTCCTAGCCGGTGTGCCGCGCTTCGTTACAGCGCGGTCGAGATGATGTCGATGATCTGGCAGTTCGACAGATCGGTCAACGAGTTGAGGGTGATCGGGTACATGCGCTTGTCCGCCGCACGACGGAACGTGGTCTGCACCTGACCCGCCGACATGATCTTCGGAATGTAGAAGACCCGCGGGAAGCCCAGGTCGTTCTTCGCCAGGATCGCTGCGGCGAGGAATGGGAACTGCGCGCTCAGGGTCAGCGTCTTCTTCCCCGGAACGCCGGTGGACTGGGCCTGCGTGGCAATTGAGCCGCCACCGCCGTACGCGAGGTTGATATTCGTGAGCGTTTCCTCCGCGAGGGAGGTCGTGATCGTGAACGTTGCGGTCTGCACCAAGGACGCCACCGGAATCGGTGTCTCCTCGACCTGCAGGTTGTTCATGTTCGGGCTGAACTGCAGCTGAACGCCCTGGTCTGTCGATCCGACATAGGACCAGCCGGTCCACTTGGACTGGTCGCCCAGGTCCACGTCAGCCGGCAGCGCCGTTGCGAACTGAGCCGTCCACAGGTATCCGGTACCGAACAGTACCTCCTGCGTCTGGATCGCGGGCGGCAGGAACTCAGTGCCGAGGTTTGGCATGCGGTGTCACTCCTTTCGCTTATGCGGTGACGGGGATCGGACTCACCTGAACGAGACCGACCGAGACGGACGTGCTGGCCGAGAAGTCGATGTACGTGTTACCGTCCGACTGCTTATAGTTCAGCGGGTGGAACGGACCGAGAAGGTAGGTCTTGCCGGCGGGAACGATTGCCGCGGGCATCTGTGCGGCGGCCGGAATCGCACCCTCCCTCGCGACCAGTGGGCTAACGTTCTCGGTGACGGTGATCGGTGACGCGCTACCGTTGTTTACCACGAGCAGCACCTGACCGTTGTTCACGAACGACACACCGGTGTTCGCACCGACCGCCGTAAGCGCGGCCGTCGTGACGTCCACGCCGCCCTTACTGGCTGCGACGCTATTGAGCTGCAGACGTGCCACCGGATCCCTCCTCATCTGCCTGGTTGAGTAGCGTTACCCCGGCCGCATCCGCTGCCGCCAGTAGCGCGGCCGCCTGCTCCGGAGCAAATGCCTGATACGCCTCGTCGCTGGTGACCTGATACCCGATCATCTCCAGCGATTCGATCTGCGGTTCGCCTTCAGCGGACGGTGCGATCTTGAGCATTACCGCATCGGGATGCGGCTCGCTCTCGTCCACGACCACTTCCACCACGGCACCGGCGGCAACTCCCGTTCCGCCATCGGAACCTACCGCCCCCGCGGGGTCAGCAGGAGGCGCGTCATCCGCGGGGACGGTAGCACTTGTGTCTTCGGTCATGTCCCGACCACCATTCGATAGTTGCTGACGTACTCGTACCGGTCACCGTCATCCGGTGGTCCCAGCGGTGACGGAGGACTGCCGGACCGCTCGATGGTGCGGAGGTTAAGCGACCCGATTACCTGCGGAATCGGCGCACTCACCAGCAGCTCGTCGTACTGATATGCCATCGCCTCCGGACCGGTTTGGTCGTTTGCGTCACCACGCACCCGCATCTGGAACTGCTGGTCGTCCAGCGCTCCCTCGGCTAGTGCTCCCGCACCACCGATGAAGGTGAACGTCACGAGCTTTGCGGGCATCGGCGGAATGTACGGGCCACGGTTAATCAGTGTCGAGTCGAAGCCCAGCTGGAGCAGAAAGCCGTTGAAGTCGTCCCAGACCCACGCCATTAGACACCTCCGCGATGCGGGTGGTGCTCAACGTGGTAGTAGATGTATCCGAGAAGTGGACCGGGAAGCGGGATCAATCGCGCCTTTGCGGCGAGCTCTTCCTCGGAAAGCCGGCGGGCAAGCGGAGCACGATCGTAAACGGGGTGGCCGTCCGAAGTTACCATCGGGTGTCCGGATCTGCGAAGGTCACCCCACAATACCGGAGCATGCGTCATAACCCCGCCTTCGCCAGCGAGATCCTCGACCGCGGAACGCATACCGTCGACCCCACCGTCCTCGAGCACCGTTTTCGCTATGCGCTCAAGGTAGTCGTTCCGGTTATCTAGCAACGGCTGCCCAAGGTACCTGGCCTGTCCACCCCGCGGGTGCTTAAGGGTCAGGTCCTCGTGCTGGAACTTCGCGTACACCTGATCAACGACAACGGTCCCGACAAGGGGTCCCCTACCGACCCGAGCACGGAGCTCGCTAATGCGCGCGGCGAAATCGCCCATTACCAGTACTCGTTTCTCGGAGCGTCCTCGATTGCAACCCGTGGACCGTCCCGTCCGCCTGCCTGTCGTACGCCGAGTCCGAAGTCCTCCCCGGTAAAGGCCGTAACCCCGTACAGCAGCGGATTAGTCACCTTCGGAAGCGCGGGAGTGGCAGTCCCGGTCCCTGCGGTGTCCGGTTGCGGTATCGGTTCGAAGGTGATCTGGTCGTTGCGGATCTCGGTAAGGGTCGCTTCGGCGTCCTGATACAGCAGGTACATCGGATCCTGCGGCGTCAGGTCCTTTCCTTTGCGATATGCGAGAGTGGCGTAGTACGCTCCCAGAGCGACGACGAGACCCTTGAGCAACACCGGAGCGTTCGTGTCATCGAACGCTTGCCCAGTAGTCCCGTCGACCAGTGCCTGCGCCCGCTGCAGGTGCTGCGACAGCTGGTCATCCGTGAGTTCGGCGCAGGTACCTCCGAAGTTGCCATCTGGCGCCACGGTCTCACGGATGTCGCCTGGGAGCGCATACGTCATGCGGTTGCGGCCTCCTTCTCGGTCTCGGGCTCCTCACCGAACGGCGGAGTGTCGGGTGCGGTCCGGTAAAGGGTCTTGACCTCGTCCTCCGTCGGCTTACGAGCACCGCCGCGATCCCGCAGATTGGTTGCGACCGACCGCGGAAGGTCCACAACGGTACCGGCGAGCATGAGCTGCCCGCCGACACTGGTGTTGTGCACCAGAAACGCCTTGACGGTCGGGTCGCCCTCGGTCTTAGCTTCCGTGGTGGCTGCGGCCTTAGCATCGGCCATCGTTTCCTCCTATCCCGTGCTATCCGGGGCTGCGCCGTTGCTCAGCCGGTCGTCAAGGTGGTGCCACCCGCAGGACCACCAGTGGTCGTAACGCCCGTCAGCATGCAGACGGCCTGCGGCTGGTCGATCCCCAGCGCACTGGCGCGCTGGACATCGGAACGCCACGTCTTCCGGGGCTCGTCCCGGTAGAGCGGGCTTGCGGTCGTGGAGATCTCATCGCTGTAGAAGCCGAGTCGATTGCGCTGGAGGATGAACACCGTACCCGCCGGGCACTGTCGTGAGATCAGCGGGTCGAGGTTCATAATCTTGTTCGGTAGCGCGCCGGTGTACTGGATCGAATCGGTCGCTGCATCGCCGATGTACGGGAACGCGAAGTCCTTCGACTTGAACAGGGCGAGCTTCGCCGTGTGATCCATGATGATCGTGTCCGGCTCGAACCCGAAGAAGTTCTGGCCCTGCGCGTCGTACGAGGCGTTCTCGACCAGCCAGATCCCATCCGTGATATGCGCCCGGATGATCCCCGAGTTCGCCGTGCTCGTACCCCCCTGCGCCGCCGCACCGTCCCACGCGTCCGTCGCGTTGATCGCGTACGTGGAGGCGGTGGGAATGTTCGCAACGAGGAGGCTAAAGAACGCCTGGTTCCAGTTCTTCACCATCGTGTTCTTGACCTGCGTGAGCTGTCGGTTCACCGGGTCCACGAGCTGCCTGCGCCGCATCGCATCGGACACCTGGATGGCGAGTGAGCGCTCATAGCTGTACGCCACGAGGATCTCACCAACGGCCGCCGCAACTGCGGGAACCTCGGCGAACTCAGCTCGGATGTCCGAATCGTTCTGCGCAAACAGTGGCGTGGACCGCTCGAACCGGACTGCCCCGGAATCGTTCATGCCGGCGTTCCGGAGCACGGTCTCGATGATGAACTCGTTCTTCATCAAATCGAGGATCAGCGCCGGAATGCGCAGTGGGTCCTTGAGATAGTCGTCGACGGTGATTCTCTGTCCGTCGTACGAGCTAGCTATCGGGAACGTCTGCGTAACCACCCGGTCCCTCCTTTCCTAGTAGTGAATCGAGTGGTCCGATCAGAGGTTCGGACCGATACGGGCCCGAGCCACTGTTCCGGCGCCGGCCACACCGAGCGGTTCGGTGCAGCGGCCGACGATTGCGTCGTACGTTGTGGTACCGGCCGTATAGGCCTTCACCTGCCCCGTGGCATCGGCAGCGAGCAGCTGACCGAGTGCCGCCGCAGTGTTGTACGTGACCCGGACATCGAGCCCGTATCCCACCGCGAGGTAATCGGGGTTCTGCGCGAGGTTCGCAACGGTCTGGCCGTCCTGGGACGTGCGGACACCAGCATCGTGCAGCGCCACTCCCAGAACGGTAACCGAGTTCGCGAGAGCGGTCTTCACCGCACCGCCGGTATCCGGCTGAACGAGCTGACCGCCCAGCACGGTGGACACGACCTGATACGAGACCGGACCCTGTCTGACGTAAGGCACGAGGCCTGGCATCGGCTACGGCCCTCCTTTCGTTGTTCCGCGTTGAGCGGCTTGTGCGGATCAGAGGCTAAAGGACTCGCGCGCGGCCTTGACGAATTCCGCCGTTTCGGTCGCGTGCTGCTTGGCCTCTTCGATCTCTTCGTCGTCCTCCAGTCCGGACCCGATCACACCGCTCAGGTCGAGCAGCTTGATCTGGTTGCCGAATTCGGTGAGGACCCGGCGCATGATCGCACCCGCATCGACCTCGTCACCGCCGGAAAGCTCGATGACGTGCCCGGACCCTTCTAGCAGCGGACGCGCCAGGTCCACGATCTTCGGCGGGATGCCGTAGGCCCGGGCGAACACGTCACGCTCACGCATGAACGACTGATCGTCCAGGTTGGCCTGCATCGCCGCCAACTGGTCGCCCTGTTCCTCGAGCCGAGCGTTCGCCAATTCGAGCTCACGCGAACGCCGCCCGCGGTTCCTGGCGGCAACGGGCTCACGCCTCCGAGTAACGGGCTCCCGGGGCTCCGGCTTCTCGTCCGCTTCGTCCTCCTCGTCGCCGGAATCGCCCTCCTCCGCTTCGGTCTCGAGGCCTGCGTTCGCCTCTGCTTCGGCCTCAGCGATGAGGTTGTCGAGTTCCTCGTCCGAGAGTTCGGTCTCGTCCTCGACCTCTCCTTCGGCGATGAGCTCATCGACAAGGGCTGCGATCTCGTCGTCGTCCTTGGCCTTCCGGGCCTTCGTCAGCAGCTCGATGAGAGCGGCCCGGTCCTCCTTGGAGAATGCCACCTTGTCCGTCCCTCCTTCCTCTTCTCCGAATTCCACATCGGAGAGGTCGACCACTTCGACGTCACCGATTTGCTGTGACAGCGCAACGGGGACTTCGACTTCCTTCCAGTTCCGCATCCCCGCAATGTGCGGATCGAGTGTCCCGAGAACGTGCTGTAGCGCTTGCGGCCAGCTCTTTCCGTCCGAGCGCTCGTACTCCTCATAGATCCGGGCACTAACCCCGAGCTTCGGGTTTGACCGGAGGAGTTCATCCCCGGACTCATTCGCCTCGAGAATGAGGTCAAGGCCGTCCGGTGCCAGCTCGAGATCGATAATTTCACCGCGACAACGCTCAGGGTCATTCGTGTGCTTGTTGTCACCCCGCGCCAACTGGAACGGGACCAGATCGAACGCCTTCGCCTTGAACGCTTTGACGAGGCCCTCGAGATACGCCCGATCGAACACCAGCTCGCGACCCTTGTAGCTGATCGTCCGGAAGGGTAGCAGTTGTGTCCGCCAACGCCGGTTGCCCAGCTCGATCGCTTCACCGTGGTAGCGCGGGGGACGGAACTCTCTGGTCATTTCGCCCTCGGTCCCTTCTTGCCCGGTGCGTACTGCGGGATGGCCACACCCCGAAGGATGCGACCCTCGGCGAGCTTACGCGCCTGCGCCTTCGACCAGCCACGGGAAACGAGCCCCGCGATGAGGGTCGTGATCGCACTTTCCTGCGAGACGATCGGACGATTGGCCTGCGCCTTCGCCTCCACGTTTGCGGCCTTGACCCGTGCCCGCGCGGCGGCCCGACCGGGTGCCGCTGCCTTCTCTTCGGCGATCTGCTTCTTCCGACCCGCCGATCCCCGTGCGGCGATCGGACGCTCCTTCGCCACTCCGAGCGATCGCTCATGCCCGACCCCGCCCTTGAGCATTGCCTGGCGGTACGTCCTTTGCTGCCGGGGCAGTAGCGTTCCGGCTTCGGCCTGGCGCTGCGCGATTGACTTACCGCCACCCCTCTCGGGTGCCGAGGTAACACCGACCGGCGCGGCTGTACGGCGACGACGGGACGTTCCCGGGGTTCCCGCACGGACCCTAGGCGTCCCGCCGCCACCCTCCGCGCCCGCCCGGCGCGCTTTACGAGATTGCCTAACGGCCCGCTCTGCCTTGAGCCGCTCGGGATGACCCTGCGGGTAGGCAGCGCGAGCGGCGGTGCGCGCTTTCAGCAACTCGGAGTGTGCCGCGGTCGAGCCGACCGGCTCCTTCGTTGCGGCCTGTGCGCGCATCGCAGGCGCAACCCGAGCGGCCGCCTGCTTCCCCTCCGGCGAGGCCATTCGCTCCTTGGCGATCGAGCGCGTTCTCGGTGGCTGCGCATTCGGTGATCCGGCGCCCTCACGCTCAAAGGTCTTCTGCGAAGGCCGAGCAACGTTGTACTTGCTCCGATCCGTGTAGCCCATCAGCGCGGCGTCCGAATGGCTATCGAAGGTCGGCTTCTGCTGTCGATCTGCGAGGCCGGCGGACATCGACTCCTTGTGCGAGTACCCGTGGCTGCGGCGGGACATGTACGCCTGATAGTGCGAACTCTTGACGCCACCGAGCTTCGCCGCAGCGGACTTCTTCTGAGCCGGAGTGACCGCATCGAGGTTCTTCTGCATGTGCGGCGGTAGTGGTGCCACACCCGATGAGCTCGGCGTCAGTCCCTTCATCGCATCGGCGTGACCTAGGCCGGATTGCCGCCGCTCCTCGTAGACGTCCTTATTGGTCTCCGAGAGACCGTTGAAAGCGTTCTCCTGTGACGGGGTCATCCGCTGCCCGGCAATACGGAGCGCGGGCTTGCTGGGTGCGGTCTTCTTCTCGCCCGGTGTCGCGTTACCGCCGCCGAGCTTCTCGACCATTTCCTTGGTCGCCTTGCGGTGACGCGTACTCGACACGTCGTGGTTCGATAGCCCGCGCTGCCGGGAGATTACCGACTGATGATCGACGTGGTGGTCCTGATGCAGTTCGGCCAGCGTTCGCCCGCGAGTGGCGCCCAACGGGATCTGGTGCACGTCCATCATGTGCGCAACCAGCGCGGCACGATCGCTACTTGCCGCTGGCGTCTTCTCGGCTATCGGGGGCGCACCTTTTCCCTCGAACTTGTGCGAGACCATCCCGGCGTGAACATTGATCGTCTTTCCCGCCTGCGTCCCCTTGCGAACCTTGACGCTTATGCGATCTCCGGTGCGGCTGACGATCTGACCCTCTTGCTTGCCCGCCATCTGATCGACGCGGACGTGCTCGCCGGGCTTGACGGACGGGAGGCCCTTACCACCGACGTATATCCACCCGTGTTCGTAACCCTTCGGGCCGACGAACTCCAGCACCCGCATGCCGTGGAGGTCCTCATAGAGGTAACCTTCCTGCCGGGCCAGCTCCAACGCTTCCCGCATCGTATTCGCCATCGCTTTGGCGCCTTGGGTATTGTCCGCCCACGACCCCTTGATGACCGATGTGGCTCCGAGCGTCCGCGCTCGCTTTCGGAGGAACCGGCCCAGCGTTGCGCGCTTGCCGGGGGCCACCCGTCCAACGGCTTTAAGCGCTTTCTTCAAATAGGACACATTCGGCACGGGGTAGCTAGTCCCGTATGCCGTTTGACCCTTCGCTGCGAGCTTCTTCCTTCCAGCGGCTGTCTCGTGCGGTGGGGTCTTAGTAGCGGTGGCCACCGTTCACCTCGCTTTCCTCGGAGTAAAAGCAACCACAAGCCGGGAAGGTACAATGCGGCCTGCTAAGTCGCACCCCGGCCCTTGTGGTCAGAGAGGTGATCGGGAGATCACCCCTGGACATACCCATTATGCACGCACCCTAAACCGATTCCGGGCAATTTTCTATGCGGGTTCCACCTCCCACGGTCCGATTACTGCTGTGACCGTCTTTCCGGAGGACGTAACCTCTACCCGGTACCAGGTAACGGCCGGTTGGGAGGTGTCAGAACTCGGTACCGCAAAGGTACATATCCCTGCCGTAGACGGACTCTGCACCGACCCGGAGTAGAGCTTGAAGCTCGGATCGGTATCGGGAGTATCCCGAGACAGTTTGGTCACCAGCTGAACCGTTCGACCGGTCAGATCCAGTGGCTGCTGCTTTCCGGCGACCAACGGTAGAGTCGGGTCCGTCAACGTGGCCTGCAGTGTCACATCGTCACCCTGCCGGACGTGTACCGGAACGTAGGTGAGTTCGCCGCTCATTCGAGCACCTCCAGTGTGCAACTCGGAAGCATAACCGCAATGCTTCCGTTAATCGAAACGACCTGTAGTGAAACGGTGACGATCACCGGAGTAATGGTGCCGTTGATTCCGAGAACCTTGACGGTTCCGGAAGCCGATACCACCGGAGCGGCCTGACCAACGACCCAGCGCTCGGCCGCAGCGGCACGTTCCAGCAGTGCAACCGCTGCCCCGATCGAAACGACATCAGCGGCCGCTGCCGTATCCGTAAGTGGCACCGTAACAACGACTGAGAGTTTATCTACCGCTGCCGCGTAATCCGCGAGGTGCGGAGAAGCAGTAACCGTAAAGGAGTCAGAAGCCGCAGCAGTATCCGTAAATGCTACCGAAGCGGCACCACCGACCGAGAAGATATCCGCAGCTGCGCCGACATCAGTCAACGGTACCGTTACCACGACCGACAGGGAGTCCACCGCACCGGCTGCCTCCGAGAACGCAACCGGTTGTCCCTGGGCAGTGGTAATCGCATCCGCCGCTGCAGCGCGATCGGAGAGGGGAACCGTAACGGTTACCGCCAACGAATCGACGGCGCCAGCCGCATCCGAAAGGGGTACGGTGGCCGCTAGCGCTATCTTATCAGCTGCGCCGGCAACGTCACCGAGGGCAACCGGGGTGCCCTGCGAAGTAATGAAGGCGTCAGTCGCAGCCGCCGTATCCGCCAATTGCACCGTTACAGTCGGTGCAATCGTATCTGCCGCTCCCGCGGTATCTGAGAGCGCTGTCGTTACCGTGACCGAGAGAGAATCGACCGCGCCGGCGACCTCAGCCAGGGCATGCGTTTGCGCTGTCGTTATCGTATCCGCGGCAGCCGCGACGTCCTGGAGTGGTACCGTAACGGTGGGAGGTGCCAGAGTATCTGCTGCGGCCGCGGTCTCAGTCAGAGGTACCGATACCACGACCGACAACGAATCAACTGCGGCAGCGGTATCCTGAACGGCTATCGGCTGGCCCGACACCACCGAGATGCTATCCGCTGCGCCCGCGACGTCGGACAACGGTACCGAGACCACCACCGAGAGGGAATCGACCGCACCCGCGGCATCCGAAAGGATCTTCGGTGTGGTCTCAGCCGCGGCACCGACATCAGCCAGCGTAATCGATGCAGAAATCGCAATCGCGTCAGCCGCACCCGCGGTATCCGTCAACGGTACCGATACCGCGGGAGGGGACAGCACCTCAGTCGCAGCTGCGGTATCCGCTAGGGCAACGGTAACCGCTTCGGTGATAGTCTCGGCCGCTCCCGCGGTATCCGCAAGGGGCACCGTAACGACAACCGCAAGGGAGTCCGTGGCCGCCGCAACATCGCCCAGCGTTACCGGAACGCTTATCACTACCGCAATCGAGTCGGTAGCACCCGCTACGTCCGCGAGGGGCGCGGTCGCACTGACTGCGATGGCCTCAACGGCACCCGCCGTATCCGATTCGGTTAGGGTAGCAGCTACCGCGATCGCGTCAACGGCACCAGCACGCTCAGCGAGGGGAATCGCACCCGCAACCGCAATCGAATCGACCGCACCCGCGGTATCCGCAAGAGGAGCTGTAGCGCTGACCGCGATGGAATCCGCTGCGCCGGCAGTATCGGACTCCGCTACCGTTGCGGTGACCGCGAGGGAATCGACCGCTCCAGCCGTATCGGGAAGCGCGGGGGACGCAGTGCCCGCACCGACCAGGAAGGTACCGATAACCGCAGTATAGTAGTCGAAGTCCGGTGACGTACCGGAGTAGGTGAACGTACCGGTAGCTGACGCTATTCGATAGCCGGCCAGATACGACCCGGAGGCCCACACGAAGCCGGTACCGTTGACCCACGGACTGGCCGGTCCGGTTAGCGTGTCCGTGGCCGAGTTCGGACCGTGCGCCGTACCGCCGAGCACAAACTCGTTCGCCGCGGTAGTCGTACCGGTAGCGTTAGTCGTCCAGGTGGTCGTCCCGGCTTTCAGCGGGCCGGCGCTCTGCTGATCGAGAACCGGAGTACCGCTGAACCCGGAAACCTCGGCGGCATAGACGTAGGTGTCGGCGGTAACGCCACCGGTTACCGTCACCGCGACGGCGGTCTCGCCACCCGTCGCCGAAGCCAGTAGCCAGATTTCGGAGCACGATGCCGACGCGCTGGCCCCGTCATCCTGGGCTACCTGCTTCGAGAGGCTCTCCGAGCCGCCCAAGGTGGCCGAGGCTACCGAACACGTTCCGGCCGAACCTGCTCCGGCAGAACTACCGATGTAGTAGAACACCGAGTTACCGGCAGTAACGGGGCTGGCGAACGATCCGGATATCGCACCCTTGATCTCGACTGCCTGCACCACCGTGATCCCGGTTACCGCCGGAGCTGTAGCCGGGGCCGGCATGAGCATCTGCCGGGGCCGCGTCCTGCCGCCGCGCCGGGTACGCCAGGCCCGCTGCTGGATGAGCGCCGGGGCCGGATCGATAGCGCCGGCGGTCCCGGGCACGTCCGCGATCCACACCCCGGCGTAGTCGCCGCCGGTAGGGTTCTGGACCACCTTCTGGGTCCAGTTCAGGTGGGTGCCCAAGTTGTCGGTGACCGTCATCGTGGTGACCGCTGCGCCGCCGTCGCTGGCCACCAGCGCGACCAGCAGCGACCCGGCGGGCGGGGTGAAACTGGCTGTGGTGACCGTGGTGACCGCCGCCGAGGACGCATTCGCCAGCGCGGGCGCGGAGGCGTCCTCAGCCAGGGTGGCGGCGGCCAGGACCTCCAGCCAGGTCACCCCGGAGTTCTGGTTGGCGGCGCAGTTCAGCCCGTAGTTCTGTGACCCGGTCGCCGGGGTGAGGTTCTTGAACGTGCCGTAGGAGTCGCCGTTGCCGACCGGGGTGTCCACGAGCGTGGATCCCGCGCCGACACCAGTGGTGAACGCCTGGCCGCCGGCGCCGATGATCGCGCCGTACACCCGCGAGGACGCCTGCTGGATCGTGCCCGTGGCGCTGGCCACCGTGGTGCTGGCAGTGAACAGGCTGGCCGTGCCGCCTGTCTGCGATGCAACCGGCAGCGCCCCGGTCAGGACGTAGAGCCGCAGGATCAGCCCGTTGGCCGTGCTGCCGCCCTGCGTGGCGGTGACCGTCATCGGGGCCATCGGCTAGCCCCCCTCCTCCTTGGCAGGGGGCGGTCAGTTCTCCCCGTACAGCTTGGCGTAGTGCACGGTAACCGTGTTACCTGCGGTAGCTGCACCGAGGGTGATGTACGGCCACAGCACATAACTCTGCGTTGTATCCCACGTGGCCATTGTCGGTGCGGTGTTGGCCGCCGGAATCGTTACCTCACCGGCCGCGTTGACCCCGACCGACTGGATCTGGGCAACCGTTACGAGCGTGGAGGCCGCACCGAGCGCAATGGCCCGCAAGCCGATATCATAGACCGCCGTGAACCACACCGCCGTAACCGCTGACGGTGGCGCGGCTGCTGCCGATACACCGAGCGGCGTGGACGCCGAGAAAGCCGGTGCCGAAGTGGTCGCGACCGCTGCCGCCAGACCCCACAGCCAGGTAGGAATCGTGGCCGTAACCGTCATCGTTCCGCCGACTACCAGCCGCAGTGAGCTTGACCACGAGCCGACGTTCTTCATGTATCCGGCTGGAACGACGATCGGTGGCATACCCGCGGTAATCGTGGCAGCCGCGGCAGCCGGCACCGACGTAGTAGCCTGCGCGTAGCTGGAGTACAGAACCTCGCTGCCGACCGGCTGGTAGCCGCTCACGGGTTAGCTCACCGTACCTGAACCGGACGGGAAGCCGAACTGCAGGGTCTCGGTAGCCGTCCAGACCTGGCCGGAGGCCTTCGTACCCTGCGCGCTGACGCCACGGTTGAAGAAGGTACCACCGGTAGTCGCGTTCGAGACGGAATCGGCCGTTCCCGCGTCGCTACCGAACTCCGCCCACGCGAAGTTCGCAACCGCACCACCGAATGCCGCCGTGAAGACCAGGGTTGGCGGTGACGAACCAGTGGAGATCGCGGGAGCGCCAGAGACCAGCTTGAAGTACGACGTGGTACTCGCCGCACCGGTGTCGCCGACTAGCGTGGTCTGGCTATAGGCCGCCGCCGTCGCCGAGGTTCCGACTCCGATCCGACCGTTAGCGGCACCGAACTTCGGTGACATCGTGGTGCCCGCAACACCGCCGAGTAGTGCGACCCAGCCGTTCTGCACGACCAGGTTGCAGTCGAAATCGGTCTTCTCTTCGTAGGGAGCGATACCGAGATCACGGAATATCGCATCCGTCAGCTCCTCGCCCGGGCGCACCCGGTCCATCGCCCAGCGCGCCATCTCTTCGTCGTACTTCCGCACCGTGAAGTTGGTATGGATTCCGGCCACTTCAGCCAGTCCCAGTGTCACTGCTACCTCCAGCCGCTCGGATGCTACTGCGATATCTTTGGCCACGGGGGCCCCTTTCCGGTTCCGTATAGATGATCGGAACCCCGTCCGCGTTCAGCTCGATAACGGTGTCACCCGGATCGGGCTGTTCGTCTTGCTGCCCGGGTAGCAGCTCTTGTGGATCCTCCGCTGCCGGCACGTTGCGCCTCCAATCTCGCGGTTCGCTTGTCCCAGTGACCCGTCGCCTGCTGCGCTTTCCGGAAGTCGGACTGCGAGTAATTATACGAGCCGATGTAGTTCATGTACCGAACGCGCTTCGACTCGAACGTTCCCTCGTGTGCATACAGGTGTACCGTATTGGTCTTCGGATCGACTACCTGGACGATGATCACCGGAGTCCACCCGTGCTTTGCGGCCTCGGCTACCTTGCGATCGCGCTCCTCGGTCTTCATCGCGATGCGCATATTCTTGCCCTCGGAGTGCAGGGTCTTGAGCTCACCGCCGTACTTGTTATCGAGCCGGAAATCGAGCGGGGTATTGCGGGCACCCATCCCGCCCGAGACTCCGGCTCCTTTGGCTCCCGAGATACGCACCATCGGATTTTGCGGGCCGAAGTGCTTTCGGATGATCGATGCGCCCTTGGTCCGCAGGAGCTCCTCGAACGTATCACCTGATTCGGCTCCGTACATCACGTGTCCGGTACTTGGATGCACAAAGGACGTAGGAGATCGACCTGTCGCCTCCGACAATGCACGTGCGGCCTTAGTGAACTCGCCCCCGCCCTTATGGTGTCCGGGTACACGCGGGTGCTCCTGAGGATCCCACGCCAGGGACAAGACCCTTTTCCCTGAGGTCACAGTGATCTCGCTTTCGCTACCAGTTGTCGCACATGCACCTGCTGTCCCGCAATGGTATTCTGCAGCTGCGAAATCCGAACTCCAAGCTGTCCGATCTGGTTTACGATCGCTGCCTTCTTTGCCGCGGCCTGCGTGGTCTTCCTCGCAGTGGTCTTACCCGCGGCGGTCTTTGTCGTGGTCTTCGACTTTGCGGTAGCGGTCTTGGTCGCCTTCTTCGCCTTGGTCGTACCTTTCGCTTTCGACCCGCCGACGCTAACCTGCAGCGCGCTTCGCTGGGAAACGAGACCGCCGAGAGTCACCTGCTCCGATGCGATCACCTTGCGAAGCTGAGCGGCTTGCTTAAGCAGTGCGGCTTTCTGCTGCGCCCGAGCGGTGAGATTCTGACCACCGGGACCGAACTTCGGACCCTTCTGCGCACCCGGTCGCGCTGTCGACTTCGGCCTAGCGGAAGCTGCGCCTCCCGCGCCTGCCTTTGTCGTGAACCGGCCGCCTCCGGCCCCCGCGGGGAGGTGGAACTGGTTAAACAGCTCAACGGCTCTCCGCTCCTGCGAATGACCGTGTACCGCCTTTGCTCGGGCGGCCGTCGCTTTCAGCTCAGCGATTGCGGCCGCCGCTGCCGCCTTAACTTCGGGGTGCTTTGACGTCAGCGCGAGCACCTTGCACCGAGAGATCGCAGTAGCGGTAGCTCGCCCTTCCTGCATCCCGCCGCGCATCAGTGCGTTCCGCATGTTCTCGATGTAGTTCGGCAGCTTGGCGCCCTTGAGGTTATAGAGACCCGGACCGCCGGGCTTACCGAGCGGCGCGGGGGTCGCAACCAGTGCGGGCGTCTCGGCGGATAGCGCAACGCGCGAGAAGCTGCGCCTCCGGCCTCTGCGACGTCCGCCACCTAGCATCTGTCCCATCACGTCCATAAGTGCGGCCTGCGCTGCCGGCGTACCCTGCTCCTTTTGAATGCGGAGGAGCTCGTTGGCAATCTGCGACGTATTTGTGGTGGTCGTTCCGATGGCCTGCGATCCGCCACTCGAAGTAAATCGACGCTGCAGCGGATTCGGGCTTTCACCGGGATTCGTCTGCCGGAACGTTCGCTGCTCGGCGATCTGCGCTCTGGTCCGTCCCCTTGCCCGCACGGTGCGATTGACGTGCTCCGGCTTAGCTTGCCGCTCTTCCAGCTGCGCTCGGGCCTGTCGTAGCACCTCTCGGTGATACTCACCGGACCCTTCCCGGTTACCCTGCTCAACGGAATTCTGCTCGAAGCTGTCCCACGATAGACCGGGATACTTCCTATACATCGCTTCGTGCTGTCGCTTCGACTCCTCATCCGCCAGCGTTTGCGTTGTCACGCCACGACCGCGCTTCAGGGCCGGCTGTCCGGTGAGCATCTCCCCTTCACCGGAACGGAAGTTGCCCTCGAGGAGATCCCGCGCTCGCTGCTCACGCTTAGTTTCCTCGGCGTTACGTCGGCGCTTATACGCAGCAATGCTTGACGCACCGAGCTGCTCGGACGATTCCCGCGACTGCGACCCACGACTCTGGCGCATCGCACGGGTCGGTTCGCCCCGGTCGCCCGTCGCTTTTGCGGTAGCGCCTTTCAGCTTGCGGGACTCGCGTACGGCGCGTTCGGCCTTAAGCCGTTCCGGATGTCCCTGCGGATGTGCGGCCCTAGCTTCCGTGCGCATCTTCAACAGATCGGAGTGCGAGGTGACTCCGGGTACGCCGTGGAAGACCCAGCCGTGTGAGTACCCCTTCGGACCGACCAAATCGATAGTGCGTGTCATAGCAGCATCTCCGCATTCCTGTGCGGTGGACCGGGCTGGCACCGGCAGTTCATATGCACGACCCCCGGCCAACCGATCGCGGGAGGGGACAGCGCCGAGAAATTGCTGCCGTCAGCTGCTCGGCATTCGGGAGTCGTTCGTTTATCGTTTGCGGCGTACCAGCCCAGCGTCGGACCGTACTGCATCGCGAGGCTGTCGATCTTGCTGGCAGCCGCCATTCGGTTACCGGCAGCGACAACGTGCTGTCGGAAGTAGACCGCCTCGTTGTTTCGCACCTCTTGCTCCGCCTCCGCGAGGCTTTCGCCCTGCGCCATTGCGGCGTCAATCGCGGTCCGGAGGCGCATCATCGAATTAACCACGTAAGCAGCGCGGCGGAGAGTATTTACCCGGACCATCTCCGCCTGCGCTGCACCCGTACCCTGCATCGGAACGTCCGGATAGGCCTCCGTAGTGTCAAGCGCCACCCGGAGAGCTGCGATCCCTCGCGGATTGCGATCGGGAACCAGGAGTGGCGTTAGCGCGGGAAGGCCGAAGCTAGGTAGCAGTTGAGCCGCCAGAACGGTAGCGACTACCGCCACGAGAGCGGTATTCGACTGCTGCGGCTGTTGCGGTGCCTGCGGCTGCTGAGTTTGCGGGGTGGTCATGCTGCCCTCCCCCGCGCCAGCGGATTCTGTCCGGCTCCGGCCATTGACGCCATTCGCGAGGCCGTCTGTGCGGCGGCACCGATTGTCGCGGCGCCCTGTCCCATCGGCGAGGCGCCCAGTGCGGACTTCTGAGCTGCTTGCTGTTGCCGGAACTTAGCCGCACCCGCCATAATCTGCTGTACCTGGTCGATGGGAAGATCGAAGATCGTACCGACCTTCTCGGCCACTAGGTCGAGGAACTCGTACGGGATATTCATCTGCGGCGCAACCATCCCGGAGGTGAGCACCGAGATGATCTGCGCCGAGTCCGTCTGCGAAAGGGGTGCGGCGACCATTCGCGGTATTGCCGCATCGGAGCCCCACTTGTTCAGCACGCACAACGGTGCAACCACGTCACGGGTAAACTGGGCGCACATCTCCTTCTTAACGGCTTCCCGGTGCTGCAGGAAGAACTCCGATTGGGACTCGGAGAGGGCATAGCTACCCCGCCCCAACGCAGCCGCATTGCCGAGCTCGAGGAATCCGGCCAGGATGCTGCGGCTCTGATAGGACTGGAGGAACTGCAGCGCGGCTTGGAATTGCTGTGCGCCGGACCCGGAGCTGGCGATCACATCGAATAGCTTGGCACCCTGCGGCGGACGCTGGAAGCCCGCCACCCCGGATGCTTTCATCGACGCAATTGCATCGGCGATTTGATTGGCTGACTCTGGGTCCGGGCCGTAGGCGGCGATCTTCGGCAAGGACTGCTGCTCGAGGAACTGGAACCAGAGGAACAGGATCTTCTGCTTCTGCTTGTACGCCCAGTAGATAATGTCCATATCCGAGGTACCGAGCAACGGATTCCGATGCACCCCGTGAATGAACACGAAAGCACGCAGCCGAGGAATGTCAATATAGCCGTCCCAGTTCTTGCCGAACTGCTGCTTCGTCTTCGGATCGGAGGAGAACCACCACGCTCGCTGCCGGAATCCGTC
>Ga0306920_100002264_pt1 | contig 24291 bp, 30 predicted proteins | sample flu12Cox44000170_FD_204666 | JGI IMG/M metagenome (GOLD analysis project Ga0306920, IMG submission 204666) | Lab enrichment of tropical soil microbial communities from Luquillo Experimental Forest, Puerto Rico - flux4day.12C.oxic.44.000.170 (v2)... | ecosystem: Environmental > Terrestrial >...
GCACATTGATGCTTTTCAATCGCTTCTCGATCGTGCCCGAACTTTCATCGGCTGCCAGAATGCCTTTGCCCGGCGCGACCAGTTTTCTTGCTATAGATTCTAAAGTGTCAGTCTTCATAATCGTGTTCTTTGCTTGAGGTAAATTGTAGCCTTCTTCCTCGCAAAATATTTGGAGAAATGCAAACCAAAACCGACCGCTGTAGCGTCCGCTGTCTCAGCGGAAAATTCAGGGGCGCGCCATATGATGTATCAGAAATGGCGTGAAGATTAGTATTGCTAGCTAGCGCTGAACGCTTTTCTCGACGTGAGGTCTAATTAGTGCTAATACGCAAGTACGTGTTGAGCAGGATCATAGTTTCGCTGGGGATGGGTGCCGCGCTGTTTACGCCACCCATGAGTTTTGCCTCGCGCTCATGCATCCTTTCCAGCGCGCCGCTGCAACAAGCTTGCAAGCCGCGATGCTGCGTCAACAAAACGTGTTGCGCAACTTCAAGCGAGCATAAATCGACCTCATCGCAGCCGCTCGCAAAAACCGATTCCAACTACAAGCCGAGCGCGACATCCGTTGCGTTGCCTGTCGTTCCGCCGATTCCGGAATCCGCTGCTCAACGATGCCAAGTTTTCAACGTCGAGTCTGAACCGCATTCGCGGCCCATGCTCGCGTTGATTTGCATCCGACTCATCTGATCCGCCGCCTTTAACGGTCGGGGTGTGCCCATTCATCGGCACGCCGTGTCGTTAAACGCAGTCGTGGATCAATGAAAGCATCAACTCTTTTATCTTTAATTTTAACCACAGCTCTATTGTTCGCGGCGCAAGCCAAACCGCTGTCGTACGTCGGCGGTACGATGGTCATGCAAGAGAACGACGAGACTGGGCACACCCTCTCGCTGGATTACACGTTCACGCCTGCCAACGCTTTCGGCGTTTACTTCAAGCAAGAAGAAAACGGGAAGGAGATTCTCATGATTACGCCGGAGTCCAACACCCTGCTGAAGCGATGGAATCTGCCGGATGGACAAGGAAACATTTTCAACATGACCGGTGCCGGTCTCGCGCATTACCTCGGTGAAAATCAGCCGTGTCTCTGGACTGCGTTCCTAGCCGACTACGAATCGCGTCGCTGGTTTTTTTCCTATGAGCCGCGATTGGTGTGGGACGGCGACATCGAGAAATCGTTTTGGCAGCGTGCGCGCATCGGGATCGCGCCGTATCTGGCGAACTACAGCGATCTGAGCACCTGGCTGATGCTTCAGGTGGATCATCATCCGGCAAAGCACGATCACTTCGTTGCCACGCCGCTTATTCGTTTCTTCTACAAAACCTACCTGTTCGAGGTGGGCTACAGCAGCAATCAACACATCATGGTCAACTGGACCGTACAATTCTGAGGAGGAAAATTATGCGTTGCACATCGTTAGTTTTACTTATCGCCCTGAGTCTTTGCGGTGTAGCCGCCGCCGACACCATTCGGGCGACTGTCAACGGAATGGTTTGCGGCTTCTGCGCAACAGGCATTGAAAAGACCTTTAGAGCCCAACCGGAAGTCAAAGCCGTCGATGTCGATCTGGAAAATAAGTTGGTCACTATTCACACCAGAGAAGGCCAGACTATGGACGACTCGAAAATCAAGAAGTTGCTCGGCAATGCCGGCTACTCGGTGATGGGAATCGTCAGAAAAAAATCATGAATTTGCGAACGATTGTTCTCGAAGCGTTGACGATCCTCAGCTCGTTTAGCACGTTGCTGTGTTGCGCTCTGCCGGCGCTGCTCGTATCGATCGGCGCCGGCGCTGCGCTCGCCAGTCTCGTCAGCGCAGTGCCACAGCTAGTTTGGCTTTCTGAGCACAAGATCCCGCTGTTCGCATTTGCGGGGCTTATGCTGGCGGTTTCGGGCATCTCGGCTTATCGCAATCGCCACGCGCCTTGTCCGGCCGATCCCGCACAGGTAGCGTCCTGTATCCGATTGAGGCATTGGTCAGCGCGTATTTTTTATTTCTCGGCCGCCACCTACGCGATTGGATTCTTCTTTGCGTTCTTCGGAACTCGGCTAGTTCAAATATTTTAGAACTGTTGTGAAGCGAAAAAGGAAAGTTCTACTCCTATTCACCAAGAAACTTACGACGTGAAGTGACCGGCCGGTCGAATAGCCCGCGAGTGGTAGAGTACCGATGCGCTGCTTCAAAATATGTCGGCGTGAGAGATTAGCACGCGACCGCGCATTGCTGAAGCACGCCTTACGCTAGTGGTGACTTCACTCAGTAGAGAGTGACCCCGAAGCTTAAGCCCCAGTAGGGCCAGTATCCGTAACGGTAAGGATAGTAACCCCAGGGATAATATCCGTAATATGGATAGCTGTAACCCAAACCGTAATAGCCAAACCCGGAATATCCATAATACGGATACCAATAACTACCTCCCCAGCCACCGCCGCGTCCCCAGCCGCCGCGAGTCGCCTGAAAAGCGCGTCCTGCAAAGCGTGCGTTTCCGCGCGCATGGCCGACAAAACGGTGGCCATGCACACCGCGAACACCAAAGCCAGCGTGTCCGCGCGTAGCGTGCGCGGCGGCATGTCCGTTACCGTGTCCACCCCCGATATGTGCGGCCGCAGCATGTCCGCGACCGTGCCCGCCATGACCGCCGCCATGTCCTCCACGAGCATAAATCAGCGGCGCAATGGCCAAAAAAGCCGCCAGCACAAGGGTTCCTAATGTTAAGCGGGGTACGTTCTTCATCTCACAGCCTCTTTCTACTTATTTCGTTAAACGAGGCGGCTTTGGTCGTCCCTCGGCCTTTCGCAGCAAAAGCCTCCTCGCATTTACGACTCGGACTTGGCTGCTGCAGTGTGCCGCGAGCCGAGCCCAGACCGTATCCGCGAACCATCAGGGCTCCTAACGCGCAGCACTCAACTGACAATCGGGCCACGTCGCCGAGTCGGGCGCATTTAGCGGACTCATCGCCGCGGGGACCGGTGCCGTCGGATCGACGATGCCGATGCGTTTGTTCACCCAGAGCACTTGGTACGCCCACGCCGGGAGCGGCGCCGCTCTTGACGTGCACGACCAGTTGTTGAAGTGGAGATTCACCAGATAGAAGTTTCGGTTCAGCTTTCGGAGCACGTCGAGAATCTTCGGATCGTCGAACCCGTGCATTTCCATCGCGAGCTGCGGAATTGAAGCAAGCAATTCGTCTGGCGCTGCGAGGAGCGAATCCCATTCCCCGCCTTCGATGTCCATCTTGATGATGACATGCCGCTCAATGTCACCGTTCCTCCTGATTTGATTTTCCAGCGTATCGAAAGAGCGCGATTTTCTGTGTTCTGTACGATCGCCAACGCATTCGTTGTGAAAAATAAACTTACCGCCGTTGCAAATTGGCCTCGCCGGATCGAAACAATCATATTCGTGCACCACAACGTGATATCGGCGCGATACCTCGCATCCCCAATCGTCATTTGCGCCAACACCGTACGAGTATCCTGAATCCAGCGGTTCAATCAGGTTCTCGCACATTAGGTAACCGCCATCGTTGGCGCTGCCAAAGCGCTTGAGTGTGCAGTTTTCCAAAACAACCGGCTGAAGCTCCGCGAGAATTGCCTCGCGCAGCTTGCGCTGCTCCCCGCCTCGGACCAAATCGCTAATCACGACTGCTGCGGCTGCTGCAAGAGCAATAATGACGAACGTGATTCGGACCCAGGGTTGTTTCATGAAAGTGTTCTCCACGAACCGCGATTTCTTAAGAGCGTTCTAACGCTGGTGTTATTCGTTAGGCCTTTGCGGCTTGTTTCGTTTCGAGGTCATGAATGCCTGGCGGGCGGCGTTACCCCTAAACACCCGACAATCACTACCACTGCGACGCCGAGACACGCCTCCCATATCACATTCCGGCGGAGTTGAGCCAGCAAGTCTGGATCTGCGGCAGCCTTTGGGAGCTTTGCTTTGACCAGGAATCGATTGCGTGCCCCGAAACCAACCAGGATTGCGAAGAGTGTGATTTTAACAAGCAGAAGCTCACCATAAGGCGTTGTGAAAAGCGCGTGAATTGAACCGACCAGCAACCAACTGTTCGAAATTCCGCTTACAATGAGAACGGTCACGCAGCACAAACTGAGCGTAGAAAAACGACGGACTACGCGAACAACCGGTTCGCCTAATGAGAAGGATCTACGCGCGCGCGAGAGGAAAATCGTCAGCGGCACCAGTCCACCGATCCACAAGCCCGCCGCGCAAAGATGGAGCATGTCGCCTGCCGCACCGAATGGACCCACTGTGGCTGCCGCTGCGTGGCTGATCAATGCCAGCGACACCAGAAGAATAACGCTTACCAGCCATAGAACCGCAGTGAGCGCAGTTCGTGCTTTAACTTTCGCCACCGCTAAAGGGACGAGCACGAGCAGAAACGCAGTTGCGATCAGTCCAAGACGAAGCTGCCAGACTCGACCGAATCGCGTTTCAAACAAAACCGTTCCCCATGCCATCGCGGATAAAGCATTCTTGAGAGACAACTCACTCATGCTCGCGACTTCGAGCCAAAACCAAAAAAGGGCGGAGAGCAGAGCCGTGATCAGACTCCAGAAAGCCAGATGGAGTAAGCGCCGCTCGACGTCATTCACATCGTTGCTTATAGACCGATCGGTCAAGCCAAGCATACTGAGATCGAAGGTAAACGTTCCCGCGAGCAGGATTGACGCGGCGATGTGCACAGCACGGGTAATGATGAGCGCGGTTACCATCGAATTCGGTTGCGTCGAGGCCTAACGAAGGACCCGGAAAGTGAAGTTTCCGTTTGTCACGTGTGTATCGACAGAAACTACACGCCACATGACCTTGTAGGTTCCCACACCGAGCCGCGGCAGGGAAATGTGCAGCACCGCGTGGTCGGAGCCATCCAGATGCAGATCGCGTTTGTCCACTTCCTTCCCAGATGTGTCGAAGACCTGAATGCTGCTAACGGCCGGTTCGATATTCTCCGTAAATCGAATTCGAACTTCGCTCGGCGACGTCTGCACGCTGCTGCCAACTGCCGGGTCCGCGCGTTCAAGAAAAGCATGTGCTTCAAGCGCCGCTCGCCCCGCAAAAAGAATTAGAATGGAGCTGAAGACGATATATTTCATTTGCTACCTCCAAACAGAGGACGGCCAATGCTGTGGGGGAAAAGATCGTCTAGATAGAAGTGCAGCTGCGCGATGAAGCCGACGTCACTTCCAGTGTGGGAATTGATTGGAATCACCGCTTCAGCTCCAACTTGAAAGTATTTGCCAGACCAGATAATGCCCGGATTGATTGTGCCGGTGGTTGGACCGAGTGGGCCGCGGTTCAGCGGAGTTTCCATTGCGAATTCCACCAGCGGAATCAATCGATCGATAGGCGCTGGCAAATGCATGTCCTGCCCCTGCGACTGCAGATAAATCACGCTGTACTCGAGCGCAAAGCCCCACTCCAGTACGTCAGGATGTTGCTCAATCTCGATGTCGCGTTCACCGGTTTGGTCATTCACTGTGATAGTGCGTGTGCTCGCGCTCGTGGGAATCGCAACACCAAGTTGTCCTGTAACAGCAAATGGCTTCAGAAATCTCAGTTCACTGGGTAAATCACCAAAGCCTTTGCCGAAGAATAGCCCCGGTGCCCATGTGCTAAATGAGTCGGCGCCGACCGAGCGCCCGCCGGTGCCGCCGACATCTACGCCAAGACCAAGGGAAACTACAGTTTCGTGTTCGTCGCTTTCAAAGAACTCGTATTTCGAGCCGATGGAAAGATTGCTGAAGCCATTGGTGGCTTTCCCCTGTGAAGGATTGAGGATGATGAACGACTCGCCAAACTCGATGTCCCATTTCGGCGTAATGCGCAGTGCGATATCCGAGGATATCTCCGTGTCGCGTGTGCCACCGTTATCCGGCGTGACAGTACTCGATACGGTGGGCAGCGAGAATTCATCAGCAACAAAGGGATCATCGGTTGAAAGCGGCGCCGGAAAGAACCGCGCGCCCGCAAAACCATGACCGTAAGCCCTGCCGGTTGCAGTGAATTCGCACACGGCGCAAACGAGCCAAAAAAAAAGCAAAGATAAAAATTTCATTTCAATCTCCGAAAATCGAAAACAACCGCGATTGCTGGCGGGTGTTTCCAGTTGTAATGCGCGCCAAGCTACGACCCGTGCACACGCACAGCGCAACCAGATCAGGCGCGAACTAGCTGAGGAGCGAGCGCGGTGGCGGTGCGGGAGGAGATCGCCGGAGTCTTTCGAAAGAAAAATCGCATGCTGCGTATTCGACGGGAACAAAGGATTGGAACAAAGAAATCGCGCGGGATGCGCAAATCATGTCGATTTTTGGGGTGAGCGGTTGGAGGTCTGCTTTCTTTTCAGCCGTGCTAGCCCTATTGACGACGTGACAGAGCGAACATGGATGCGCCCCATCGAGTGTCTTCGCAATCGCGCGGCAGATGGTATCCTGTTTTGAGTAATCCACAATCATCGCTGTCCATGCGATGGATTGGAGCGCCAGCCATTGCAGACCGATTGCGCAACAGAGCGCGAAAATCGTGACGGCGCGAGCAATCCAACGAATCACGTTGGCGAGACTAGCTGCGCAATGTTTATGCGTCAATGGCGTGGCCGATCCAAGTAATACAACCGAAGGCGATCTTTGCTTCCGAACTACGGCGTATTCGGAACGTTGACATCTGGACGACAGCGGGGACGAATTGAAAAATATTGGTTCGAGTTCACGTTTGTGCCCGTCTTCCCATGATGATTAGCAGATGCTTTTGTCAACGCGTTGTGATTACCTTGCTTTTTGCCTTGGCAGCGCAGTCACCGGCCGAGCCAAACGCGACTGACATGCAGCCTGGTCCAATTGTAAAAGCGTGGGGCATTCTGTTTCAAGTAATGCAGCGCTTCGAAGAATACGTGGTAAAAAAAGCACTGAGCTCCATCCACAACGATGACATGCTGTCGGCCTCAGCGATTTCAATCCTGCGAAACGAGAACAAAAAAAATCCCTCCGTGCAGAGCGAAGCTGATTCTGTGCTGCTTGCCTTTACGCGAGAGGTCGCCGCGCTGCATGCGACGGGCGACGCTTTCGACCAATCAGGAGCGGAAACGGAATTGGACAAAGTGCGCACCGCGTTTGCGAACATGCAAAAATTTTATAGCAACGAAACGCTAGAAGCCGCACGGCATTTGGCAGACCGATTTCGCTGCCCGATGCATCCGGAAATGGTCGGTAAGAAGAATGATCTTTGCCCGAAATGCGGCATGCCATTGGATACTCTTGCGCGACTCTCACCTTTCGTACTGTCTGAAGGCGCAGCACCTGCAAAGCTGATCAAGGCGAGCGTGGAGAGCGACGAGCCATTGCAAGTCGGCGTCAAAGCACAGGCGCATCTTTACCTTAGGACAGCTTTTGGAGGACCGGTTTTGCCGACCGATTTGCGCGAGGTACATACGCAAAAGATCCATCTACTGATAATTGACAACAGTCTGAGCGATTATCACCATGAGCATCCCGAACCTGGGAAAACATCAGGCGAGTACATCTTCAGTTTCACGCCCCAAAAACCCGGGCCGTATCAAGTTTGGGCGGACGTGCAACCTTATCATACCGGAATTCAGGAATACGCTTCCGCAGAAATCAGCGGGGGAACCACTGGCGAAGCGTTGGCCGACACCTCCGAAAAGTTAACTGCCGCAGCGGATGGACTACGTTACAGGCTGACATTCGAACCGCGGTCCATCAAAGCGGGTGAGCCGGTAACGGGAAAACTTCGCATAACGCGGGAGGACGGAACGCCAATAACAGAACTTGAGCCCATCATGGGAGCATTCGCACATTTGGTTGCTTTTCACGCGGATGGCAAAACGGTCTTACACATGCATCCGAAGGGTACCCAGCGTCTCTCACCCAACGATCGCGGCGGACCGGAACTTGAATTTCAATTCTATAGTGTAAAACCCGGTTTTTATCGCCTCTTTGCTCAGACACAAATGAAAGGCGAACAGAAATTCGCGCCCTTCGGCCTCGTTGTTCAACGATAGTGACGCCTGAACACGAAAGGTGGCTACGATGTCGTTCGCACGAGCGACTATTCAGCGATCCCGGTCCTGCCGCACAAGTTCACGTTGCCATCCTTACGCGTTGGCTGCCGTTTGTATTCGCCGTGCGGGCGCAGCATTGGAAAAAACCGAAGTCGCTCGCGGTTATGGGAGTGGCCGGATGATCATGCTATTCGAGCGCTAATATGAACCACGATCACGGCCACGCTCCGGCGAACTACGACAAAGCTTTTGCGATCGGCATCGCACTGAATGTCACCTACGTTGTCGTTGGAGCCGTGTTTGGTGTGCTCGCACACTCCGTGGCGTTAGTAGCTGACGCGGGCCACAACCTCAGCGATGTGCTTAGCCTTTTGCTGGCGTGGGGCGCAAGTCGCCTCAGCCAAATGCAACCCACGAAACGCTATACTTACGGGCTCCGCAGTTCATCAATCCTTGCCTCGCTCGTCAACGCGATCATTTTGCTCATCGCGATTGGCGCGGTCGCGTGGGAGGCAATCCGGCGTTTCAATCAGCCTCAGGAAATCTCAGGCGGCACGGTCATGGCGGTTGCGGCGTTTGGGGTCGTGATCAACGCCGCTACAGCGCTGCTTTTCGTGAAAGGGCGCGAGAGCGATCTCAACATTAAAGGCGCGTTCCTGCACATGGCAGCCGACGCTGGCGTCTCGTTAGGTGTAGTGGTAGCGGGTTTCGCGATCATCAGGACTGGCTTGTATTGGATCGATCCGCTAACCAGCCTCGTCATTGTCGCCATCATCGCGGTTGGCACGTGGGGCCTGCTGCGTGATTCGGCGTGCCTCGCATTGCAGGCAGTCCCGCCGGGCATTGACGGTAGCAAGGTGCAGGAATATCTGACGGCGCTCCCCGAAGTCGTCGGCGTTCATGATCTACACATCTGGCCAATGAGCACCACGCAAACGGCGCTCACCGTACATCTCGAAATGCCGAATGGCAGTAGCGGCGACGAATTCTTGCAACGCGTCTGCAAACATCTGCATGACGAATTCCAGATCGAACATTCCACGATGCAAATCGAACAAAATGCCAAAGCGTGTTCGCTGGCACCAGAGCAGAAGGTCTGAGTGCTAATGGATTGAAATAAGTAAAGGCATTCGCTCGAAAAGCGCCGCAGTCGATAGAACAAAGCGCTATTTTCGTTAACGCGGCTTTTGACCAAATTAATCTTGCTCTCCGCGCACTGCTTCGCGCTGCCACGGCAACCTTCCTTCGATTTCCAGTTGGAGCGACAAACTCAAAAATGTCCGGATGAGCACAATTAATCCAAGGACAAGCACATTCTGGATCGTAGGCGCGACGACAACGGTTCGGATAATGTCGCCTGCAATCAAAAACTCCAGGCCTAACAAAATCGCGCGCCCGATGTCCTGCCGGTAAGACGAATAATAATTGCCCGCGTTGTGCGCGCGACGAACCAGGAGACGCGCTGTCGCCGCGAGCGCACCGGCAGCGACTATGAACACGCCGATTCCGTCGACGGCCGTGCCGATGATTTCCATGAGTTCTCGAAAATTCTCCATGAAAGTCTTAGTTGTCGGAAAAACCGGCGTTTTTCAATTTTGTTCCTTCTAACGCGTTGAGGAAGATGTGTGCCACGGTTTGCTTATTACGCCTCAAGGACAACGCAAGCGACAGCGTAATTTTCAGTGTGGCTAAGGGTGATAAGCGCCGAAGTGATCCCTCGTTCCGCCGCAAAAGCTTCGGCCGGTCCTGAAAAAACCAGAAAAGGTTCACCGCTCTCTTTTTTGCGGATATCGATGTTGCGCCAGCCCATCGTTTTGCCGATCCCGGTGCCGAAGGCTTTTGCCACTGCCTCTTTGCCCGCGAAACGCGCAGCCAGATGTCGCTCGGGGAATTTCATCGACATCGAATATTTAATTTCACCGTCTGTGAAGACGCGATGCAGGAACCGGTCGCCGAATCGCTCAACAGAACCCTGGATGCGCGAGCACTCGATCACATCAACGCCGATACCGATCACACTCATACGAAGTTCGCTCGTTAAATCGTTGAATCGTTGAATCGTTGAATCGTTATACCGATCCGATGTAACGATGTAACGATGTAACGAATCACGTACGGTTTCAGCGCCTTCATTCGGGATAATTCGCCATAGCGGCGAGCATTTCCTTGACCGCGGTTTCCAAACCAACCCACATCGCGCGCGATACGATTGCGTGACCAATATTGAGTTCGGTAAGCCACGGAATCTGGTGGATCAGCGCAATATTTTTGTAATTGATTCCGTGGCCCGCGTTCACCTGCATGTTGGATTCTGAAGCTGCCCTGGCAGCCGCTCGTAATAATTCCAGTTCCTCCTTTTGGATTTTTTCGGTAAATGCATTCGCAAGTCTGCCAGTGTGGAGCTCGACCATTTCCACTCCCAACTCGGCTGCGACATCCACTTCTTCCAAGGTCGGATTGATAAACAAACTGACGCGAACGCCGGCAACCTGGAGCCGTCTAATAGTCGGCTCCAGTTCCTTGCGTTGCCCGATGACGTCCAAGCCTCCTTCCGTCGTAATTTCTTCGCGTTTTTCCGGGACGAGGCAGACTTCATCCGGCAAAATGCGTAACGCCACGTCGATGATTTCTTCGGTGTTGCCCATCTCGAGATTCAATTTTGTCATGATGTTCTGGCGGAGACGTTCGATGTCGTAGTCTTGAATGTGGCGGCGATCACTCCGGAGATGGGCTACGATCCCCCCGGCGCCTGCACGCTCGCAAATCCGCGCGGCCACAAGCAAATCGGGCTCTGCATTCTTGGATTCCGGCATTGTCGCATATCGCGCCTGCCGCAATGTCGCTACGTGATCGACGTTCACTCCGAGACGCAGACTGCTCATCGCGCCAAATAGGACTCACTCAGCGAATGTGAGCAAGTTGGAACAAGCAAAAACTTACCTCGATGTCATTGCAGACGAAGCGAAGCTTAGTGGAAGCGTTTCCGCTCAACGTGACTGCATGCTGAACAAGCGTGGCCCAGTCATGATTTAACCCAACTGTCAGGGCGTCGGGTTTGGGGCTGCTGTATTCGAGTCGCGACCTGTCGGCTGTTCTTCCGTAGTTTGGGCTTTCGCTTTACTAGTGGCGTTCCGGGACTTGTGACGCGTCGTTCGAGTGCTCGCGGCTGCTTTCTCCCCGGTGCCATTTCACGGTTTCCTTTGTTTTTCTGGCTACGGTCTCGGCAGTCTCTTTTGTTTTCTTGCCGACCGTCTTAGCAGTCTCCTTTGTTTTCTCACCTGCTGTTTCCAAGCCGTCTTTAACTGTTTCCCCTGCTTTCTTCGCGCCGTGTTTCACATCTTGAATCGCGCCCTCCTGGCCAAGCGCAGTCAATGCGGCCGTCGCAACCAACGCAGCAATCAAACTCGCAATTTTCATGTTTCCTTCCTCCCACTAATTACATCCTACCTATTGGATCGAACCAGGCAGCGTGATCGCGCGCACGAGCAACGCGCGTTAATTCAATTGACTTCTATGCCCACTACTTGGGCAGAATCGTCTGCTCGTGCGGACAACAACACGTGCGACGGTAAATGCGGGCAAGCGTGGACAGGGAAACGCCGCAAAAATAGAGCGTCGCAATCGATCCATACGCAAATGTGAGGCGAGTCGGTCCGACTGTTTCATAGCGGCGTGGGCTTGCTCCGATTCGCTTGTCGCTGTGCAGGACGCGACCGCGCCGGCGAAGTCGCCGAAAAAATTCCACATCTTCCATGAGCGGCACGTCTGGAAATCCCCCAGCGTCAACAAACGCCGTTCGTCGGCAGAAAATTCCATGATCGCCGCATCGCATCCGGAGTAGAAGGCCAGCGTAATGCGCGAAGCCGTCCGTCAGTCGGTACACAAGTGGCGCGGCCTGCAGGCGAATCCGAAAAAAACCACCACAAACTTTTGGATTTCCCATTATTCGGCCAATCTCACTCAAAGATTCCAACGGCACTTCGGCGTCTGCATGCAAAAACCAGAAAATATCGCCGGCGGCTGCATCGGCTCCGGCATTCATTTGTTTCGCACGGCTGCGCTCGCCGGTCCGGATTACCTGATCGCAGAAGCCTTGCGCCAGTCGGTCGGTGCCGTCAGTGCTCGCACCATCGACGACAATAATTTCCGCTCCACGGGTTCGCTCACGCAAATTCGAGAGAAATGGGCGTATCGACGGAGCCTCATTAAAGACTGGAACAATAATAGAGACCTGCATTGAAAAATTTGATCTGAAATAAATTGGTTGCTTGATGCGTCTCTTGGCCGAATAGAATTCAACAAGTCTGAGCGGAGAAACTCATATGATCGCAAAAATCATTATCGCGACAGCCGTTGCATTATTCTTTTCCCCGGCGACGGCGCTCTTTTCACAGGAGCATCCGGAGCATCCAAAAGCGGGCGGCGTCGAGAAAAAGGTTAGCACCGCGGAGATTTCTGCCGGTATAAAGAAGCATATCACTGCAGAGACGAATAAGAGCGGCGGAAAATTCCATGTGAAATACGAAGGACAGGATCTCGCTCTTGATTTAATTAAGGTCCACGATGACCGATTGCAGGACCTCGGCGGCGAGAAATATTTCGCCTGTGTTGATATGAAGGGAACCGACGGAAAAACGTATGACATCGATTTCTTTCTGATTGGGCAGCCGGGCAAAATGAAAGTCACTGACACCGCCGTGCACAAGATCGATGGCAAACCGCTTTACAATTGGAAAGAAGAAAACGGCAAGTGGAACAAAGTGCCGGCCAGCTAAACCAAAGTTGATCAATTGACGATGCGTTCTGTCGTTGTTCCGGTTTTCTTCCTGCTCGGCGCGCTCACAATTCACGCTGCGGGTGAGCCGGGCATCATTAAAGGCGCCGACGAGTTTGAGTTCGTTTATCGCGTCAAACTTCCGGAAATCACCGGCGCCGCTCGCATTTGGATACCGCTGGCGAAAACAGATGCTTTTCAAACCGTAAAAGTGGAAGAACTCAAAATCCCGATGAAATGGGACAAGGTTGAGGACCGCGATTACAGCAATGACATTTGCGTGGTCAATGCGCAGCCGCAGGACAGTGGCAAAACGATCGAGTTGCGATACAAGGTGGTGCGCAAGGAAAAAGCCGCCTATCCGGCAGCCAATGCGGACGCCGCGCGGTATCTTCGCCCGGAAAAATTGGTGCCGGTAAACGAGACGTTCAAAACACTTGCGGAGAAAGCCGTAGCCGGAAAAACCGATGATCTCGAGCGCGCGAAAGCGTTGTACGATCACGTCATCAGCCGCATGCGGTACGATAAATCAGGTACTGGTTGGGGCCGCGGCGACGCCGTCTATGCGTGTGATGCCCGCACTGGCAATTGTAGTGATTTCCACGCGTATTTCATCGCTTTGTCGCGAAGCATCAACATACCCGCGCGTTTCGCCATCGGCGCGACCATTCCAGCCGACAAGAACGAGGGCAAAATCGAGGGCTATCATTGCTGGGCCGAATTTCTCGCAGACGGTCAGTGGGTGCCGGTAGACATCAGTGAAGCGTGGAAGAACCCAAAGCTGGCGACTTATTATTTTGGTCATAATCCGGCGAACCGATTTGAACTGACCAAGGGTCGGGATCTGGTGGTCGACCCGGAACCTGAGAGCGGACCCATTAATTTCCTGGTCTATCCGCTGCTTGAGATGAACGGCGAGGTCATGAAAACCGAGACCACTTTCGAGTTCCGACGCATTGGCGCGTAGGCAAAATTTCGGCTGCGAGTTCTGAGTTCTCAGGAAATAGTCTACGGGTTTGAATGCATATCCCTCACCCAACCTGGTTGGCACGTGGCGTCTCGTCTCGTACGAAGCGCAAGCATCATCTGGTGAAATCCGGTACCCGTTAGGCCAGCATGTTGTTGGTCAACTTTTCTATGATGTTCACGGAAACATGTCGGCGCATGTGACGAGAGTCGATCGCCCGACGTTCGCCTCGGATGATTCTGATTCAGGCACCGACGCCGAAGTGCGCGCGGCGTTCGAAGGGCACACGTCGTACTTCGGCACGTACACCATTGACCCATCGGCTCGCACGGTGACCCATCATGTTCATGGAGCCTCGTATCCGAATTGGATGGGTCACGACCAGATCCGATACTACCGCATCGACGGTTCTCATCTTGTGCTATCGACACCACCGATTCTATTTGGCCGAGAGTGGCTTGAGTACACTCTGACCTGGGAACGAATGTAAGTGCCGACGTTCGCCGTCCCGTGACTAGGATGGTCCAAGCGAGCTTCGGCCGAAAGAACTGACATTCGCGCGTTGCTGTTCCGCATCAGCCGATTATAAAGTCACGGCGGAAGACGCCCGGATCGTGCAAAAAATTCCCTTGATGGATTACGTCGGCAACCCGCTGCTGAGCTGCCTGTTTCTCGCAGTGCTTTGGCTTCAGTGGCGATTCCCGTTGCGACGACAACATTTCAATGTGCTCCACCGGCTCATACGGAATTTTGTGCTCTCGATTCCGGGTTTCGTTATCGTTCGCCTCGCGATGTTGCCCATTCCGATCGCAATCGCGATTTGGGCGCGACAGCAGCACGTCGGCTTATTGAACTGGATTCACCTTCCATCCTGGGCCGTCGTGATCGCGGCGTTCCTTTTAATGGACTACGCCTATTGGTGGTGGCACTGGGCCATGCACATGGTGCCGTTCTTCTGGCGATTTCATAATGTGCATCACACCGACTTGGATCTCGATGTAAGCACGGCTGCACGATTTCACTTCGGCGAAATGATCCTTTCGACCGGCTTTCTCTCGTTGGCTGTCGGGCTCTTTGGTATCAGTCCAATCATGCTCGTCGTATTCTTCGTTACTTTTGAGGCAGCGACACTTTTTCATCATTCCAATTGGCGCCTGCCAATTCAGGTTGAGCGCGTTTTGAACCTGATCCTCGTCACGCCGCGCATGCACGGCATCCATCATTCCATTGTGCAACGCGAGACGAATTCAAACTGGGGCACCATGTTTTGCTGGTGGGACAAGCTGCATCGCACGTTGCGTCGGGACGTGCCGCAGGACGCCATCACGATCGGCGTCGCGGCATATCGCGAGGAAAACGAGCTTACGGTAGGCAAACTTTTTGCGTTGCCGTTTCGTAGGCAACGGGAGTGGCGTTTACCAAATGGCGAGATCCCCGATCGCGAGTCGCAAACAGCGATAGAGCTTGCTGAATAACGTCAAATCGGCCCGTTTCATCGCGAGCCGTCAATGGAATCGGGAAACTGTTCCGAGGAAGCCAGCGAAATTGGAAAGGAGAATGTTTCTTGCAACCAATCTGTTTTGCCGCGACGAATGTCGTTAGGAAGGAAATATTATGCCAAAACGATTACTTATAGCTTTGCTGGGAGCGGCGTTCACCAGCGCGACTCTGAGCGCGCAGGACCTGCCGCTCATTCATCAACCCACCTTAACTCCACAAGACAGTGGAACGACCAACGGTCTGATCGCAGTGTGGCCGGTGAATCCACAAGTGGTCTGGGCATCCGGTCGCAACGGCACCTTCACCGTCACCACTGACGGCGGGGAGACCTGGAACGCCGGCGTCGTGCCGGGCGCCGAAGCTTTGCAATTTCGCGATGTGCAAGCTTTCAGCGCGAGCGTTGTGTATCTGATGTCGATTGGCAATAACCCTACTGATTTCCGTGTTTACAAGACACTCGATGGCGGCGCCACATGGACGATCCAATTCGAGAACCAGAATCCGAGTGCTTTCTATGACGGGTTCGCCTTCTGGACGCCCCAGCGCGGAATTCTGCATAGCGACTCGGTTAACGGAGTGTTCCCTGATTTTCGTACGCTCGATGGAATGACATGGCAGGACATCAGCAGCAACATGCCGCCGGCTTTGCCCGGTGAAGGCTCCTTCGCGTCAAGCGGAACCAATGTCACAACGCAAGGTGGCAGAAACGCGTGGATAGCGACAGGCGTTGCGTCGATTGCCAGGGTACTGGCTACCACAGATCAGGGCGACACCTGGAACGCCTACGACACTCCGTTGTTTAGCGGACCCAGCGCGGGCGCATTCACTATTGATTTTCGCGATCCGCACCGCGGAATCGTCGGCGGCGGCGATTTGGATCCCGCTGATCCCAATAACGCGCGCACTGCGGTATCGAGTGATGGCGGTGTGACATGGACGCTCACCAGTCCCCCTCCGGTAACCGGCGCGATTTTCTGCCTGAGCTATGTTGGACGAACTGGTCGCGGTGGCGGCAACAATCTTGGACGCGCCGTGGTGATCACTGCCAATGACCCGCCGACGTTTTCGACCGGAACCGCTGCCTGGACTCCGGACGAGGGAAACACTTGGTTCACATTGCCCGGTGTGAGCGGCTTCTGGGCGGTAGCTTTCGCCACTCCCAAAGCCGGATGGCTCGTCGGAACAGACGGCCGAATCATTAAAATTAGCTTCTAGTGGAACACGAACGGAATACCAAAGTTTTCACGTAAGTTGCAGAGATCTTTTGCGGCTTTATTTTCGGGTTTGAACTCGTGCCAATTAGACAGGCCTCCCTCGAAAACGCCTCACGGGTGGCTCAATTGCGTGATTAGATGTTTGAAAGGCTGCTGATAGTGGGCGAACTCTATCGAGTTTGAGGGAAAGCGGTAGCTGCAAGACGCTCTAGCTCCATATGTTCGAACCCGAAACCAAGAAAACCATCGTCCCCACCGCTGGGCTGCCGGCGCAAAGCGCATGATGACTATCCAACTCATAAAACTCCTGATGATATCCAGTCTAATTGCATCCTGTTACAATCACATTCACGCTGCCGACCTGAGCGACGATCCGCTTCCTACTGTTCAAGAAAACGTCGTAACACACAAAGCGGTTCTCGTTGATGTCCGCGAACCAGGAGAATGGAAGGAAGGACATGTTGAAGGAGCGATCTCGGTGCCGCTCAGTTCGTTAAAAAATGGCGTCGATACAAGCGCATTAGAAAACCAAGGTCCCAAGGATAAGATCGTGTATACGCACTGCGTCAGGGGAGTACGTGCTCTCAAAGCTGCGAAGATTTTAGAGGAGCTTGGCTACAACGTCCGTCCCCTCAAAGCTGGATATGAAGACTTGGTAAAGGCTGGTTTTGGGAAAGCCGCCAAATAATCAGATTCGATTTCTCTATCCCGCGTTACCACTCTCGGGTTTCCTAGAGATTTTCACAAAAAAAGAAGCCGCCTCGCAGAAGACTAACAAATGCTGCTACGGCGATAGTTGCTGCTGATTTTGGGATGAACCGTTTCGCGCAGAAGCTGAGCGAGCAATCGATTTCGCTCCGTCGTGCGCGACCTGAAATTCTCCAGGTTAACGTGGGCAAGCTTTGCAATCTCATCTGCGTGCATTGTCATGTGAATGCCGGGCCGAAGCGCAAGGAGATCATGACGCGCGAAACAGTTGATCGGATCATCGATTGGCTGGCGAACACCGAGATTCCCACGGTCGACCTCACCGGTGGCGCGCCGGAAATGATTCCAGATTTTCGCTATTTTATCGAACGTGTGAAGGGGCTGCAGCCGTCACGTCACGTGATCGATCGCTGTAATCTCACCATCTTGCTTCAGGATAGGTACCGTGATCTGGCCGAGTTTCTCGCTGGTAAGGAAGTGGAAATCATTGCGTCGATGCCGTGTTACTCGGCGGATAATGTGAATGCGCAACGGGGCGATGGCGTATTCGAAGGCAGCATTGCTGCGCTCCAATCTTTGAACTCGTTAGGCTACGGAACCAATCCAGCGTTGCCGTTGCATCTCGTTTACAATCCGGTAGGGCCGTTTTTACCGCCGCCGCAAGACCAGTTTGAGGCCGATTACAAACGGGAGCTGCAAAAGCATTTCGGAATTGTGTTCAACAGGCTTTACACGCTGACGAATCTTCCGATCGGCCGGTTCGCCGCTTACCTGCACCACAGCAATCGCCTCGATGAGTACATGCAACTTCTGATCGAGGCATTCAATCCAGCGACCATCGACGGTCTCATGTGCCGCAACACGATCAGTGTCGGGTGGCGTGGTGAAGTTTATGACTGCGATTTTAATCAGCAACTCGGGATGCAATGGAACAATGGGCAGCCGATTTTTTTGTGGGACGTCAACCCCGATTCGCTCGAAGATCGCGAGATCATGACCGGCAACCATTGTTTTGGTTGCACAGCTGGCGCAGGCTCGAGCTGTGGCGGCGCGATCGTGTGATGCCATCCTTGTAGCCGCTTCGTTGTGCGAAACGTGCGCGCCGCCAATAGGGCGGCGGCGACAGCGCCAGGAGGTAGAGGCGATTGACCTCAATCGCCTGGATGCTCAAAGCGCGAGGAATCAAAAATCTCACAGGCGGTTCAGGTGAATAGCCCCTGCTCTTTCGATGCAACAATCACGTGGGCCGCCATTGGCAAAACATATTCCTTCCCTCGCGCGAATTCTTTGGTTCCGTTTTCAAGCGCGATGCGAAGTCGTCGCCGTGCACTCTGGCGTATTGTGGGGGTAGGCGCTCCGCCCGCCAACCGGGGTATTGGCAACCGAAACGGTTGCCCTACAGGTTTACTCGAGAGGAAATTCGATTCGTTCTTCCTCTTGGCGAGCTACGAGTTTGTTTCGCTCAATAATACGGGCGCAGGTATTCCACCGTAGAATCGCATCGTCGTAACCGGGCGGACTGAGCGGTTCGGCCTTTTCGAACCAGTCCATTGCTTCGCGCAAGAGATCGTAAGCCTGAAACCGGCAGCCGGGCGTGTGCTGTCGCAGTTTTGTCTTTGCCCGGCGTTCGGCGATGATTCCGGAATAATACGCGCGCTCATATTCCGATTTCAGGCGGCCTAACAATTCCTTCGTTTGCATCTCGCTGACGCCATATCCCTTTTCGAAGCGATCAGTGAATGCGAGCAAGAGCATGATGATGGCCCGCTGGTTATCTGGATCGACAGCAAGAATGTCGAGGCAAATGCTTTCCGCTTCGCCGGGTTCGTTGAGCAAACGATAGCGCTCAGCCTTTTCCAGCGCAGCGGGAATTGCGTCATTGTGGAGTCGTTTGAGTTCGGGCATGGCTTTCGTCCCGTGATTTGTTACATCGCTAAATCGTTACATCGCCAAAGACAACCCACGATCTCCGGTTCACGATTCACGATTCTCGATTTTCGGCTCGCTCTTCTTCTTTAGTCGTCGCCAGAACCACCCCAGCGGATCATAAAACTCATCCACAACGCGTTCCTTTAGCGGAATGATTCCGTTGTCCGTGATTTCAATGCTTTCGGGACAAACCTTCGTGCAACACTTGGTGATATTGCAATAACCGATCCCGTTAGCATTCCGCAGTTCCTCAATGCGATTCTCCGTGTCGAGTGGGTGCATCTCCAAAGCGGCGACATGAATTAGAAAGCGCGGGCCGATAAATTTGTCGTGCATCTGGTGATCGCGCAGAACGTGGCAGACATCCTGGCACAGAAAACATTCGATGCATTTTCGGAATTCCTGCACACGATCGATATCCTCCTGCTGCATGCGCCATGTGCCGTCCGGCGCATCGGGCGGTCGCGGCTTGAACGGTTTGATCTTTTTCTTCACTCGAAAGTTCCAGGAGACGTTTGTAAGCAAATCCTTGATTAGCGGGAACGCTTTTATCGGTTGAACTGTCACCGGCTTTTCGAGTGGCAAATCGCTCAGGCGGGTCATGCACATTAACTTTGGCATCCCATTGATCTCTGCCGAGCACGATCCGCACTTGCCGGCTTTGCAATTCCAGCGGTAAGCCAGGTCGTTCGCTTGCGCTGCCTGAATGTGATTAACCGCGTCGAGCACGACCATTCCCTCAGAAACACCTGTGGTGTAATCGCGAAACTCACCGCCACTCGCATTCCCGCGCCAGATTTTGAAAACAGCTGTTTTCACAGTGAATCGTTAAATCGAGAATCGTGAATCGTCGATGTTCTCGTCGTATAGCGGCGAGTCTTCTCGAGTCGACGCACCGCTGCCACCCGAGCTTTGTTGACGTAAGTAACGTACGTAGCCGTCAATTAACTGACGTATCCGCCACCCGTCCGTTTTCAGAGGTGCGATCACTTCAGCCGACAAGTATTGCTCGTCCTCACAGACGTTCAGATCATCAATTAGCTCTTCGAGAGAGCCACGCGAATGAAGCGTAAATTTGATCTGATCGAGATAGTGATAACGACCATGTCCCTCCGCAATGTTGTTAGTCAATGAAACCGCAGCTCGGCGAATCTGGCTGGCCAACCCAAATTTCTCGATGTCGGGCGAGCGTTTCGCAATGCAGTACATCGCTTTGCGAAATTCCCGCGCGACTCGATAGACTTCCAAGTCTTCAAACGTTGAAACTTGACCGGGCTGTTTGCGGCTCGATTCACGATGTAGCGATTCTCGATTCACGATATTACCTATTCTCTTCAATCACTTGCTTCAAATATTCCGGCATTTCCGACAACGGTTCCAATCGAACTTCCATATTGCCATCCGCGGTCTTGCGAATCACAGTGTTTACTTTCGCGAAGCGCTCGTCCTTCTCCGGATAATCTTCGCGGAACTGCGCGCCGCGGCTTTCTTTTCGCTCCAGCGCTGCCCGTGTGATTGCTTCAGAAACCGTAAGCAAATTTTTTAGATCCAGTGCTGTGTGCCAGCCAGGATTGAAATCGCGATTACCTGTGACGCCGACATGCGCGGCACGCTCCCAGAAAGTTTTCAAGTGATCAAGCGCCGAGCACATTTCGCTCTCATCACGCACGATGCCGACGTCGTGCTGCATCACTTCCTGCAAATCGCGCTGAATGGAGTACGGATTTTCGCCGCGACTATTTTCGAACGGCTTCAGGGCTTCGCGGGCATACACTTCAACCTGATCGTCATTGATCCCTCCGTGTGAATTTTCCTTCGCAAACTTGGCTGCAAATTCTCCGGCTCGTTTACCGAAGACCAAAAGGTCAGAAAGCGAATTGCCGCCGAGCCTGTTGGCGCCATTGATTCCGGCCGCACACTCGCCCGCAGCGAACAATCCCGGGACATCGGACATCTGGGTATCTGCATCCACATGCACGCCGCCCATGATGTAGTGCGTGGTGGGGCCGACTTCCATCGGCTCCTTCGTAATGTCGATATCGCCTAACGTTTTAAACTGGTGATGCATGCTCGGGAGCTTGCGTTTGATATGCTCCTCCGCGTTGGAGAGTTTTCGCTTGATCCACGAGATGTCGAGATACACGCCGCCATGAGGTGTCCCCCGCCCTTCTTTGATCTCGCGCACGATGCATCGCGCAACGTGATCCCGAGTCAGTAACTCCGGTGGGCGCCGGGCGTTCTTGTCGCCTTGCGTGTAACGCCAGCCCTCTTCCTCGTTATCGGCCGTCTGCGCTTTGTAATTGTCGGGGATAAAATCGAACATGAAACGTTTGCCGTCCGCATTTGTTAGAATCCCGCCTTCACCGCGAACACCTTCAGTCACAAGCATTCCCGCCACGCTCGGTGGCCAAACCATCCCCGTGGGATGGAACTGTACATATTCCATGTCGATCAACGCCGCGCCCGCATGATATGCGAGCGAGTGTCCGTCACCGGTGCAATCCCAACTGTTACTGGTGATCTTGTAAGCTTTGCCAACGCCGCCAGTCGCAAGCACGACTGCCTTGGCACGAAAAATCTTAAAGTGTCCGCGCTCGCGATCGTAACCGAAAGCTCCGACTACTCGCGGGCCATCTTTCAGCAACGCTACGATGCAAACCTCCATGTGCGCATCGATTCCCTGATGTATCCCGTGGTCTTGCAATGTTCGGATCATTTCGAGACCGGTGCGATCGCCTACATGCGCAAGGCGCGGATATTTGTGGCCGCCGAAGTTTCTTTGCAGTATGCGACCATCCTTGGTGCGATCAAACACTGCCCCCCACGCCTCGAGCTCACGCACACGAACTGGCGCTTCTTTCGCGTGCAACTCGGCCATTCGCCAATTGTTGACGTATTGCCCTCCACGCATCGTATCGGCGAAATGCACTTTCCAATTGTCGCGGTCATCAACATTGGCCAGCGCTGCTGCGATACCCCCTTCCGCCATCACTGTGTGCGCCTTGCCGAGAAGACATTTGCAAACCATTCCGACAGAAACGCCGGCCGCCGATGCCTCAATTGCTGCACGCAGTCCAGCTCCGCCGGAACCGATCACCAGAACGTCGTGCTCATGCGTTTCGTAGTCCGCCATTGTCGCCGTTGAGCGTTAATCCAACGAGACTCGAAATTCCAGTGCGGAAAATTTGTCGGTCTTCCATCTTGTCTAATAGCGCATGAAGGCCCTTCTAAAAAAGATCCCACTTTTCTGGCCGCAGGGAGCTAATCAAATGGTGGCGAAGGCGGCTGTGCGTGACAGTAGGGTACGATCAAATCCGCTAACACATGGGGCGCTCACCGTTGACCATCGTCCGTTGCAGTGAACACCGCGCTCTGCTGCCCCGGCTTGCGCGGCTTCATCACTTGGAATGGAGTGAAGTGAGTCCTTTCAAGACGATCGCCGAGCACGAGAAAAAATTGTTGTCACGGATAAGTCAGCATCCGCCGCCAGAAACGTACGTCCTGATTCTAAAGGGCGAAGTTGCAGGCTCTGTCAGTCTCCTGGAGCATGATGACATCGCCAATGTGCGACCGGATCTCAGTCCCTGGCTGGCCAGTTTGCTGATCGTGCCGAAACATCGAGGACGTGGCTACGGTCGTGAGTTGGTAGCGTTTTGCGCTGATCAGGCACGAACACTCGGATACGCGATGCTTTACTTGTACACTCATACGCACCCGGATTATTATGCGCGGCTCGGCTGGCAGTCCGTCGAGCGAATTACCGTGCGGGATGAAGAGGTCACGGTGATGCAAATCGGCTTGTTAACGAGAATGGCCGAGCAGGTAAGTTAAGTGACCTGGCGATCTGGGCAGCGCAACAGTCCGGGCATGCCAACTATAGGAGCACGGCAGCTCCTTTGTCACTGTCTTCAACTCTTCGAGGGTGCAAGCGCGTAATTGCGAGACGACGCCATCCCACCAACACGTGAGGGGAATTAACGGCAGTCGGTAACACGCAAAGCTTCCGCCAATAGAGGCACGATGGGCCGATGCAGGCGGAAGGTTGCTTGAATGAAGCGAAGATAATCGGTCGCGAGATCACGGACGATTCCCGGAAGCCAGGGCTGGTCCTCGAGTTCAAAAAGATGAAGGCGAGGAAAATTCATGAAGCGATCGTATTTGCCTTGACAGTCTAGGCGTGTAATTAAATAGTCGTTTCGTCTAGACTGTCTAGACAGACTCGTCCATGGCCAGAGAAAAACCAGACCTCGTTTACGGCACGCTCGACATGTTGATCCTGAAAGCGCTCCAGCATGATCCGCGGCACGGGCTCGCCATTGCGGACCGCATTCAGCAGATGTCGAAGGAAATTCTACGCGTCGAGCAAGGTTCCCTTTATCCGGCGCTTTATCGTCTCGAGGCCCAAGGGTGGATCAGAGCGAAATGGGGTGTGTCCGATAGCAATCGAAAGGCACGCTACTACGAACTGACTGCCGCGGGACGAAAACAGCTCGCGGCAGAAAAGGAGCATTGGGCGCGCATCACCAAGGGCATCAACCTCGTCCTTGCCGGCACTTGATTTATGAAAGCGACCCGCGCAGCCGTCTCGCGTCTTCTTGCCGTGTTTCGAAAGAAACGGTGCGATGCCGAAATGGCGGAGGAAATGCAGCATCACCTCGATTCGTTGATCGACCGAAAAGTTGCGGCCGGTATGTCTCCGATGGAAGCAGGCTCCGCGGCCCGGCGCGAATTTGGCGGCGTCGAACAAATTAAGGAACTGGCTCGCGAGCAACGGATCTGGATGTGGCCAGATCAGGTCGGGCAGGATCTCCGTTTTGGTTTGCGGATGCTGCGGCGCAATCCGGGATTTTCTTTTCTTGCGATTCTTTGTCTGACCCTCGGAATCGGCACGAATGCGGCAGTGTTTAGCTGGATCGAAGGAATTCTCCTTCATCCGTATGCGGCCGTAGCACACGAGGAACGGATGTTTGCGCTCGCCGGAACAACGCGCGGGGCATCGGGTTTCAATCAACTTTCGTATCCTGATTGCGTCGATCTCCAAAAGACCAGTACGCTGAGTGAATCAATGATTGTCGATCAACTGATCGCGACAACGCTAAGCATCGGCGACCGGGCCGAGCGCGCCATCGGAGGTTTGGTGACACCGAACTATTTTGAGGCGATCGG
>Ga0306920_100002265_pt1 | contig 24291 bp, 18 predicted proteins | sample flu12Cox44000170_FD_204666 | JGI IMG/M metagenome (GOLD analysis project Ga0306920, IMG submission 204666) | Lab enrichment of tropical soil microbial communities from Luquillo Experimental Forest, Puerto Rico - flux4day.12C.oxic.44.000.170 (v2)... | ecosystem: Environmental > Terrestrial >...
GGCATAGCCGATGATGATGACGGTCGAGGTCCACACGTCGAAGCGCGAACCGTCGTGCACCGCTTTGCGGATGCCGAGCGGAATCGAGATCAAATAGCTCAACAGCATCATCCAGAGGCCGATCGACATGGAAACCGGCAGCTTCTGTTTGATGAGGTCGATCACCTGGGTGTCGCGAAAATAGCTTTTGCCGAAATCGAAACGCAGATAATTCCACACCATGATGAAGAAACGTTCATAGGCCGGCTTGTCGAACCCGAACTGCTTCTCCAGGCTCTTGATGAATTCGGGATCGAGACCTCGCGCGCCGCGGTATTTCGAGTTGATGGCATCGGCGCCGGCGCCACCCTGCATCTGCCCGCGCGCGCCGAAGTCGCCGCCGGGCGAGCCGGAAATGCGCGACGCCGCGCCGGTGTCGGCGCCGCTGATCTTGGCGATCACCTGCTCGACCGGGCCGCCGGGGGCGAATTGCACGACCACGAAAGTCGCCAGCATGATCCCGACCAGCGTCGGAATCATGAATAGAATGCGCCGGGTGATGTAGGCGGTCATGCCGTTCGATTGGTCCTAGCCGGCGCGCTCAGTCCGGGCCGCCCGCGCGGGGTCGTACCACCACGTCTCGGGAATCGCGCGGTCGCCGCGGTCGTAGCGCGGATATGTCGCGGGATACCCCGCGGGGCGGCCGAACACGTCCCAATACGCCAGTCGGTGCGAGTCATTATACCACTGCGGGACCCAGTAGCGCCCCGCCCGCACCACCCGGTCGAGCGCGCGGCACGCCGCCCTGAGGGCCGCCCGGCTGTCCGCGGCGATGACCTTCTCGATCAGCGCATCGACGACCGGGTCGGCGATGCCGGCGAGGTTTTGCGATCCCTTGGTCGCGGCGGCGAGCGAGGACAGCGCCGGGCGCAGCGAGTCCCCGGGCGTCGAATCCCAGGCGGTGCGCTCGGTCGTCATGTCGAAATCGAAATCGTCTACGCGTGCCCGATACTGCACGGCATCGACAAGACGGATATTCGCGTCGATGCCGAGAACCGCCAGGTTCTTGATGAAAGCGCTATGGTGCGGCTCGAAGGTCGGCTCGTCGATCAGAAATTCGATCGTGACGTGTTCGCCCTTCGGATCGACCAGCTTGTGATCTTTGATCGCGTATCCGGCTTGCTGGAGGATGCGCGTGGCGGTGCGCAGCAATGCACGGTCCTGGCCGGAGCCGTCCGACACCGGCGCGACGAACGGTTCGCCGAACACCTCCTCGAGCACCTGGCCGCGGAACGGCTCGAGCAAAACGCGCTCGTCCGCGTCCGGCTTGCCCGTCGCCATCAGGTCGGAATTCTCGAACATCGAACGCGTGCGCTTGTAGGCGCCGTACATGATGTTCTTGTTGACCCACTCGAAATCGAACGCGTAGTTGACCGCGTCGCGCAGACGGCGATCCTTGAATTTGTCGCGCCGCGTGTTGAAGTACCAGCCTTGATTGCCCGCCGGCCGCTGGTCGGGAAGCTGTTCGCGCTTGACCCGCCCGTCGTTGATTGCCGGGAAGCCGTAGCGCGTCACCCACACGCGCGAGGTGAATTCCTCGCGGAATACATAATTCTTCGCGGTGAATGCCTGGAATGCCGCTTCGCGATCGCGGAAGTATTCGTAGCGCAGCACGTCGAAATTATTGTGCCCGCGCGACACCGGCAGGTCCGCGCCCCACCAGTCCTTGACCCGCTCGTATTCGATGTAGCGGCCGGCGTCGAACCGCCCGACCTTGTAGGCACCCGATCCGAGCGGCACGTCGAGGGTCGATTCCTCGAACGGGTGCGACGAATAATAGGCGCGCGAGAAGATCGGCAGGTCGGAGGCGACGAACAACGGAACGTCGCGCGCGCGGTTTTCCGCAAACCGCGCGATCAGCGTCGCGTCGTCTGCCGCTTCCGCGCCCTCGAACGCCGCGAGCTGCTGGCGGATGACCTGATGGCCCTTGTCCTTGAGCAGGTTGAGCGAAAAGGCAACGTCGTGGGCGGTCAGCGGCGAGTAGTCGTGGAACCGGGCCTCAGGTCGCAGCAGGTAGCGGTAGGTGCGCCGGTCGGCGGAGATGCGAACCGCCCGCGCGGCGAGCCCATACATTCCGTCGGGTTCGTCCCAGGCGCGCTTCATCAGCGTCGCGAACGTCCGCTCGATGCCGAGCGCGGCATCGCCGCGCAGGATGAAGCCGTTGAGCGAATTGAACGTAAGGAAGTTCTGATTGAGATAGCGTACCGACCCGACTTGAGAAAACGTCCCACCCTTGGGCGCCTGCGGGTCGACATAATCGAATTGGCGAAAGTCGGCCGGATATTTGAGATCGCCGAAGGCCGAGAGGCCATGCGTCTCGACCTCACCCTGCGGCGCGGCGAAAGAGAACCAGGGAAGCGCCGCGGCGACGGCGCCGCCCGTCGCGGCGGCGAGCGCCTCTCGGCGGGTCAGGCCTGCGGCGGCCGCGGTCCCCCGCGTCACGGACGCGATCCGACCTTTGCGGCGCGCCCGGCGTCCCACCACCACACCGTCGGGAAGCCGCTGACCGCGTAACGCGGCAACACCGGCGGCCTGGCGAACCGGTCCCAGCGGGCGGTCCAAATTTTCCACGAATAATAAAATGGAACGACGTAATTGTTCCACAGCAGCACGCGATCGAGCGCGCGGGTGACGGCAACCAAGTCCTCGCGCGATTTCGCGAAGATGATGCGGTCGATCAACGCGTCCACGGCCGGGTTCTTGATACCGACGTAGTTCTGCGAGCCCGGCGTGTCGGCGGCCTGCGAAGACCACATATCGCGCTGTTCATTGCCGGGCGAGAGCGACTGGCCCCAGAGTGCGGACATCACGTCGAAATCGAATTGCCGCAACCGGTTTTCATATTGAGCGGTATCGACCGAGCGCAGCGACACGGTGACCCCGAGGCGCTCGACATAGTTCGCGCGAAAGAACAGGGCGACCCGCTCCTGGCCGGGGTCCTCGGCGTTGAGCAAAATCTCCATGCTGAAGGGCTCGCCGGTCTTCGTGTTGACGAGCTTGGTGTTGCGCGGCTCGTAGCCGGCCTCGCGTAAGAGCCGCAGCGCTTCGCGCAGGTTCGAACGCACCGCTTCGGGAGTTCCGCCGACGGGGTTGCTGTACGGCGTGGTGAAGACTTCCGGGGGAACCTTGTCGCGGACGGTCTCGAGGATTTCCAGCTCGAGTCCTTGCGGAAGGTCGCTGCCCGGCGGCACCGTCGCGGTGGACACCTCCTCGGGATCCGGCCGCCAGTTCCACGCCAGTTCCGTACCGTCGAAATAACTGCCGATCCGCCGGTACTGGCCGTAAAAAATCTGTTTGTTCATTTCCTGAAAATCGTAGGCGAGATTGAACGCGCGGCGCACGCGCGGATCCTTGAACTGGTCGCGCCGCGTGTTGAAAGCAAAGCACTGCATGATGCCGACGCTGCGCAGCGGGAAATCCTCGCGCAGCACCCGTTTGTCCTGCACCGCGGGAAAGTCGTAGGCGGTCATCCAGTTCTTTGCGACGTTCTCGCGCCGGAAGTCGAATTGGTCGGCCTTGAAGGCTTCGAACGCCACCGTGTTGTCGCGGAAATATTCATAACGGATTTCATCGAAATTGTGCTGTCCGATGTTGACGTTGAGCTCGCGTGCCCACGCGTCCTTGACCCGCTCCAGCAAGATCGATCGCCCCGGCACGAATTCTTTGATGCGATAAGGACCGCTGCCGAGCGGCGGCTCCAGCGTGGTCGCCGTGATGTCGCGCTTCTTGCCCGAAGAGTCGCTGCCTTCCCACCAATGCTTGGGCATGATCTGAAGCTGCCCGACGATCTGCGGCAGCTCGCGATTTCCCGGCGCGTCGAAGCGGAACGTGATCTCGTGCTTGCCGGTCTGCTCCACCTTGGTGACATGGCGGTAATAGGCCGACATCTGCGGGTTGTTGGTCTTGAACGCCTCGAAGGAGAAAATCACGTCCGCCGCGGTGATCGGCTTGCCGTCGTGCCAGCGCGCCTCCGGCCGCAATCGATAGACCGCCCAGGAGAAGTCCTCGGGGTACCTCACCGCGTCCGCAATCAATCCGTACTCGGTCGCCACCTCATCGAGCGCAGGCGCTGTCAACGCCTCGAAGAGGGTCCCGACGCCGGCGGCGATGTTGCCCTTGAGTCCGGAGATGACGGGATTGAAATTGTCATAGGTGCCGAAGGTGCCGAGCCGCACGATGCCGGTTTTCGGGGCGGCCGGATTGACGTACTCGAAGTTCTTGAAACCGGGCTGGTAGCGCGGGTTGCCGAACAGCGATGTGCCGTGGCGCCACGTCGGCTCCTCGGCGCGGGCGGCGCAGCCTATGGCTTGTTCGACCACGCCGAGCATCGGTGCAACGAGCGCAAATCCGGCGGATTTGACGACGGTTCGGCGGGTCGGCTTCACCTCTTCGCTCCTGAAGATTGCAACGCTTGCGTCGCGCCCACGATTTCACGTGATCATGTCGTATTTCGCGCCGGCGCCGTGACGCGCCGGCCCGCAATCTCCCGTGAATCGACGTGCGACCAGACGAAGCGGCAGCCGATGAGTAGCTAAGCCGTCACTGAGTTTTCTGGCCGGCCGGAACGTTCTGGGCGGCCTTCGGCAGCGGCGCCGGGTTGTCGGACAGGGAGTTCAAATAGGCGATCACGTCGGCGCGCTCACTGCCCTTGGGCAATCCGACAAAGGTCATTTTCGTGCCGGGCGCGAACGTGCGCGGATTGGTCAGGAACGCGCTGAGATCGTCGATGGTCCAGTTGCCGCCCTTGCTCTTGATCGCGTCCGAATACGTAAAGCCCGCCTCAGATGCCTTGGGCCGATTGACCACGCCCCACAGGTTCGGGCCGACGCGGTTCGGGCCGCCCTTGGTGAAGGTGTGGCAAGCCGCGCACTTCTTCGCCGCTTGCTCGCCCTTCTCGACAGAGGCCGAGGCGAGCAGCTTTTCGATCGGCTCAGGAGGTGCGGCGGCCTCCGGCTTCGCGCCTTCGGCCGGGTGCTCCGTCACCGCGATCTCGTAGCCGGGCTTCTCCGGTTTCACCGGCGAGAACATCGCCCCCGCCGCGATGTTGAGCGCCAGCGTCACCAGGCAGGTGAACAGGATCGCACCGAGGATTTTGTTGATCTCGAACGAGTCCATCGCGCAATGGCTCCGGAACGGCGGCGGGCTGGTCGATAAGCACCGGACGGACGCCCGGCGGCGCCCCACATACCCGGTTTGCCTCGCCGCTGGCAACCCGTATAACCGCGGCGAAACTGTCAATTAATGCCTTTTGCGGCGGAAGCGGGGGCCGATGCCCGAAGGCGACGTGCTGGTTCTGATTCCCGGCCGCATGGCATCCAGCCGGTTGCCCGGCAAGGCGCTCGCCGAGATCGCCGGCAAACCGATGATCGTTCACATGCTGGCGCTCGCGCAAAGCGCTGCCCTCGGTCCGGTCGCGGTCGCGACCGATTCCCGCGAGGTCGCGGCCGCGGTCGAAGCCGCCGGCGGACGGGCGGTGATGACGCGGGCGGAGCACGCCTCCGGCTCCGACCGCATCCACGAAGCGATGCGCATCCTCGATCGCGACGGCCGTGCGAGCGTCGTCATCAACCTGCAGGGCGACATGCCGACGCTCAGGCCGGCGGATTTGCGCGCGGTGAGCGCGCCGCTTTCCGACCCGGCCGTCGACATCGCAACCATCGCGACGGAAATCCGCGACGAGGCTGCTCGCACCAATCCGCACATGGTCAAGGTGGTCGGCTCGAGGGTCGCGTCGGGACGGCTGCGCGCACTCTACTTCACCCGCGCGACCGCGCCCTGGGGCGAGGGGCCGCTCTATCATCATCACGGGCTCTACGCCTATCGCCGCGCAGCGCTCGAGCGGTTCGTCGCGCTTCCCCCCTCCCCGCTGGAACAACGCGAGCGGCTCGAGCAACTGCGCGCGCTCGAGGCCGGCATGCGCATCGACGTGACGATCATCGACGCCGAGCCGCTCGACGTGAACACCGCCGACGACCTCGAGCGCGTGCGCAACCTGCTCGGATCCCCGGCGGGAAGCTGATGTTGACTCCAACCGCGGCGAACGCATAACCGGACCAAGCCATGAGCAGTGCAAAAAAGATCGCTTATCAGGGCGAGCCCGGAGCGAATTCGCACCTCGCTTGCCGGAATGCCTATCCCGGTTATGAACCGCTGCCGTGTCCGACATTCGAGGACGCGTTTGCGGTGGTGCGGTCCGGCAGTGCCGACCTCGGGATGATCCCGATCGAAAATTCCGTCGCCGGTCGCGTTGCAGATATCCATCACCTGATGCCGACCTCGCGACTTCACATTGTCGCCGAGTACTTTTTGCCGGTCCGGCATCAATTGCTGGCGCCCAAGGGCGCGACGCTGAAGACCATAAAGTCGGTCGAGAGCCACGTGCAGGCGCTCGGCCAATGCCGCAAGATCATCCGCCAGCTGGGGCTCAAGCCGATCGTAGCCGCGGACACGGCGGGGTCGGCCCGCGAAGTCGCCGAACGGAACGATCCGGCTTGCGCGGCCATCGCCACGCAGCTCGCCGCCAAGACCTACAAATTGAAAATCCTCAAAAAAAATATTGAAGACGAAAAGCACAACACCACCCGCTTCATTGTGCTGTCGCGGCGGGCCAAGTGGGCGCCGCCGCGCCCGCGCAAGACCGTAACCACTTTCGTGTTCCAGGTGCGCAACATCCCCGCCGCGCTCTACAAAGCGATGGGCGGCTTCGCCACCAATGGCATCAACATGACCAAGCTTGAGAGTTACATGGTCGACGGCAACTTCTTTGCTACCCAATTCTACGCCGACGTCGAAGGTCATCCCAAGGATCCGGCGCTGGAGCGCGCGCTGGAAGAACTCGCGTTCGTGTCGCAACCCAAATCGGTGAAGATCCTCGGCGTTTACGCGGCGCACCGGTTCCGCGACACATTCGCGAAGTAGCATTTCCGCTGTTTCGCGGCCTTAACCCGACCTACGCGCATAGCGCTCAGCAAACTCCGGCGAAACCCGGCGCAGCCGCTCGGGGTCGATGCGGCCCGAACGCGTGAGGTAGCTCATCGCGAAGGCGAGCGGCTCGAGCGCCATGTGATCGCCGAAGTTTTCATACCAGGCGCCGCTCGTGGTGGCGGCCTCGACGAGCTTTTCGACGATCGGCCGGCGCGCCGTCTCGAAGGCGGCGAGCGCCGCCGCCACGTCGCCTGGGTGCGCGGCGAGCGAGCGGTCGAGCGCGATCGCATCTTCCATGGCGAGGCGGGTACCCGAGCCGATCGAGAAATGCGCCGTGTGCAAGGCGTCGCCGATCAGGACGTGCCGATCGTGCCACCAGCGCGCGTTGCGCACGATCGTAAACCGACGCCATACCGAGTGGTTCAAGACCAGCGAGTGGCCGTCGAGGTCGTTGGCGAACACGCGCGCGCACAGGACGGCGGAGTCCCCTTCGCTCAGGCGATCGAAGCCGGCGGCGTTAAACGTCGCCTCCGTGACCTCGACGAGGAACGTGCTCATGGCCGGCCCGTAGCGATAGTGATGGGCGTTGAAGTTGCCAAGAGCGGTGCGCCGGAACGTCTGCGTAAGCGTCTCGAACGGCTTTGACGTGCCGAACCAGGCGAACCGATTGGTGAGATACGTGGTCGTCGCGCCGAATGCCGCCGCATACGTGCGCCGCACCAGCGAGTTCACGCCGTCGGCACCGACGATGAGATCGACCTCGCCGAGTTCATTCAGGTCGGCGACCGGATGCCGAAACGTCGGCTCGACGCCGACCGACCGCGCCCGCGCCTGCAGCAACCGCAACAGCGCAAGCCGGCCGATCGCCGCGAAGCCGATGCCGTCGATTTGGACGCGTTCGCCGCGATGAACAACCGTGATGTCGGTCCACGATTCGAGATGCGGCACGATCGCCGCGTAGGTCTCGGGGTCGTCTTCGTTGAGAAACTCGAGCGCGCGGTCGGAGAACACGACCCCGAAGCCAAAGGTGGCGTGGGCGCTGTTCTGCTCGAACACGCGGACCTCGACGGAAGGGTCGCGGCGCTTGATGAGATAAGCGAGGTATAGGCCGGCAGGCCCGGCGCCCAGGATCGCAACGCGCATCGAGTCTCCCGATTCCGAAGTTCGCCCGAGTTTGCCGCGCGCGGTAGCGAACTTCGGGTTCGCGGCACTAGCGATGTTACACCAGCGGCGTTGAGTAATGTACCAGTCGTCATCGTCCCGCGAAAGCGGGCGATCCAGTAATTACGAAACCATCAAATAAAACTAAGGCCGGTGTTTACCGGGTGCCCGCTTTCGCGGGCAAGACGAATCAGGGTCTATAGCTCGCGCCATCAACCACGACCGCGAGGGTCAGAGCGTCTGGTTATATTCGCCGACTTCCTTGTGGGTGCGCAGCACCGCGTCCACGTCCTTGAACATTTCGCGCATGCGCGCGTCAGACACCGGGCTCTCGACCACGACCACAAGTTCCGGCTTGTTGGAAGAGGCGCGCACCAGCCCCCAGGTGCCATCCTCGACGGTGACGCGCACGCCGTTGACGGTGACGAGATCGCGGATCGGCTGACCGGCGACTTTCTCGCCCTTCTCGCGCGCGGTTTCGAAGTGTTTCACCACGTCGTCGACCACGTCGTATTTGGTCTCGTCCGGGCAATGCGGCGACATGGTGGGCGATTGCCAGGTGCGCGGCAGCGCGTTCTTGAGGTCGGCCATGCTCTTGCCCGGGTTGCGATCGAGCATGTCGCATACCGCGAGCGCGGAGATCAGTCCGTCGTCGTAGCCCCGGCCGAGTGGCTTGTTGAAGAAGAAGTGCCCGGACTTCTCGAAACCGGCGAGCGCGCCGATTTCGTTGACCCGGCGCTTCATGTAGGAATGGCCGGTCTTCCAGTAATCCGCCTTGGCGCCGAGTTTCGCTAGCATCGGGTCGGTGGCGAACAGCCCGGTCGATTTCACGTCGACCACGAAGGTCGCGCCCTTGTGCTGCGCCGCCATGTCGCGCGCGAGCATCACGCCGACTTTGTCGGCGAAGATTTCCTCGCCCTCGTTGTCGACCACGCCGCAGCGGTCGCCGTCGCCGTCGAACGCGAGCCCCACGTCCGCCTTGGCGCGCCGCACCTCGTCGCGGACCGCGTGCAGCATCTTCATGTCTTCGGGATTGGGGTTATATTTCGGGAAGGTGTAGTCGAGGTCGCAATCGAGCGGCACGACTTCGCAGCCCATCGCCTCGAGCACTTGCGGGGCGAAGGCGCCGGCGGTGCCGTTTCCGCAGGCGGCGACCACCTTGAGACGGCGCTTGAGCTTCGGCCGCCGCGTGAGATCGGCGATGTAGCGCGCGGGAAAATCCTCGACGAACTGATATTCGCCATGGCCCCTGAGATCGAAGCGGGCCGCGAGCACGATCTCCTTGAGGCGGCCCATTTCGTCAGGGCCGAAGGTGAGCGGGCGGGCGGCGCCCATTTTCACGCCGGTCCAGCCGTTGTCGTTATGCGAGGCGGTGACCATGGCGACGCACGGCACGTCCAGCTCGAACTGCGCGAAGTAGGCCATGGGCGAGAGCACGAGCCCGATGTCGCGCACCTTGCAGCCCACCGCCATGAGGCCGGAGACCAGCGCCATCTTCACGGCGGCGGAGTAGGAGCGGAAATCGTGGCCGGTCACGATTTCCGGCCGCACGCCGAGCTGATGAATAAGCGTGCCGAGCCCCATGCCGAGCGCCTGCACGCCCATCAGGTTGATCTCGCGATCTAGCAGCCAGCGCGCGTCGTACTCGCGAAAGCCGGTGGATTTGACGAGCGGGCTGGCTTCGAAGGCGTAGGTGTTGGGCTTGAGCGCGGAAGCGGGCTTGGGAAACATCAAAACCTCTGGGAAGACGGCAGGCAAAACAGTTGCGGACCGGTTCACCCGCCGGGCGGCGAGGCATAGCCGATGGCCTGCATGGCGCAAGGCCGACCGGGGTTGAGTTGGGAGGTAGACGCGGCCGTTCTATTCTTCCAGGACGAGGCGTCCGTCCCGGTATTCGAACCGGCGCAGGCGGGAGAGGAAGGACAGCCCGAGCAGGTTTTCGCTCAGCGCCTCCTCGGGCATGACAATCGCCTGGACGTCGCGCACGATGACGCCCCCGACCTCAACCATGTCGAGCCTGACGGGAGCGGTGCGCACGGTGCCGTTGGCAGTCTGGGCCTTGCCGACCCAGTCGCGGGCCGCCGGGTGATAGCCCAGGCGGCCGGCATCACGCTCGGTCAAGGCGATGACAGAAGCCCCGGTGTCGACCATGAAGTCGACCCGCCGCCCATCGACGACGCCCTCGATGGCGAAGTGGCCGCGCGCGTCGCGTTCGATGACGACGCTGCGCGGGCCGCCGGAATAGGTCCGCTGCGGCGCCGCCGCGGCCTGGACCGCAGGAGCCGGCGCGGCCGGGACCGCATGGCCGGCCATGCGATCGAAATAGTGCGGCACAAGCCCGGCCGCCACGAGAGTTACGACCGCGAGGACGATGATCGTGCGCATGATCTGCCGTTGTTCCGAATTAGACCGGCATGACACCATCAAACTACAAGCACCGTACTAATGGCCGCGGCTGCGATCACCGCGACCGGGCAGGATGGCAAACGGGCGGTGAGGGCAAATCGCCGTATTTGAAGTATCCCGTCGGCGGCCCCTAGGATGAACGAACCCACGCGGCGAAGGGAGCGGCAGATGCAACTTGGCCCGGCCGACCTTCGAATTCGCCGGGCGAAGCGCGCCGACATCGATGACCTGTTGCGGATCGAGGAGCGCGCGTTCGCAACCGACCGCATCCCGCGCCGATCCTTTCATCGCTTCGTTGCGTCGCCCTCGAGCACGCTGCTCGTCGCCATGCGCGAGGGGACGCTGGTCGGCTATGCGCTGGTGCTCATCCGCGCCAAGGCGGCCGTCGCCCGCCTCTATTCGATCGCGACCGCCCCGGAAGCCACCCGGCGCGGAGTCGGGAGTGCGCTGCTCGCCGAGGCCGAGAAGGCGACCATCGCCCGCAAGCGGACCGTGCTGCGGCTCGAAGTCCACGCGAAGAATGCCGCCGCGATCAAGCGCTACCGCAAGGCCGGTTACGTGATGTTTGGCCGCTACTCCGACTATTACGCAGACGGCGGCGACGCGCTGCGCTTCGAGAAACGGCTCACCGGACGCGCGATCCGCGGCAGCGGCCGATCGAGCGGGACGAATGCCGGCTGACGCGCTGCAAGCGCCTTGCCGAATCAGCGCTCAAGACGGCTCGGCGTGCTCTCGGGCGAGCCGCTGTTCGTCTGTCAGTACCACATGGCGCGCGGCCATTGGCAAATCATCAAGCACCGCTCCGACGGCTCCGCGCGCGAGGGCGGCTTTCGCTCCTTCGACCTCGACCAGGCGCCGGCGCAGCTCATCGACGTGGCGACCCGCGCAGCGAGACCGATCGGCGACGGCCTCTATGGCGTCGACATCAAGCAGACCGACCAGGGGTTCGTGGTGATGGAAGTCAACGACAACCCGAACATCGAGCACGGCATCGAGGATCAGGTCGGTAAGGACGAAATCTGGATCCGGCTGATCAAGTGGTTCGTGGATCGATTCGATCGACGACTACTGACTCTCACCCGTCATGCCCGGCCTTGTGCCGGGCATCCACGTCTTTGAAAACAAACGAACTCCAAGTCGTGGATGGCCGGGACAAGCCCGGCCATCACGACGTCGAGACTGTATAAAGGTCCCTTGTTGTTAGAACTCGCCGCGTTGTCATTTCGTTCCGTACATGCGGTTGCCGGCGTCGCCGAGGCCCGGGACGATGTAGCCGTGATCGTCGAGGCGCTCGTCGACCGCGGCGGTCCAGATGTGCACCTCCGGATGATGCGCGCGCAGCTTCTCGATGCCTTCCGGCGCGGCCAATAAACAGAGTAAACGGATGTTGCTGCAGCCACGCTCCTTGAGTCGGTCGACAGCGGCGATCGCCGAATTGCCGGTCGCGAGCATCGGATCCATCACGATGACGAGGCGCTCGGCCACGTCCTCCGGCGCCTTGAAATAATATTCGACCGATACCAGCGTCTTGGGCTCGCGATAGAGCCCGATGTGCGCGACGCGCGCGGACGGCACCAGCTCCAGCATGCCGTCGACGAACCCCATGCCGGCGCGCAGGATCGGCGCAAATACGAGCTTCTTGCCGGCGAGCACCGGCGACTTCATCGACGCCATCGGGGTTTCGATGTCGACGTCTTCGAGCGGCAGATCGCGCGTGACCTCGTAGCACAGCAGCATGCCGATCTCGTGCAGCAGCTGGCGAAAGGCTTTGGTCGAGCGGGTCTTGTCTCGCATCAGCGTGAGCTTGTGCTGGACCAGCGGATGCTCGACGACTGTGACGCCTTCCATCGATAATCCCCGTTTCAAAAGACTGTGCCGTCGCTCGCAACGACGATGGGCGGGCTCCCGTCCGGCCGCCGCTCGCGGGCGAGGCGCCGGCCCGCCGCCCAGGTGCCGCCTTCGAGCACGCGCGCCAACGGAAACCCTAGTTCGCTAAGTCCAAGGCGTTCGCGCACCAGCGGGGCGATGCGATCGAGCAGCGCCACCGTGAGCGCGCGCCATTCCACGACGAGCGGCGAGTCGACCGTATGCGCCTGTTGCGCTGCCGCCGGATCGCGCAACACGAGCACGCCGGCGTCCACGAACAAGCCCCCGTTGCGGTATTCGGCAAGCCCGGTGAGCCCGTCGATGTCGACGACCGCGATGCCGGCTTCCTGCAGCGGCTCGATCAGCGAGTAGGCGAGCCACTGCGAAAGCTTGTGGAACGGGATCAGGCCGTCGCTCGCGTCCGCACGCTTCACCGCCGAGTGCCGCCAGGTATCGCCCAGGCCGACGCCGCCGAGGCTGAACCGGCCCGGCCAGATTTCGGCGAGATGCACGAGCAGCGCCTCGAGGATGCGTGGCGCCGGCAGCCTCTCGCCCCACGCGGCGCAGAGGAAATCGAACAGGCCGCCCGGGCGCGGCGCCTCGCGGCGCGCGAACACGCCGGGATTGCCGGCAACGGCACGGCCGAGCCGCACCAGCAATGCGGCGCGGCCGTCGAGCCCCGGCAACGGGTTTTGCGCGTCCGCCTGGAAACCCGCCGCCAGCGCTTGGCCGTCGAGCGACAACAGCCGCTCGGCGTCGGCACGCAGCGGATCGTCAGGATCGGCGGAGAACAGGCCGGCTTCGAACATGCGCAAGCTTGCGAGCGCGAGGCCTTCCGAGCGGCCAAGTTCGAGGCCGGTCGCCGCGTCGCGGTAACGCCATTCGTTTCCCGCGCCGGCATCGAGCAGCACCGACACCATGGCGAGGTCGAAGGCGGCGCGTGCCTGCGCGGCCCGGTCGGCCCACAGCGTCGGCGCCGTGCGCTCGCGCCACAGGTCGCGCCCGGCGACCACGAAGTGACGCCAACGCGCGTGAAACGGCACGGCCAGATCGGGATAATTGGTGCGCACCACGTTAGCGACGATGACCGCCGCCGCGGCGAGCCAGTGCGGGTGGACCGTGAAGTGATCGAGCCGCCCGTCCAGACCCGCAGCAAGCATCTCGCCCACCCGCTCGCGCACCGCGGCGGCACTGAGCAGCGTGAGCGCCGCGCGGCGGTCGCGCGCACCGGCGGCCCTCAGGCCGAGGTTGGTATCGCCAAGGTCGGACACCGCTCCCCGAACAAACAATTACTCGTCGAGCTTGCGCCCGACGGTCGCCTTGAGCGCGGCGGCATCGGGGACGCGCTCGGCGTAGTAGCCCGCCGCCTTCTTGGCTTCCATCTCGACCTTGGCGTCCTCGGGCACCAGCTCGTCGGGAATCGGCACGCGCTCGCCGATGTCGATGCCCGAGCCGACGATCGCGTCGTATTTCATGTTGGACATGGAGACGAAGCGGTCAATGCGGGTGATGCCGAGCCAGTGCAGCACGTCGGGCATGAGCTGCTGGAAGCGCGCGTCCTGCACGCCGGCGACGCATTCGGTGCGCTCGAAATAGGTGCTCGCCTGATCGCCGCCCTCCTGGCGCTTGCGCGCGTTGTAAACCAGGAACTTGGTCACCTCGCCGAGCGCGCGGCCTTCCTTGCGGTTATAGACGATGAGCCCGACGCCGCCGGCCTGGGCTTCGCGCACGCATTCCTCGATGCCGTGGATGAGATACGGCCGGCAGGTGCAGATATCGGACCCGAATACGTCGGAGCCGTTGCACTCGTCATGTACGCGGCAGGTGAGCGTGCGGCGGCGGTCGCCGACCGCGGCGGGATCGCCGAAAATATAGAGCGTGATGCCGCCGATCGGCGGCAGAAACACCGAGAGATCTGGCCGGGTGACGAGCTCCGGATACATGCCGCCGGTCTGTTCGAACAGCGTGCGCCGCAGCTTGTCTTCGGCGACGCCGAACCTCTCGGCGATGCCGGGTAGGTACCACACCGGATCGATCGCGGCCTTGGTGACGCCGATCTCACCGCTCTTGCGGATGATCTCGCCGTCGCCCTCGAGGCGGCCGCGTGCGATCGCTTCGTCGAGTTCCGCAATGGTCAGCCGCGCGCGAGTGACCGCGATGGTCGGGCGGACGTCGAGGCCTTCGGCGATTTCGCCGCGGAAGTCCGCGTGCACGCGGTGGCCCCAGGGATCGAGCGAGACGATACGATTCGGCTCAGACCATTGCGGATGCGGGCCGACGTCGACGACGGGGGCGGTGTTGGTGAGGTCGGGACGCGCGATCGGGTTAAGCGCACCGCTCGATACCGCGAGCGCGCGGTAGAGCGCATATGCGCCGCCGTGGGCGCCGACCGCGTTGCGGTCCGAGCCGGCCGTCACCGTGCCGATCACCGGCCCGCGCTCGCGCGCGGTCGCCGCGCCCCAGTGGATCGGAAAACGGCTCGGCGTGCCGGCCCCCGGATGGGAGGTGAGCCGGATATGACCGGTCCGGTTGATGGTCATCGTCGTATCGCGACCTTCGCCGCGTCTTTAAAATGCAAAAGGCCCCTCGCCGACTAAGCCGAACGAAAGGCCTCCAACGAACACTTATTTTGGGGTGAAAGCGCCCTGTTTGCAAGGGGGAACCGGCCCCGGCGCCGTTGATTTTGCGATAGTTTTTGCTCTTGTGGGGAGGGAATGCCAGGTTACGTCCCACGCGGCTTGGCCCGGCGGGTGGCGGGCGCGTCCAAGGGATCGTCCGGCCACGGGTGGCGCGGGTAGCGGCCCTTCATCTCGGCTTTGACGGCCTGATAGCTCCCGCGCCAAAAACCCGGCAGGTCGCGCGTGACCTGGACCGACCGGTGGGCCGGGGAGAGCAACTCGAAGACCAGCGGTACCCGGCCGCCGGCAATTGCCGGATGGCGGTCGAGGCCGAACAGCTCCTGGACGCGCACGGCGACTTTCGGTCCCTCGGGCGCCGCGTAGTCGATCGGCACGCGCGAACCGGTCGGCGCAATGAAGTGTGTCGGCGCCTCGGGCTCAAGCCGCCGGCGCAGGTTCCATGGCAGTAGCGCCATAACCGCCGCCGTAAGCTCGTCCGAGCCGAGTTGGGCGAACGCCGTCTTGCCGGCGAGCGCGGCGGCGAGCCAGCCCGGCTCGGCGGCGAGCGCCGCGTCGGAGACATCCGGCCATTCCGCGCCTTCCGCCTGCCGCAGGAACATCACGCGGTCGCGCCATTGGGCGAGCGCCTTGCTCCACGGCAGGCGATCGAGCCCCAGGCGGATGATGCCGAGCGCAAGCGTCTCAGCGTTGGCTGGATCGGCCGCGACTTGGATCGGCTGCTCGGCGAGGATCACGGCACCGAGGCGACGTACGCGGCGACCACGCAGGCTCGCGCTGGGGGCGTCGAAGATCACTTCTTCGCGCGCCTCGACGCGGTCGGCAAATTGCACCTCGATTTCCTCGAGCGCGATCGGCGCCGCCAGCACAATACGACCCTGACCGGCGGTGCCGGCAAGTTCCGCCACCGCCAGGAACGGTTCGCGCGCAAGAGCTGAGGCGGGATCGACATTGGCGCCGCGCCCGTTGGCGAGCAGGAACGCACCGCTTGCGCTGCCGCGGTTGCGCGCGACGCGGTCCGGATACGCCAGCGCGAGCAGGGCGCTCGGCGACATGTCGCCCCGGCTTGGAGAGGAAGGAAGCGCTGCCCACCGCTTCGCCATCCGACGCGCTTCCGTGGCGCGCTGCGAGCGGTCGCGTCGCCAACCATCGAGCCGCGCTGTGAGATCCACGTCGTCGCCGCCGAGCCCGCGTTCGCTCACCACCACAGCGACCTCGGCCGCGAGTTGCCCGGCGCCCGCAGCGGCCCCATCGACGACCATGCGGGCAAGGCGCGGCGGCAGGGGCAACCGCGCGAGCTGGCGCCCCTCGTCGGTGATGCGGCCATCCGGATCGATCGCTCCCAACTCGCGCAACAGCGCGCGCGCCTCGGCGAACGCGGCCTTCGGCGGCGGGTCGAGGAAGGCAAGCCGCTCGGGGCCCGCTTCGCCCCATTGCGCGAAATCGAGGGCGAAGCCGGAGAGGTCGGCGGCGAGGATTTCCGGCCGCGCATAGGGTTCGAGCGAAGCGGTCTGCGGCTCGTCCCACAGCCGCAGGCACACGCCCGGCTCGGTGCGCCCGGCGCGCCCGCGGCGCTGATCGGCGCTCGCGCGCGACACGCGTACGGTCTCGAGCCGCGTCAGCCCCACGTCCGGCTCGTAGCGCGGCACGCGCGCAAGCCCGCTGTCGATGACGATGCGCACCCCTTCGATGGTGATCGAGGTCTCGGCGATCGACGTCGCCAGCACCACCTTGCGGCGGTCGGCCGGCGCCGGCGCGATAGCGCGGTCCTGCACGTCGCGATCGAGGGCGCCATAGAGCGGCACGATATCGACGGACGCGTCGGTGACGCGCTCGCCGAGCAAACGTTCCGCCCGGCGGATTTCCGCGCCGCCCGGCAGGAACGCGAGCACCGAGCCGCGCTCGCTGCGCAGCGTTGCCGCGGCGGCATCGGCGACTTGGCGCTCGATCGGCAGGCGCGGATCGCGCCCGAGGTAGCGCGTGTCGACCGGGAACGCCCGGCCCTCGCTCGCGATCACCGGCGCGCCGCCGAGGAGCGTCGCCACCCGCGCGCTGTCGAGCGTCGCCGACATCACTAGCAGGCGCAGGTCCTCGCGCAGGCCGGTCTGCACGTCGCGCGCGAGCGCAAGGCCGAGATCGGCGTCGAGCGAGCGTTCGTGAAACTCGTCAAACAGCACGGCGGCGACGCCGTCGAGCGCCGGATCGTCGAGGATGAACCGCGTGAACACGCCCTCGGTGACGACCTCGATGCGCGTCGCGCGCGACACCTTCGAGCCGAACCGCATGCGCAAGCCGACCGTCGCGCCGACGCTCTCACCTAACGTCTGCGCCATGCGCTCGGCCGCCGCCCGCGCGGCGAGTCGGCGGGGCTCAAGCACGATGATTTTCTTGTCTTGCGCCCACGCCTCGCGCGCAAGCACCAGCGGCACCCGCGTGGTCTTGCCCGCACCCGGGGGCGCGACCAGCACGGCCGCGTTCTGCCGCGCGAGCGCGGCAGTGAGTTCCGGCAGGGCCGCGTCGATCGGCAGCAGCGGCGTGAAGGGAGGCATTGGAAGAAAGAGATTACGTCCCCGGCTGTCCCACGGCGACATACGTGAAGCCGTGCCGGACCATCTCGTCACGCCGATAGATGTTGCGCAGGTCGACCACCACCGGCCGCGCCATGATCTGTTTGAGGCGCGGCAGGTCGAGCGCGCGGAACTGCTCCCACTCGGTGACGATGACGAGCGCGTCGGCGCCCTCGGCGCAGGCGTAGGCGTCCTCGCAATAGGTGACCTCGCCGAGCAGCGCGCGCGCGTTCTCGATGCCGGCGGGATCGTAAGCGCGCACGCGCGCGCCCATGTCGTGCAGCGCGGTGATCAGGGCAATCGATGGCGCCTCGCGCATGTCGTCGGTGTTGGGTTTGAACGTGAGGCCGAGCACGGCGATGCATTTGTCGCGCAACTGACCGCCGAGCGCGGTCGCGACCTTACGCGCCATCGCGCGCTTGCGCTGATCGTTGACCGCCGCGACCGTCTCAACCAGACGCAGCGGTGCGGCGTGATCCTGCCCGGTCTTGATGAGCGCGAGATTGTCCTTCGGAAAACATGAACCTCCGAACCCGGGGCCGGCGTGCAGGAACTTTGTACCAATACGGTTATCGAGGCCGACCCCGCGCGCAATCTCCTGCACGTCGGCGCCGACCGCCTCGCACAGATCGGCGATTTCGTTGATGAAGGTGATCTTCATCGCCAGGAACGCGTTGGCCGCGTATTTGATCAGCTCGGCGGTACGGCGGTCGGTGTAGAGCAGCGGCGGCGCGTTGAGATAGAGCGGCCGATAGAGTTCCGCCATGCGCTCGCGCGCCCGCATCTCGTCGGTGCCCAAGACGATCCGGTCCGGAAGCTTGAAGTCGCGGATCGCCGCGCCCTCGCGCAGGAATTCCGGGTTCGCCACCACAGCGAAATCGGCATCGGGGCGCACCTGGCGAATGATGCGCTCGACCTCATCGCCGGTGCCGACCGGTACCGTCGACTTGGTGATCACCACGGTGAAGCCGTCGAGCGCGGCGGCGATCTCGCGCGCCGCGGCGTAGACGAACGAGAGGTCGGCGTGGCCGTCGCCGCGGCGCGACGGCGTACCGACGGCGATGAACGCCGCCTCGGCCGCGCGCACCGCCGGCGCCAGTTCGGTCGAGAATACCAACCGACCCTGACGCAGGTTCGTCTTCACCAGTTCGGCGAGGCCCGGCTCGAAGATCGGCACCTCGCCGCGCGCGAGCGAGGTGATCTTGTCCGCGTCCTTGTCGACGCAGGTCACGTGGTGGCCGAAGTCGGCAAAGCAGGCGCCGGACACGAGCCCGACGTAGCCGGTGCCGATCATCGCGACATGCATGGCAATGCGCCGACGTTAGTTGCGGCCGCGGGTCTGCGGCGGGCGCTCATTACCAGAGGGAATCCACAGTGGCGAGGGCGTGGCCGCTGGTACCCTTAACGCGGACCGCTATATTCCACTCTCATGCCCGCCACCGCCAAAGTTGCTTCCGCGAAACCGCGCCCGCTCAAGCCCGGCGACCACGTCTTCCTGGTCGACGGCTCGTCCTACATTTTCCGCGCCTATTTCGCGATGTTCAAAGCCGCGCAGCAGCGCGGCCAAAAGCTCACGCGCTCTGACGGCTTGCCGATCGGCGGCGTCCTCGCCTTTTCCAACATGCTGTGGAAGATGCTGCGCGAGGGCCTCAACGGCATAAAACCGACGCACATCGCGGCCGTGTTCGATTACCAAGCCAAAACCTTTCGGAACGACATCTATCCCGACTACAAGGCAACCCGAGACGAGCCGCCGGACGAATTGATCCCGCAGTTCCCGCTCATGCGCGATGCCGTGCGCGCGTTCGGGCTGATCCCGATCGAGCAGGAAGGATTCGAGGCCGACGACATCATCGCCACCTATGCGCGCGAGGCCACCGCGGCCGGCGCTGACGTGACCATCGTGGCGGGCGACAAGGACCTCATGCAGCTGGTGCGGCCCGGCGTCGCCATGTTCGATCCCATGCCCGGGCGCGAGCGGCCGATCGGCGATGCGGAGGTGATCGAGAAATTCGGCGTGCCGCCCGCAAAGGTGCCGGAGGTGCAGGCGCTGATCGGGGATTCGACCGACAACGTACCGGGCGTTCCCGGCATCGGGGTGAAAACGGCCGCACAGCTCATCAACGAGTACGGCGATCTTGAAACGCTGCTTGCGCGCGCCTCCGAGATCAAACAGGAGAAACGGCGGCAGTCCCTCATCGAGTTTGCCGAACAGGCGCGGCTGTCTAAACGGCTCGTGCTGCTCGACGATCACGTCAAAACCAAAGTACCGCTCGACCGGCTGTGCCTCGAGGGCGCGACGTGCTTGGAGGGGGCCGAGCCGACCAAGGTGATCGCCTTCCTCAAGGCGATGGAGTTCCCGAGCCTGTTAAAGCGCGTGTCCGAACAACTCGGCATCGACCCGAGCAAAATCGCGCCCGACCCGCGACTTGCCGCCAAGGGGATTGCAGCCCCCGAGACGGAGATTCTCGCGCCGGAAGCGGAGGCCGTTCCTCCCAAGACCGACTTGTTCGAGGAGCCGCGTCCGGTGGTGCGGCCGCGCGGGACCGACGAGGGATTCTCGCCGGAGAATTTAGTCACGGCCCGGCGCGCCGCAGCCGCGAACAGCGAGTTCGCGCATTCGCGCTACGACACCGTGAACCTCATCGCCTCGCTCGACGCCTGGATCGCCCGGGCCGTGCAGGAGGGCGTGCTCGCGCTCGCCGTGCGCACCACCTCGCCGGACCCGATGCAGGCGGAGATTTGCGGCATCGCGCTCGCGGTGCAGCCGAACGAAGCGTCGTACCTGCCGCTTGCGCACCGCGCCTCCGACGACCTCCTGGCCGGCGGCGGGTTGAGCCCCGGCCAGATCCCCGCCGATGAAGCGCTCGCGCGGCTCAAGCCGGTGCTGGAAAACCCGGGCGTGCTCAAAGTGGGGCACGACCTCAAATGCACCGTGGTGGTGCTCGCGCGCCACGGCATCGCGCTCACCGCGTTCGACGACGTGATGCTGATGTCCTACGTGCTCGACGCCGGGCTTGGCGGGCACGGGCTCGATGAACTTGCCACGCGCCATCTCGAGCATGCGCCGATCGCGTTCGCCGACGTGGTCGGCAAGGGCCGCAACCAGGTGCCGTTCGAGCGCATCGAGATCGCCCGCGCGGCGACCTACTGCGCCGAGACCGCCGACGTGATCTTGCGCCTGTGGCGGCTGTTGCAGGCGCGGCTCGTCGCGCAGCGCATCGGCACGGTCTACGCCACGCTCGAGCGGCCGCTGGTCCCGGTGCTCGCCCATATGGAACAGCGCGGCATCTCGATCGAGCGGGCGATGCTGGCGCGTTTTTCAGGCGACTTCGCTCAGGCCATGGCGCGGCTTGAAGACGAGATCGCCAAGCTTGCGGGCGAGCGCTTCAACCTCGGAAGCCCGAAACAGCTCGGCGACATTTTGTTTGGGAAGATGAGCCTCCCCGGCGCGAGCAAGACCCCGACCGGCGCCTGGTCGACGCGCGCCAACGTGCTCGAGGAATTGGCCGAGCAGGGGGTCGAGCTGGCGCAGAAGATTCTCGAGTGGCGCCAGGTCTCGAAGCTCAAATCGACCTATACGGACGCGCTGCCCGGCTACGTCAACAAAGAGACCGGGCGCGTGCATACATCCTACGCGCTTGCCGCGACCACGACCGGCCGCCTGTCGTCCTCCGAGCCCAATCTGCAGAATATTCCAATCCGCACCGAGGAGGGACGCAAGATCCGCCGCGCGTTCATCGCCGCGCGCGGCAGCAAGCTCGTGTCCGCCGATTATTCGCAGATCGAGCTGCGCCTGCTCGCCGAGATCGCCGAGGTGCCGGCGCTGCGCCGCGCGTTCCAGGACGGCGTCGACATCCACGCCATGACCGCCTCGGAGATGTTCGGCGTGCCGGTCAAGGGCATGCCGGGCGAGGTGCGCCGGCGCGCCAAGGCGATCAACTTCGGCATCATCTACGGCATTTCCGCCTTCGGGCTGGCGAATCAGCTCGGCATCGGCCGCGACGAGGCCGGCGCCTACATCAAAAAATATTTCGAGCGCTTCCCCGGCATCCGCGACTACATGGAGGAAAGCAAGACGTTCTGCCGCGAGCACGGCTACGTGGCAACGATCTTCGGGCGCAAGATGCATTACCCGGACATCAAGGCGAAGAACCCGTCGCTGCGCGCCTTCAACGAGCGCGCCGCAATCAACGCGCGCCTCCAGGGCTCGGCGGCCGACATCATCCGCCGCGCCATGGTCCGGATGGAGCCGGCGCTGGCGAAGGCGCGGCTCTCGGCCCGCATGTTGTTACAGGTGCACGACGAACTGGTGTTCGAGGTCGACGACGCCGAGGTCGAGAAGACCCTGCCGGTCGTCGCCAAGACGATGGCCGAGGCGCCGATGCCGGCCGTGAGCCTCTCGGTGCCGCTGCACGTCGACGCCCACGCGGCCGATAACTGGGAAGAGGCGCATTAGTCAACCACACCTATCGTCATCGCCCGCGAAAGCGGGCGATCCAGTAAACACAGACCTTTCAAATAAAACTCCGGCCGGCGTTTACTGGATGCCTCACTTTCGCGGGGCATGACGAGCGTGAGTGTCACCTCCTTAGATGCGGCATCACCTCGGTAGCGAACAGGTCCATGTTGCGCCGGGTGAGTTCGTTCGAGAGCACGCCGAACTGCAACAGCGCCACAAGGATATTGAACCCGGTCAGTTCGCGCATGCGCTCAATCTTCTCGCGCACCGTGCGCGGCGCCCCGGCGATCACGGTGCCGCTCTCGACCAATTCGTCGATCGTGAGATTGTGCGCGCGCGAGCCGAGGGCCTTGCGCACCCGCATGGTGTTCTTCATCGATGCGAGCGACGTGTAGCCGGGGGGCAGCAGCATTTCCCACGGGTTGGCGAGGAATTGGTTGAACAGAGATTCGATGCCCGCCTTCGCTTCGGCACGCGCCCGCTCGTCGGTATCGGCGACATAGATCGGCGCCGCCCAGCCGAGCTGATCGCCCGCCGCCTCGTAGCCGTATTGGCGCGCCGCGTCGCGATAGAGATTGAGATAGCGCGACACCAGCTCGTGCGAGCTGAACGTGACGAGGAACGGATATTTGCGCTCGGGCGCCGCCGCCCAGCGGATCGTCTCCGACGAGCCCATCGACGGAATCCAGATCGGCGGGTGCGGGCTCTGGTAGGGACGCGGCCACAGATTGACGTAACGCACGTTGAAGTGCTCGCCCTCGAACTCGAACGGCCCCGGGCGCGTCCAGGCGGAAACAATCAGGTCGTGCGCTTCCTGAAAGCGCTCGAGCGAGAACGCGGGATTGAGCCCGGTCGCGTGATATTCCGTGCCGATGCCGCGCACGAAGCCGCAAATGATGCGGCCCCTCGACAGGTTGTCGAGCATGGAAAATTCTTCGGCGATCGCGATTGGGCTGTTCACCAGCGGTAGCGCGCGGCCGAGGATGGCGATTTTCACTTTCTTGGTGCGCTGAATCAGCGCGCTCGCGATCAGATTCGGCGCCGGCATCATGCCGTAGGCGGTCTGATGATGTTCGTTGACGCCGATCGCGTCGAAGCCGACCGTCTCCGCGTAGGTGAGCTGATCGAGATAGGCTTGGTACTCATCCGCGCCCTTGACCGGGTCGTAAAGCGCGTTCGGCAGCACCACCCAGGCGGCGCGATGGCGGCTGCGCTCGACCATGTCGAGCGGCCGGTACGGCATGAGGTGGAAGCAGACGAACTTCATGCCCGCCTCTCCGCGAGGAAGCCGAGGATTTTCTCCGCCACTACGTTGGCCTTCTCGATATGCGCGAGGTGGCCGCACTCTGGAATGGTCTCGACGCGCGCGCCCGGCACCCGCTCCTGCCAGCGTTGCGCATAGGCGCACGGCAGGAGCTTGTCGTCCTCGCCCCACAGCACCAGCGTCGGAACCTTGATCCGGTGCAGCCAGCGCTCGAGCGCCGGATTGAACCAGCGCGGCTGCCAGCCGAGGCGCGCCGCCATGAAACGATTGGCGAGCATACGGTCGGCTTCTTCTTCACTCGGGGTGAGCGCGATCACACGCTCGGCAAACGCTTGGTCGTGAAACAGATTGCGCGCCGCTTCCTCCGGCGACCAGATGAAATTGTCGCCCATGGGTACGCCTTTGACGCGCACTCCGGCGGGCGAAATCAACGTGAGCGTCTTGATCCGCGCGCAGTTGCGCACCGCCACCTCGGCCGCGATCCAGCCGCCGAGCGAATTGCCGACCACGTGGACGCGGTCCGACCCAAACGCGTCGAGGAAATCGAGATAATACATCGCCATGTCGGCGACATCGCGGATCGTGCCGGCGTTCTCTAGCGTGCCGAAGCCCGGGTGCTCGGGCACAAGCACGTCGTAATGAGCCGCGAGTTTCTCAAACAACGGAATGCGGCCGGGCCAGCCGCCGGCGCCGTGCAGGAACAATAGCGGCTCGCCGGCGCCCGCGCGCAGCATGCGCACGGCGATGTCGCCGACCTTGTGCTGCAGGTCCCGCGCCGCCGTCACGCCGCCGTCCTTTCCTTGCTCTCGATCACCGCGAACGGGCGTCCGACGGTCTCGGGCAGCATGAAGGCGAGCAGCAACGTGACGACCGAACCGACCACCGCCAGCATCATCGCATCGATGAGGCTGCCGAGCGTGCCGGCGAGCACCGGCACCACGTAGGGGGCCATGCTGCCGAACAGCC
>Ga0306920_100002266_pt1 | contig 24284 bp, 24 predicted proteins | sample flu12Cox44000170_FD_204666 | JGI IMG/M metagenome (GOLD analysis project Ga0306920, IMG submission 204666) | Lab enrichment of tropical soil microbial communities from Luquillo Experimental Forest, Puerto Rico - flux4day.12C.oxic.44.000.170 (v2)... | ecosystem: Environmental > Terrestrial >...
GCCGCCATCAACCGGCTGCACCTGCGGCAGGCGCTGGTCTACCAGCCCGCCAGCCGGTACTGGCCCTTCCAGTGGTACGAGACGGTGATCTTCCTGGTCCTGGCGCTGGCCCTGGCCGGGTTCTGCGGCTGGTGGATCCGCCGCCGGCGGCTCTGCTGAGCGGCCCGGCGGCGGAGGTCAGTGCGGGTGATCACCGGCTGGCGGCCGGAGGATGAGCGTGCCGTCGGGCTGCCGGCTGACCCGGGAGCCGAACCGGCGGCTGGCGCGTTCGAGCACTGCCCCCAGCCACTGGCCGTCCGCGGCGCTCGCCTGGCACAGCCGCAGCTGCCGGGACTGCATGGGCACCATGCGCAGGGCGGCGAGCTTGCCGGTGCCCGCCGCTACCGCCGCCAGGTACAGCAGGCGCAGATCGCCACGGAACTCCGCGTGCCCACTGATGCCCTCGTAGTCGTTGATGGCATCGCCGCAGCCGTACAGGATCAGCCTGCCCCGGTAGACCTCCACCGGGCGCGGGTGGTGCGAGGAGTGGCCGTGGATGACATCGGCTCCGCCATCGATGAGCCGGTGGGCGAACCGGATCTGGTCGCGCTGCACGTCATAGCCCCAGTTGGAGCCCCAGTGGATGGACACGACCACGACATCGCCGGGCCGCCGGGCAGCCGCGACCCGGGCGATGAGGTCATCGGCGGCAGCACCGGAGAGGCGGGGCAGGAAGGCGACCCCTGGCCGGGTAGCGGTTGCGGCCCAGCCGGGCGGAATCCCGCTCGAGGCGGCGCCGCAGCCGAAGATGAGCACCCGGCCACCGCCCGGCACCGGGACGGCGGCTGGCTGCCAGGCCTCGGTGACGTCATGGCCGGCGCCCGCTGCTGGCAGCCCGGCGGCGGCAAGCGCGTCGAGGGTCTCGGCCAGCCCGTCGCGGCCGAAGTCGAGCACGTGGTTGTTGGCCACTACGCACACATCGGGCAGCGCCACGGACACCGCGGGCAGGTTGCCCGGGCTCATCCGGTAGTGGACGGCCTTGCCTGGTGCGAAGCCGCCGCTGCGGGTGACGCTTGTCTCCAGATTGATCACCCTGGCATCGGGGGCGGCCTCGCCGAGAACAGCCAGCGCATCACCCCAGGGCCAGGCGAAGCCGGCCGGCGCCGGGACGGGGCCATGCGCGCGTTCGGCTAGCCGCACATACCCACGCGCATCACGGACATAGTCCTCCCGCAACTCAGGGTCCCCGGGGTGCGGCAGGATCTGGTCGACGCCGCGGCCCAGCATCACGTCGCCGCTCAGAAACAGTGTGACAAGCCCGTTGGCCAAGCCTCCGCCCTCAGTCAGCGCCATCCCGCACCAGCCGCTCCAGGGTGCCAGGATCGAGTTCCGCCAGTGAGTCCACCAGCAGGGCACTCTTCCCCAGTTCCTGTCCCCGGGTAACCGGGGTGCGGAGGCCGACGCACACCAGGCCAGCCGCCTGCGCCGCAGCCAGCCCGGTCGCCGAGTCCTCGATCGCCACCACCTGGCCGGGCCCGGTTCCGAGCCGCCTGACTGCCAGCCGGTAGACATCAGGAGCAGGCTTGGGCCGGGCGACCTCGTCGGCCGACGCGACGGCGGCGAGCACCCGGCCCAGCTGCAGGGCGTGGACGACGACCTCGATCTCGGCCAGGGATGACGACGACGCCAGGCCGATCGCGACCCCAGCGTCGGCCAGCGCGGAGATGAGCCGGGTAAGGCCGGGCGTGGCGGCCGCGCAGGCGCGCAGCCTGGGCAGGTAGCGCTGCTGGTAGGAGCGGTACAGGGCCTGGGCATCCAGGCTGCGGCCGGAGTGGGCGGCGGCCACGCTGAGCACCTCCGGCAGGTTGACGCCGGCCAGCCCGGCGAGCAGCGCGGGGTCCACGTGACCGCCGTGCTCGCCGATGATCTCGGCGATGACCGCCATGGACAGCGGCTCGGAGTCGACAACCACGCCGTCCATGTCGAAGATCACCCCGCGCAGGCGCCGGGCCGGTGCAGCGCTAGCCACCGGCGTGAGCGCGCACGGCGGCCCGCCAGTAGGCGGCCGACTGCCGGAGATCGTCCAGTACTTGGTCATCGTCCTGCTCGAACGGCGGAATGATCTCCAGGATGAGCGCGACGGCTACCGCGCCGGACCGGTCCAGTGCCGCCAGCACCCGGGCGGGCTCGATGATCCCGGCCGCGTTCGTCTGCGGCGTGAAGGGCGAATGATGATCGGAGGTCCCGTCGGTCTGCTGGAGCTGCACGACCGGCGCGCGGCCTCCCAGGCGGGCCAGCCACGCGTAGGGATCGCGGTCCGGGCCCGCCGTGCCCGGGACGCACTGGTGCCCCACATCGAGGCAGAGCCGGACCGGGACATGTGCCTGGTCGCCGTCGGTCAGCAGCGACTCGATCATGGCCATCGTTGATGGCTCACGCGCGGCGGCGAGATTTTCGGCCAGCAGGTACGACAGGCCCCGGTCATGTGCATGCCCGGCTAGCTGGGCCAGCGATTCGGTGAGTTCATCCCACAGCTGGGCCCGGCGGGAACGATCGCGGTAGTCCTCGACACTGAATGCGCCAACATGCCCGCCCGTCGCCTGCGCGCCGGTATCGGCGGTGAAGCCGATGACCCGCTGATACCAGTCTCGTGCCTGGGCACGTGCGGCGCGGTCCGGGTGCAGCAGCAAGCTGGCGGAATAGGCGGCGAGCCCGGTGAAGGTCGAATGCAGGGTGAGCCCGCTGCTCGCGCAGGCCGCCCGCAGCCGGGTGGCCTCGCCGGTGACCGCAGCCGGGGGCAGGTCAAGGTCCACCAGATCCAGGCTGTGCTGGACCAGATCCAGTTCCAGCTCCTCCCGCACCAGCCGGGCCCAGCGCTCTGGCTGCGGCCAGCGTTTGACAGCGAAGCAGGTGTTGATCCCCAGCTGGTAGGTGGTCATGCCGGCGCCCGCGGCTCGTGCACTGCTGCGCTTGCCCGTACCTGGTCGAACCAGGCCGCGCGGGGCAGCTCGAACCGGCTGCCCGAGGGCGACGGTACGAAGCGGCGGGCCCGCTGCCGGATTGCCCGTGCCGACTCGTCCGCCTGTTCGCCCCGGCCGGTGGCCGCGGCAGCCAGCATCGCGGCCCCGAATCCCGCCGGGTCAAGGTCCAGGTGCACGACCGGGTGGCCCAGCAGGTCGGCCTTGGTCTGCCCGGACAGATTGAGCCTTGCGCCGCCACCCCCCACCCTCAGCTCGGCCAGCGGCGCCCCCGCCGCTGCCAGCACCTGCAGCACAGACCGCACGCCCAGCGCCGCCCCCTCGATCACCGCGAAGGCGAGTTCTGGGCGGCCGTGCCGGTCAGAGAGCCCAATGAAGCCGGCCCGGGCGGTGGGATCGTCGCGTTCCCCGTCGCCGAGATAGGGCAGGAACAGCGGGGCCGCGGCCAGCGCGCTCACGCCAGCCCGCCGGGTGGCTCGCTGCAGCCGCCGCCGGCCCCGCTCCGCGTCGGCGGACAGTTCCGCATAGCTGCGGTAGCCAAGCGCTCTGACCGCCCAGCTGATCGCCGCACCGGTGGTGTTGACGCCCAGCTCGGTGCAGTAGCAGCCGGGGATGGTGTGACTGTAGTGCGTTACCCGCGGCTCTGGCAGCGGCGCCGGCACCGCGGAATTCAGGCACGAGGAAGCCCCGGCCATCTCGCTGACCGGGCCCGGCCCGGTCACGCCCGCGCCGAAGGCGGCGCACTGGCTGTCCGCCGCGCCGACGACGACCGGCATCCCCGGGTCGAGGCCGAGTTCGTCTGCCGCCTGCCGCGGCAGCTCGGCGGCTACCTGCCAGGGCGCCAGCACCGGCGGGAACAGGTCAGCATCGATGCCGAACGCGGCGAGCAGGCCGGCATCCCAGCGGCGCTCGCGCAGGTTGAAGAACAGCGTGGCGTTCGCGTGTGTCTCGTCGGTGCGGGCCAGCCCGGTGAGCCGGTGCAGCACCACGTCACGCGGCTGGAGGATGAAGCTGGTGCGGGCGAAGACGGCGGGCTCATGCTGGCGCAGCCAGAGCACCTTCGGGCCGACATGGAATGCCTCCGCGACATGCCCGGTCAGCTCGTGCATGCGCCGGTCCCCGATCGCCTCCCGCATCTGGCGCGCCTGGGCGACGGCCCGGTTGTCGCGGTAGAGCATCCCGGGGCGCAGCGGCTGGCAGTCACTGCCGACGGGCACCATGGTCGGGCATTGCCCGGTGAGGCCGATGGCGCGGATCCGGCCAGCTATCCGGGACCGGGCCGCCAGTTGCCGCAGCGCCGCCACGGCACCTTCGGCCCAGTCGCGCGCGTCCTGCTCCGCCCAGCCCGGGCGGGGCGAGACCATCCGGTAAGGGTGGCGCGCCTCCCCCACCTGCCGGCCCTGCAGGTCGAAGGCGATCGCGCGGGCGCCCGTTGTCCCCGCGTCCACGGCCGCGAACAGCGGGGCGTCCCGCGCCAGCCGGCGTGCCATCACCTCCCCGCCGGGTGACCGCAGATCATTCCGGCGGCAGCTCGCGGTAGACGAGGTCGACATCGACGCCCTGCGACCGGCGCACGTACTTGGCCAGGTAGTACACCACCAGGCCGAACAGGGCCGTGGCACCCATGAAGACCGGTACATACCACCAGTGCGATGAGGTGCCGATCGCCAGTGCCGGGTACTTCAGCACGTCGTAGACGAGGAAGCACATCACCAGGAACGAGATCGGCGCCATGATCTTGAGCACCGGGATCCTGCCCCAGGTGATGTTGGCCGGGGATGCCTGATAGAGGTCGGGGCGGCGGTTGGGGAAGGTGAACGCCGCGACGCAGACGATCCAGACGCAGACCACGCCTGCCAGCACCCCAAGCGCCAGCCAGGTCTGGAAGGTGGTGGCCAGCACGCTCCACACCAGCATGACGGTGACCAGGACCATCACCGTCAGGATCGCTGGCACCGGGGAGTGGGTCCGCTCATTCACATCGGCGAGCTTGGCGGGCAGCAGCCGGTCAAAGGCCCAGGCGAAGACGGTCCGCACGGGCATGAATGTGTTGCCCACCATGGCCGGGAGGCTCCAGAACAGGAACGACCCGACAATCAGGATCGTCAGCACCGGCACGTTCACCGTCAGCGCCGCCAGGAAGTGGTACCAGGGCCCGGTCGGGATCTTGTAGGCGGGGTTCGGGCTGGTGTTGACCGCCGACATGAAGATGTAGCTGGCCACCTTGTAGATCAGCAGCACGCCGATGCAGATGAACAGGACATCCCAGGCAAGCGCCGAGAACATGATCTTCAGGTGCCGGTTCCGGTTGGACGCGCTCTTCAGCTCGCCGGACAGGTAGACGCTCCACCAGTTCCACATCATGAACGTCATGATGACGAAAATGGCGGGCAGTGTGCTGGACATGAGGCCCGGGTTGGGATGAGCCGAAATGCTGCCCCGGACGGCGTCGATGACGTGCTGGTAGGAGTTACCGTGGCCACCGAAGCGGGCGGAGAGCTGATTGAAATGGCTCTGGAAGGACTGTGACGAACCGAAGGCAAGGACGATAAACGCCAGGAACGTGCCGGCCGAGGCAATGATCCAGAATGTGTTCTGCCAGCGGAAGGTCATCTTGGTGCCGGCGATGAGGATCGCCGTCATCAGCACGATCATGAAGAGCCCGCCGAGGAAGATCCACGCATGGTCGGTCTGGAACCGGCCACCCCAGGCGATCAGGTCGTTGTTGTGGAAGAAGATGCCGAAGGTGACCAGCGTCGGTCCCAGCGCGAAGACCGGGAAGTACCTGGCCCAGAAGGTCGCGCCGATCATCGCGGAGAACGCGGCGCCGAAGTTGGACACGGTGGCCAGCGGCGGCGACAGGATGCGGCTGACCCAGACGTAGTCGCCACCGGTCCGCGGCATGCTCGCGGCCATCAGCGCCATCATTATCAGCACCGGCGCGTTGATGACGAACGCGATGAGGGTGGCCGTGACCAGGTCCGCCCCCGGGAACAGCGAAAGCGCGAAGAAGACGCCCCAGGCCAGGGTTGCCCCGACCGGCGCGGAGAACACAGCATTGAAGACCATCGCGTCGAACGCGTTGGCCTCCCGCACCAGGCCCGTGCTCTGCCGCACGAACAGCTGCTGGTTCCTGGTCTCGGCGGTGCTCATGGCTGCTCCTCACGCCCGAGCGCCCCGATCGGCCTGGCCGGTTACTCGGGTACAGCGAGAGTAACAAGCTCGAACATGCTAGACAAGAGAAAGCTGTACATAATAGCGGCTAAGAGTGTTAGAGTCTGATGACTGCAGGTGTGGGCCCGCTGCCGCGGCCAGGAGCCAGCCAGAAGCGCCCGGGCACCGCCGCAGGAGGAGTGCCAGCCGCCGTGTTCGCTGTCGACCGCCGCCGCCGGATCCTGCAGCGGGTCGCCGAGGAACAGACCATCAAGATCGGCGAACTGGCCCGCGAGCTGAGCGTCTCCGAAATGACGATCCGCCGCGACATCAGCCGGCTGGAATCCGATGGGTTCCTCCGGCATACCCACGGCAGCGCGACCGCGCATATCACCAAGTCCATTGAGCTTGCATTCAACGCGCGGGCACTGGAGCACGCCGCCGAGAAGCGGCTGATCGGCATGCGGGCCGCGGAGGATCTGGCCGGGCCGGCGGTGCTGTTCGTCGGCGCCGGGACGACGACCGAGCAGTTCTCGCTCTTCCTCACTCCCCAGCCCGGCCTGCAGGTAATCACCGGTTCGCTGCCGGTCGCGAGCCTGCTCGGATCGCGGCCGGTGGACGTCATCGCGCTGGGCGGGAAGGTGCGGGAGGAGGAGCTCTCCTGTGTCGGGCCCATCGTCACCGCCACCCTCGCCAGATACCGGGCGGACGCGGCCGTGATCGGTGCCGCAGGTGTCTCGGCCGGGTGCGGTGTCACCGAGTTCGATGACGAGCTTGCCGAGGTGAGCCGCGCCGCGATCGCCCACAGTGCCCGGCTGGTCGTGCTGGCTGACGCGTCAAAGATCGGGGTGGACGCACACGCGGTCGTGGCGCCGGCCGCGGCCATCTCCGTGCTGGTGACCAGCGCTGGCGCGCCCGGAGCCGAGCTTGACCTGCTCCGCGCGGCCGGCGTGCGGGTCGTGGTCGCCAGGGGCGGGGCGGGACGAGCCGGGCGGCAGCGGCGCGCGGCTGGTCAGAGCGAGGAGGCCGGTTAGTGAACGTGCTGGAACGTATTTTCGGCGTCCGCAAGCCGCTGATAGCCATGTGCCATGTGCGTGCCCTGCCGGGGCGGCCACGCCACGATACGGCCGGCGGGATGACCGCGGTCTACCAGGCGCTCCGCCAGGATGTGCTCGCGCTGCAGGAGGCCGGGGTGGACGGGCTGCTCTTCTGCAACGAGCACGATCTTCCTTATTCGATCGGGGTGGGCGTTGAGGTCGCCGCGGCACAGGCGGCGGTGATCGCGCGCCTCCAGCCGGATCTGGCCATCCCGTTCGGGGTGGATGTGCTCTGGGATCCGCGGGCCGCGCTGGCCATCGCCCGGGCAACCGACGCCGTCTTTGTCCGGGAGGTCTTCACCGGCGTCTTTGACAGCGACATGGGGCTGCTGGCACCCGACTTCGGTGAGCTGGCCGCCTACCGGCGCGCCATCGGCGCCGATGACATCGCGATCTTCACCAATGTGACGCCGGAGTTCAGCCGGTCGGTATCGGGCCGGACGGTCGGTGAGCGTGCCCGCGGGGCGGCGTTCCTGGGCGCGGATGCGCTGCTGGTCAGCGGGCCGCAGGCAGGCGCGCAGGTGGACCTGGCCGACCTGCGCGCGGCAAAGGAAGGCGCCGGGGAGGTTCCGGTGCTCGCCAACACCGGGGTGACTCACGACAATGCCGAGCAGACCCTCACGCTTGCCGATGGGGTCATCGTGGGTACCAGCCTCAAGGTGGATGGCTCCACCTGGAACGCCGTCGACCCCAGCCGCGCGGCGCGGATGGTGAAAATCGTCCGTGCGGCGCGCGGCGGCTGAGGGAGCGCGATGGCTAAGCGATCCAGGCTCTACTTCGTCAGCGACCTGCACGGTTCGGGCAAGTGCTTCCGCAAGTTCCTCAATGGCGGCCCCATCTACCAGGCCGATGTCATGGTGCTCGGCGGGGATCTCGCAGGCAAGGCGATCCAGGCGATCACCCGGGCGGCCGGGGGCCGCTTCCAGTTCAGCTTCCGTGGCGCCGCATACGATCTTGAGGACGGCGAGGAGCTGCAGGGAGTGGAGCAGCTGATCGCCGATCACGGCTACTACCCCTACCGGGCCGAACCGGGCGAGCTCGCCCAGCTGCAGGCCACCGGCAAGCTCGATGACCTCTTTCTCCAGCTGATTACCGAACGCCTGGCGAAGTGGCTGGAGCTGGCCGACGAGCGGCTGCGTCCCCGGGGCACACCGATCTACTGGATGCTCGGCAACGATGACCCGCCCGAGCTGGCGGCGCTGCTGGACAGCGCGCCATGGGGAGTTCACTGTGAGGGCCGGGACGTGCTCGTCGACGGCCACGAGATGATCTCGTGGGGCTACGCAAACCCGACCCCGTGGCACACCCACCGGGAGATGACCGAAGATGACCTGCGGGCGGTGTTTGCGCGGCTCGGGGCCGAACTGAGTGATGCCGGAACCGCCATCTTCAATCTTCACCCGCCGCCGTACGACAGCGGGCTGGACGAGGCTCCCGTGCTGGACCAGAACCTCCAGGTCCAGTCTGCGGCCGGCCAGGCCAAGATGAGCCCGGTTGGCAGCCACGCGGTACGCGAGGCGCTGGAGCGGTTCCAGCCGCTGCTCGGGCTGCACGGGCATATCCACGAGAGTGCCGGGTTCCGCAAGATCGGCCAGACACTCGCCATTAACCCCGGCAGCGACTACGGTACTGGCGTCCTCAATGGCGTGCTGGTGACGCTGGAACCGAAGAAAGTCAAGGCCTACCAGTTCGTGCGCGGATGAGACCGGTGGGCGACCCGGCACCGGGCCGGGGGGAACGGGAGCCAAGTGCCATGGATTACGCCCCCGGTCAGCTGGCGCCACTGAGCGACGTCCGGCAGGAGGGGCTGCGGCTGGTGCACGCGGCCGCCGAACGTGGCCTTCCGGTCCGCCTGATCGGGGGCGTCGCCATCTGGGCACGCTGCCCGAGCGCGAAGCTCCCGCAGCTGGAGCGTGACTATGGTGACGTCGACATCATCAGCCTGCGCAAGGTGTCACGGGACGTCATCCGCTTCGCCGAATCGATGGGCTACCAGCCCGACAAGCTCTTCAACGCACTGCACGGGGCACAGCGCCTCAACTTCACCGACGCCGCCACCGGCCGGCCGCTTGATGTCCTGCTCGACCGGTTCGCGATGTGCCACACGATCGACCTGAGGGACCGGCTCGGCATCGATGCGGTCACCATCCCGCTGGCTGATCTGCTGCTCACCAAGCTGCAGGTGGTGCATATCAACCAGAAAGACCTGCTTGACCTCACCGCGCTGCTGGCCGACCACCCGCTGGGCGGCCGGGAGGCAGGCTCGATCGATCTCGGCCGCCTGACGTCCCTGCTGGGGAAGGACTGGGGTTTCGAGCACACGGCCCGGCTGAACCTCGCCAAGCTCCGCGAATCAGTCGGCCCCGGCCTGCCAGCAGCGGTGACCAGGACGGTCGAAGACCGCATCGCTGGCGTCCTCACCGCCCTGGACAAGGGCAGCAAGAGCCTGGGCTGGCAGATGCGCGCCCGGGTTGGCGAGCGCGTCCAGTGGTATGAGCTGCCCGAGGACGTCCGTCACTGACGGGCCTGCCGTCAGCTGTGGATGATGTCGGTGTGGTGGCAGAAGTGCACCCGGGCCGGGGCCATGCCACGGATCCGCTGCAGCGAGTCCCACCAGGCCGCCCGGTCGCTGGCCTGGCCGGCCACCAGCTTCTGGTCGGCCGGCCCGGTGTACTGGCGCGGCGTGTAGGCGGCGTCGCCGATCAGCAGCTCGGCGCCCTGGCCGGTGTGGACGGCGACGCACTGGTGGCCGTCGGTGTGCCCGGGCGTGGTGATCACCTCGACACCCGGCAGCACCTGCGCGTCCCCGTCGAGCAACTCGAACCGGGCGGTCATGAAATCGAACCACTGGCACAGCTCGGGTGACTCCCGCTCGGCCCTCGCCAGCTCACGCCGCTGCACGTAGATGGGTGCGTGCCGGAAGACGGCGTTCTGCCCGCAGTGATCGAAGTGCAGATGGGTGTTGATGACCAGCGAGATGTCGGCTGGGGTCATGTCCAGATCGGACAGCGCGTCGGCGGCGGTGCGGTTCACCACCCGCCAGTCGTTGAGAACCTCCTGCGGGCCGCCGACCCCGGTGTCGACCAGCACAGCCCCGCCGGGGTGGCTGATGACGAAGCCGTGCACCGGCCAGTCGCGGCCGTCCAGCCCGCGCAGGCTGGCCAGGTGCAGGCGCTTGATCTCCAGGGCCATCAGCCGCCTCCGCCGGCCGGCCCCGGCCCGTCGGCCGTGTGTGGCTGGCCCGGCCAGAACGGCCACTCCTCGAACCAGGCACACCGTCCGTCGCCGGCGAAACGCATGATCCACAGGTCGCGGTATTCCTGCCGGACCGGCCGGCCGTACCAGACCTCTACCCGCGCCACCGCGGTGTTACCATCGGCCGCGATCACCTCGCTGGCCATCCGGAACACCTCATCCGGCCCTTCGCGATCGGCCTCCCACATCGCGGCGATGGCCGCCAGCCCTTTCACCGGCTCCAGGTATGGACCCTGCCGGTACCCGGCGTCGTCAGTGAAGAGCCCGGCCAGCGTGCTGGTGCCGGGCGCCCGCCAGGCCCGCTCGTAGGCGGCCAGCCATGCCGACACCTCGCCCCGGTCCACCTCAGTCCTGACCTCTCCGGCGCGGGCCGTACCGTGGCTGTCGTGACCAGCGACTCGGCTCTCACGGCGGCAGGCGCCACTGCCGATGATTACACCATCCCAGCCGTCCCGGCCTCCGCAGGCGCCCTCATCTTCGACCGGGCAGGCCGGCTGCTGATCCTCAAGCCCAGCTACAAGTCCGGCTGGACGATCCCGGGTGGCGTCATGGAGGCCGACGGCGAAACGCCCTGGCAGGCCTGCCAGCGCGAGGTCCGGGAAGAGTGCGGCCTGAGTCTGACCAGCGGCCGGCTGGCCTGCGTGGATTTCCGCCCACCCCGGCCCGGCCGGGCGGGCGGCATCCGCTTCCTGTTCGACTGCGGTGCCTTCGCCGATACCGAGCTGGCCAGGATCAGCCTCCAGGCCGAGGAACTCTCGGCATATCAATTTGTCGACATGTCGATCGCAATGACCCTGCTGCGCAAGCCGATCCGGCGCCGGGTACGCGCAGCCACCTCCCGCCGTGGCCTGCTTTACCTGGAGGACGGGCGCCCGGTCCCGGGCGTGCGCGCCAGCCGGAAGTGACCCGCGCGCCTGCCCCGGCCACGGGCCGCAGCGTCACCGGCCGCGGCCTACCGGCGATCGCTGCCCGCCTGGCCGGGCGCGTCCGCGCCCAGCGCGGCGACCTGGTCAGGCAGCGGGGTGGCCGCGGTGAGCCGGTTGTCGATGGCCAGATGCGGGACGGCGGGTTCGGCGCCCAGCCGCATGCTGGCCGTGAAGGTTGCGAAGCCGGCCAGTTTGGCTGAGTCCCGGGCTAGCCCGCGGGCGGCCAGCCGGTGGTGCAGCGTGTCCGCATCCGACCGGATCCAGACCAGCTGCACCGGCTCGCCGCCCAGTTCAGCCACCCAGGCCCGCCAGCGGGTGGCGTCGTGGATCTGCTGGGTAAAGGGGCCCGACAGCAGCACCGGGCAGCCGTGCGAGCGGATCTGGCGGGCGGTCGCGGTGATCCCGGCATACTCATGGGCCTTGATGTGCTCGTCGTACCACGGGCCCTCGCGCTCACCGGCCTGGCGCCCGGCCGCGGCCAGTATCGCGGCCACGAACGGCCCGTACAGCGTGTCCTTGTCGAGCAGCGCCGGCGGCGGCGCCAGCCGGGCCAGCAGCAGATCGGCGACCGTGCTCTTGCCGGCTCCCGGCGGGCCGGCCACCACCCACGCCGGCGCAGCGAGGCTCATAACGGCCGAGGTTATTACACCGTTTTGGCACGGGCTGGACGGTTGCTGCCGGGGCTGGCCAGCGGCGTCCCGGGCTCCGTGGCAGGCGGCTGCGGCACTGGCTCGGCCGCGGGGCGGGCCCGGGCGGGCCGCGGCAGCCGCAGCCGCAGGACGGCCAGTCCCAGCAGGGCGAAGGCGGCGGTCCAGGCCAGGGACAGGGCCGCCATGCTGGCCAGGACCTGGTGGTGGAAGGCTCCGGCTGCGGCGAACTGGGTGGGGGCGTAGGAGGGGAAGAACTCCAGGATGTGCTTATTCGCCAGCGGGTTGTCGACCGGGTTTTCCAGGAAGGTGTCCAGCATCGAGATCATGATGATGAGGAAGAAGCCTTCCAGGTCACCGCGGACCAGGACGCCGATCAGCAGGCCGAGCGCGGCGTAGGTCGCTGCCCCCAGAATGAATGCCGCCGCGATGGCCCACATCCCAGCGGGCCGCCAGAAGATGAGCATGATGGCGGCGGCGTAGGCGCCGATGCCGAGGGCCTGGGCCAGCGCCGCGGTGGTTTTGGCGGCGATCAGGGCGGATTGCCGGTAGCCGGACAGCACCAGGCGCCGGTCGAAGGGCAGCGACCGGCGGACCGTGGCGAACACGACGAACCCGGTGATGAGGGTGATCGCACTGAGCCCGGCGGTGATCAAGGTCAGATTGTGGCCGTCCACGATGACCGTCGTCCCGGTGGCGCGCAGCCGGAATCCGGCGCCCTTATGCGGGATCATGGAGCCGATCAGCAGGTACCACACCGGGACGAAGGCCACCAGCAGGACCCAGGCCAGCCGGTTGCGGACCTGCGCGGCCAGGGTGAGGCGGATGGCGGTGTCAAGCTGCTGGCGCATGGCTGCTCACCTCCTGGATCCGGCCGTCCGCCAGTTGGCAGATCCGGTCGAAACGCTTGTGCTCGAAGACCAGGTGGCTGATGACCACGGTCGCGGTCCCGGCGGCGGTCAGCTCGCTGGCCAGGTCCCAGAAGGCCAGGTAGGTCTGCCAGTCAAAGCCCTGGTAGGGCTCGTCCAGCAGCAGCACGGGCGGGTCGTGCATCAGGGCCAGCGTCAGGCTGAGTTTTTGCCGGGTGCCGCCCGACAGGGTGCCGGCCCGCTGGCCGCGGCTGGCGGCAAAGCCCAGCCGCTCGATCAGCTCCCCGGCCCGGGCCAGGGAGCTGATCCCATACGCGGCCTGGAAGTAGCGCACGTGCTGGTCCACGGTCAGCGCTTCGTCCAGGATCACCGTCTGCGGGCAATAGCCCGGCCGGCCCCCGATCGTGACGGTGCCTGCGTCCGGCCGCAGGTCACCGGCCAGGATCCGCAGCAGTGTCGTCTTCCCGGTCCCGTTCTCCCCGACCACCGCGACCATTTCCCCCGGCGCGACGTCCAGGTCCAGCCCGGTTAGCACCCGGCGGCGACCGAACGACTTACAGATTCCCTGCGCTGCCAGTACTGTCATCGCGCGCGCCTCCTCGCAGCTTGCCCGCTCCAGCCCGACCCCAGGCATCGGCAACACCGGCATGGTGCTCCCCGATGATCAGCGCGGCCGATACACCGGTGTCGGGCACACTGCCAGGCTAGAGAGCCGCCGGTACGGGATCGTTACGGCGAACTGGCCCCAGACATGATTTTTAACGGGATGGCGTCCCCATGACCGATGCCGGCAGCTGGGGCACTCACTTGATCACTTCTCCGGTGGATCTGGAGGTCCGGTGCTGACCGGTAACGTTTCCGGAACGCTCCGCGCGTAGTTTTGGCGTTGTGAGGCAGGATTACCAGCTACCCGGCGAACTGGCGTGACGCCGCAGCGCGCGAGCCGCCAATTTCGCCGGGCATCGCCCGCGACGGCGCTGGTGCTGGGCGTCCTGGCGCTGGCATTGATGGTCGCCGATGTTCCCCTAGCCGGGCTGGCGCGTCAGAGCCTGGCTGCCACCGGCGGCTCGCTGCCAGTCTGGATCTCGGCTCCCTTCGCGGTGGTGGGCTTCGTGGTGGCCTGGCGCAAGCCGGGCAACCCGCTCGGTTGGATCATCCTGGGAACGGCGGTGTTCCTCGCGCTCAGCGAGGATGCCAGTTACTACACGGTGGCCGACTACCGGCTCCGGCATGGCGGGCTGCCGCTGGGCTGGCTGGCGCTGCTCGTCCAGCCTGCCTGGGCGCCGGGGATCGTACTGTTCGGGCTGGCCGTCCTGCTCTTCCCCGACGGCAGGCCGCCGACGCCGCGGCTGCGGCCGATGGTGTGGGTCTACGCCGCGGTGGCGGTGTGCTGGATCACCGCCGCCGCAGCTATCACGGTGGGCGCGATCATCGGCCACCACATTCAGGTGGATGCCAGCGGCAACCTGCTTCTCCTTGACGACTCGATCCGTTCCCCCTCCTGGTGGATCGTGCTGTCGAACGTGTTCCTCGCACTGGGGGCGGTCTGCTGGCTGGTGTCGCTGGCCGCCCAGGCGCTCAGTTACCGGCGCTCGTCGGGGGAACGCCGCCAGCAGCTGAAGTGGCTGATGGCTGGATCGGCTATCGCCTTTATTGGCCTCGTGCCCGTGCTCGGCTACGCGGGCAGCACGTCCGCCTACTCGGGCGGCCCGACGGCCGAGGCCGCCGTCGCCGTGGCCGGATTTGCCGCGGTCCCGCTGAGTATCGGGGTGGCCGTCCTGAAGTACGGCCTGTTCGACATCGACCGGATCATCTCCCGGACGCTGGCGTATGCGATCGTCACGGGCCTGCTGGTGGGGGTGTACGCGGGCCTGGTGCTGCTGGCCACCCGGGTGCTGTCGTTCCATACCCCGGTGGCGGTGGCTGCCTCGACGCTGGCCGCGGCGGCGTTGTTCAGCCCGCTGCGGCGGCGGGTGCAGCGGGTGGTGGACCGGCGGTTCAACCGGGCCCGCTACGACGCCGACCAGACCGTGGCCGCGTTCGCGGCCCGGCTGAAAGATGAGGTGGGCCTGGACACGATCCGGCAGGACTTGGCCGGCACCGTGCACACGGCGCTGGAACCCGCCCACGTATCGGTGTGGATAAGCCCAGGCCCAAACGCCACCTAATTGCCCGGAGCTGGCTCTTGCCGCGGCCAGTTCCAACACCGACCGGCAGCCCCACGGGTGGACGTCCCCACGTGCGTCAGCATATGTTGACGGACCCAGCCTGTCAGCATATGCTGACACGCATGGAACCGGCTCTCCAGATCGCAGAAGGCGCCGCCAGCAACGACCCCGACGTCGGCCTGCGCGCGGTCGCCGCCCTTCGTGTCCTTGCCGAACGGCTGGAACTACTTCAGGTCCAGCGGGCACGAGACCTCGGCTGGTCCTGGCAGGACATCGCCAGCCGTCTCGGCGTCACCAAACAGACCGTGCACCGCAAGTACGGCCGCCAGATCGGGAGGCGATGATGTTCGAGCGCTTCACCGACAGCGCTCGCCATGTCGTCACGCAGGCCCAGGCCGACGCCCGCCGGCTCGGGCACAACTACATCGGCTGCGAGCACCTGCTGCTGGCCGTGGCCGCGGCCGACGAGCCGGCCGGTGCGGTCCTGCGCGACCAAGACATCACGCCCGAACGCATAGAGGGCGAAATACTGCACACCATCGGGCGAGGCCAGAGAGCGGACCTGCTGCGCGGAATAGACCGGGAAGCGCTGGCTGCCATCGGCATTGACCTCGACGCCGTCCGCGCCCAGATCGAAGCGGCCTTCGGCCCAGACGCCCTAACCCCGGCCCTACCCGCCGCCTGTCGGAACAGACGGCCAGCCTGGGGGAAAGGCCCGCTGGCCCAGTTGGCGCGCCGTCGACGTCGGCATCGAGCCCGTCGCGATGCCCCCCTGCCCAGAGGCCCGCGCGGTCACACCCCGCTTCTTCCCGGCCCGGTTCCCAGCGGCCATATCCCTTTCACTCCGCGCGCCAAGAAGAGCCTGGAGCTCTCGCTGCGCGAGGCGAAAGGGCTGAACGATACCTGCATCGGCGTCCAGCATCTCACCCTGGCCCTGCTCGCCATGAATGATGGCATGGTGCCGGTGATCCTGTCGGCCCTCGGCACGCCGGCCACATCGCTGCGCGCCGCGATCCTCGCCCGCTACCGCAAGGCGAGTTGATCCGCGGCTGCCTGACCGCCATTGCCGCGAGTCCCGCAAGGGGCCTGATCGGCCTGCTGCGCACCGGCACACTCAAAGATCACGATCTGCGGCTGGAGTACTAGCCAGATTCCGCGAACAGCAGCGAGTCCAATCCCCGGCGCACGCCAACCGCCTCGGCCACCCGGCGAATAGCCAGCAGGGTGCCAGCCACATAGGGGGCAGCCGTCAGCCCCGGATCATGCCGTATGACCAGCCGCTCCCCCGGGCCGCCGAACACCACCTCGGTGCTGACCACAAAGCTGGGCAGGCGAACCGAGTGGATCCGGGTGCCAGCCACGTCCGCACCCCGTGCCTCCGGTGGGCCCTGGAGATCCGGCAGCGCCACGGTGAGGGCTGGCTGGCGAATCCGGGCCAGGCTCTCGGCGAGTTCCCGGGCGGTCCCGCTGGGTACGTCGGGCTTGCCGTCGCTGGCGTAGTCGATGATTTCCCACTGGTCCAGGTGCTGCGCAGCCAGCGCGGCGGCGCGGCGCAAGATGGCGGCCATGACGGAGAAGCTGCCAGCCGCGATCACACCCACGCCCCGGTGCCGGGCAAGACGGTCCAGTTCGGCATAGTCCTGCTCGGTGAGCCCACTGGAGCCGATCACGGCATGGACCCCCGCCTGGACCGCGGCCCACACGTTGCCCCGGACGGCGGTGGCACTGGTGTAATCGACCAGGACATCGGCTTCGGTGGACGCCAGTGCCTCGGCCACGCTGGCGTAGATGATGCCGCCACCCGCTGACCGGGCAGCCAGGCTTTGCCCAGCAGCCGACCGGGCAACCCCGGCGGTCAGCTCAAGGTCGTCGGCGCGGTCGATCGCGGCCACGATCGGGGGTGCGGTCCAGCCGGTAATCCCAGCGAAACAGATCCTGATCACGGGCTCATCCTGCCAGGGAGCCGTCTCAGGTGGTTGCGGTCACCTTGGTCAGGTGCGCGGGGGCGTCGGGGTCGGTGCCGCGCAGGCTGGCCAGCTGGAACGCGAGCTGCTGGCCGCGCACCACCGCTGTGATCGCCTGTGCCGCCTCGGCCAGCCCGGCCTGGACCGGCAGGGTGGCGGTCTCGGCAGCCCGGCTGGTCAGCAGCCGGCGGAGCTCGTCCAGGTCGGCGTCGGCTGGCCCGGTGCCGTCCACCAGCAGCACCCGGGCACCGCCGTACACGGCCGCGATCGGGCCGTGATACAGATCCGCGGTGGACATGCCGATGGCCAGGATTCCGGTGGTCTCGGCCACCTTCAGGGCCGTCTCCAGTGCCGCGGCGTAGCCAAGCCCGCGGCCCGCCACCACCAGCCGGTCGATGTCCTGCCAGCGCCGGGCGAGATCACGGGCCGGGCCGGGATCGGCCAGCGCGGCGGCGACCGCGCCGGGCAGCCCGGCCAAGGCGGCGCCGATAGCACCGGACCCGCCAGCCCGCCCGGCCCGCGTGCCGAGTGCCCCGGCCACCGTGGCCAGCAGTGCGAACTGGCCGGTGACCGTCTTGGTGGCCGGAATGGCCCGTTCCGCCCCGGCATCGGTGCCGAGCAGCAGGTCCACCACCCCGGACAGCGGGCTGTCCGGCTCGTTGGTGATGCCGATGACCGCGGCCCCGGCCGACCGCACGGCGGTGCAGGTGGTGACGACTTCCGGGGTGGCCCCCGACTGGCTGAGGGCGATCAGCAGGTAGCCGTGCCAGTCCACGTCCGCGTCGTAGCGGGTGTAGAGGCTGGGCGCGGCCAGCCCGGCCGGCCGCCCGGAGCACAGCTCGGCCAGGTAGCGGCCAAATACGGCGGCGTTGTCTGATGACCCGCGGGCCAGGAACACCGTCCCCGCAAATGGCCTGGGCAGCACCTGCGCCACCCGCTGGGCATCCGCAGGGGCCCGGGCCAGCAGCCGGGCCAGCGCGTCCGGCTGCTCGGCCATCTCAGCTGCCATCAGCTCGCCGGTCACGGGCCGCCGCCGGGGCCACCGTCCGGGCCGCTGGCCGCGGCGCCTCCGGGAGCCTGGCCATCACCGCCGATCGCGGGGATCGCCGCCGTCAGCTGCGCCCAGGCGAGGTCTGCGCCCGCGGCTACACAGCCATCGACCACTGCCTCGGTGCCCAGCGCGCTCACTCGCACTTCCGGCATGACCGGGGCCATCATCCGTAGTTCCCTCGTCACCTCCGCGGCGAACCCAGGCGCCTGGCCGATGCCCCCACCGAGCACGATCAGGGCGGGATCGATGACGGTGACCACGGCGCACAGCAGCCTGGCCACCAGCAGCGCCTCGTCCGCCACCACAGCTGACGCCCGCTCATCGCCCCTGGCAGCCGCCGTGAACACCCGGCGGGCCGAGACCTGGCCACGCATCCCCGCCCGGCGGGCGGCCCGGACCACGGCCGGCGCGGAGGCAGCGGCCTCCAGCGCGCCCCGGCGCTGGGCATCGCTGGGATCGGTACCGTAACCACCGGTCATCGGCATGTAGGCGATCTCACCCGCGACGCCGTGCGCGCCGCGGACAAGCTGGCCGTCGAGTACCAGGCCCATCCCGATGCCGGTGCCCACCGAGACGAAGGCGAAACTATCCACCTCCCGTCCGTGGCCGTGGGCGCGCTCGGCCAGCGCCGCCGCGTCCACGTCGTTCTCGATCTTCAGCGACGGCCCGAACGCCTCCCGGAGCCGGGCCAGCACCGCGGGGCGGTCCCAGCCGGGCAGTTCGCCGGTGAGCGCCATGGCGTTACGGCGGGGATCGTAGACGCCTGGGCTGCCGATGACCGTCTGGGTAACGTCGGACAGGGTCAGGCCGGCCTGTGCGCAGAGCCCGCCAGCCAGGCTGACCAGCTCATCGACCCGGCTCCGGCCGCTGGACGCGTGTGATCTCGCCGACGCCCCCGCCCGGATCTCACCCGCCAGATCGGCGATCGCGCCGCGGACGTACTGCGCCCCCACGTCGAGGCCGAGCACGAAACCCGCCTCCGGCCGGATCTCGTACAGCAGCGCTGACCTGCCGGGCCGGCCGACGCGCTGGCCCGCCTCCCGAATCAGGCCAGCCTGCTCGACCGCGGCGAGTGCGAGGGACACGGTCGGCTTGGACAGACCGGACAGCCGGGCCAGGTCAGCCCGGGAGCAGGGACCTTGGTCGCGAATGTGCCCGAGCAGAAACTGGGCGTTCATGGCCCGGATGAGCTGGGGACGCGCGGCCGACACAGCAGCCGGCATGATCGCCATTGCACCTCCCCGGCGTCAATCCTGCCCTACCGGCCGCTGTCACCGCACCCGGGTCAGCGCCCGCCCACCCGTCACATCGCTCCCGCACACCTGGGCCCGCCAGCGGGCGCACCCACCCGCCGGCGCCGAGGCACGCCACCCGGCGGGCACCCGGTGGCACCTGCCGTCGCCGTGGCTAGCACTGGCGGACATCTCCGTATGACCGCCAGCCGGTCTGGTCGCTGGTGGGCGCAGGCCGCGCCAGGGTTTCGGTCCCTGAACCCGTTAGGCCCTTGTGACCTTAGTCCCCTTGTGGCTCATTGATAGTTAGGATACTGTCCTAACAAAATTCCGCAAGAACTCTGGTTTCGGCAAGAACGTAGGCGGCGTCCCAGGAAGGCCCCCGTGGCAGACTCGCCGGTAGTACTCGGCCTCGACTTCGGCGGCACGAAGATCGCCATGGCGGTGTGTGAGCCCGACGGAGAACTCTGCGCGTCCACCACGGTCGCCAGTGGCGGCGAGCTAGGGGCGCGTGCCAGCTTCGACCGCGCCGTCCAGTCGGCCCGTGAGCTGCTCACTTCCGCCGTCCCTGGCCGTGAGGTGGCTGCGGTCGGCGTGTCCACGTTCGGGATTCCGTTCGACGACCGGGTCGAGCTGGCCCCGAACATCGACGGCTGGGCGGACCTCCCGCTCGGCCATGAGCTGCGGGCCGCCTTTCCCGGGGCCGCGGTCCGGATGGCGACGGACGCCAAGGCGGCGGCGCATGCGGAAGCGCGCTGGGGTGCGCTGGCCGGCGCTGACCCGGCCATCTACCTCAACCTCGGCACCGGGCTCTCGGCGGCCATCGTGGTCGGCGGGAAGGTGCTGAACGGCAGCAGCGGCGCGGCCGGCGAGATCGGGTACAGCCTGCGGGGCATCGCCGACGTAGGCGTCCCGCTGGCCGCCCGGACGACGCTGGAGGACATGATCAGCGGGCAGTCCCTGTCCCGGCGGGCGGCCAGTCACGCTCCCGACGGCCAGCCGATGCCAGCGGGCGAGCTTTTTGAGGCGAGCCGCGATGCCCCGGAACTTGATCAGCTCGTGACCGACTTCGTCACCGAACTCTCCTACCATGTCGTGAACCTGGCCATCTTCCTTGACCCGATGCGAATCGCGGTGGGCGGCGGCATGGCGCGATCCTGGGACCGGCTGCGGCCGGGCCTGCAGGACGCGCTCAGCGCCGGGGTGCCGTTCCCGCCAGAACTCGTCATCGCTCGATTCCCGTCCGATGCTCCGTTGATCGGTGCGGTCGTACTCGCCCTGGACGCGGCCCGGGCAGAAGACGCGGACGGTGCGCACGTAATTTTCCCCGCGATATCACTCAGTGAAGGGCTACCACTATGAGACGCCTCAGAACTGCCGGAGTCCTCCTTGTTGCCGTCGGCCTGCTCGCGGCCGGCTGCTCGTCCAGCTCCGGTTCCAGCAACACCAGCGCCGCATCAGGGCAGACCGTGACCATCTCCAACGAGAATGGCGCGCTGTGGACCTGCGGCTTCAACCCGCTCCTCGGCTCGGACCAGCTGCTGTCCTTCGGCTTCGTCTACGAGCCGCTCGTCTACGTCAATCCGCTGCAGAACGGCAAGACCACGCCGATGCTCGCGACCTCATATGCCTGGGGTGCGGGGAACAAGTCGCTTACGTTCACCATCCGCAACGGTGTCAAGTGGAACGACGGGCAGCCGATGAGCGCCGCCGACGTGGTGTACACCTTCAACCTGATGAAGAAGTACCCCGCGCTGGACTTGCCGGGCGTGTGGTCGGTGCTGTCCAGCGTCACCCAGGCTGGTGCCAACCAGGTGACGATGAACTTCAAGGCCCCGGCGGTGCCGGACTTCTACTACATCGCCGACCAGACCCCGATCATGCCCCAGCACATCTGGTCGAAGATCGCCAACCCGGTGACGTACGCCGACCCCCACCCGGTGGGCACCGGCCCGTACACCGTGAACCCGTGCAGCGCCCAGAACGTCACCTACACCGCCAACCCGCATTACTGGCAGCCGGGCCTGCCGAAGATCAAGAAGGTCGAGTACCCGGCGTTCACCTCAAACAACACGGCCAACGATCAGCTCGCGAACGGCCAGGCGCAATGGGGCTCCCAGTACATCCCGAACATCAACGCGTTCTACACCGCCAAGAGCCCCGACTTTCACTACTGGTTCCCGCCGACCGTCAACGTCTCGGTGGTGCCGAACCTGACGAACCCGCTGCTGGCCAACGTCAAGGTCCGTGAGGCCATGTCGTACGCGATCGACCGCGCCAAGGTCTCCTCGATCGGCGAGTCCACCTACGAGCCGCCTGCCAACCAGGCAGGCATCGTCACGCCGACGTTCACGTCCTGGCTCGACACCTCGCTGGCCAACCACTACCACTACACCTATGACGTGGTGAAGGCGAAGCAGATCCTCGCCTCGGCCGGGTTCAAGCTGGGCTCGGACGGCATCATGGCGAACTCCAAGGGCCAGAAGCTCTCCTTCCCCATCATCAACATCGGCGGCTACTCCGACTGGGTTGCCTCGGTGCAGGTGATCCAGCAGGACTTCAAGGCGGTCGGCATCCAGATCACCCCCGACAACCTGAGCAACACCGCCTTCACCGCAGCCCTGTACTCCGGTCACTACCAGCTTGCCTACTACGACCAGCAGAGCTTCGGCCCAGGTCCCTACTACGAGCTGCGGAACTGGCTGCTCTCCACCAACTCGGCCCCGATCGGGCAGACAGCAGCCTCGAACTACGAGCGCTACAGCAACCCGGCCACCGACAAGCTGATCAACTCCTTCGCCGCCACCACCAGCACGACGGAGCAGCACACGATCGTGAGCGACCTGCAGAAGGTCATGCTCAGTGAGCTGCCCATCATCCCGGTCGTGGAGGCGGTGGACTGGTACCAGTACAGCACCCAGTTCCACAGCGGATGGCCCACGCCAGGTAACCCGTACGCGCAGCCGTCGGCGTACTCGTTCCCGGACATGGAACAGGTGCTGCTGCACCTCCAGCCGAAGTAATCACGGTGCGTGCCCGGGGCTGCCAGCCCCGGGCACGCACCCCACCCCGGGCACGGCAGGATCGGGCAGAATAGGGCATGGTTCCCGGTAAGGAGCAGGGCATGACCGGGAGGAGACGACCATGAGGTTCGCGCTCCGCCGCACCGGCTTCTTCCTGCTGACGCTCTGGATAGCACTGACCCTCAATTTCCTGCTCCCGAGGCTGATGCCGGGCAACCCCGCACTGGCGATGCTCGCCAAGTTCCACGGGGTGGTGAACCCGCAGGCGCTGAAGGCCCTGTACATCCTTTTCGGGGTCAACACGCACACCACCCTGTGGCAGCAGTACGTCACCTACCTGCACAACGTGTTCACCGGGAACTTCGGGACGTCGCTGTCCTTCTACCCGGCGTCGGTCAGCTCGGTCATCGGCGGCGCGATCTGGTGGACGATCGGCCTCGTCGGGCTGACCACGGTGCTGGCGTTCACCCTCGGCACCGGCCTTGGCATCCTCGCGGCCTGGCGCCGCGGCGGGCGCCTGGACAGCGTCATGCCGCCGGTGTTCGTGATCGCCTCCGCGGTCCCCTACTTCTGGATGGCGATGGTGCTGGTGCTGATCTTCGGGATCAGCCTGCACTGGCTGCCCTACATCGGCGGCTACAACGTCGCGGGCGACACCCCGTCCCTGTCCCCGTCCTACCTGGGCGACGTCCTCTCGCACGCCATGCTCCCGGCCGCCGCGCTGCTGATCACCACCATCGGGACCTGGATCCTGACCATGCGCAACGCGATGATCACCACCCTGGCCGAGGACTACGTGCGGATGGCACGGGCGAAGGGGCTGCCGGGCCGGCGCATCATGTTCGACTACGCGGCGCGGAACGCCATCCTGCCCAACCTGACCGGCTTCGCCATGTCACTCGGGTTCGTGGTCAGCGGCGCCATCCTGATCGAGTACGTGTTCAACTACCCCGGTGTCGGTTACATGCTGCTGCAGGCGGTGTCGGGCGAGGACTTCCCGCTGATGCAGGCCCTGTTCCTGCTCATCACCGTCGCGGTGCTGGTGGCGATCCTGCTCGCCGACATCGCTACCGCGATCCTTGACCCGCGCACCAGGGCGGCGGGGTAGCGCCATGTCCATGCCCATCTCCGGAGTCGCCACCACCACGCCCGGGCCGCCCGGGCCGGACGCCCAGCAGCCCGCCCTGGGTGGGCCGGTCGGCGGACGGTACGTAGCGCCGCCCGCTACGCGGGCGCTGGGCCGGATAGCCCACGCGGTGCGGTCCAACCGCAAGGCGACCACGGGCGCGGTGCTGCTGCTGATCTTCATCCTGGTTGGGCTCTTCCCGGGCCTGATCGCCCGGGACAGCCCGACCCAGGACGCCTACGCCCCGCGGCTGGGGCTGTCGACCGCCCACCTGCTCGGTACCACCGCGTACGGGCAGGACATGTTCGCCCAGGTGATCTGGGGCACCAGGAACGTGCTGATCATCGCGTTCGTGGCCGGCCTGGCCTGCACCACGATCGCGGTCCTGGTCGGCGTTGGCGCCGCCTATCTCGGCGGGCTCTGGGACGGCTCCCTCAACCTGGTCACCGACGTGCTGCTGGTCATCCCGCTGTTCCCGCTGCTGATCATCATCGCCGCCTATCTGCACGGCGGGAGCACGATCGTGCTCATCCTGGTCATCACGGTCACCAGCTGGTCCTACACCGCGCGGCAGCTCCGCTCGCAGGCGCTCTCGCTGCGCAACCGGGACTTCCTGGCGGCGGCGCGGGTGCGCGGCGAGCGCCAGCTTTACGTCATCGTGGTGGAGGTCATCCCCACCATGACCTCACTGCTGGTGGCGTGCTTCCTGACCAACGCGCTGTACGCGGTGCTGTTCGCTTCCAGCCTGCAGTTCATCGGCCTCGGCGACCCCAACACGGTGGGCTGGGGCACGATGCTGTACTGGGCGGAGAACAA
>Ga0306920_100002267_pt1 | contig 24280 bp, 21 predicted proteins | sample flu12Cox44000170_FD_204666 | JGI IMG/M metagenome (GOLD analysis project Ga0306920, IMG submission 204666) | Lab enrichment of tropical soil microbial communities from Luquillo Experimental Forest, Puerto Rico - flux4day.12C.oxic.44.000.170 (v2)... | ecosystem: Environmental > Terrestrial >...
GGCCGGCGTCGAAACTCGTATTAACACCGACGCGGAACTGATACTGCGCAGTTACCAATGCTGGGGTGAAAAGCCGCAAGAAGTAACCTTTGGTGGGCTGCGGGGATCGCTTCCACAGCCTGAGTACTATGCGTTTCAAATATACCCTCAATCTAGTATCACGCCCCCAAGGGCACAACGTGGTAGAAGATGTGTAGCACTGCCAGCGCAGCCGCAACCAATTCTGAAAAGCAGATTCCACGATACTTCCCTCATTCTCTCGCAGAGGAGAAAACGATTTAATATAGTCTCTCTTAAGCAACCTGAATCTGGTCCCTTTTCTATTTGCCCTTCCGAAACGCAAACGGAGAGCACAAGTAGCATTAAATGCTGACCCCTTCGTTCTCGCTGATGAACTTTGCAGTAAGGCGTCGAGATACACTTCTGGGGGTGATTGATTGGGCGATGGCGTGCGTGCCGGCGGGGCTCATCGCATTTAGTGCGCTGGCAATCGGTGCTGTGAACCGTGCTGCATTCGTTGCCATGGAAATCAGTATCTTTACGCTCGTGCTGGGGTGGATCATCAGAACAAACATTGCCGAAGCGAGGATTGGGGCGCTTTCAGCGTTCACTCCTAAAGGCGGCCGTCTCGTAGTTGCCCTAGCGGGAGTCGCGCCTTTGCTTACGCTGCAGTTGATTCCGATGCCGCCTTTCGTGTTGCATCTGTTGTCGCCGGGAACTTATCACGTTTATCAGATCGCATTTCCGGGTTGGCCCCACACCAAGGCTGTTGGATGGCTTCCGCTTACTTTGTCGCCGGCTGCGACATCGGCAACTCTGCTTGAATTTGCAGCGTTGGCATCATTGTTCGTCGTGGTATTGCTTTTTCCGACGTGCACAGGCGCTAGGCAATCGGGCCAATCACAGGCGTTGCGGCTCATCGTTTACCCAATAATCGCCACGGGCGCAGTGGTCGCGATGCTAGGAATTGGTGAACGCGTCTGGTGGAACGGGAGGATACTGTGGTTCTATCAACCCGCAGATTGGAGCGGGCCGCTGATTGTCGGTTTGCCGCGGGCGAGCGGCCCCTTCGTTAATGCTGACCACTTTGCGAATTATTTGGCCCTTAGCCTGCCCTTGGCAGTCGCCGCAGCGCTCTTTCCGCGCTCCATTGGGCGACGCCAGCGACTGAACGCTCGATTGTTCTGCGGAACAGCCGCTTTGCTGATGCTGATGGGTGAGGCGCTGAGCCTCTCTCGCGGTGGGTGGCTGGCGACGTGCGTAGGCGTCGCGGTCATGCTGGCGATGTGCCCTCGCCGAACGACCAATTCTGTGCCCGCGATTCTCGTAACCTTTCCGGTATCCGCGCATGCGATGCGGACTCTGCGCCGTTACTCATTGGGTGCGCAGACCCGCGCAATCGTGACGTGTGCGCTCATCGGCGGGCTGACTCTTTACCTCATCGGCGGACCGGCGCGCAACCAAATAGCGATGCGCATGGTTGGGACCTCAGCCGGCGATTTTTCCGACCGCGTCGACGCATGGCGCGACACGCTGATGATGATTCGGGATTTTCCGCTATTCGGCGCCGGTGCGGGAGCGTGGCCGGAGATCTTTCCGCATTACCAACCGCCGCCGAAGGACTCGAGTTCTTTCTTTCGCACTGCCGATAATGACTACGTTCAGTTTGTCGCAGAGAACGGGGTTGCAGGCCTCATAGTTTTGATGGTTGTTGTCAGACTGGTGATTGGGCTTGTGAACGGTGCACCTCGCCACATCTCGGCTGAACGATTGCCCCTGTTCGCGGGCTTGGCTGGCGGCATCGGCGCCGGTCTCGTCCACGAATTCGTCGATTCAAGCCTACATATTCCTGCTAACGCTTTGTTATTTACGATGCTGCTCGCGCTCATGCTGCGAGTTGCCTTGGAGAAATCAGGACCAGCCGCCGATCTCTCTGCATCCTCCGATCCTCCGCCGCGCTTGACCGTCCGTCGATCGTTAGCTGCAGCCACCTCGCTTCTCCTGATTATTGCTGCGTGGAACCAGGAGGGTCGCGCATACTATCCCTATAGCCTTTACCATCCGTCCGATCTCATCATAGCCCGGGGCAACGTGAATGAGCATCCGGCGATATCGGCTGCTCACATCGCATTGGCGCGAATGATGCCCGACCCCGCATCTCAACGAGGCGAACTTTCGGCCGCGGTGTGGCTCGATCCGAATAGTCCCTTCGCGCGCGATCTACTGGCGCATAATCTCCTGCTAGCGGGACGCAAAGCCGAAGCGCTTGCCGAGGTCTCGAACTCAGTGTACCGCGCTCCCTACCTCGAAGCCCATTATTACCTTGTAGCATCGAGAATTCCCTGGTTGTTGCCGGAAGAGCAGCAAGCGATTGGCAGTGGATTCAGCCAGGCGGTTGATAGTGATTTTATTGATGCAGTCCACCAACAGGCATCTTTCTATCTGCTCCTCGGACGCGACCGCGATGCGGCAGAGGCGTACGAGCATGGGGCACGAGCTAGTCTGCATGCCGTGGAACGGGTCGATTTAATGTTGGAAGCCGGGCGAGAATATGCCCGGTTAAAAGACTTTGCGAACGCAGCCAGGGTCCTCGTGAAAACGAGCAACCTTGCACCGCATGACCCGCGCCCCTACGCCGAGCTGGCGCAGGAGGTTTATGCTCCGCAGCGCAACCTCGCGGGGGCGGTCGCTATCATAACCCGAGGGATCGGCGCGGGTGCCGAGCCGTATACGCTCGAAATCGCACTCGCCAGCACGGCGGAAGCGACTACCCATTATCAAATCGCTGAAGCGGCGCTCTCTCGAGCACGCGACTACGACCCGAGCTTCGATGTCATGCTGCCACTGGGAAGAGTTTACTTGGCCGAAAATCGATTCGAGCTTGCGGTGGCGGCGTTACGCCAAGCTGCGCAGCTCGATCCGCATTCGGCTGACGCGTTCATCTGGCTGGGCCGCGCCTACGAGGCGAACTACGATTACTACCAAGCCACCCAGGCTTTTCAACAAGCGAGACGCCTGATGCCCGAAGACAAAAGCCTCGATGCGGAATACCGTGAACTTTGCCAGAGAATCGCGAATAAAGGACAGGCCCAAACGCGTTAACTAATCTATCAATCGCGTGAGATCGGGCAAAGGAGTCTTTATTTCGTGTAATCCCTCATTCAGTCAGCCCGCGTGGTCCTTTCTGCGTTCCCGCCCGCGTTGGCTGCCCACCTCAAGCAGTCTCGGGGAGGGCAAGCGCGAGGAATTCCGGCCTTTCCTGGAATTGAGCGGCGATATACATATTTTCACTTCAACCGAGTCGTTGGAATACACAGAGACCGGCGGGTCAATCGGAAAGAACACCGCACGCCGTTTAGTCAGCTATTCTCATCACCACAGACTACGTGCCGAAGCTGACACCTTGGGGGGAGGCACGGCGCTCGGTCGTGGACCTATGCGATGGCAAGCGGACGCTTGCAGAAATAGAACGTAAGATTTACGAACTCCATCGAGACCTGTTCACCTGGCCGAGCGAGGTTTGCGCCTTCGTTCATGAAGTGATGGTTCCCTATAGCAAATGAGCGGCGGGCGCCTAACGTGGACTAACAGCTGACATGAAAATCGAGATTTCGGAGAACGTGGTGTGGCGCGAATTTGGTGGAGAGGTTGTGATACTTGAACTCGAAAGCCAACATTATTTTGGCCTCACCGGTTCGGGTAACGATATCTGGCAAATGATCGCCGAGTATGGTTCATCGGACGAGATCATCGAGCGTCTACGCGCCAAGTACGACGTTGACCCGGAGAATCTCAGGGCGGATTTTGAAAACTTCGTGCAGGAACTGACTACCAAGGGGATGGTGCGGGTCTTAGCTACCGACTGATCTGTCTTTCTCGAAGCAGTTCGGAAACATCGTGATGAGTGGGATCGCTGCCATATTCAACCGTGACGGGCGTCCGGCGGAAAGCCGAATGATAAAAGCAATGCTCGATGCAATTCATCACCGTGGGCCCGACCGAGAAGGAGTATGGATCGAAGGAGCCGTTGCGCTAGGGCAGCGGATGTTGCATGCAACGCCAGAAGCGGTTGCCGAGCAACAGCCTTGGTCGGACGAAGGTCGGCGTTATCGCCTGGTGTTCGATGGTCGAATCGATAACGGCGTCGACCTGCAGCTTCAACTATCAGCGGCCGGCGTCGAAACTCGTATTAACACCGACGCGGAACTGATACTGCGCAGTTACCAATGCTGGGGTGAGGAATTTGCCGCAAAACTAACCGGTGATTTTGCGGTCCTAATCTGGGACTCGCAAAGCCAAACCCTAATCGGTGTTCGCGACCGAAGCGGGGTGAAGCCATTCTACTACTATCAGGACGGCAAGCGATTCGCATGTGGCTCCGAGTTGCATCAACTCTTTCATTGTGGGGCCCCGTGTCAGCCGAATGAGGGGACTATCGGCGAATATCTCGCCGATCAGCCGTGCACCGCCGACCAGACTCTCTACCGTTCTATCCAGCAGCTGCTGCCGGCGCACCTTCTCATCGTTCGCCGCAAGGGGTTGGTCACCCGACCCTATTATGACCTAACGCCCACCGCCATCATCCGGCATAGCAATGACGACGAATACGCAAACCACTTTCTCAGCATCTTCAAGGAGGCGGTGTATTGCCGTATGCGCGCTGTCGGTCCGGTCGCGGCAGACCTCAGCGGCGGTATCGATTCATCATCGATCGTCTCTATTGCACAAATTCTTCAAGACCAGGAAACCGCTCGATGTGACGGGTTCGAGTCGTTTTCGGAGGTGTTTCCGGGACTTTCGTGCGATGAGAGCGAATACATAAAGGCAGTAGCGGCAAGATCCAGAGTAGCCCTAAATTTCAGGCCACCGACTCCAGCGAACGAAATCGATTTAGCCGCTCAGGTTCGGCAGTTCCGAGACTTCCCCACTTATCCAAACTTCGCCAGTGGACTGGACTTTCGCCGACTCCAGCGGCGCAAGGGGGCTCGTGTCTCACTGACCGGCGAAGGTGGAGATGAGTGGTTCAGCGGTTCGATGGAGGACAATGCTGACTTGCTGTGCTCTTTGCGGATACTCTCGCTTATTCGGCAAATCCGAATCGACTCGCACCAATCGTCAACTAGGTTGATGCACCATTTTAGTCCGGGCCACCTCCTGATAAAGACTGCGGTGGTCCCGCTGTTGCCGCGCGTGGTGCGGCAATTCGTCCGACGGAGAGCACGAGCACGGGTTCCCTATGTTGAATGGATCAATCCCGATTTTGCGCGGCGCATCGACTTGTATGCACGCCTGATCGCCGAACCTCCATTGTCTCACGTAAAGGGCATAGGGCGGCAGAGTATTTACGATGCCTTTCACAATGGGTCGATCTCAATAGTGCTTGGAATGATCGACCATGCCGACGCAAGGCTTGGCCTTGACGCTCGCCACCCATTTTTCGATCAGCGACTCATCGAGTTCGCATTTGCTCTACCAAATGATCAACTGCGACGCGACGGATTCGAGCGATACATCGTACGCAATGCGATGCGCGGAATTTTGCCTGAGATCGTCCGAACGCGAGTCACCAAGGGCAGTTTCAATCAGCCCATCCTAGCCTCGGTCGAGCATAACTCAGCATTTATCCGTTTCGATCGCTTGGAGATCGCGGAGCGCGGATGGGTTAACGCTGCGAAATTGAAATCCGCATTCGAAGCGCTGATGGCCTCATATAGGAATGGTGATGGCAACTACGGCTTCCCAGTCTGGATGGCGATAGCGACGGAAATTTGGCATCGCGTCGTTTTTGGCTCCGGCAAGTTCGAGCGTTAACTAAGTTCGTACGGCGGCGCCGCATTCCTTCGAGCTCTACCTAGTGCTTCAGAGACGAACGCCAGCACAACGCGCGCCTCGACCGCCGCACCCAACGCGCCAACCAACGCTGCCATGTCCATTAAATCGGTATCAGCACCCGAGTCGTCCAATAGGTCTGGCTGCTCGGATGCGGAAATCGCCGCCAGTCGCTCTTCGATCGCTTGCATGTGTAGCGCAATCTTTTCATCGAGCGTTATCGGCAACTCAATTTGACGTTCTCTGCAATACTTGGAAACTACGCGGTCAACGTCGATCAGAGCAGGGATCATCTTAGTACGGAACTCGTAATGCGCCTCGATCTCGTTTCGAATTGACGCGAACCGGTGAGGTTGACGTTGCACTGTATTGGCGAGAACCTTCACGACCTGCAAGGCCAAACGTAAGTATCGATCTTTGATGGCGAAAAACTCTTCAACATTATGGGCCTTGAAAAAATCTGATGTAGTTCCCTGATTGCCGTATACGCCGGTCGATGTCGGCAGCTGACGATAGCGCAGTAAAATTTCGCCATTCTCGGAGCGCGACCGCTTCACGGGGTATGTTCGGCAAATCTGGGGCCGGTTGGCATACGCCGTGCACCCATCAGGTCCAAGCATTACGCACGACGTGTCCTCGCTATTGCGCAACACGATTCCACCTTCTGTCAAATAGCTCGCGATGAATTCGGTGATGGTCAGATGCTGATCCTGCGCCAGCCGTGCAATTTCATACGGGTCAAGCGCGATGTGTGCATTGTGGCAGCAGGAGTTACATCTGTTGCATGCGTAGGCGAACGCACTGTCCCGGTCGAGAAGGGGTAGATCTGCCATTCTAGAGTTACGTCCCGTCCATGTTATGCTTCGGACGAATCATTGCGATGATCTATCAATGTGTTGCCCCGAGCAAGAACTTTGTGGCACGCGACGCCGGATAGACCTCATGACGAATGTTAGGGGGTTGTCTGCGGAAGAGCTTTTTATCCTTGAGTGCTGCGCTTGCGAGACTGACGAGACAAAAACAGAGGCAGCCCTGAAAAACTTGTGCGATAAAAATCTCAACTGGCGGCACGTGATTGAACTCGCGCTGGCCGAGGGAGTAATGCCGTCTGTCTACCGGCGTGTAGATTCGATAGGTTGCGTGCCGGAACCAGCAAAACGCGAGTTTCGGTTCCATTTCCAAGACAATGCCATCCGGAACCGAGCGCTGGCTCGCGACCTGCTTCACATCACTTCCTTGTTCGAGAGTCATGGGATAACGCCGATTGTTTTCAAGGGTCCAGTTCTCGCTCTAACGGGGTACGGAGATGTTACGATGCGTCAGTTTTCCGATCTCGATCTGCTGGTCCGCCGGTCGGAGATGCCGTACGCGATTAGATTGCTGTCCGAGGAAGGCTTCGTGCCACAGTCGTGGGCTGCTGAGGTCATTACGAACTATGAGCAGGTTTTTCTGAGGCCCGGCTCGATAGCGGTTCTCGACCTCCACTGGACCCTTATGCCGACTTATTTTCCGTACATGCCTGACCCCGAGCTCGTACGTCGGCGTGCTGTGCGTCTGCGTCTCGAAGACGGTGAAGTCACGACCCTGGTACCCCCTGATCAGATGCTTCTTACATGCGTGCATGGCGCCAAGCATGGCTGGGAGTGGTTGGGAATGATCGCCGATGTTGCCGCACTGCTCAGAATCGAGAACGGATACGACTGGCCCGCTTTATGTAAGGAGGCTAAAGAGCTCGGCAGTCTGTCGATGTTACTGCTCGGACTAATGCTTGCTCATAAGGCCTTGGCAGCTCCGGTGCCCAGTCTGATAAGTGAGCTTGCGCGGCGAGATCGTATCGTCACGTCTTTGGTGCCGCATTTGCTCGGTTTCCTGTTTTCTGCCAGGAGACGATTGCGTATTGATTTCTTTCGTCACTGCATGTTACCGCTCCGCACAATTGGGAGCCGACGGGCCCGACTCACTTTCGTGGTTGGTTGTTTGCGCCCCAGCCTGGCCGATTGGCAATTCGTGCCGCTGCCTAAGCGGCTCTTTCCCCTCTATTATTTGATCCGCCCGCTGCGTGCGCTGATTCAAAGGACTCCGCGCTTAGTTCCGCGTTGGGCATCACCAAAGTCATGAGGTACGCTGATGGTCCGCGCGGCCAGCGCCTATCTTGAAGTTCTGCTTGCGGGATCTCGCATATGGCTTGCGTGCGCGATCGGCGTAATCATCCTAGCCTCGATGACTGAAGGCGTTGGCATGATGCTGCTGCTGCCCACGCTGCAAATCGCCGGACTTGATCTTACGAACCGGGGAGCAGCCGCCCGCTACTCCGTTGCGATCCGGCGAGTATGCGAATCGATTGGACTTCATCCAACACTACTGATGCTGCTCGGAGCATTCATCGCATTAATGGCTGGGCGCGCTTTTCTGATTCAACTTCAGGGGTTAGCAGCTACGACTGTCCAGCAGCAACTCGAAGATCGCCTCCGACGGCGGCTCTATCGGTCAATCGTAAATGCTAACTGGCTGTTTCTGTGTCGCAGCCGTTCCTCAGACTTCACCCATGCGCTGACTGCTGAAATTGACCGCGTCGGAGAAATGACATTCCGCCTAGTATATGCTGCCGCCGACGTGACCCTTGGGATGGTCTACCTTGGGATCGCTCTTATGCTATGGACACCGATGACTTTGTTTGTGCTTGCCAGCGGTGGAGTGCTCGCATTGTTCCTGCGTGGCCGTACCCAAGCGCTGCATGAGAGCGGAGTCGAGATTTCCCGTTCGATTGAGGAGCTTTTCGGGGCAGCCATCGATCACATCCAGAATCTTAAGACGGTGATAACCTACGGTGCACAGGACCGCACCATCCAGCGATTTTCCGGCCTAAGCGCTAGCACCGCGACGGCTCATATCAATGCCGTGCGTCAGCACTCTCTTGCCGGAACGTGGTTCGAGGTGGGGTCCACCATCGTCATGGGTACGGTGGTCTACGTATCTATCCGCATAATTGCAGTGCCGCCTGGCGAGCTATTGATTCTGCTGCTCCTGTTCGTGCGGGTGATGCCGCGCTTCATAGCTATCCATGGCGGGGTTCGATTGTTCGTCAACTCACTGCCCGCCTTCACTTATGTCGTTGGAATAGAGGAGCAGTGCGCAAAGGCTGGGGAACTGTCATCGGTAGGAAATGGACAGCTACAGCTCCGTCGGGAGATCGCACTCAAAGGGGTTTCTTTCAGCTATGTTCCGGGCGCCACTGCGGTTTTAAACGGTGTTAACTTAATCGTGCCGGCGGGCCGAATAACAGCGCTGGTTGGTCCGTCGGGGGCAGGCAAGTCGACAATCGCCGACCTGATGATGGGACTGCTCGTGCCCGATGTGGGCTCGATAGCCGTCGACGGCTTTGTCATGAGGCCGGAACAGTTGCGTAGCTGGCGGGATCGAATCGGCTATGTCGGTCCGGACAGCTTTCTGTTCCACGAAACTGTACGTCGGAACCTGTTGTGGGCCCGGCCGGATGCCGGCGAGGAAGAAATGCTGGCAGCATTGTGGCTTGCCGGTGCAGACTTCATCAGGACGCTTGCGGATGGCCTCGACACCGTCGTCGGTGATCGTGGCTTGATGCTTTCTCAGGGCGAGCGTCAGCGAATCGCGCTGGCGCGCGCTTTGCTGCGCAAGCCTTCGCTTTTGATTCTGGATGAGGCGACCAACAGCCTCGACTGGGAAAACGAAGCTAGGATACTGAATTCGCTTGATCGGCTCCGAGGTGAGATGACCATCCTGCTGGTAGCGCATCGTCTTTCGACCATCCGCTGGGCCGATCTGATTCATGTCATTGAGAACGGGTCTGTAATCGAATCCGGCGATCAGCACTCGCTTATTGCCCGTCATGGCAGCCGGCTGCAAGCCCTCTGCGAAGCCCAAAGCATCGGATTGTAGGGCTTGTCACCCATCCTTCTCTTCGGGCTCCGATTGCCTAAGAGATCGTGTAGCTCATGTCGCTCTTCTTTGAGCCATTTGAGCGAACGCACCGACCAACGCGAAAATGAGTACACTCAGCCCGAACGTGCAAATGGTTAAATTGAAGATCCACTCTGCCGTGGGCACAACAAAGCCTGTGCGAGGTCGCCATTATCGCGATATCCAGAAGGAAGTCGGGTCGCAGTTGTCAGGCAACGCCGGCGGCAACGTGCCGTAGTGCTTGAGCCACGGTGTGTCGGCCAAAAGTTCCTCGTGCATAGCATTTACATATGCAATTCTGACCTCCCGATCCCGTGCGTCCAGACCGTACCTAAGCTTACTGAGTATTTCGCTCATAGTTTTCGGCCCGAAGGGATTATAAAGGTAGAAAGCCGTGCCTTGAGTGAAATCGAAATCCTCAGCCACACCGCTAATGACTGACACGGGTGAACGGCGCCCGCGGAGTTGGTGCAGGTTGCGCCGTGCTAGCTTGCTAAGGTGCTCAAGATATTCGACACCAATTACCTCCACCAAGTCGTACCGGGCCGCGCAACAAATCACGCGTCCCTTGCCGCAACCCAGATCCACGAATACGTCGGTGTTCTTCAACGCGAGAAATCGCAGGATTTTGAAAATTGAGCGATACGGAATCGTAGAATAGCTGTGGCGCTCCCAGACTCCGTGAAGGTAGTCCTTGGGTCTGAACACTCCTCTTGTCGATATACCGAGCCGGTACTCCCATAAAGCGTTATTCAGCTTCGGCAGTATTCTCCGGGCTCGCCTTTGTACAGTGTTGCGAATCACTACGTCTGTTTAAGTAGTTCCCGGCGTACAGGAGCTATTACCGAAAGCTGTGGATCTGATGCGTGCATGAAAAAGGCGGCGTACCCTTCTGCGTGAGCAAAAACGCAACCGCCCAGTAGCAGCCGGGCTGGAAGGGAGACGCCACCAGATCCTTAAGGTAGTCGAGAAGCGGGATGAAAGGGAAGCGAGCGAGGAGTTGTTGCGATTGGACGAGATTGCGCGCGAGGGTGCACGGCGGACGTTGATCGAGGCACTCGAGGCCGAAGTCGATGATTACATCGAGCGCCATCGCGGCGAGCGTGACCAGCAGGGATACGCCCTGGTGGTACGCAACTGGCAGGCTTCAACGCGCAAAGTGATGCTGGGAGCGGGAACAGTGGAGTTGCGTGCGCCGCGCGTCAATGACAGTCGGCATGACGTAAGGGTCATCGCCAGCGCTTTACCAGCCAAATCCTGCCGCCCAACATGCGGCGTTCACCCAAAGTCGCTGAGGTATTGCCGATTTTATACCTGCGCGGGCTGTCGACTGGTGATTTCCGCCCCGCCCTCGAAGCGCTCCTGGGTGAGGACGCCGCCGGCTTATCACCGGCCAATATCGCGCGACTTACTGCTGGCTGGAATATACCGAGTTTCGCCGGCGCGACCTGAGCGGGCGCGAGTACGTCTACGTCTGGGTGGATTGGATTCATTTCAACATCCGGCTGGACGATGATCGGCACTGCACTCGGGTGATGATCGGCGCGCGTCCAAACGGCGAGAAGGACTTGCTGGTGGTCGAGGACGCTGTCGGGAAAGTGCCGAAAGCTGGAAGACCGTGCTGCGCGAGCTCAAGCGGCGTGGCATGGCCGCCCCGGTTCTCGGCGATGGTGCGCTGGGCTTCTGAGCCGCACCCGCGAGGTCTGGCGCGAGACCCGTGAGCAGGGCTGCTGGGGTCACAAGCTTTCCAAGGTACTCGACAAATAGCCCAACACTTACAATCCCGCGCCAAACTTTCGCTGCACGAGATGATGTACGCGGCGCGGCGTTCAGATTGCGAGGCCGCCAGGGTGCGTTTTGCGGCTGAGTATCAGGCCAAGGTATCCCAAGGCGGTGGAGTCACTCACTGCCAACTGGGAACGGTTGATCAGCTTCTTGGAGTTTCCGGCGGAGCACTGGAAACATCTGCGCACTACCAACGTGATTGAATCTGCATTCGTAACTGTGCGCTTGCGCGAGCGCTGACCAAGGGAGCAGTCATGAGAACGAAAGGACTGCTTATGGCGTTTAAACGGCTCGACATGGCCCAGCAGCGCTGGCAGCGGCTGGATGGTGCCGCCCTGCTGCCACTGGTCCGTGGCGGCATGAAGTTCGTCGATGGAGTTCAAAAACAGATACGAACTACTACTCAATCAAGCGAACCCGCGCCGAAGGAAGCCGCCTGATCATCCGGGAGCGATCCACAACAATTGACAGTTACTCGGTGTCGATGAGGCTACGCTTCTTGGCACAGTCAATGGCAAAGGCCTGATGTTCACTCCAGGAACCATGTACTACTACTCGAACTCAAATTTCTTCGCCTTGGCTTCTGTAGTCGAACGGGTGACCGGAGAGACCTTTGAACAATACCTGACCGGACAGGCCTTGACAGCTTACTGGAAACCAAGGAATCAGTAGCGCTGGAAGTCTATCAAGCCTGCTAAAGCGTAGTGGTCGTGAATGGGACCATCAGGCTTAGTTCTGGTTTTCGTGTTAGATGTCGGCTAGCCGGGGCTTCGGAGAGTGGTGTTCTGGCGTCGAACGCTGCGAGTAAGGCTTTGTGGACTATGAGTTCGGCTTCTCCTCTCAAATTCCGGCTCTTCATTCTCATAGCCGCCATCACTTTCCTAAAGGGGGTCGCGATCTTACTTTTCCTGCCGCATCCGCGAGCCTGGGAAGACTCCGCGATGGCCATCAATTTCATGCGAACCGGCTCCCTCTTTGTTTCTCAGTATGGGGTTCGAAACCACTCTTTCCTGTTTCCGGTATATCCCCTGATGATTGCCGGTCTCTATGGCATCGCGGGGTCACAGGCGCGGCTCATGACTTTGTTCAACGTCTTGTTGAGTGGCGTGACAGCGCTGGTGCTGGCGGGACTTTTCCCGATACTTGTCAGCCGAGTCGATCTCGAAGCTCGGCTGAAGGGCTTGCGAAGGTGCATCGTTTATATCAGTGTGCTCGGCTTTCTGTTGCATCCGCTCATCAACTACTACAGCATGAACAATATCCATCCGTTTGCACTCTACGCTCTGACGTTTTACACGCTGTTGTTCTTAGGGTTTCGATATTTCGAACGCGGACAAAAATCGCGAGATCTCGTGCTCCTCGGGGTCGCGACCGGAGCGAACCTGCTCACCAGAATGACCTTAGTCGTCTCGCTAGTGCCCTTCGTCCTTTTGTCTGTGGCAGATCGGGGTTGGTCTAAAGCATTGGGTCGCACGGCGACCGTCATCTCGATAGGTGTTCTTCTCAGCTCGCCCTGGCTGATTCGGAACTACTGGGTCGACGGAGTTGTCGGCTACACCTCTACAACTGGCGAGTTCCTGTGGAGAGGTTCCCTGAAGAATTCAGAGGGCAGCAGTTATCTGACTGACGGCCGTACTTACTGGACTGCTATTTCCGATGAAGACTCGGCGAAATTGAGCCGGATGAATGTTGCGGATCAAGATCGGTTCTTCCTGCGCGAATATCTCGCGACCGTGACGAATGACCCGGGGCATGTCTTTGAGATGTTCCTCGTCAAGCTCAGGAACTTCTTCTGGTTTAGGCCCCTCATCGCTAATGGCTACAGCACGAGCATTCAGCGTTGGGTGCCACTGTACAAGGTGGTTTACGGAATTGTGCTTATACTTGCGCTACTCACTGTTCCCTTGTTCGGACTTCGGTCGCTTCTGGTGTGGGGACCGATCATTGGTCTCGGAGTGCTCCAGTCAGTTTTCTACGTGGAAACTAGACATCGTGTCCTTATTGAGCCGTTACTGATCTTTCTCGCGACTCTGTCAATTGCGAAGATAGTCACGGAGGCTATGCGTGATGACCAGAGCTATTACCGAAAGCTGTGGATCTGATGCGTGCATGAAAAAGGCGATGTATCCTTCTGCGTGAGCAAAAACGCAACCGCCCGGTAGCAGCCGGGCTGGAAGGGAGACGCCACCGGATGCTGAAGGTAATCGAGAAGCGGGATGAAAGCACGTGCGCCGATCATCACCAGGGTGCAGAGCCGATCATCGTCCAGCCGGCGATGGTGCGCTGGGCTTCTGGGCCGCACCCGCGAGGTCTGGCCCGAGACCCGTGAGCAGCGCTGCTGGCCCTCAAGGCCCGCCTAGGAAGACTCTTTCACACCTATGCGCGATAGCTTTAAGTGACCCTTTCGGGCTGGACACGTCAATAGCAGGAGATTGTACCAGGATGTGGGGCATATCTATTGGTATCTGTCCGATTGAATAAACAGCTTTCCGTCTCCGCCCTGCCGCCCTTTGCGTCGCCTCAGGAACGTCGATCCTGCGTGACGTACCGGCTTACTCCCGCGCCAGCAGGGTCTCAAGGCCGCAGGCTGAAAGCAAGTTCGCGAATCTCGCTAATGCGGCGATCAGCTTGAGCGCCTGACTCCCTGTTGACCCGGGACTTAACGAGCCCAGGAAACCGTGTGGGGCGGCGCTCTCAGCAGCGCAATATGGGGCGTTGACGACCCCGAAGGGACGGCTGGCGATCGCCCGCAAAAAAATTGGCGGATCCGCGCCCGCCACTCGCTTGCGCGAGCCGCGGGGAAAAAATTGCTCGGAGTTGACATCCGCCTTCATGGGCGGGTCAACTCCACTGGCCGCACTAATGGAGCGCAAGCTGGCAGGGCTGAAACTTATCGCGGTTATGATTGATGGGGTGCACTTCGCCGACCCTGTGGTGCTGGTAGCGATCGGCATTGATGCGGGCGGCAAGAAACACACGTTGGGGCTGCGCGAAGGCGCGACCGAGCATGCGGCGGCGTGCAAGGCCCTGCTGGCGGATTTGATCGAGCGCGGACTACCGAGCGAGCGCAGCTTGCTGTTTGTGCTCGACGGAGCCAAGGCTCTACGCAAGGCGGTCAGCGACACTTTTGGCCCGCGTGCCCTGATCCGATAATTCGGCAGTGCTAAACACTGGATCATTTACGATTTCTATGGCCGCGTGCCCTCGCGGCCTGGAAACGTGCATTGCGAACGGCTTGAGAGCAAGCGTTAGAGCAGTAGACTTGGCCGCCGCGCCGAACAACGAACAATCTGCTGCAGCGCCTACATGCACCAAGAAGATCGAGCGCATGCATAACCAACTGATGAGCCTGCCAAATGAACACATCGGCCAGATTACCGGTCTGATTTTCGATCGCTCGTCCGGAGCGGTCGCGGCGGAACGACCAAGTTAAGTCGCGGCCGGTCATTCGGAAGTTCCAGGGGCGTGACGGATCGGCGGTGACGTTATGAAGGCCGCTGCGTACCTCTTCAACCAGTTGTTCGACATCGCTTCGGCTCAACGAAGGCTGGGTATCGAGTCGCGTGTGCCAGCCCTCGGCGATAGCGAAGGCCGCAATCTCGGCAAGCAGCTCCTCAAAGTCATTGCTCTGATCACTTAAATCGGGGCGCTGCTCTGCAAACTGGAGCAGCCAACCAAAGCGGTCTTTGCGGGTGCGCCCGACCCGGACGGCGATCCTAGGGAAAATTGCGCCTAGCCAGTGACGCGCCTTGTCATGCTGAGTCATAGATGGATCTGCCTGACGACCTTTGCGCGATACTAACCGATATCGGCTTAACATGCAACGTCGAAACGTTGAATTGACGTTGGCCGTTTGACAGGCTTAAACCGGGTACTTATGATGAGAACGTGAAGGGTAGGGCCAAGATGGGCAGGCCGCTAAAACTCGTCGGATCGAAGCGGCGGCCAATAATGCCTGAATCTGCTTCCCTGCGGATTCTTCCACCGAAGCGTTACTGCCCGCATGTACCAACCGCGAAACAACTGGCGTTCTCGCTATGTCCATGCCCTGAGGCATTCTTCGGCGGTGCGGCTGGTCCAGGCAAGACCGAGGCACTTCTGATGTTAGCCTTGCAAATGGTTGAGCACCCGGGTTACAACGCCCTGTTGCTGCGGCGAACCTTCCGCCAGTTGAATCAGACCAACTCGATCATGAACCGCGCGCGGCAGTGGCTGGTGAACACTGATGCGGTTTGGAAGGAGACAGACAAGCGCTTCACTTTTCCCTCTGGGGCGACCATTACCTTCGGCAACCTCGATAGCGAGGATGACGTCTATAAATATGACTCTTCGGAATACCAGTTCATTGGCTTCGACGAGTTGACGAGTTTCAGCGAGCGCCAATATACGTACCTGTTTTCGCGATTGCGCACCACTATGGATAATCCGGTACCGTTGCGGATGCGGTCGGCGTCCAATCCAGGCAACCGCGGCCACGACTGGGTAAAGGCGCGGTTTATGATCGGACAGCCGCCAGAGCTGCTACGCCGCCAGTTTCCTGATCGCTTCTTTCTGACTGCGCGAATTATTGATAACCCCCACATCCGCCGCGATGAGTATCTTGCATCCTTGTCCAATCTCGATGCAGTGCGCCGGCGTCAATTGCTCGACGGCGATTGGGAGGCTACAGCAGCTGGCAACCTATTCCGGCGAGAGTGGTTCTCGATCGTAGATGATTGGCCACGAGACATAACCGGCGTGGTTCGGGCGTGGGACGACGCCGCAACTCATGACGGCGGCGACTGGACTGTCGGCGTGCTGATGGCGATGGCGAGCAGCGGAATCACTTATGTCATCAATGTTGTGCGCATTCAGGGCAGCCCGTTCGAAGTGGAACGGCTCAAGGCTGCAACCGCACACGCTGACAGGCAGCTCACCAACCAGCGCGCGGTCATTCTTTTGCAACAGGAGCCCGGCGCCGCCGGTAAATCGTACATTGATGCGCAAATGCGGGGGCCGCTGTCAGGTTTTGCGGTCGAGGTCGAGCATCCCACAGGCGACAAGTATACGCGGGCATTGGCGATGAGCTCGGCCGCCCAGGCCGGCAATATCAAGTTGCTGCATGGCAGCTGGAATAAAGAGTTCATCGACGAGCTCGAGCAGGCAGGTCCCGATGACAAACTTTACGATCATGATGATCAGTGGGATGCCGCCGCCAGCGCGTTCAATTATCTAGCCGCCCATCGCCAGGACAGCATTGGCGGGATATGGCTAACCGACGGATCGCGGATATGGGACGCGCGCTCCTATAGCGAGCACGTCGCTGGCCGGTCGGAGGACTGGAAAGAGCGCCAGCTGGGCAAGCTGATCAAGAGTCGCCGCTTTGGGCCTGGCGCTTGGTGAACATTGGGCCCGAGGTGCCACCTCTCGCCTGACAACCGAGAAATCGAAACGCAGCCCTTTATGAAAATTCGTGTGAGGGTGGGCGTGCTCGCATGGCGGGGCCTCAGCACTTTCGGATGAGCAATCCTTGATTCGGTTTCGAGTAGCAGTGTTGATGTAAAAGCATTTCGACTTTATCGATTTTAACTTCCGCAAGCACCGAAAATAAGGAGATCGTTGGTGAGCACTAGAAATCCTGATGGCCGGTTTCGTAATAACAACAAGCCGCTCGCTCTCTCGGCAGATATGCTGCGTTCACGCTGGGTGGAGGCCGAGGTGCTGCATTTGAAGCGTGTCGCGTTTAGCTATGAAGCCACCGCACAGCAGATCACTGAAATCGGCCGCGGGCGGAAGAAGCCGCACACTCCGTTTCTGGCGGGCGTTAAGTTTCCGCCTGATTACAAAATCACTGCGATGGGGTGTCACAAGGCTCTTCGCAGGGCGCTCCGGCGGGTGCCAGCACTAGAGGCGGCGGAGATGCGGCGATTAGACACGGATCGTTGTGAGGAAATGTATCGTTCGCTTACGCCTTCAATTCAGGATGGAGACCCGCAGGCCGTAAAGGCGGCAGTTCAGGTACTTGCATTGAAGGCCGGGATCAACGGCTACAAATCATCCGAGATGGAAGTCAATGTTTCGGCGGAACCGAGCTGGTCGTCGGTTCTGAGCAAGGACGAGACCATCAGACTTTTCAAAGAAGCAATAAGCCTCCTGATGTCAGGCGGAATCCAGATTGAAGAAATCACACGTATTACCGGTGGCGCTACTCCAGGCCCTAATGACAATGGCGAAGGCGCGCAATCTCAGCGGTCAGCCCTGGAAGCTCCAACTATCGAGCTTGAGCCGATCAGCATCGAGGAGCTCAGGGCCGCGTTGGACAGCGAAGATCAATGATCGGCACGGCCGCAAGGCAGATTTGCTGTCGTTCTCGGAGGCTCGCACTTGGGAGGTTTATGAAAATGCAGGGGTTTAGTCCGCGCTTTTATAAACCACGGTACGGCATAAACAACGGAGACCTCAAAAACAAATCGCGGCGCGCTGAGACACCCACGGAAGCTCCACTCTCCCGCTAGCGTTCGGCTTAGTCGACAGTTATCGACAAAGCTGTTTTGTTTTGGGGCGGATGAGCCAACAGGCAAGAAAGGGCGCGTTGATCACTCGGCCGTGAATTGGAATACTGGCCACTAAGAGTGCGACTTATTGACATACAGTATGCTAAACGATAAATAACGGATTTCTTAAAGGTCTTCCTCAGTGCTGTTTAGTAGAGGCTGGCCTACAATGCGCTGCAAATTCAATTTGGTGATGATTTTGCTAGCACTCTTATCGTGGTCTGTACCCGTACACGCGGGTCAGAAGAGAGCCCTCAGCGAGCACGATCTGCTTGAATTGTTGGCAGGCGGTGTATACGACACCCGCATTGCCGAGCTGGTACGGGATCGCGGTATCACTTTTGTTCCGACCGCGGCCGACCTCGCATCGCTGCGGCGCGCGGGCGCTGATGTAGCGGTACTACAGGCAGTTGAGGGAGCTAGGCACATCACGGCGCAGGTGCCGGAGCGTGTGGGCAAACCCCCACCCCCGCAGGTCAGGCCACCACCTATTCCAAATGCGGTTGAATCCACTCCGCGCAACATTCTAAATGTTCGCCCGGCGCCTTCGGTCGTACCTCAAACCCCTCCCGCTAGAACTCCAAACCTACAAACATCAAAGATGCCGGCGCCCGCTTTGACAGGCGCCACTATTCCTGTCGGCACCACAATTACTATACACAACTGGCAGCAGTACTCGCAGTACATGCCATTGGGAATGACCGAACTATTCAAGGGTGACCAGTTCTGGAAGATGCCAGCAGACCTGGAGATTGTTATCGGGCCGACGGTTCCCGAAAAACTGCCGGCTGGCTATGCTGAGGCTACCGAGAAGTACAGTCAAAACGTGCGTGTCGTCCAGCTCGCTAGCGGTCACAAGGGCATACTTAATTACGCGGGTGGTGAACCGTTTCCAAATCCGCAGGAACCTTACAAAGGCTACAAACTGCTGGCGGACCTTTGGTTCGCATACGTTCCGCATTTTCTTGCCGGCACAACCAGGAACCCTTTATCGATATGCTCAGAGACATCTCACGGGTTTGTGAACTGCGAGCGACTTTCCTATGTCTACCGTCAGATTGCGTACAACACGGACGGAGAAGACGCTCGGGAAGAATCGAAAGACAGCGATTACTGGTACACCGAATGGCTGACCGTGGAAGAGCCAGAGCAATTGCGCTATACGACGCTGCTGATGCTCTACCCAAAAGATACTCAGCGGCCAGAGGAACTGTTTATGTTTGTGCCGTCATTACGTCGGTGGTTCCGGGGATCGCTCACCTCCCGTTGTAGTCCGGTAACCGGAACTGACTACATACAAGATGACTTTAAGAGGGTTGGCTTCAATGGAGGGCTTGGAGTATTCAGCGCGTATTTTCTGCAGCATCGGCAGATTCTTGCCCTCACCGGCAACTACTCGCCGTTGGGAGGTGACTTCCCACTAAACTATTATATGCCGCTTGGATGGCCCAAGCCCTCATGGGGCCCCTGGCAACTGCGTGACGTGGATGTAATCGATATACGGCGCATTCCCGAGGAGGGCTTTAACTATTGCTATGGCAAACGAATAATCTATGAGGACTCACAGACTCATTATGCGCTGTGGGAGGACGCCTACAACAGGAAGATGCGCTTCTGGAAGGCAGCTTTACTCGCCCAGCGTGTGATCAAGAACAGGCCGTTGGGGGAGGTTCCAGGAGCTTTCAGCTCGACAGCTTGGGACTTTCAGGGTAATCATCTGACGAATGCTTCGACACAGGGAAAAGGGGGTAACGATGTATTGGTGGACGGTGATGTGCCGGCGGAGTATCGAAATTTTACTCGGTATTCCACTCTTGCAGGGCTCGCGGAGATTATGAAGTAAAGTGATCTGTCACAATGTGGAGAAACCGCGCGAGCGCGAGCCTTTTCGTGAGCGCAAGTGTAGATTCAGTGAAAATGATTTGCAAGCTAGGTCCCCCAATATCTGTCCGATAAATTGAGGTGGTTCGAATCTGAGGTACGCCCTTCAGTTTAGGGCGCCTGCCGGATTCGGCCGTCTTCAGCTTCAAGTGACCGGAGGCCGGTAATGTTGGACAACCAAGCCTCTTTCGAACTCTTCAAGCGTAGTAATCCTTTCAGTCAGGTAGCGGCTCCGAGCTATCCCTATCTCAGTTCATCATTTCGCGAAGCTCTCGCGGTACTATATTACGGCTTAGAGTATGGACATCGCGTGTCGATGCTCAGCGGAGACCGGAGATCAGGCAAGACAACCCTCCTGCGGCTCGTCGAACGTAGTGCACGCGAGCGAGGCCGTGCAGTCTTCTTTTCTCCCGCCAAGGATGGCTCCGAACTGTTCCGCAAATTATTGATTGAAATAGGATGTACAGCACCGGGCGATGATCTGTTCACGATAAGGTCGCGAATCGACGAAGTACTTTTAACAAAAGCGAATATCGAAAACCCTTTCATATTGCTCCTCGATTATGATCAGGATGCTGAACAATCTTCTGTTGAGACACTGCGCTGCTTAACCAGTCTCGAATCCTTTAAAAAAGGGCTGCTCAGAATTGTAATTGCGGGTTCTGTCGATACCGCCAAGAAGTTACAGGATTCGGAGTTCGGAAATGAGATTCGATGTGCACCACTTGCTCCATTAATGGCGGTTGAAGTCGAGCCTTATATCGATTACCGGCTCCGGCTCGCTGGATGGAGAGGTCCCCAATTATTCGCACAGAACGCATGTGCATTGATTGCAGAGAGGAGCTCTGGCAGACCGGGAGTAATTAATGAGATCTGTTTCAACGTTTTGCAGGGTCTGACGGAGAAGCAGTGTCGCGGATCCGATAGGCCGGCCAGCAATGAAGTCCCCATCATAGATCGGGATCATGTTCGTTCGGTACTATCTGGTCATGACGAGATCGTCCCGGTGCCTGCTCCTTTGTACAAGTGTCGAATAGCCTCTTTAGCCTGTGTAGTTCTTGCGATACTTTTGGCAGTTGCTGGTCTTTGGTATCACAGATCTATTAAGACCCATGGTACACAACATGCCACCGCCGATATGCACGCACAATCAGGTGCACCTTTCCATTCTGCGAAGCCGTTAAGGAAACCCATGCGCTCCTTCGCCTCAACAGCGATCAAAGCGGACGGCAAACCCCTCGTGGCCAACGCCGGATCGGAAACAGCATCAGAGCCGGGCCTCGATGAAGGGACGTCTCCAAAGGTTGTATCTTTGGCGCCTTCTATAGTGGTTTCACCGACAACGGCAGAGGGGGGGACTCGAGATGTTGCCGCGGTGCGTCTAACGAACGAGCGGACGCGCGTTCTCGCATCTCCGAAGACAACAGTGCAGGAGGATGCTGGGGGCTCTGCAAAGGCAGTTGCAAAAAAGGAACAACAGAGTTTAAGCGTGCCACTCTTAGGGACCGTACTAGTCGGACGAACGAAGACCTCATTACCCGCGCCCCAGGAGCCAACCGCGACTGAAACGTCAGCCGCCCGCAGGGTGACGATCGGCGCAGGAGGAGTTAGCAAGGTGTCGCCCTCCGCCCAGGATATGGCCGATTTTGAAATTAGACTGGGTGATACTTACATGAACCTCGGCGATTATGAGCAAGCCCTTAAGCGCTTCTCAACGGCAATTCGTCTTGAACCGTACAACAAAGAAGCCGAGGAAAGGCTTGAACGCGCACACCGCGCAAAACTGGCGGAGGAAAAGTTGCGGTAGCTCTCAAGCCCGCCTCGAAACGAGATCCGACTCCTAAGAAATGCTCCGCCAGCGAGGGCAGACATGGACGAAAAACATTCGACCGAAGCATCGAACAACGAGTCGTCCCTACAGGCCCTTCCGTCGGGGTCTGCTCTGGCAGATGCGCGATCAGGCACATCGGGAGAGGGCCGTGCGGCTGTTTCTATAATTGATTCCTCGGGAGCGGCGACAAGCACGGACCAGACGCCGACGCAATCGGGCGCGATGACTGTAGTGCAGGTATCGCGCGTTGAACTCGACAGACTGCTCGCAGAGACCCAAAAAATAAATGAGCGCAGCTGGCAAGTGATTCACGAGCATTTGAATGACGCCCAAGTGAGGGTTGCGGAAGCAATAGATTCGTGTCTCGCTCATTTTGAAAAAGAGGTCGAGGCTCGCACTAGCAACCTAGCGTCGATGATGCTGCAGAACTTTGAAGTGGAAGCTGGCGCTCGATTAACGGCGCGTCTTGACCAGGCGTTCGCTGGCGCCAAGGAGCAACAGCGTTGTATCGAGCAGGATCTTGCTCTGGCCGCTGCTGAGAACCGCAACCAATTTGATCAATTGTCGACCGGTGCCGCAAATGGACTACGAGAGCACGAGCAGAGCCTGCTTCGGGAGTTACGCAAGGAAGCCGAAAAACAGCTTCGCGAACTGGGCAAGAAAGCCAACGAACTCAGCAAGAAAGCCGACGAAATAAGCAATAACATGCAATCTCTAGGCGAGAGTCTTGGCGCCCAGCTCAAGCAACGCACCGAGGAAACGATCGAGGTTTTTCAATCGCGGAGCGAGCAAGTGTGGCGACAAGTCGTGGAACGGGGGGAGCAGCAAATCGCTGAGACAGTACGCACCTGCACAACCGAGCTTACAAAGCAGGCTCGCGAAGTCGTAGGTCGGGAAATGTCGAAGCTGATCCAAGCGCTTGGACGATTTCGGCAGACACTGGAATCGTGAAACCATAGCTGAGTTTCCATTCTTCTATGGGTGAGCGGAGTTCGGTGCTCAACGAAGTCGATATCATGCTCAATTAGATGCACATACTCTCGCGGCCACATGGCCAACCCCGACGCCAGCGCCCAACTCGGCTTCAAACCTCGGCGCGCGTGATCTGCTGGTGACGCAAAACATTCATTGGATCGCCAATCGCAAGATACCGGGTTCGACGATGCGGCGGAGTCTCCCTGTCCTCTCGGTCGATGACCAGCGCGGTGGCGGCCAGTAGTCGTATCACGCGTGTTGTCCGGGCTAAATCGACCTTCGCTCCGTCAACAATGAATCGGGATACAGCTTTTGACAGCATCCAGCCATTAGCGAAGGAACCCGGATTTTCTGGCCCGACTGTGTTACGACCGGTGCGGTGTGAGCGAGGGCGCTCGCACCCAGTGGGGGAGGGGCGCTCAATAGCCAAGTGCCACGGCACGCTCCTGTCAGTAAGCTGCGGCCTCTTGGCGTTTGATTAGGCCGGACCTTGCCCCGCTTCCGCGACACGCTGCCGCAGGAGTACAGGGCCAACCCGACGCCAGCGCCTGACTCCGAGCCGGAGAAAGTGGCACCCGCGGTCGAGGACGAATACCAGGCTACGCGCAGCGCTTCGGTGAGGAGGACAGCGTGTGCTTAATTCTTCGATCGTCCACTGGCGGGCCACCGCGCTGGTCATCGGCCGCGAGAGTATGTGCATCTAACGGTCTGCCAAAGGTATTGAGGTCTTTGCCGCAGGCGTAAAAGAGCCTCTTTTCATTTTTTCTCAACAGGTCTTCCATCATTTTCTGCTCTGCAATCGTCTCAGCTTTTTGCTTGGATTTCTTCAGGGTCCATTAACCCGATTGGCGTCAATCCCGCAGCCCTGCTGCTTTGATACCCCCAGAGCCGCACTCACGCTGCCGCGTTCGATCGCTTTTTCCAAGCGTCTCAATGCCCTCGGGCAGCAGATTCCGCAACCCGTCGGATCCGGGTATGAACAGTTCTTGCCGACGCTGGTTGAGCGCCGCTTGAAACTGAGCGTCGTGATGCAGCCATCCGGAAACTGTCGAGCGATTGACCCCGACCGCAGCCGCAACGTCGGTCACATTCTTACCGCTTGCTAGCAAATCGACCGCAGCCTGCTGTTGTGGGCTGAGCTCGCGTGAAGTTGGAATCCGTTGTTGTTCGTTGGCTCATAGTCTCCCCACCTCCCAGGTCTGATGGTTCTGATGTCGCTTCCTGTTGTAGGAGCTGCAGTATGTGCTCTATTTTTACAGAAAGTGAAACATCACCAAAAGAGAATCGGGTAATTGGCAGCAAGGAAGTTTGGACAACGGGCCAAGGATGCAGTCTTCCGCAACTCAGAGCTTGAGGTCTCCTTTCGAGCCGCGTTCGCAGGACTGGAATTGCCCCGGTTTGATGGACACTCCGAAAAGCGCAAAAGTAAGCGCGGAAGGAGTGAACGGTGGAGAAGGACGGAAAACGGAAGCGGCGGAGGTTTTCGGCTGAATACAAGGCCGAGACGGTG
>Ga0306920_100002268_pt1 | contig 24271 bp, 22 predicted proteins | sample flu12Cox44000170_FD_204666 | JGI IMG/M metagenome (GOLD analysis project Ga0306920, IMG submission 204666) | Lab enrichment of tropical soil microbial communities from Luquillo Experimental Forest, Puerto Rico - flux4day.12C.oxic.44.000.170 (v2)... | ecosystem: Environmental > Terrestrial >...
AATACTCGAATCGTACTGGCAGGATCATCACCGATCCTCTGGCGATCGAGATCGCAGGACACTACCTGAAATCTGCTCTGGAGTCCGGCGAGGGCGTGGGCCGCGAAATGTACTCCCTGACGGTCGACGAGACGCTGCGGCACCTGGAAGCGGTAGTCGCGCCAGCCGAAGTCCCGGTCGCTGCCGACTAGCCACCTCCGGCAGCGGCTGCATCGCACCCCGAAACCATGCGCCTGGTAGTGGCTCGTGATTCGCGACCTGCGCGCCGTCGGCCCTCCGCCTGGATCTGCACGCGTGGGGAAAAGATGCCGGTCCGGGTTTTGACTTGGCATGTCATGGCGGAAGGAGGAAAATACCGAGTCCGCCTGGCCGTGAGCTTGCGATCGGGCATCTTGAGGAAGACGCAGCCCCGTCGCTTCCATACGCCGCTGATGATCCGTTCCGCTGAAATGCGGCGTTGTTTCACCCGTTTCGTAGTGCGGAGACGCTCTTATGTCCAGTCTTACTGTCGAAGTAGAAACATCCGCCAGTGAATACCGGCCCAAAAAACTGGCGCGCTGGGTCGAGGAAGCCGCCCGGCTGTGCACGCCCGAGCGCGTTCATTGGTGTGACGGATCCGCTGCGGAATACCAGAGCATGCTGCGGCTCATGACTCTGGCCGGAACCGCCATTTCCCTCGATCCGAAAAAGCGCCCCAACAGCATCCTGGTTCGCTCTCATCCCGCTGATGTAGCCCGCGTGGAGGACCGCACATTCATCTGCGCGCGAACGCGCGAGGAGGCCGGCCCCACAAACAACTGGCAAGACCCCGTAAAGATGCAGGAGAAACTGCGCGGCCTGTTCTCCGGGTCCATGGCCGGGCGGACGATGTTTGTGATTCCTTACAGCATGGGTCCGATCGGCTCGCCGATTGCGAATATGGGAGTCGAGATCACGGATTCTCCTTATGTCGTCGCCAGCATGCACCTCATGGCCCGCGTTGGAACCCGCGTCCTCGGCGTGCTCGGCGAAGACGGCGACTTTGTGCGCGGCTTGCACTCCGTCGGCGCCCCGCTCGGTCCCAACGATCCCGATTCGCCTTGGCCTTGTAATGCCGAGCACAAGTACATTTGTCATTTCCCCGAGACCCGCGAGGTCTGGTCCTATGGCTCAGGCTACGGCGGCAATGCTCTGCTCGGTAAAAAATGTCACGCTCTGCGCATCGCCTCTGTCCAGGCTCGCGACGAAGGCTGGATGGCTGAGCACATGCTCATCCTGAAGATGACCAGCCCCGCCGGACAAGTGAAGTACATGACCGGAGCCTTTCCCTCGGCTTGCGGCAAGACCAATCTGGCCATGTTGATCCCAACCATCCCCGACTGGAAGGTCGAAACCATCGGTGACGACATCGCATGGATGAAGTTCGGCGCAGACGGCCGGCTGTACGCCATTAACCCCGAGTATGGGTTCTTCGGCGTCGCCCCCGGCACGAACATGAAGTCGAACCGCAACGCGATGCTCACCGCCACGCGGAATTCGATTTTCACCAACTGCGCGATCACGCCTGACGGCGACGTCTGGTGGGAAGGCGCTACCGACACCAAGCCCGCGGAACTGGTCGATTGGCTGCGGCGTCCCTGGACTCCGGCTTCCAGCCGCAAAGCGGCGCATCCCAATTCCCGCTTTACCACGCCCGCCTCACAGTGCCCCTGCATTGCACCCGAATGGGAAGATCCCAAGGGCGTGCCCATCGACGCCATTCTCTTTGGAGGCCGTCGCGGCGGCATCGTGCCACTCGTCACCGAAGCCTTCAACTGGCAACACGGCACGTTCCTGGGGGCAACGGCGAGCAGCGAAACCACCGCCGCTGCCGCCGGAAAGGTGGGCCAATTGCGCCGCGATCCCATGGCCATGCTGCCCTTCTGCGGCTATCACATGGGAGACTACTTCGCTCATTGGCTCAAAATCGGGGAGCGCTCGAGCGCGGAAAAACTTCCGAAGATTTTCTATGTGAACTGGTTCCGCACCGACGAAAACGGCAAGTTCCTCTGGCCCGGCTACGGCGAGAACAGCCGCGTCTTGAAATGGATTTTTGAGCGCTGCGACCAGAAGGCGCACGCCGTTGATACGGCCATAGGGCGCCTGCCCGAACCCGCCGACCTCGATACCCAGGGGCTCGATATACCCACCGCGAATTTGCAGCGCATCCTCAGCGTTGACGTCGAGGGCTGGAAGAAAGAGGTTCCCCTCATCGAGAAACACTTCGCGCAGTTCGGAGACCGTTTGCCGCAAGGTCTGCGCGACGAAGTCAAGAACCTGGCGAAGCGTCTGGAGAAAACCAGCGTGTAAGTTGCCGCTGTCGTCCCGAGCGGGAGCGGAACGCAGTCGAGGGACCTGGCGTTTGGCTGAGTTCTCCTGCCAAATCAATCCCTATTCACTTGAACTTCCGGCTCAACCAAATCAAAAACACCGCGCCAATCGTGGCCACGATAATCTCTGGAATCAAGCCGCCCGACGAATACAGTCCGACCAGGCGCAACAGGAACCCGCCGACGATTGCGCCCGCGATACCCAGAATGATGTCCATCACGGTGCCGTACCCGCCCGTGCCCATGATTTTGCCAGCGGCCCAACCTGCGATCAGCCCTACGATGATTACCCACAATAACCAGAGCATCTTGGGCCCTCCGTTCCAGAATGTCTGCGCAGACTATGATTCGTCCGCGCAGCTGTCAAGCCGCCACGCCAATCCCCACTCTGCGTTGTGGTTAAATCAAGCTGACATGTTCGCCCGCAAAATCCGCGTCGAATACGAACTGAGCGGCCAGCGCCATCCTTGCCTCATGAAGTGGATGGACAGCTTCAGCATGCGCAACTTCACCAACGCCAGCGTCTTCGACGATACCCTGCCTGTCTCCGACGGCCTGATGGAGATCGGGACCAAGGTCCCGATCGAGGCGCTTCACGAAGCCATGCAGGTCTGGTTCCGGCGCAAAAGCTTCCTGACCCCGGAATCCAGATTGGTGCTCACCGAGCAGAAATGACTTGCCCCTGGGAATAAAGAAAAGGCCCCAGCCACCGGCCGGAGCCTTTCTTTGCGCAGATTCGATTGTCTTACAGAGGCCGCACGTTCTCGGCCTGCAGGCCCTTCGGACCCTTCGTCACCTGAAACTCGACGCTCTGCCCTTCCTGCAGGCTGCGGAAACCGTTCGCCTGGATCGCAGAGAAATGCACGAAAACGTCCTCGCCCGTCTGGCGACTGATAAATCCATAACCCTTGGCATCGTTAAACCACTTTACTGTTCCTTGTTCCATACAGGTTCACAAACCTCTCGGTGAATTTTTACGCTGAATACGAGTCGGAGGGTACAGCAGGGCAGGGTCAGGCTGGAAAAGCTTGAACCGCTCACAACCGAATCTGATCAAACGCGAGAAGAAGGTAGCAGAAACAGGGCACTTTCCGCCAGCAAATTCCCGCCGGGGGCGACAGCGTCCGCCGGAACGGCCCGTAGCCTTATAATCGAGCGCTTCGGGAGGTAAAAAGTGACCCGGTCCTGCCGGCTGTGCGCCCGTGCGCTCCTCTCGCTCGTGTTCTCGGTTGCACTTTCCCAACCCCGCGGCACGACCGCCCTCGACGCTGAGCAGGCACAGACCGAAGCCAAGAGTTTTCTGGCGGAACTGATCCGACTTGACACCGAGGACCCTCCCGGCAATGAGTCCAAGGTGGCTCGCTACCTGGAAGGTATACTGAAAGAGGCGGGAATCGATTCTGAAATTCTCGAGCCGGTCGAGGGCCGGGCCAGCATTGTGGCGCGCCTGAAAGGCAGCGGCAGCAAGCGCCCCCTGCTGCTCATGGCACACGAGGATGTCGTGCCAGTCGATCGCTCGCACTGGACCGTCGATCCTTTTGCCGCTCTCGAGCGTGACGGCGTGATTTATGGTCGCGGCGCATCCGACGACAAAGCCATGCTCGCCTCGAATCTCGAGGTATTCCTGCAGTTGAAGCGCTTACACGTCCCCCTCGCGCGCGATGTGATCTTTCTCGCCGAAGCCAGCGAGGAGATGTCCTCCCCAGCCGGGATGTACACGGTCGTGAAGCGCTATTGGGACAAGTTCGATTGCGAATACGCCCTGAATGAGGGTGGCAACTCGCTTGTGGAAAACGGCAAGGTCAAATATTTTGGCGTGGCAACCTCGGAAAAGCTGCCGCGCGGCATCCGGCTCGAAGCGGCTGGCAGCAGCGGCCACGGCTCCGTTCCCCGGGTCGACAATGCCGTCACCCACCTCGCCGCCGCGGTTGCGAAAGCGGGCACGTGGGACACCCCCTCACGACTGAACGAAACCACTCGCGAATTCTTCCAGGTATTAGCAACCATCTCTCCGCCTGAGCAGGCGGCCTGGTACCGCGATGTCCTGAATCCCAAGGTGCAGGAAGAGCTTCGCCTGAAGAAGCCGCAGTACTACTCCATGCTGCGCACGTCGGTGGTTCCGACCATGCTCGAGGCAGGGGTCAAGTCCAACGTCATCCCGCCCACCGCGACCGCGACCCTCGACGTTCGCGCCCTCCCCGACGAAGACCTCGGCAAATTTCGCGACCTGCTCGCCTCCGTCATCAATGATCCGCAGGTAAAGGTCGTCGCCGAAGACGCCACCTACTCCATGCCTGCCTCTCCGATCAGCCGCCTGCACACCGAGATGTTCGACGCGCTCGAACAAGCACAAAAAGAAGTTGCTCCCGGCGCGATCACGCTTCCCGTGATGACCGCCGGAGCCACCGACTCCGCCTTCTTACGAGCCAAAGGTGTGCAGGCTTACGGAATCGCCGTGCCCAAGACCCAGGATGAGAGCATGTCCGTGCATGGCAACGACGAAAGAATAGAGATCAAGCAGCTCGGGCTGTTTGTGCGCTTCTTGTACTCAGCCGTGCTGTCGGTGGCAGAGCAGAAATAGCAGTCAGCACTCAGCAGTCAGCATTCAGTCAGTTCAGTCCTCAGACTCGCAAGGGTGTTCTCGGATCTGGCTGGTCGAATGCTGAGTGCTCGCAGCTCTCGGCTCGCGGCTTATTTGTCGTAGTGCAACACCGAAAACACATCGTACGGCTTGAGCCTGTCGCGGCCTTTCAGGAAGTCCAGTTCCACCACGAAGGCGAGCCCTGTGATCTCCGCGCCCAGCGTAATCGCCAGCTTGGCGGTCGCCTCGGCCGTGCCACCCGTAGCCAGAAGATCGTCCACGATCAGCACCCGCTGTCCGCGGTGAATCGCGTCCTGATGCACCTCGAGCACGTTGCTGCCATATTCCAGGTCGTATTCGACGCGCGTGGTCGCCGCCGGAAGCTTGCCCGACTTGCGAACCGGCACAAACCCGGCATTCAAGCGATACGCCAGCGCCGGGCCGAAAATAAACCCCCGCGCCTCCATCCCGAGAATCAGATCAACGTCTTTTCCGATGTAGCGCTCGGCCAGCAGGTCGATGAGCGTGGCGTAGCCCGCCTTGTCTTTCAGCAGCGTCGTGATGTCGTAAAACAGGATGCCTTTTTTTGGAAAATCCGGGACCTCGCGAATCAGCCTCTTCAGCTCCTCGCAATTCAGCCCTGCTTTGGACATTTACCAGGCTCCTTCAATACGGAAAGTTTTCATGCCTTGCGATAGGGGAGCTTCCGTTTCTTGTACCTGATCCACACGCGCCGCTCGCGGTCCCTGCTGGAGCCTCCCCCGCAACGCGCTCAGCTGATCCACTGTCCCTTGCGCGAGCACTTCCACGGCGCCGTCGGCATTGTTGCGCACCCATCCCGCGATGCCGAGAATGTGCGCTTCACGTTCGACGAACCAGCGAAAACCGACGCCCTGCACACGCCCGCGGACCAGGAAACTACGCGCCTCGATTTTGGAGTGATTGGAAGACATGGATGCCGTGCTGGGGCAACTGAGCGTTCCTACTGAGTTCAAGCACTCAGCATTCAGCACTCGGCTTTCAGCCAAATACGGCCGGTGCTTACGCTCAACGAGACTTGCAACCATTACCGCTGTCGATCACTGAATGCTGAAGGCTGACTGCTAAGCGCTAAGTGCCAACTGCTGCTCCTCTACGCCCTCGACAAATACGTCCCCTCGGCCGTGTCCACCTTGATCTTCTCGCCTTCGTTGATGAAGGGCGGCACCTGCACGATCAGACCGGTTTCTGTCTTCGCCGGCTTCGTGACGCTCGATGCCGTCGCGCTCTTCAACCCCGGTTCGGTCTCGATCACGGTCAACTCCACCGTCTGCGGCAACTCGATGCCCACTGCTTTCCCGTCGAAGAACTCCACCTTGATCTGCAGGTTCGCGGTCAGGTACTCGACCGAGTCGCCCAGGGTGTCCCGGGTCAGGTGGGTCTGCTCGTAGTTCTCGGTGTTCATGAAGTAGTAGTCGTCGCCGTCGTTGTACAGGTACTCCATGTTCACTTCGTCGACAGTGATTTTCTCGATCGGGTCAGGCGAGCGGAAGCGGTGCTCGAACATCGCCCCGGTGCGCAGATTGCGCAGCTTGGCCTGGATGAAGGCGCGCAAGTTGCCCGGCGTGCGGTGTTCCACGCTGAAGACCGAGTGCAGGTCATTGTTGTGCTTGATAATCATTCCCGGGCGGAGTTGGGTTGCAGGAATCGACATGCGGCTGACAATCTCCTCAAAAAATTGCGATCTGTTGGAACCGGCGAATCGGGGACAAGCCACTTGTCCGCCGGCGCGGGGGTCAAACACCTTAGTTTACACGCAGTTGGAATTTACCTCCAAACCTCCCCAGAAGACTCTCCAGCTTGCCCCGTAGAGCCGGCGACCCGCCCTTCCAGCTAAAATAGCTGGATATTGACTTTCTTACACGAGGTGGCTCTATGAAGCTTGGCAGATATGAAAAATCCGAGAAGAGCACGGTCGGTACGGCCGTCACTTTTCTGATGATCGGCCTCGGTGTGGGTGCGACCATCGCCCTGCTGCTTGCACCCAAGTCCGGAAAGCAGCTCCGCCGGGACATTCGCCGCGGCTATGACGACGCCCGCGACACCCTGCAGGATTGGTCCGAGGACGCCCAGGAACGTCTCAAGGAAGCCGCTGACGTTGCCCAGGACCGCTTGAGAGGCGTTGCTGACCGAAGCGCCGATTGGGCCGACGAACTCCGCGAGGCCGCGCGCCCCATCGCCAAGGCAATCCGCCGCGATTGAATGTGCGGGGTGGTCACGCTTGTCCGCCGCCCTGCATGCACGGGTCGGACTGCTCTAGTGGAACATCCCGGAGAAGAAGTGCTTCACCTTGCCGAAGAAGCCGTGGTGCTCCTTCTGCTGGGTCTCAGCGGCCGCTTGCCCGGGCACGGGAGGCGCAGTGGTTCCCGGCAGCGGCGCCGTAGGATCCGTTCTCGGCTGCCGGGCGGGATTTGCCGGAGGCATATTGGCCGCACTCTGAGTCGTGGCCCCGGGCTTGTCGCTTCCGCGGAACACCAGCGGAGCTTCGATCTGCACATGAATGTCGGCCGGCTTCGATGGCGGCACAGGCACCGTCTCCGCGTTCACTGCAGCCAGGCTCGTCCGCGATGGAACGGTCGCCGCAATCGCGGGACGTGATCCACTGGGCAACGGCGGCAACATCGGATCCAGCGCCGCCCGGGTGGAAGTCGGAGCAGTCGACGACGGCAGGTGCACGTTCTGCGGCAGGCTCGCTTCCGAGGCCGGCGCCGGGGCCGGGCTGGGAGGCAGCGATGCCCGCATTAGCGGTGGCGGAGGAGCAGCGCATCCGCAATCAAACGGAACGTCGTTGCTGACTCGGTCGATCCTACCTTCGTGAAATACCAGCTGTTCTGTCGGTTTCACCCGGTAAGTGCGGTCGGTCATCAACTCCGCAACCAGCAGTGGCGCTGTGTTGCCCAGCAGCGCTCGAACGCAGGTGTCGCCGTGGGAGTTCGCGCTGATCGCGTAATCGAAATCCCCTGGACCCGAGAGCAAAATCCGGAAGTCGGGAGTCAGCACCGCATCCGACGCCGCGTCCAGATGGTAGTGCGTTTCCAGCGCGCCGGTGCTCATCCCGAACATCAGTTCCTGGCCGTTCTTGGACGCTGTCACCGAAACCGTGCTGCCCGGGCAAACATGCAGTTCGCCTCCACGCGCGATATGCAGGACCGCTGTCTCCGCGCTGGCCGTCACCGTCGCGCCTGATCCAATCCGGCTGCCCGCAAGCACTGCTGCCCCAGCCAGATGCGGCGTCACCGGCACCACCGCTGCTTGAGTTCCCGCTCCCAGCATCGGGACGGTGACCGGCTCCCGCGGAGGCTCCACTTTCGCCTTGGGCTCGTCGGGCGGCTTCAACCGAACCGTCACTCGATTTCCCGCTGCATCCCACGTGTAGGGATGTGCTTCCACCAAGTCGACTGCGATGCGCGCCACGGGCGGCGCCGACTGGAGTTGCTCCACCCGCATCCCGGTAAACTGGTCGCCTTTCAGAAACGTGTTTTTCTGTTGCTTGTCCTCAACGCTGGTGTTCGGCAGGTCGATCACCAGACGCGGAGGCGCTCCGGGCTGGGTCTGCAGCGCCGGTGGCACCGGACGGCTGGTCACAATCTCAATCTCCCAACCGGATTTCTGGTGCACCGCTTTCACGTTCTTGATTGTCGCCGGGGTGGACGCTGCAGGCGTTGCGGTGGCCGATGGCGGCGCCAGGTTCTGCGGCGTCTGTTCCTGCGGAACTTGATTCTGTAGAGCCTGAGTCTGGACCGGCTGATTCTGATCGGCCGACGCAGGGATCTGACTCACCGGAGCTGGACTCGACGGTACCGGCGCTGCGGGCGTTGTCGGCTGGTCCGGGGGAGTTTGCGTTTCCTGAGCGGCCTGTCGCGTCGCCTCGCGCCGAGCAGCTTCCGCCTGAATCATCTGCCGGATGGCTGCGGTTCGCGATCCGTTCGCTGGCGGCTGAGGCTGGGTTGTAGAGTCTGTCGTCTGCGCAAGCGCAGATCCGCCCGCCAGGGCACACCCGGTGAGCACAAGGGACCACCACGCTTTGGAGCTATTTCGCCGCAAATGCTTTTACCCTACCCGGCGCCAGGCCAGGCTGAAAATTCTTAGGAAGGCCTTAATCGAGAAAGCACGGGGGGATCGAGCTTCCGCGGAATCATGACTCAGACAGGAATTCGTATTCATCAATCACGGCCGCAACGGCCAGTTTCCCGTTGGGTCCATCCTCGTCGAGTCGTACTACAGTCCCTTTGCATTTTACCCGGATGCTTTCCGTCAGGGTAATCTCTGCCGGAAGGGTCAACGTGAACTCGATCGGCGAACCGGTCGCGATCGGTGAATCCACATAGAAGGAGATGCCACGCGCGCTCACATCCCGGGTCTGCGCTGACTTTTCCTGGGTTCCATTCTCGGCATAGGTCACAGCTACAGGCAACCGCAGCGCAAAGCGCCGCGTCGCCCGCTTTTCCTGCTGGGCCTCGGCCATGCATCCCCTCCGGAAAATCGTATTCAAGCATGGCTTGGCCCCTGTTTACTGTCAAGACCACTGATAGGGGATAAAATCCCCCGATCTCAAAACGAAACTCCCGCATTCTCAAGCATTTGCCAGACCCGAACGCTCGCCCCCGCCCATGAGCGTCGAGCTGAGAGCTTCGAGCCCGGGCCGCGAGCTATAACCTGTCAGCTAGGAGCCGGGTTCGCTGGCCGCTCGAAGCTCGTGGCTCGTAGCCTTTCGACGAATCGGCACAATTGGGCATACACTGCTCACGGGTGGGCTCGCATGGTCTTCGTGCTCGATAACTACGACTCATTCACCTACAACCTCGTGCAGTATTTGGGCGAAATGGGTGCTCCGGTGGAGGTGCGGCGCAACGACCAAGTGAGCGTTTCCGATGTCGAGGCCCTGCACCCGGACCGCATCGTTGTCTCGCCGGGTCCCTGCACCCCGAGCGATGCCGGCATCAGCGTGGAACTCATCCGCCATTTCACCGGGAAGGTGCCCGTGCTCGGAGTCTGCCTCGGACACCAGGCCATCGGCGAAGCGTTCGGAGGCAAAGTGGTCCGCGCCAGGAATCTCATGCACGGCAAAACCAGCCGCGTCGAGCATGACGGCCGCACCATCTTTCAGGGCGTTGCTTCACCGATGACCGCCACCCGCTATCACTCCCTGATCGTTTCCGAAGAACGACTCCCCGCCGAACTCGAGGTCAGCGCCCGCTCCACTGAACGTGATGGCACCCAGGTCATCATGGGCCTGCGCCATCGCAAATATCCGGTCGAAGGCGTTCAGTTCCACCCCGAGAGCGTCCTGACAGACCAGGGCAAGAAACTCATCGCGAATTTCTTAGCCCTGTGATTTAGGAAAACACCTGCGCAATCAAGCTCCTTGTCATCCCGAGCGAAGTGAGGCGAAGCCGAACGCAGTCGAGGGACCTTGTGTTTTATTTGTGCAGGTGCAAGACCTACTGAATGCTGACTGCTATTTCTTCAACTCCACAATCTCTCCCCGCACCCGTCCACGGTCGACAATCAGCCTCCCCACCGTCACCGGCAACTTGAATCTCCGTGGCCCCGCGCTCCCCGGATTGAAATACAACACTCCATTGTTCACTTCCGATTTCGGCACATGGCTGTGCCCATACACGACCACACCAAAACCGGCCGCTTCGGGCTTCAGGTCCAACTGATCGAGGATGTGCAGCATGTAAATCGAGACGCCTTCGACTTCTACCGCCTCGCTGTGCGGAAGACCTCGAGCCCAGACCTCACGATCCACATTCCCGCGCACTGCCGTGATCGGAGCAATGGCCCGCAGTCCATCCAGGACATCTGAGCTCCCCACGTCCCCGGCATGCAAAATCTGCGAAACCCCGCGCAGCGCCTCAACAGCTTCGCGCCGCAGCAGCCCGTGAGTATCGGAAATGACACCGAGGGTAGTCATGAGGAAAGCGGCACCTGGCGCTTGGCATTTAGCCCTCGAACGCTTCGGGTGCTCCAGGTACACCCACCCATTCCACCCCCAATTCTGGTTGGTCTTTCCACCACTCTCGGCTGGCCAAATGCCGAGTGCTAAATGGCAAATGCTCACGTTCGCAGAAGACTGACCACTAGCCCAACATCTTATTCAGATCCGCATACGCCATCCCGCCCTCAAGGTTCGCGTACGTCCCGCTCGACTTCAGCTCCTCCGCGATCCGCTTCACTAGTCCCAGCGTCGCCCGCATCGCTGCTGACCCCACAGTCACCCGCGCAACTCCCAGCCTCTCCAGTTCTGGAATCGAGGGTGCGCCCGGCCCCGTCAAGATGTTCACCGGACACTGCAGGTCCTTCACGACCCGCCCAATCGTCTCTGCATCGATCAGCCCCGGCAGAAAGACGCAATCTGCCCCCGCGTCGCGATACGCTACCAACCGCTGCACCGCTTTGTCGTACCGTGTCTCTGGCGCTCCCACCCTAGCCAGATGCACGTCCGTCCGCGCATTCAGCACGAGCAGGACGCCCGTCTTCAACGCCGCCTCGCGTACCGCTCGGATGCGCTCCAACTGCAGCGACAAATCAAAAATGGGCTGCGAAGAATCCCCTGTCGCATCCTCCAAGTTCATACCCACCGCCCCGGCCTCGATCACCTCGCGCGCCGTCTGCGCCGCATCCTCCGGCTTGGGGCCATAACCTGCCTCCACATCTGCCGTCACCGGGACCTTCACCGCCCGCGCAATTCGGCCCACCCGTGCCAGCATCTCCTCCCGGGAAATCCTCTGCCCATCCGGATACCCCAGCGAAAACGCTACCCCTGCGCTGGTCGTCGCAATCGCCCCATAGCCCGCTTCTTCGAAGACGCGCGCGCTCGCCACGTCCCACGCATTCGGCAACACCAAAATCCTCGGCCCCCGATGCATCGCCCGGAACGCCATCACCCTCGATTTCTGCTCGTCCATCGACATCGATCTATCTCCAGATGCGATTCCGCATTTAGCACCTAGCACTTGGCATTTGGCCAGCTAAGGTCGGTGGCTTTCCCCCTGAGAAACAAACACCCTTCTTTTTAATCCCTTGCGAGGTGATCGACGGGCTAAATGCCAAGTGCGAAGGCTCACGGTTCACCCTTCCTGAACCTAGCCGCAAACTTCGACACGCTCACGAACGTCCGTCCCACCGTCCCTCGCCCGATTTCCTGCGAACCATCGCTGGCAGAAACCCGCACCGTGTAAAACCGTCCATCGAAGGATTCCACCACCGCCTCCGCTTTGATTTGTGTGCCGACTCCGCTGGCCGCCCGATGTTCCACATGAATCGACGTCCCCACCGTGATTTCATCACCCTCGCTGTAGGGCTGTAGCGCATGAAATGCCGCTGTCTCCATGAGCCGGATCATGTCGGGCGTCGAATACACGGGCGGCAGCATCGGATGATGCGCCGTCAGCGTGTGCCGGAACTCCACTGTCTCCCCCGCCTCTCCCCGCGCCCCCATCGGCACCGCCTTCGCCATCTAGTTCTCCTGGTTTGGGGCGGACACGCATGCCCGCCATTCTATTCCGCACCTACGCAGCTTCTTTGCGCTGGGTGCCCATCCGAACGAGCGTTCTCTGCGACATATTAGGATGGGGATTTTGATCTTCAACGTCCACAAAAATGCAAAAGGCCACCGACCCTCTCGGATCAATGGCCCCCATTTCCGAACCAAACTCGTCCTACGCGGCCGCTTGCATCCTCCGCGCCTCGATCCCGTCCAGCGCGGTCCACAGTGCCTGCGCCGCTCTTTCGGCCGCGTTCAACGCTTTCTCGGCCGTCTCCGGGTTCGCCTCTACTCGTTTTGCCAATTGCTCGCGCCACACGTTCGAGTGAAACACGTCGGCAGTCGCATGCAACGCGAAGTAACGTGTGCTCTTCTCATCTGCGTCGTACCACGCCCGCAGCCCGCGGTCTTTCTCTTTCGCTATGCGTGGTACCTGCGACTCATACGCGTAGAACGCCGCCAGCGCTTCTTCCGGCGTGCCCTCTTCCGCTACCCGCGCGAAGTGTCGAGTCAGTTGTTTCACTTCCTCGACCGGTTTGTGCCCGAAGGCCGCGCGGCTCGCGCCCATTCCCGTGGCGAAATCCAGCCACAGTTCCGAGTGGGCCTCCTCGTTCTCTCCACCCTGCTCGTCGCGCATATTGGCGAGCACAGCCCGGCGCAGCTCGCCATCGTTCAAACGCAAAGCGAACGCTGCCAGATACGACGGAAACGCGTTGACGTGCTGGTAGTAGTCGAGCGCATACTGGCGCAGATCCTCCCGCGTCAACTCGCCCGCACTCCAAGCCTTATAAAACGGATGGCCAAGCAGGTCATAGCTCGCAATCCGCGCATCCAACTTCTCGAATAATTGCTGGTTCGTCATGAAGCCCCCTCTCCCTGGGCAGCCTACTATAGAGCGGCGACTGCTTCGGTGACAAGGTGCGGGCCTCGCCTCTGGTTTGAGGGTTTCTTCAGCGATTGGACAGAAGGAGCCTCGACTGCGCCCCTCCTTGCTAGAATTTAGTCACAGGGGTTTGGTTGGATGTGGCGCCCGTAGGAGACGAAGAACGGACAACGGCCCTTCCTCAGCTCTGGAAAGCTTTCCGCGGTGATCGGACTAAGCACAGAAAAGCGGTTGATGTTGAAATTTAACGAACAATTCGACGTAGTCGTAGTCGGCGCCGGGCATGCCGGCTGCGAGGCCGCGATGGCCGCCGCCCGCATGGGTCTCAAGACGGCCCTTTACACGCTGAACGTCGACCTCATCGCCCAGATGTCCTGCAACCCCGCCGTCGGCGGCATCGCCAAGGGGCATCTCGTTCGCGAAGTCGACGCCCTCGGCGGCATCATGGGAGAAGTCACCGACGCCGTCGGCATCCAATTCCGCCTGCTCAACACCTCGCGCGGCCCCGCCGTCTGGTCCCCCCGCGCCCAGTGCGATAAGCAAGCCTACCGGCTCAAAATGCGCGAGGTCCTCGAGTCGCAACCGAATCTAAAAATCAAGCAAGCCGAAGTCGCCGACCTGATCTTGGAACAGTGGCCAGTGGCCAGTGGCCAGTGGCCAGAAAACCAGACGTCGGTCTCCAGCCGTCAGTCGTCAGCAACCCTTATTGATTGTCATCCTGAGCGCAACGAGGCGCAGCCGAGCGCAGTTGAGGGACCCTGTGTTTCAGCCAACGACCAACGACCGATGACCGACGACGCCCCCCGCCGCGTCCTCGGCATCCGCCTCCGCGACGGACGCACCGTCCGCGCCCTGGCCGTTATCATCACCACTGGCACCTTCCTCAACGGACTCATCCACTGCGGCGAGCAGCAATATCCGGCCGGACGCTCTGGCGAACCCAACGCTGTCCTGCTGGGCGAAGCCCTGAAGAAGCTCGGCCTCCGCGGATGCCGCCTCAAGACCGGAACGCCGCCGCGGCTCGACGGCCGCACCATCGATTGGTCGCGCTTCGAAGTCCAACCGGGAGACGCCGATCCCACGCCCTTCAGCTTTCGCACGAAGCGCGTCGCCCACCACGACAAGCAGGTCCCCTGCTACATCGCCTTCACCACCGAGGAAACCCACCGCATCATCCGCGAGAACGTGCATCGCTCCCCGATGTACAGCGGCCAGATCCAATCCATCGGGCCACGATACTGTCCTTCCATCGAAGACAAAATCGTGAAGTTCCCCGACAAGCTCCAACACCAGCTCTTCCTCGAGCCCGAAGGCCTCAACACGCACGAGATCTACGTCAACGGGATGAGCACGTCGCTACCCATCGATGTGCAGCTCGCTATCCTGAAATCCATCCCCGGCCTCGACACCGCCGAGATGATGCGCCCCGGTTACGCCATCGAGTACGACTCCATCGACCCCACTGAGCTCGAGCGCACCCTCGAAACCAAGAAGATCTCTGGCCTGTTTCTCGCCGGACAAATCAACGGCACCAGCGGCTATGAAGAGGCCGCCTGCCAGGGCATCATGGCTGGCATCAACGCTGCCCTCCAGATCAAGAACGAACAACCGCTCATCCTCGATCGCACCGAAGCCTACACCGCGATCCTGATTGACGACCTCATCTCCAAGGGCACCAACGAACCCTACCGGATGTTTACGTCACGCGCCGAGTTCCGCCTGCAGCTTCGCATCGACAACGCTGACCGCCGCCTCACCCCCCACGGCCGCCGTGTCGGACTGATCAACGACGAAGCCTGGGCCGAATACCAAGCCAAGCAAGCCCGCCTCGAGTCGATGAAGCAGTTGCTCGAGAAAACCAAACTCACCTCTGCGATGTTGGAGAAAATTGCCTCTTCAACTTGTCATTGCAAGGAGCGTAGCGACGAGGAATCTGCTTCTGCCGACGACCAAGGACCAACGACCAACGACTTCACTTCCGCCCTCGGCCAGCCGCTCGCGCAACTCCTCAAGCGCCCCGAGGTGATCATTGAACAGCTGGTGCCGGTTCTGCGAGACCTCGCCCCAGACTTGTTAAACACGCTCGCCGACGGCCGACGACCGACGACCGACGACTCTCCCCCTGTTGGTCTGTCTTCACGGGAAAGAAACGACCTCAAATCCGTGGAGACCGAAATCAAGTACGCCGGCTACCTCAGCCAGCAGCAGCGCTCCATCGACCGTCTCAAGAAGGCCGAGCAGCGAACCATTCCCGACTGGTTCGACTACCGCGCCGTCAGCGGCCTCTCGCGCGAAATGCAGGAGAAGCTCCTGAAAATCCGCCCCCGCACCCTCGGCCACGCCGCCCGCATCCCCGGCGTCACGCCAGCCGCGATTTCGCTGGTCAACGTCTATATCGAACTGCAGGCTCGCCGCCGCGAACAAGCTGCTGCTCTCTAGCTCGTGTGGGCGGACACACCGGTCCCCCGACTTCGGGGAGAACACCGAGGCGCTCACGCGAAACTCCCGGGCACGTCCAACCCCTGACCAGCCGCGCACCCGACACCATCCCAAACCCTGGAGCTCCACCATGTCGCCTTCAAGCAAGAATGTCGCAGCCGCGATCCTGCTTACCCTGGCGCTGCCGACCCTCGCGCTCCCGCTGGCCCGCGCCCAGACCACCGCCGCGCCCTCCACCATCTCCCTGGAGGACCGCGCCATGATGGCCTCGCAGATCTACCACATCGTCACCACATTCTTTCCCGACCTCGCACAGGAAAGGTTCGACCAGGATTACAAGCAATACCTGGCAACCATCCTTGCATCCGACGATCGCCATGCCTTCGATCTCGCCTCCATGGAACTGGTTGCAGATCTTCATGACGGACACTCCTGGTTCTACGACACCTGGCTCGATCAGACCTCAGCCGAGCCCATCGGCCTGCTTGCCTACCCGCTCTCGGGTCGGTGGACTGTGATTCGCACCCAGTTAGATTCCCTCCGCGTCGGCGAGGTCATCACCGCCATCGACAATCAACCGATCGATGACTTCTTCTCCAAGAATCGCCGCTACATCTCCGCCTCCAGCGACCGCGACGCCGGGCTCAGCCTGTTCGACACGCCCGTCCTCTTCGCCGAAAAATTCACGCTCACGCTCGCAGACGGCCGCCATGTTCCCATCGACCGCAAGAATGATAAGAAGTCTCCGCTGCCCGCACCCAGCACTGAAGGCCGTTGGCTCGTCGAGAAATCCATCGCCTATATCAAAGTCCCTACCTTCCACGGCATCCACACGCAGGCCCGCGCTCTTGATTTCCTCAAGCAATTCCACGACGCAAAAACCCTGATCCTCGACGTACGCGGGAATCCTGGCCTGGGTGATCCCGGAGCGCTCGAGCGCGCACTCATGGACCGCCCCTACCCCGCCTGGACTGACTCCGCCTCCGAACAGGGCGGCGCTCTGCTGCGCAACTACGGCCCCGGATATCCTGGGCACAGCCGTCTGACCCTGAGCGACACTCTGATTACGCCCCGTGAAGCCGCCTACTCAGGTCGCCTGATTCTGCTCACGGATCGCGTCTGTTCCTGTGCCTGCGAGGACTTCGTCATGCCCTTCAAGTACGCCAAGCGCGCTACGCTCGTCGGTGAGACCACGGCCGGAACTTTCTCCATGACCCGCCATGTCGATTACCCGAATGGCATGATCCTCAACATTTCCGCGGTGCGTCATACCTTCCCCGACGGCTCACGATTCGAAGGCACCGGGATCGTTCCCGACGTGCCCGTCGACACCTCGCCCGAGGATCTCCGTGCCGGCCGCGACCCCGTTCTGCAAAAGGCACTCGCCCTCGCGCAGCTTCCCTGAACCCAAACTTGGATTTCGAGAACGTAGTTGGAATTGAATCTACTGTGGCCCTCTATTTTGGGGAATTGTCGATCGAGTTTCTGCGAAGACAGTTCGACGAACCCCCCTTCAATGGAATAGCCTAGACACCTCTGTGCCCCTGCGCGACACCCTCCAAGCCGCCATAGCCCGCCTCACCGCCGAGCGCGTCCCTTCGCCTCGCCTGAACGCCGAAACGCTCCTGATGTTCACACTGAACTGCGTTCGCGCCCACCTCTACGCCCATCCCGAGCGCGAACTCACCCACGAAGAACAGACTCGCTACAACGAAGCCCTCACCCAGCGCGCGACGGGCATCCCCGCACAATACATCACCGGGCACCAGGAATTCTGGGGGCTCGACCTGATCGTTTCCCCCGCCGTGCTCATCCCGCGCCCCGAAACCGAGCACTTGATCGAAACCGTCCTCCCGCTCGCCCGGCCGATGCAATCCCCGAAAATCGCCGACGTCGGCACCGGCTCCGGAGCCATCGCCCTCGCCCTCGCGAAAGAACTGCCCAACGCCGAAATCCACGCCACCGACCACTCGCCCGCCGCACTCGAAATCGCCGAAGCCAACGCGGCCCGTCTGCAGCTCGAATTTCGCGGGCAGCCCCCCGAGCGCCGCGTGTTTTTCCACGACGCGGACCTGCTCAACGGCCTCGGCATCGAGGCCTTCGACTTCGTCGCCTCCAATCCGCCCTACGTCGGCCTCGCCGAAGAAGACGAAGTCCAGCTCGAAGTCCGCAAGTTCGAACCCCGTGGCGCCGTCTTCGCCGGACCGACCGGCCTCGAAGTGATCGAGAAGCTGATCCCCGCCGCCGACTCCGCCCTACGGCCCGGCGGCTACCTCATCATCGAAATCAGCGGAACCATCGTCGCGGGCGTACGCCATCTTCTCGCCGGCTGGCAAGACATAACAATCACCAACGACCTGCAAAACATCCCGCGCGTGGCCACAGCACGAAAACCGGGGTAAAACTAAAATCATCGCCACCGCACACGGCGGAATCTAAACGCAAAACGAACTCCCGAGGGTCCCCATGCAATTCAAGCCGTTTCTCCTCGACACCTGGCTCGACCAATACGAACACAATATCGAATTCAATCTCGGTGCCAGCACGGGACCGGTCTGGACCGTCAATGACATCCTCGCCCTCGCCGATGACGAAACCCAGCATCGTTTTCTCAACCACAAGCTGGTCTACGGCCGCCCCGCGGGTGCCGACAGCCTGCGCGAAGCCATCGCCGAAATGCAGGGAGTCGACGTCGCAGCCGTGCAGGTCGTCACCGGCGCCTCCGAAGCACTGGTCGCCTTGATGTGGCTCGCCGCCGAGCCAGGTGCGAATGTCATCATCCCCATGCCCGGCTTCACCACGTTTTCATCTCTGCCCGAGTCACTCGGCCTCGAAACCCGCTTCTACCACGTAACACGCGAAAACGGCTTCCGCATCGACATCGACGAAATCAAGCGCCTCGCAGATTCCCGCACAAAGCTCATTCTCGTCAACAGCCCGCACAATCCCACTGGCGCCACTATCAGCGACGCCGACATGGAACGGCTGCACGCCTTCACCGCCGACCGGGGAATCCAGTTGATCAGCGATGAGGTCTACCATCCCATCTATCACGGGCAGAAAACGAAATCGGCGGCACGCCTGCCGCATGCCACCGTGATCAGCGACCTCTCGAAAGCATTTTCCATCGCCGGCGTTCGCACCGGCTGGATGATCGAACACGACCCCAGGCGCCGCCAGCAATACTGGACCGCCCGCGCCTACTTCTCCATCAGCAACACGACTACCGGGGAAATCCTCTCCGAGATCGCGATCCGCAACCACAAACATGTCCTCGGGAAAACGCAAGCCATCGCCAGCCAGAACCTCAAGCTGCTCGACCGCTTCATGGACGATCATCGCGACGTGCTGGGCTGGATCCCGCCAAAAGGCGGCATGACCGCGTTCCCCTGGCTCGAGAGCGGGCAGGACGCGCGCCCCTTCTGCCAGGTGGCCACGACGCTCGGGCTGCTCTTTGCTCCGGGAGATTGCTTCGACGCGCCTGCTCATTTTCGGCTGGGCTTCGGCGCCGTCGGCGACGGTTTGGCGAAAGCTCTCGATCGGATGGAGGAGCTGATGATTGCCGTCGAAGAGGGACACGAAGCTCCCCTGCGCGGAGCCGGCGGACGCGGTTAAGCTGGAGAGAGCGCCGGCATCCGAGAAAGCGCAACGAACCAACTGGAGCTGGGTTTAACATTCACGGTTTAGGATTCTCGTGGTCACCGAGCATCCTATCCACCTTCGCACCATGCGATCCGCTCCACCACGGCGGTCCCCGAGTACTCTGCTTGTGGGCTGGGTGTGTCTCGTGATCGGAGCATCCGGTTGCGGCGGCGGCTCGTCCCAAGGCCCACCGCCAGGCTTGTCCATTGCGAAGGTATCCGACCTCGGCCCGATTGCAACCAATCCCGATATTGTGGGTCGAGATGGCGCATATAGCGCCGCGTTTCAGGGCCACTCCGTGTGGTTGTATGGCGACACATTTCTCGCCAACCCCAACGCGCAGGGGTTCAACCTGATCAGCGACTCCTGGTCATTCACCACCGATCTCAATGCGCAAGATGGAATCACCGGCTTGCAGGAACAGCTCGACTCGGCGGGAGCTCCAAGGATGATTCTTCCCCAGACACCCGCGGAACAAGCCTTCAACGCGGCCCACAGCGGCGCGAATTGTCAGCAGCCTTGCGGGGCGCGCTGGGCGCTCTGGCCTGCATCGATCGTCGTCAATCCGGCTTCAGACCAGGCCCTGATTTTTTACATGGTAGTGAGCGCACAACCAGGAAGCTTCAATTTTCAGGCGGTCGGGAACTCGGTCGCCACCTGGCAAAATCTCCAGACGCAGCCGCAGCGGCCAACCTTGAACCCGCCGATCGTGCCCGACCATCCCGATCTGCTGTTTGCGCAAAATGAGCCAAGCTTCGGAACTGCCTCGCTCGTCAGCCAGGGAACGCTGTACGTCTATGGCTGCGGAACCCCCAGCGACGGTCTGGATAAAGGATGTCGCCTGGCCCGTGTCCGCCCGTCCAACGTGCAGAGCCGAAGCGCATGGAGTTTCTATGCCGGCAATGGCAGCTGGTCAACGCAGGTGAGTGACGCCGTTTCGGTCTTTACGGGCAGCAGCATCGCCAGCGTCTCCTGGAATGCTTACCTGCAGCAGTACGTTGCGGTCTACAGCCAGCCGTTCTCGCAAAACGTCGTGTTGCGTACCGCGCCCAACCCGGAAGGCCCGTGGTCGGGTGAAGTGACTGCATTTGTCGCGCTGACTCCGGCCAACGGGAATACCTACGACGCCCATGCCCATTCCGAATACGACGCCAACGGCGGGCAGACCATCTACATGTCGTACTCGCGTTCCACGGGAACATTTTCGAGCGAAGTCCGCCTGGTCGCGGTCCAACTGCAAGCAGCCACGAAACCGTAGGTGCACTACGGTGCTGCCGCAGCGTGATCGGTTCGGTACTGCAACCGCAAGCCAACGACCAGCAACTAGTTTCAAAACGTCACCCTCACACCCACCTGCGCCGCAAACGGAATCCCCACCGTCGTCCCCGGCCCAAAGAAATCCCCCAGCGCCCCCGCCGGTTTACGCAGTTGATTCAAGCTAGTGATCGGAACGAAATTCGCCGGGGTGCAGGTCGCATCCCCGCAAAGATCCGTGATGTTGTTGTTCGCAATCTGGTCCGCAGGAATCGGCAGCGCTCCCGCATCCGCCACATAATTGTTCGCCGGATTGTTCCGGTTGAACAAATTGAAAAACTCCACAAACGGATTGACCTGCGCCCACTCGCCGATCTTGAAAGGCCGCGCCACCCGCAGATCCACCTGCGTATATGGCGTCCCGCGATACTGATCGAGCTTTGTCTTCACGCCGTTGACCACGGCTCGCTGATCGCCATTTGCCAGTGTGAAGGGCCGCGCGCTCTCGAGCTGGGTCAGCGTGCTGATTTCGAATCCTCCCGGCAGGTGCGCCGTCCCCGCCAGCACGAAACGGTGCCGCACGTCTTCCCCAGACGGCCCGTAATCGCCCGGCGCAAACGCGTTCTGTGGATCACACACACCATTGACGTAATCGAACAGCTCACCCACCGTACAGCCCCATGTCTTCGCGGTCGCCAGCGTGTAATGCGCGAGGACTTTCAATCGCGGAAGATTTCCCTGCAGCTTCAGCGTGAACGCGTCGTAGCTCGAGCGGTTATCGGTCTTGTACACATCGACATTCGGAACCACATCCGCCTGCGACACTCCCGGCGGGAGCGACAAAGGCGTGAACAGGCTCTGTCCGCCCGCAAACGGGTATGCCCGGTACGCATGTGTCCCATTCTCGTGAGTCCAGTCGGCACTCAGCGTCCAATGATCATCGAGAGCTTGCTGCATGCCCGCGCCCGCATGCAGCGCATATGGCGTTCTGTAGTGAGGATCGATGATCGCACCCTTGCCTCCGAAATTCGCCCCCGGCAAGCAACCCGCGTTGCTGGGATTCAGAAGCCCCGGATCTTTCGCCGGATTCGTGCACGGCCCCGGCGCTGCATTCACCGCCTGAAACGCGCTCACCCATCCGTTCTGTGCCAGGTCGTTGTAGTAGAGCCCGAAGCTCGCGCGGAGCACGGTGTTCTCCAGGTGCCCCGGCGAATACGCAATCCCCAACCGGGGCCCAAACTGTCTGCGATAGTCGTGCGGCGCCCCTGAAATCAACGGAACCTGCAACGCCTCCAGCGTGAGGAACGCCGGGTTCTGCGATTGACTTCGTCCCGATGCGTCGAACAACCCGAACGTCGTGTCCCAGCGCAGCCCGTAGTTCACCGTGAAGTGCGAATTCACGCGCCACGAGTCCTGCGCGTACAGCCCCAGCCGCTGCACTCTCTGCCTGAAGCTGCCATTGCCTGCGGGAGTCTCCGTGCACGTCACATCGCTCGGCACCGCCGCGCAGCTCGGATCAAAAGTGAACGTTCCCGGATGGATCAGGTAAAAACTCGGATCATTCGCATACTGCAGAAGACTCTCCGCCGTCCCCGAAAGCGCCCCGCTTAGCACCGGTTCGTGAATGAGGCTGACACCGACCTTCACTGTATGTGTACCGACCACATGGCTGAGGTCATAGCGGAACTGATACTTCTCCTGGTCCCGCAGCACCGGGAACGCCGTGATCGGCGTCTGAAACTGGTTATCGCCGAACGTCTCGAATCCCGAGATTGTGGAAAACGTCGAGCTGAACGGAAACGCCAGCGCGAATCCCAGATTCTGGTTCCGCGACTCGGTGTGATGCAGAAAGCTCGCATCAAAGGTGAACGATCCCAGCCATATCGGGCTGAATGTCATCTGGTTATTGAGCACGATGTTGGTGTACTTCGAGCCCGAGGTCGTGCCCGTCGAAGGCAAGGTCGCTTGCTGCACCAGATTATTATTTGTCGTGTAGTTGTCGAGCGATCCGCGCAGGAACCACTGCGACCGGTTCGACTGCGCCCAGTCCAGCCGCACCGAGCCCATGTAATTGCGGAAAGGAACCTTCACCGACGTCGGTACCGCGATCGAATCCACGCCCAAGGCCCGTCCATCGGAATTAAATCCGTGAATCAGCCCCATCGAGGCCAGCGAAGCCAGGGCGTTGAACTCGCTCAGGCTGTTGGGACTGTAGTTGACGCTGGCACCCTCGTGCACGGCCTCAAACGATCCAAACACCCAAACCATGTCTCGCCGGATCGGCCCGCCCAGTGTGGCCACATAGTTCTGCCGGGAAAACGGCTGCTTCGGCTGGGGCGGAGGATTGTCAATCGGAAACCGCGCATTCAGCGCTGAGGCCCGCTCATAAAACGCCCCGCCGCCATGCCACAAATTTGTCCCGTGTTTGGTGGTGATCACCACGGACCCACCCACCGTACGCCCGGTATCGGCTTCTTCATTCGAAGTCCGGACTGCAAATTCCTGAATCGCGTCCGCCGAGAAATTCTGCAGGAACCCGCCAATGTAGTCGTCAGTGTTGTCCCCACCATCCACCGACAAGTCCACGTTCAATCCCGAGCTCCCGCCAAAGGAAACCGCCGTGATCCGCGCCTTCGTCGGATCCGACGGTTCCACCGGCTCTGTCCCAGGCACCAGGTAGGCGATGTTCGCGAAGCTGCGAGTGGCCAGCGGAATTGTCTCCAGATCATGCGCACTCACCGCGCCCTGGTGCACGGCGCTCGCGATGTCGACCGGCTCCGACGTGATCGAAGAGGCTGGCGCCTCGACGCGGATCGACTCTGGCCGCGCCAACGGCTTCAGCGTCACCGAAACATCGCGCACCATGCTGACCACAACTTCCACATCGGCATTCGCGCTGGCGAACCCCTTGGCGTTCACCGCCACCACATACGAACCCGGCAGCAGCCCTTCCATGCGAAACTCGCCGTTGCGGTCCGTGTCGACAGCGCTCACCAGTGACGAACCCGTCGACTTCGCCACCACCTGCGCGCCCGCGACCCGCGCGCCGCTGGGGTCCTGCACCTCACCGCGCAAGGCGCCGCGGGGATTTTGAGCCAGAGCCGAAAGGACGGCGAGCAAAGTCATGGCGAGGGTAATCCGGAAGACGCGCGGGCCGATTCGCAATTCCCACGCACATGCAAGCGGCAGCATGATCGACATAGGCTGGAAGCAGGTTCCTGGTTGAGTTCGCTGACGCCGTTGTCGATTGTGGCGGGGGGCCGCTCAACGACGTCGAAAAAGAATGAGGGTAGCGGGGAACGTCGATTACTACCAGCATCGTAGCTGTCGAGTACGGGAGGCTCGACAGTCAGCTTACCCTAAGCTCCAAGCTTTAAGCCCTAGGACGTAAGCTCTGTCACTTGCGGCCTGTGACCTGATTTTCCGCCGGCTGGATCTCTTCCACGTCCACCCAACTCGTCGGATACTTTCCCGTATAGCAAGCGGTGCAGTAATTTGTCTTCTCGCCTTCGCCGCAAGCCTGCTTCAGTCCCTCAAGCGAGAGATACGACAAAGAATCCGCCCCAATATATTCGCGGATCTCCTCGATCGAC
>Ga0306920_100002269_pt1 | contig 24269 bp, 19 predicted proteins | sample flu12Cox44000170_FD_204666 | JGI IMG/M metagenome (GOLD analysis project Ga0306920, IMG submission 204666) | Lab enrichment of tropical soil microbial communities from Luquillo Experimental Forest, Puerto Rico - flux4day.12C.oxic.44.000.170 (v2)... | ecosystem: Environmental > Terrestrial >...
CCCCTGAAAAGTCACCGACGGCTTGGCGGCGTCGATCGCGGTCACCGTGGCTTGGATGGTGGAACGTCGCGCCACGAACCCGGCCGGCGGCTCACCATATGCGGCCGTCCCCACCACGACTCCGCTGGGCTGCTCTCCTGGCTTGTTGAGATCCAGCACCCAAGACTCGTAGTAGGCTACCGTGACGAGGTCGCCCACGGAGATCTGCGGCAGGTTCTTCACCCGCTCGTCGACTTGCATCGTGAGCGTACCCCCTTGGGGTCCGCGGAGCGTGATCACTCTGTTGGTGAGGTCGAGCGCCTCGACGGTCAGGTTCACCGTGCGCAACCGGGACGTGGCGATGGCGCCCTTGTAGGGCTCCCGATTCATGGTGAGCTTGCCCCGCTGGCAGGGCTCGTACAGGAAGTCCCCAGACATGGTGTCGCCCGACACTGTGAAGCTGCCACTGGCGTTGGTACCGGGCAGGACGAGTTGGTCCCCCTGAATCGATGCGTTGGCGGCGGCGTTCGTCAGCCCGGACCTGCCGGTCACCGACACATCACCGACCACTTTGCTGCCGGTCTGGTTGAGTTTCATGACTACGATGCCGCTACCGAGGGAGGCGTCGTTGCACACAAACGAACCGATCCAGTTCCCCGTCACGTTGACGGTGGGCTTGGGAGCCTGAGCCGATGCATAACCTGCGGTCGCCAACGTCAGGGTAGCAATCATCAGTCTCAGCAGCTTCATGTCAGTCCTCCTTCAGGTTACCCTGTTGACGGGTCTCGTCCGGATCACCGCAGCGGCGACGAGAGACGTGAGGTTGGAAGGGCAAAAGGAGTGACAATAGGAGCGCCTCCTTCGTCGCTCGGTTTCGGCCGCGTTGATCCACACTTCGTTGTCGCAGCCCTCAAGCGGGCGGAAAGACGTGCTATAATAACCCCGCTCAGTTCCCCCGTTCAATAGTCTGAAGTGCCTATCAGACTTTCCAATGTCATTACGCTGAACTCATTGCCACCATCTATAATTCCCCTCTGTCTCGGTCGGCGCCGGCCTCCGCATCGGGGCCAAGGACTTCCGGCTCATATTTGTCTTTGAGAAACCGGAGGACCTCAACAACTTCGTCAACTCAGGCTGGGATACCGACGCGCACGCCGACGCCATCGCGAAGACCCGCCAGAAGGGCGGCGCGTATGAGGGCGCCATCTCCGTGTCGCCGGGACTGTAGGTCCACCACTTGACTGAGAAGTGAAGGGGCTTGCCCTGGAGGCCACCTTGCAAGGGACAAAGTATTACCAGAAGGACAGCCTGAACTAGGCGACCTGACATCTCCGGCGCCTCGTTCCGGCGCCTCGTGCTGACCATCACAATCTCAAGACCGCCAGATCGCTCGGGTTGACTATCCCGCTGTCCCTGCTGGGGCGGGCGGATCAGGTGATCGAACGCCGCATGCAACGCGCTCTGGAAGCAGAACGAGGATAGCGGCTAAAACTTCCTGCCCATCCCCCAAGGCCCTGTCGAGGACATTGACGATTCTGGAGAGTCGATTGACTCGTCTCCCACAACGGCAGCAACTTGGCAACTCGGCACCCGACTTGCGTCTGCACGCCTCGGCGTGAGCAAGGATACCAACCTGACCTACTGAGGGATGCCAATGTTCAGACGTCCACCGCGACTCATCCTGCTAGTCGCCTGCCTGCTCACCTTCGCCACGTCGGCCTCCGCCGAGTGCGCCTGGGTGCTGTGGGTGAAGGTGATAGCCATAGACACACTATTAGTCGAAACAGGTAGTACGGAGTGGAAAATGGTCAATGCCGCCTCGACGCAGACTGATTGCGAAATGAATCTTTCTCGGGCGCTCCAATCATTCGCGGCCGCACCCGATGCAATGCTGAAACCACCCCGTGGTACTTCGCTTGTCAGCGAGACCCGTCATTACATCTGTCTCCCCGACACCGTGGACCCGCGCGGGCCGAAGGGGAAGTGATGCACCGTCAGAGCTCTATGGGGAAGGCTTGCCGAATCTTCGGGAATTGGCCTGGGGATCCTGCATGAGGGCATGTTTGTCTCTCGGGCCTCTTCCGCGGCGGTCGGTGGGCGAAGAGTCGAGATCGAGATTCAGACCCACCGGCAGTTTCGTCGCCGTGGATTGGCCAGGGTGGCTGCGGCGGCTCTGATACTGTATTGCCTCGAGCACGGGTTGGAACCGTGTTGGGACGCGGGCAATGAGTGGTCTTCCGCCCTCGCCCGACAGCTTGGGTTTCACTCCACCGGTAAATACGAGGGGTACAGGCTGAAACAGCCGGCAGGCGAGCGTCCTGCAAGCTGAGCTCTCTGGCCTACGGCGCCCCCGTCGTGCGAAGGTGATCGTGGGGTCGCTTGGTTTCCCCATGGCCCAGTCTCCTCGCTCGGATCGCATGTGTTCGACGCCGGAGCGGGAGTATAGCATCCCGGCGCGGTCTCCTTTTCGCCCGCGCCGATGCGTCACTTGACAAAACCTGCGCATGTTGCCTCACTGCGAAGCGTCCAATCCTCGACGGAAACCATCCATCACCGAAGCGGTTCGGCAACGCCGATCTCTCTTCCTCCTGAGGCGTTCGCCCGGCGCAAAGCCCTGGGAGATCTTCGACACGTCTCACGGACTGGGCTTGCGCCCCTCCGCGTAGGGAGCAAGCATCAAATGGGAACCCCAGCCAAGGATGAGCCGCTCCCGTTGCCCTATTGTCCCTATCCGAGCGCGGCAGACGTCGCACAGCATGGCGTCCAACCCTTGCCGATGACGCTGCCCTTTGTCGATTTCGAGCGGGCACGGCCTCATCGGAGCGCTCGGTATGCCGCGGTGCCCGCCGCGCAACTGATCCCGGCTCAGGTCCCGCAATTGGCGAAGGTCGTGCGAAAAACCGGCGGATAGGCGCAGAAATAAGCTGCTATCTGAGATGATATGGAGTATGTAGTGTGCTATGCGGCACCTAGTAGTTTCTTCTTGCGTCAGGAGACTGTTAGTCAGGAGACGGTTAAGGGTGATCGTCGCGGTCGGTGGAGCCGCGGTGCTCGTCTTCGATCCTGGGTGCGCCCTTTCAGCGGACCCGGCAAAATCTTCGGCGACAACCGCTCCAACCTCGCCTGGCCCTGCGCAATCCCCTGCCGTCGGCGCGGCCTCCAGCAAGTCCCGGCAACTCGATATCGCCAACGCGCCCTGGAAGGGCGATTTCGACCAGATGCTGGAGCGCCGGGAGATCCGGGCCCTCGTGCCCATCAGCCGGACGCTCTACTACAGCGACAAGGGCCGCGAGCGAGGCATTACCGCCGAGCTCCTCCGACACTGGGAACACACGCTCAACAAGAAGCACGCCAAGCAGCTTAAAAAGCGCCCGGTGACGCTCCTGATCATCCCGACGACGCGCGACAAGCTCATCTCGGGTCTCGTGGAGGGACTCGGCGACGTCGCGGCCGGCGACATCACGGTCACCGAACAGAGGCTCTCCCTCGTCGACTTTGTGTCACCCGCCGACCTTCCGCCCGTCAACGAGATCGTGGTGACCGGACCGAAGGCGCCCACGATCAAGTCCGTCGAGGATCTCTCGGGCAAGGCCATCCACGTGCGCAAGGCCAAGGCCTATTATGAGGCCCTCGTCGCCCTCAACATGCGCTTCGCCCGGGAGGGCAAGCCGCCCGCTACCCTCGTCCTTCTGCCCGATGCGCTCGAGGACGAGGACAAACTGGAGATGGTCAACGCGGGTCTGCTCGATATCGTGATCGTCGACGACTGGCTCGCCGTCATCTGGTCGCAGATTCTGCCCAACATCAAGGTCGTCCGGGAGGCGGCCGTCCGCGTCCAGGGCCATATCGGATGGGCGCACCGCAAGAACAGTCCGAACCTCCACGCCGCCCTCACGGACTTCTACACCGCCGCCGGCCAGAAAAAGGGCCTGGTCGCCTACCTCAAGACACAGCAGCAGAGGCACGTGAAGCGGCTCACGAACAATACCGCCGACCAGGAATTCAAGCGCTTCCAGGAGATCGTCGCCCTCTTCGACAAGTATGGCGCCCAGTACAACTTCGACCCCCTCATGCTGGCGGCCCAGGGATACCAGGAGTCGATGCTCAACCAGCAGGCCAGGAGCGCCACGGGGGCAATCGGCGTGATGCAGGTCATGCCAGCCACCGGTGCGCAGCTGAAGGTGGGCGATATCCGGGTCACGGAGCCGAACATCCACGCCGGCGCCAAGTACCTGGACCAGCTGATGGCGAACCACTTCTCCGACGCGAAGTTCTCGGAGCACAACCGGGCACTCTTCTCGTTCGCCTCCTACAACGCGGGCCCAGACAGGATCGCTCGGATGCGCGCGCTGGCCGCCCAGCGCGGGCTCGACCCCAACGAGTGGTTCGACAACGTGGAGATCGTCGCCTCGGAGAAGATCGGTATCGAGACCCCCGCCTACGTCCGCAACATCTACAAGTACTACGTGGCGTACAAGCTCGCCGTCGAACAGAGGGAACTCCGGACCAAGCTGAAGGAGCAGCTCAAGACGGGACATTGAACGGGGCCCGGCAGGCCGAGTCCCGACAGTGATTCAAGCCGGGTGTATCGTAAGTTCTCGATGTGCCCGCAGCTCAACTGGGTCGAGAGGCGCTCCTCGACGACAGCGATGACCCAGTTACAGAAAGACAGCCATGCCTTGCCCCGCCCGGCCTTACCAAGCCTTGTCGCGTTCGCCAGATACTCTCGAGGATGCTTCATAGAGGAATGTGACAGCCGGATCCACGGACGTCAAGGTCGGCCCGCAGATTTTCTGCCCGTGAGCGCGTCGCTGAGACGCTATTAGGCGGGGTGTCTCCACCACGGATACGTCGGGATCGCTCCGCTCTCTAGATACGCCTCCTCGTCGTCGTCGGCGTCGTCCATCGGCACAGGCTCCCCAACTTCCCGGAACAGCTTGAGGTCCAGCTCGGCCGGGTGCGGTGGGAGACCCATCGAGATGCTCCACGCCTCGGCGCTGAGGCCCATGCCCTCACGTTCGTCGCCGGACAGCGGCGGCAGACCCTCGATCGCCAGGAAGTCGAGGTCCCAGAAGAATCGGTCGATTACCATGTCCTTGTCGATCTGGCCCACCCTGTACGGCCCCACCTGAGACAGCCCGTCCGGCTTCGCCCGCGCGTAGTCATTGTGGACGTCGATCTCTTGGCACACCGCGGTGTACACAAGGAGCCAGTGATAGTCGGTAAGCTGGTAGAGCTCCGGCGCACGGCTCGCCTCGAGGAGCTTGTTGACCGTGGCTCTGGCGAGCGCAAACGAGAACAGCTTGGCTAGATCGGAATGGGCCACCATAAGGTCTTCATCCTCCAGCATCTCGGAGTAGGCGAGCCACTCCTCGAACGCCTGGTGAACGAAGGCCAGGAAGACGCGGTCAGGCCGCGTGGCGAACCGCAGCATGCTCAAAGTCTAGGCGGCAGCCCGCGAACGTCCAGGGCAACACGTGGATTGCTCGGCCGCGCATCCGGACGCACCCCCCGCGCACCCTGAGACCGTTTCTGCGGGCTAAGCCGTTGATCTTTCAAATGGTGGAGGGTAAGGGATTCGAACCCTCGACCTCGGCGTTGCGAACGCCGCGCTCTCCCAACTGAGCTAACCCCCCGTGACAGCTTGGTCATTCTACCTGTCCCATTCCCTCCCCACAAGGGAAACGGGCGTCACGCCTTGGGCGCCTGCCCGTCGCCCCCGAGGGCGCGCAGGAGCGGGCCGAAGAGGTCGATGGGGATGGGGAAGAAGGTGGTGGTGTTCCGTTCGGAGGCAATCTCGCGCATGGTCTGCAGGTAGCGGAGCTGGACGGCGAGGGGATAGCGCGTGAGCACGTCCGCTGCTTCCGCGAGCTTGGCCGCGGCCTGAAACTCACCCTCCGCGTTGATGACCTTGGCCCGCCGCTCGCGCTCCGCCTCCGCCTGCTTCGACATGGCGCGCTGCATGTCCTGCGGCAGGTCCACGTTCTTCACCTCCACCGCGGCCACCTTCACCCCCCACGGGCTCGTGTGCTGGTCGATGATGCGGGTCAGCTCCTCGTTGATCTTCTCGCGCGAGGCGAGGAGGTCGTCCAGCTCCTGCTGGCCGAGCACGCTGCGCAGGGTGGTCTGGGCCATCTGGGAGGTGGCGAAGAGATAGTCCTCCACGCTGATCACTGCCTTGCTCGCATCGAGCACACGGAAGAAGATGACCGCGTTCACCTTCACCGACACGTTGTCGCGAGTGATCACATCCTGGGGCGGCACGTCCATGGTGATGGTGCGCAGACTCACCTTGACCATCTTGTCCACGAAGGGAATGAGGAGGACGAGGCCCGGGCCGTTACCGTCACCGCCCGGATTGACGACGGCGCCCGCTTGCCGGCCGAAGCGGAAGATCACCGCCCGCTCGTACTCGCGCAGGATGCGCACGGAGTTCAGCAAGACGAACAGCGCGATGATGATCAGGGGGATCAGACCCAGCGTCCACTCGAGTTGCATGGCGAGTCGCCTCCTTGCCGGCTAGGATCTGTCCGCGGCGCGGCTCACCTTGAGGGTGAGGCCGTCCACCGCCATCACGCGCACCTGCTCGCCCGCGGCAATGGCGCCGCCGTCGCTCACCGCCCGCCAGATTTCCCCGTCGAGCTGCACCTGCCCTTCCGGCCCTAGGGCCGAGCGGGCCACGGCCAGGCGCCCGATCATGCCAGACGAGCCAGTGACGGGCTTCCGCATCATGGCGCGCACGCCGGCGGAGACAGCCCAGATCACGAGGCCGGCGGTGGCGCCCACCGTGGGCAGGATCACCGTCCACGCCACACGGAAGCCTACCTCGGGCGCCTCATAGAGCATGAAGGAGCCGAGGATCATGGCGACGACCCCGCCCGCAGTGAGCACGCCGTGGCTGGCGATCTTGATCTCGGCGATGAGCAGCCCCACGCCGAAGAGGATCAGGAGCACGCCGGCCCAGTTGATGGGCAGACTCTGGAAAGCGAAGAAGGCAAGGATCAGCGAGATGCCCCCGATCACTCCGGGCAGCGTGACACCAGGATTCTGGAGCTCGAAGAAGATGCCCAGCATCCCGACCATCATGAGGATGTAGGCGATGTTGGGATCCGTAATGAGGGCGAGGAAGCGGTCGCGGAAGCCCACTTCGATGAGCTTGACCGGCGCGTCTTTGGTGGCGAGGGTGACGTTCCCGCTCGCCGTCTTCACCGTGCGGCCGTCGATCTTGGCAAGGAGATCGGGCACGCTATCGGCGACCAGGTCCACGACCTTGAGCTTCACCGCCTCGCGCTCCGTGGCGGACACCGAGGCGCGGACCGCCTTCTCCGCCCACTCGACGTTGTGACCGCGCTCGGCGGCCAAGCTGCGCGCGAAGGCGGCCGCGTCGTTCTCGATCTTCTTGCCCATCTCCTTGCCGGTGTCGCCGCCACCCACCGCCACGGGATGGGCGGCCCCGATGTTGGTGGCGGGCGCCATGGCCGCCACGTGCGCCGCGATGGTGATGAAGACGCCGGCGGAAGCGGCGCGGGCGCCCTTGGGCGCCACGTAGACGATCACGGGAATCTCCGCCTTGAGGATGCTCTGGACCATGGAGCGCATGGAGCTCTCGAGACCGCCCGGGGTGTTGAGCTTCACTACCAGGGCCTGGTCGTGCTCGGCCTGGGCTCGATTGATGGCCGCGGTGAGGAGCCGCGAGGTCACGGGGGTGATGGCGCCGTCCAGCTCGATCACGGCCACGGGGGCGACGGCCGCCTGCACGGCAATGGCGCGGGCCAGGAACATCAGGATCGCCGCCGCGACGATCATCCTGCGCATGTCACCCTCCCCTGCGACAGGAACTGGCCCGGAGCCCGATCAGAGCGCGCCGCGAAGACCCGTGACCGCCGCGGCCAGGCGTTCGACCTCGGCGGGCGTGTTGTAGACGGAGAAGCTCGCGCGCAGCGTGCCGGCGATGCCGAAGTGCTTCATGAGGGGCTGGGCGCAGTGATGGCCCGCCCGCACGGCAATGCCGTGCTCGTCGAGGAAGGCGGCGCCGTCGTGCGGGTGGAGGCCCTCCACGTTGAAGGCGACCACCGCGCCCTTGATCTCGGGATTGCGCGGCCCGTAGATGGTGACACCATCGATGCGGCCAAGCGCGTCGAGGCAGCGCGCGGTCAGGTCCCGCTCGTGGGCGGCCACGCGCTCCATGCCGAGCTTGCCCAGATACTCCACCGCAGCTCGCAGGCCCACCGCCCCCGCGATAGGCGGCGTGCCGGGCTCGAAGCGCCACGGCAGATCGTTCCACTGCGCGTGGTCGATCCACACTTCCTTGATCATCTCCCCGCCACCCCAGGTCGGCTCGAGCGTCTCCAGGATCTCGCGTCGGCCATAGAGTACGCCGATCCCCGTGGGCCCGAGCATCTTGTGGCCGGAGAAGACATAGAAGTCCGCCCCCATGGCGGCGAGGTCGAGGGGCAGGTGCGGCGCGCCCTGCGCGCCGTCCAGGAGGACGAGGGCCCCCGCCTCGTGCGACCGCCTGACGATCTCCATCACGGGGTTGATGGTGCCAAGGACGTTGGACACGTGCGCCGCCGCCACCACGCGGGTGCGCGAAGAGAGGAGCCGCGCAAAGGCCTCCATGTCGAGGAAGCCCTCGCCGATCACCGGCACGGCCTTGAGGACGGCGCCGTGATCGCGGCAGGCCATCTGCCAGGGAATCAGGTTGGAGTGATGTTCCATCTCCGTGACGATGATCTCGTCGCCTGGCCGGAGCGTCCGGCCCACACACTGGGCGACCAGGTTGATCGCCTCCGTCGTTCCGCGGGTGAAGATGATCTCCTCTCGGCTGCGCGCTCCCACAAAGCTGCGCACGGCGTCCCGCGCGCCTTCGTAGAGCTCGGTCGCCTCTTCGCCGAGGGTGTGGATGGAGCGATGGACGTTGGCGTGGCTCCGCTCGTAGTAGCTCGTGACCGCCTCGATCACCTGCCGCGGCTTCTGGCTGGAGGCCGCGGAGTCGAGATAGATCAGCGGCGCGCCGTTGACCACGCGGGAGAGGATGGGAAAGTCCGCGCGGCTCCCCTCGCCGACCTGGCTCATCGCGCGACCTCCTTGCCGTCGAGAGCGGATTGCAGCACGGTCAGGGGCAGCGACACGCACCGGAGCCGCGAAGGTCGCACATCCGCCTCCAGGCGTTCGAGCAGGTCCGCGGTGGTGAGGCGGGAGGCCAGCTCCACGGGTTCCCCGATCGCGCGCTCCAACAGCACGTCGGCGGAGGCGACGCAGATGGCGCAGCTATCGCCGTGGTGCCGCGCATCGGCGAGACGCCCGTCCTCCACGCGGCATTCGATGCGGATGCGGTCGCCGCAGAGGGGGTTCACGTCCTCGAAGGCGGCGTCCGGGCGCTCGAGGCTCCCGCGATAGCGGGGCCGGCGGAAGCGCTCGCGGATGAGATCGCTGTAGACCACGGCTACTCCGGCAGCTCGCCGCGGGCTGCGCTCTGACGATACGGGGGGAAGCGCCACGCGCTGTCGCGCGAGAGGAGGCCACCGTGCCCGAGGGCGGCCAGCTCGGCGGTGCGGATCTCCTCGCCTGTCAAGAGGCGCGGTAGCACGAGGTCGAAGGCGGTGGCCTGGGAGAACATACCGCAGGCGGGCATGCCAAGGACGGGCCGGCCGTGCAGACGGGCGATCCAGAGCAGGCTGCCGGGGTGCGCGGGCACGCCGTGCCGGACCATCTGGCCTCCGGCAAGGCGCAGGCCCTCAAAGATCGAATCGAGCGGGTCGAGGGAGGCCGCGCCCGCTCCGATCAGGACGTCCGCGCCCTCTCCGGCCAGCTCGGTGAAGGTCTGAGCAACCGCCGCCGCGTCGTCGTCGCAGTAGCGCACGGGGAGGAGGTGGGAGCCCAGCCAGTCGATCTTCTCGGTGAGGGCAGCCTCGAAGCGGATACGCTGCTTCGCCTCTAGGCTCGAGCGGGTCAGGGCGCCGATCTTCTTCGGCTCGAAGCCCTTGACGGTCAGGAGGCCGTCCGCGGCCCACGCGCGCTCCTCCGCGCGCTTCACGAGCGACTCGGCGATGGCGAGCGGCGAGATCTTGGCGCGGGCGACCGTCTCCCCTGCTTCGACGGGCTGGAGATCGTAGAGGGTGAAGATGGCCATGCCTTCCTGCGTGTTGACGTGGGCGAGGGCGTCCCGGCGTACCTGGAGGAGGCCGCGGTGCGCGGCGGCGAGCGACCACTGGCCGCCGTTGTAGCCCTTGACGACCACGCCGTCGCCTGCAGCGGCCTGGGAGAGGCGGGCGCCCGCCGGCTCCTCGTGGATGTCGCCGGGCTCGAGCTCGAGGAGATGCAGTTCCTCCCAGGGCAGCGTGAGGAGCTGGGCCGCCGCCGTCGCGTCGAGGACCTGCCCCTTCTCCACGGCGACCTTGCGATTGGCATCGCGCACGTCGTGGCAGATCACGCGGCCCTCGAGCGAGGCCATGGTCGCTCCTTTGCGTCGCTGGGCAATTGGCTTCACTTGAGCCCCCGCCTCACCTTCTCACTGATGGGTAGTCCGGTCGCTCCGCGCTGGACGGCGAGGATCTCGGCTACCACGGCGAGGGCGATCTCCGGCGCGGACTGGGCACCCAGGTCGAGGCCGATGGGCACATGCACGCGCGCGAGCGCGTCTTCGGTGACGCCGTCCTCTTGGAGCAGATCGAGGATGGCCTTGCCCCGCCGGCTGGAGCCGAGCAGACCCACATAGCCCACGGGGGTGGCCAGTGCGTGGCGGAGCACGGGCAGGTCGTACTTGTAGTCGTGGGCCACGAGCACGAGGGCGGTGGAGGCGACGAGCGGCACGTCTTTGACCAGGTCCGAGGGGATGCCGATGCGCAGATCGTCCACGTCGGGAAAGCGCTCACGGGTGGCGAAGCGCGGCCGGCCATCCACCACGATGGTCTTGAAGCCCAGCACCTTGGCGAGGGTGACCATGGGCATGGCCACGTGACTCGCCCCGACCACGAGGAGAATGGAGGCGGGCACGAAGACCTCGGCAAAAACGCGCGTGCCCTCCACGGTGAGTGTCGCGGTCTTGCCCGCCTGGATCGCCACCGCCGCGGCGCTCAGGGCCGCGGCATCGAGGGCGGCATCGCCCAGCGACCCCTCGTGCTTGCCGCCGTCGAAGGCGATCATCTTGGCGCCGTCGCGCGCGCCTTCGAGCCGGGTGAGGATGGCGCCGCGCCCGCCCGCCTCCGCGTGCGCCTTCAGCCGCTCGTACAAGGCGAGGGTGGCGTCGTCCGGCTTCTCGAGGTCGACCGGCTCCACGAAGACCTCGATTGTGCCGCCGCAGGTGAGACCGATCTCCCAGGCCTCCTCGTCACCCAGGTCGAGCTGGAGCAGGCGCGGCTTGTGGGCGGAGATGACGGAGGCCGACTCCTCGATCACCTGGGCGTCGACGCAGCCGCCGATGGTGACGGAGCCGAGGACGCGGCCTCCCTCCCCCACGAGCATCTTGGCGCCTTCCTTCCGGGGCGTGGTCCCGCGCGTATTCACCAGGGTGGCCAGAGCCACCTTGCCTTCCGCGTTGCGCAGCCGGTCGAGATGCTCGAAGAGCTCGGTCGTCATACCGTTACCTCAGGGTGAGATGAGTGGCGAGCTCACGGAGGCTCGACAGGTTGTGGGCGGCCGCGAAGTGGTCGACGAGCGGCAAGGCGGCGGCCATGCCGCGCGTCAGCGGCTCGTAGGAAGGGTTGCCCAGGAGCGGGTTGAGCCAGAGCACGCGCCCCGCCCGCCGCTTGAGGTTCAGCATCTCCTGGGCGAGCACCTCCGGCTCCCCCGTGTCCCAGCCATCCGAGAGAATCAGCACGATGGTTCTCCGGTCCACCAGGTGGGCCCAGCCTTGGTTGAACTCCCGTATCGCCTCTCCGATCCGCGTGCCGCCCGACCAGTCGCGCACCTCGGTCAGCCGGCGAAGTGCCCGCTTATACGATGGTCCGCGGAGCAGCTCGGTTACACGGGTCAGGCGCGTGGCGAAAGTGAAGGTCTCCACGCGCCCGAAGACGTTCTGGAGGGCGTAGAGGAACTGGAGGAGGAAGCGACTGTAGAGGTCCATGGAGCCTGAGACGTCGCAGAGGAGCACGAGGCGAACCTTGCGCCGCCGCCGCGCCCGGCGCCGGAGCTCGATGATCTCGCCCTTCATGAGATTGGCCCGCATGCTGCGGCGGAGGTCGATCACGCCGCCCTTCCGCGTGGGCTTCCGACGCCGGCTGATCCGACGGGCCAATCGCTTGGCGATCAGCACGGTGAGCCGGGCCACTTCGTCGAGCTGCTCGGCGGGGAAGGTCGAGAAGTCCTGCTCCATGAGCACTTCGCGGTCCGAGAGCCCCGGCACCTCGACGGGCTCGTCGTCGGTCGCCTCGCCGCCTTCCCAGTCGTCGAGCGCGATCTGGGCCTGCTTCTCCGCGGCGGCCGGCGGGGACTCCCCCCCGTGCTCGTCGCCCGCCAAGCTGGGCGGCACGTTCGGGACGAGCCCGTCGAGGCCCTGGCCTTCCTCGGCCTGGAAACGCCAGAAGTTCTCGAAGCAGCGGTCGAAGGCGGGCAGTTCCTCCACGCGGCTCACCAGCACGGCGCGGAGGGCGAGGTAGACCTCGTCGCGGTTCGTGAGGTCGATCACCTCGAGGGCCCGGACCGCGTCCATCACCTCGGGCGTGGTCACCGGCAGTCCCGAGGCACGCAGCACGCCGCCGAATTTCAGCATGGCACGCGTGAGGTCCCGGGGAGCCGGCATGATCCTAGCTCTTGGCGGTCACGAACCGTCCGATGCCACCGGAGGCGAGCTCCCGCTTGAGGCGCTTCACGTCGTCGGCGTCCTTGACCACGCAGCCCAGCGTTTCCGCTACCAGATCCTCGTCGAGATGATCGGCATGCAGCGACGAAAGCGCCTGCGCCCAGTCGAGCGTCTCCGCGACGCCGGGCACCTTGGCGAGGCGGATGGTGCGCACGGTCTCCATGAAGCGCGAGATCTCGCGGGCCAGGCGCTCGTTCACCCCGGGCACCTTGCGCGTGACGATGCGCACTTCCTTCTCGTAGCCGGGGAAGTCGATCCACAGGTAGAGGCAGCGCCGACGAAGCGCGTCGGACAGCTCGCGCACCCGGTTCGAGGTCAGGATCACGTAGGGCGGCTGCGTTGCCTTGATCGTCCCGATCTCGGGGATGGTGACCTGGAAGTCCGAGAGCACCTCGAGAAGGAAGGCCTCGAACTCCTCGTCGGCGCGGTCGATCTCGTCGATGAGGAGCACGGGCGGCGCCCCCGGCTGGCTGATGGCCTGCAGGAGGGGCCGCCGGATGAGAAAGGGTGGCGAGAAGATCGCTGCCTCCTTCTCCGACGTGCTGTGGGTGGAGCTCTCCTCCAGCTTGATGTGGAGGAGTTGCTTGGGATAGTTCCACTCGTAGAGCGCCTGGGCGGCGTCCAGTCCCTCGTAGCACTGCAGCCGAATGAGGCTCGTCCCCAGCATCCTTGCCATGACCTTGGCGATTTCCGTCTTGCCCACCCCGGCGTGCCCCTCGATGAGGAGCGGTTTTTTGAGGGTCATGGCGAGGTGCACGGACATGGCGATGGCGGGATCGGTCACATAGTCTGCTGTTTCCATCATTTCCTGGATCTTCTTGATCTCGGCTCTCATGGTCCTCTCAGTTTACCGCGAATTGTCGAGGGCGTTCAGCCTCGCGTAGTCCTCGGGCGTGTCGAGGTCGCCCGGCATGGGCGCGGCGACCTCGACGAGGACGAGACGCGCGACATCCTTCTCCACCACGGAGCGCGCGCCGCGATCGCCGGACAGGGTGAGCAGCTCGGGAAAGACGGCGGCGGCGAAGAGTACCGGATTGCCGAGGCCGTCGGCGTAACGAGGGGCGGCGATGCTCTTTCCGGGCCCGCCGATCGCCTGCCGCAGCTGCGAGATGACGTCGAGCGACAGCGCCGGCTGGTCGCCGAGGGCGATGAGGGCCGCGGTAGCTTCCGCGGGCACGGCCTCGATGCCCGCGCGCACCGACGATGCCTGGCCTGCTTCCGGCGTGGGGTTGACCACGAAGCGCACGGCGAGGCCATCCAGGGCGCGGCGCAGGGCCTCGTGCTCGGGCCCGACCACGACGAGCACGGGCTCCAAGCCGCTCGCGATCACGCGCTCGACAGCGTGACGGATGACGGGCTTGCCGTGAAGATCGAGCAGGAGCTTGGGCCGTCCCATCCGCCGCGAGAGACCCGCGGCCAGCACGATCGCTGCCGTCACCCTCGCCCCCAAAGAAAAGGCCCCGCGGAATCATTCCGCGGGGCCCGTGCAGTTCGTCTCCGATCACTTCTTGGCGGCTGCCTCGATGGCCCGCTTGGAGAATACCTTGAGGAGGTGCTTCTTGTACTCCTCCGAGCCTTGAAGGTCGGCCTGCACGTCGACACCGTCGGCGCCCTTTTCCGCCGCGGCCTGGATCGATGCCGCGTCGGCCGCCTTGCCAGCGATGGCGCCCTCGACGCCCGTGGCACGGACCGCCTTGGTTCCGGCCCCCGTGATACCGATGCTGGCCTTGCTGATCTTGCCGCCATCCATGGTCAGCACCGCCGCCACCCCCACCACCGCGAAGCGGGAAGCGGGATGGGGGAACTTCATGTACGCGCTCTTCACGTTGGCCGCCGCGGCCGGCACACGAATTTCTGTGAGAATTTCATCATCTGCGAGCGCGGTCGTGAGGAGCCCCTTGAAGAAGTCGTCGGCCTTGATCGTCCGCTTCCCCTTCGGTCCCTCCGCCACCATCTCCGCACCCAGGGCGATGATCGCCGCTGGGTAGTCAGCGGCCGGGTCGGCATGCGCGAGGCTGCCACCAATGGTGCCAAGGTTCCGCACCATGGGGTCGCCGATGCAGGCCGCGACCTCGGGCAGGAGCGGGCACTTGCTCTTGAGCAACGCGGAGCTTTCGATCTGGTAATGGGTGGTGAGGGCGCCGATGACCAGGTTGGCGCCGTCCTCCTTGACGCCGCTCAGCCCCGTCATCTTGCCGATGTCGATCAGGTGCTTGGGCTGGGCGAGGCGCAGCTTCATGGCGGGCAGCAGGCTGTGGCCGCCTGCCAAGAGCTTGGCGTCGTCCTTGTACTTGCCGAGGAGGTCGAGCGCTTCCTTGACCGTGGAGGCCTTGTGGTACTCGAACTGAGCTGGATACATGGCGTCTCCCTTACTTCTTCGATTGGGCGGCCTGGAGCGTAGTCCAGACCCGCTCCGGAGTGAGCGGCATGGTTTCGATGTGGTCCACACCGAGCCCCGAGAGCGCATCTATCACGGCGTTCGCCACCGCGGGCGTGGCGGCGATGGTCCCCGTCTCCCCCGCCCCCTTGATGCCGAGCGGGTTCACCGGCGTCGGCGTCTCCGTGCGGTCCGTCTCGTACATCGGCAACATGTCCGCCTTCGGCAGCGCGTAGTCCATGAGGCTGCCCGTCACGAGCTGGCCCGACTGGTCGTCGTACACGGTCCCTTCCCATAGGGCCTGGGCCGCGCCTTGGGCGATGCCTCCGTGCACCATGCCGTCCACGATCATGGGGTTGATCACGTTGCCCACGTCGTCCACGGCCAGATAGCGCACGATCTTCACCTGACCGGTGTCGGGATCGATCTCGACCACGCAGGCGTGCGCCCCGAAGGGGAAGCAGAAGTTCGAGGGGTCGTAGAAGCTCGTCTCCTCGAGTCCGGGCTCGAGCCCCTCGGGGAAGTTGTGCGGGACGTACGCGGTGAGCGCGACGGCGCCGAAGGGCACCGCCTTTCCGGGCGCGCCGCGCACCTGGAACTGCCCGCCCGTGTACTCGATGTCGCCCGCGGAGGCTTCGAGGAGGTGGGCGGCGATCTTCTTGCCCTTCTCCTTGATCTTGTTCACCGACATCCTGAGAGCGGTGCCGCCCACGGCCGCGGAGCGGCTGCCATAGGTGCCCATGCCGAACGGGATGGCCCCCGTGTCGCCGTGGACCACCTCGACCTGATCGATGGGGATCTGCAGATCGTCGGCCACGAGCTGGGCGAAGGTCGTCTCGTGCCCCTGCCCGTGCGAGTGCGAGCCCGTGTACACCGTGACCATGCCGGTCGGGTGTACCCGCACCTTGCCCGACTCGTAGAGCCCGGCGCCCGCGCCGAGGGCGCCCACCACCTTGGACGGCGCGATGGAGCACGCCTCGATGTAGGTGGAGAAGCCAACGCCGAGATAGCGGCCCTGCTTGCGCGCCTCTGCCTGGTCGGCGCGGAACTTCTTGTAGTCGAACATCTGGAGCAGGCGGTCGAAGGCCTTGCCGTAGTCGCCGCTGTCGTAGGCGACGGCGACCAGGGTCTGGAAGGCGCCCGAGAACTTCGGGATGAAGTTCTTCCGCCGCACCTCGGCCGGGTCCATCTTGAGGGCGGCCGCGGCCGCGTCAACCATGCGCTCGAGCACGTAGCAGGCCTCGGGCCGGCCCGCCCCGCGATAGGCGTCGACCGCGGTGGTGTTGGTGAAGACGCCGGTCACCTCCACCTTGATCGCCCCGATGGCGTACACGCCGTTCAGCAGCGTGCCGTAGAGAAAGGTCGGGATGGCGGGCGCGAAGGTGGAGAGATAGGCGCCCATGTTCGCCGTGGTCTTGACGTGGAGGCCTAGGATCTTGCCGTCCTTCGACATGGCCATGGCCGCGTCGGTGACGTGGTCGCGCCCCTGCGCGTCGGTGAGATAGGCCTCGCGGCGGGTCGCCGTCCAGCGGACGGGCCGCTTCACCTGCCGGGTCGCCCACGAGCAGACGACCTCCTCGTTGTAGAGGAAAATCTTGGAGCCGAAGCCGCCGCCCACGTCGGGGGCGATGACGCGCACCTTGTGCTCGGGGATGCCGAGGACGAACGCGCACATGAGGAGGCGGTGCACGTGCGGGTTCTGCGAGGTGACCCACAGGGTGAGATCGCCCGTGGAGTCCTCGTAGCGCGCCACGCACGCCCGGGGCTCCATGGCATTGGCGACCAGACGCTGATTGACGATGCGCTTCTTCACCACCACGTCGGCGCTCTTGAAGGCGGCATCGACGTCGCCGCCCCCCAGCTCCCACTTGAAGGCCACGTTGCCGGGCGCGCTCACGTGGAGCACGGGCGCGCTCGCCACCGCCGCACGCTCCGTCGCCGTCACCGCGGGCAGCGGCTGCCACTGCACGGCGACCAGCTCCGCTGCGTCATTGGCCGCGTCCTGGCTCTCCGCGATGACGACGGCCACCGGATCGCCCACGTGGCGCGCTACGTCCGAGGTGAGCGGCATGTGGGGAACCATCACGAGGTCTTGGACGACGCCGGGGATGTTCTTGCCTTTGTTCAGGTCCCACCCGCAGGGGAGCGAGTTGACGCCGGTCATGTCTTTGCCCGTGAACACGGCGACCACGCCGGGATAGGACTTGGCCTTGCTGGTGTCGATGCCGGCGATCTTCGCGTGGGCGTGAGGACTCCGCACGAAGGCCGCGTAGGTCATGCCGGGGAGCTTGAGGTCGTCGGTGTAGTTGCCCTTGCCCGTGATGAAGCGCGGATCCTCGCGACGCTTGATGCTGGCGCCCAACAGCTTTGCCGTGGCCATGGCCGCCCCCTACTTCCCCGCCATCTTCTCGGCGGCGTACTGGATGGCCTTGACGATGTTGTGATAGCCCGTGCAGCGGCAGAGATTGCCCTCGAGCTGATGGCGGATCTGCTCCTCGGTGGGCTTGGGATAGCGCTCGAGAATCTGCGCCGCCGACATGATCATGCCCGGCGTGCAGAAGCCGCACTGGAGCCCGTGCTTCTCCCAGAAGCCTTCCTGGATGGGGTGGAGCTTGCCGTCGGTGGCCATGCCCTCGATGGTCTTGATCTGCGCTCCGTCGACCTGCACGGCGAGCAACGTGCAAGACTTCACCGCCTGGCCGTTCAGATGAATGGTGCAGGCCCCGCACTGGCTGGTGTCGCAGCCCACGTGCGTGCCGGTGAGACCGGCCAGCTCGCGGATGTAGTGGACGAGGAGCAGCCGTGGCTCGACCTCGTGGGTGTGCTTCACGCCGTTGATGGTGACGCTCACGGACGTTTTCACCGCGCGTACCTCCTCGGAAGACTGGATGCAAGGTCGATGGCGCCGCCTCACCGTCGAGGGGACGAGGCCGGCTGAAAGCGAGACAAACCTTAGTCCGGGGGCTGGGGGATGTCAAGGCCGCCCGGGCCAGCTCCCGAGAGAATCGACGGACCGGCAGGCTGGTCAGATCCTGCGCAGGCGCTCCAGGTCGTCGAGGGCCGCCTGCACCGGCGTCCAGACGAGAAACGTGTGTCCCAGCGCGGCATCGGGCGCGCGCTCGGCGATCGAGCTGATCGTGTCGCTGGCCAGTACGGCCAGGACATGGGCCTCGTCGCCTTTGGCACGCATGGTTCGCTCCGCCTCCGCGCGGGCGGCCAGGGCCGCGGCTAGGGCGTGGGCCGCCCGCCAGATGAGGTTCGGGTACTCGATCTTGCGCGCGAAGGCGAGGGCATGGCGAAGATCGGCCTCCCCGCGCGCCCAATCGTGGGCCGCGACGGCGATCTGGCCGCGTAGGAGGTGGGCCTTTCCGAGGTACTTCTGCGAGCCGGTCTGCTGCGCCGTCACCAGCACCTTCTCGAGCTGGGTGAGGGCGCGACCGGGCTGCCCCTGGACGAGGGAAATCTCGGCGAGGCAGGTGGCAAGATGCATGCCCCAGCGCCAGCGGTGGGCGCCGAACCCGAACTTCTCCACGCGTACCAGGCTGTCCTCGAGCACGGCGAGCGACTTGTCGGTCTCACCGAGGTGAAAGTGGTCCCAGCCGATGTTGATGAGGGCGCTGACCTCGACGTTCGGGTTGTTGATGGCGTGAGCCAATTGCTGGCTCTCCCGGTCGAGTTCTGCCGCGCGCCGGAAGTCACCCAGCTCCTGATGGAGCCACCCGAGGGAGTTCATGAGGCGCCCTACCACCCACGGCACCTCCCGCTCCCTCGCCATCGTGAAGCCTTCGTCGATGACGGCCCGCCCCTGGACGTAGTCACCCAGGCCTATCAGGGCAAGGCAGCGGAACGCGATGCCGATCAGCTCCGAGAGGCCGTCGTTGGTGTCCCGCGCCGTTTCCTCCGCCCGGCGCGAGAGCGCAACGGCCTTGCCGAAGTCTCCCCGCCACCCGGCATGGGCTCCGAGCCACGTCAGGTTCTGCGCCATGGCGACCTTGAAGCCGCGCGCCTCGCTGATGCGAAGCGACTCCTCGAGGTACTCATCGCCTTTCCCGAGGTCGCCGGCCATCTGGTGCACGAGCCCCAGGTACGAGAGGCTCTTGGCCACGGCGTCCTCGTCCCCGATCTCGCGCCCGATGACGAGCGCTTGCTCGGCGAACGCCTTCGTGGACGGCACCTCGTCGGAGGACATGGTCAGCCAGTGAGACAGGGAGAGCTCCACGAGCGCCTGGGCCTCCGCGAAGCGGTCGCCCGCCTCGCGGGCTATCGCGAGCATGCGGTGAAACTCCGCGATGGACTCCGGACGCCCAGTGAGCCGCAAGACCTGACCGCGCTTCTGGTAGATCTCGATGATGCGGTGAGGCGACGCCGGCGGCGAGAGGCGGCCGGCGACTTCCAGAGCCTTGGCGTAGAAGTCCAGCGCGGTCTGGTTCGCAAAGGCATCCTTGGCGCGGTCGCCGGAGCGGACGAGGAACTCGAAGGCCTTGCCCCAGTCCTCTCCGTTGACGAAGTGGTGGGCGAGCTCCTGGTAGTGATCGGCCAGCCGATCGGGATAGAGCTCCTCGATCGCCGTTCCCACTGCCCGGTGCAGCTCTCGCCGCCGCTCCTTGAGGAGGCTGTTGTAGGCGACGTCCTGGATCACCGCGTGCTTGAAGATGTACGCGGGCTCCGGCAGCAGGCCCTGCTCATAGATGATCTCGAGCGCCTTCAGCTCCTGGAGCAATCCTTCGAGGCTGCCCGTGAGCCCGGCGATGCGCTCGAGCAACCGCTGGAGGAACTGCCGGCCGATCACCGACGCGAGCTGGACGGCCCGCTTCCCGTCCTCGCCCAGGCGATCGAGGCGCGCCATGATGATCCCGTGGATGGTGTCGGGCACGCTCACCTCGCCCAGCCCTCGGGTCATGGTGATGCCGTCCTTCTCCCGCCGGAGCACGCCCAGGTCCAGGAGCGTCTTGGCGACCTCCTCCACGAAGAGGGGCACGCCCTCGGCCTTGCTCATCAGCGCCGTCTTGATCTCTTCGGGGAACTGCTCCGTGCCCAGCACCCGCCCCGCCATGGCCAGCGTCTCCGTCTCGGAGAGCGTGTGCAAGGTCAGCGTGGTGTAGAAGCTCCGGTTGCCGAACGGCGGCGAGTAGCCGACGCGGTAGGTCAGCACGACCGCGATGGGCGCGCCGGCCACCGATCCCATGAGCGAGTTGAGGTACTCCTCGGTGCTGGCGTCGATCCAATGCAGATCCTCGAAGACGAAGACGATGGGGCGGAGGGAGGCCCCGCGGACCGACAGGGCTCGGACGGCGTCCAGGATGCGCTTGCGCCGTGCCGAGGCCTCCATGCTCGAGATGGCGGGCTCGCCCGGATCCACGGACAGGAGATAGCGGACGTAGGGGATGTGCGCCTCGAGCTGCCCCATGCGGCGCATCGTGTGCTCGACCTTGGCGATGATCTCGGGCTCGCCGTCGAATTCCTCGATGCCGAAGCTTTCACGGAGCTGGTCGATCAGGGGAAGAAACGGGATGGACTGCCCGAAGGAGATGCACTGTCCTTCGAGCCACGTCACCGCTTCCCCCGCCTCGGCGAGCCGGCGGCGGAATTCGAGGAGCAGGCGCGATTTGCCGATCCCGGCGTCGCCGGAGATGAACACGACCTGCCCCCGGCTCGCCTTGGCCTCGGCGAAGCGCTCGACGAGCGTGGCGACCTCGCGTACCCGACCCACGAGGGGCGTGAGCCCCCGCTCGACGGCGGCATCGAAGCGCGAGCGACGGACCCGCGGGCGAAGGACTTCCCAGGCACGGACCGGAGAGTGCCCCTTGACCTGCACCTCACCCAGGTCCAGCGTCTCGAAGAACGCGGAAGCCAGCCGGTGGGTCGCCTCGCTCACCACCACGCTCCCGGGCCGCGCGAGCTGCTGCATTCGGGCGGCGAGGTTGGTGGTGTCGCCGACCGCCGTGTAATCCATACGCAGGTCGTCGCCGATGCGCCCCACCACCACGGGGCCCGTGTTGATCCCGATCCGCATCTGAAGCGGCGGCCCACCCTGGGCGGCGAGCTCCTGGCCGTAGTCCCTGAGGGCGCGCTGGATGCCTAGCGCGGCGTGCACGGCGCGTCGCGGCGCGTCCTCGTGGGCGATGGGTGCGCCGAACAGCGCCATCACCCCATCGCCCGTGTACTGGTTGACGGTGCCCTCGAACCGATGCACCTCGGCCGTGATCAGCTCGAAGCACCGGTCCATGATCCGATGGACGTCCTCCGGGTCGAGCTTCTCGGCCATGGGCGTGAAGCCCGCCACGTCGGTGAAGAGCACCGTCACCTGCCGCCGCTCGCCCTCGAGGGCCGAGCGGCTCGTGAGGATCTTTTCGGCAAGATGCCTCGGCGTGTAGGAGGCGACCTTGGCCTGGAAGTCGGCGGGGACCGAGGGCGCCGCCGGCCCCTTGGCGGGAGCGGCCTCCGCGGGCACCAGGCGATGGCCGCACTCGAGACAGAACTTGGCGCCGGGCGGCAGCTCCGTCCCGCACTGGGGACAGGCGGCGGCGAAGCGGTGGCCGCACTCGAGGCAGAACTTCGCCCGATCGGGATTGTCGTGGCGGCAGGCGGGGCAGATCACGGTGACAGGAGCCGCCGGCCCTCCGCTCGCGCGAGGTCGAGCACTTCGCGCACGGGCAAGCCCTTGGCGCGAGCGATGCGGCGCACCTCGTCGAACTCCGGCGTGGCGGTGACCACCCTCCCCGCGAGGCGCGACACCTTGAAGGCGATGGCCCCGTAGGCGGTGGTGAGCGTGACCATCTCGCGGTCGAGCCGCTCGCGCTGATAGGCCGTCCAGCGGACGCCGATGGTGGGCGACTCCTCGAAGAGCACGCGCGAGAGCTCCGTCACCTTGTCGGGTGGGCACAGTGCGGTGAGCACGGTGCCGGGACGGCTCTTCTTCATCATCACCGGCGTCAGGTACACGTCGAGGGCGCCCGCCTCGAACAGGCGCTCCATCACGACCTCCCACAGCTGCGGCTGCATGTCGTCCACGGTGGTCTCGACCTGCATGATGGTCTCGCGCCCGCCCGAGCCCGCGCCCTGTCCCAGGAACACGCGGAGCACGTTTGGCGTCTCGAGGTCCATGTCGCCCGCCCCGTAGCCGACGGCCTCCACCGTCATGGCGGGCATCGTGCCCGCGGAGGTGGCCAGCGTGGTGAGGATGGCCGCGCCCGTCGGCGTCAACAGCTCGCGCCGCACTCCGGTGTCCACTACGGGGAAGCCCTTCAGGAGCTCCGCGGTGCCCGGCCCGGGAATCGGGATGCGCCCGTGCGCGCCGGTGACGAAGCCGCCGCCCACGGGCAGGGCCGAGCAGTGCACGGCCTCCACGCTGAGGAGATGAAGCCCGATGCAGGCGCCCGTGATGTCCACGATGGCATCGACGGCGCCGACCTCGTGGAAATGGACCTGGTCGATCGTGGTCCCATGCACCCGCGCCTCGGCCTCGCCGAGCCGGGTGAAGATGCGCGCGGCCTTCGCCTTGACAGCGACGTCGAGGCCGCTCGCCGCGATGAGGCCGAGGATCGACTCGAGATTGCGACGGGGATGGTCGTGGCGGCCATGGGGATGATCGTGCGTGTGCTTGTGCTCCCCTGCTCCGTGGTCGTGATCGTGCACGTGCACGTCCACCTTGGTCGCGCGGAAGACGCCCTTCATTACCTCGCGCCGCTCCAGGGTGAAGCCGGGCAGCCCGAGCTTGGCGAGCTCGGCGCGCAGCGCCTCGAACGGCACGCCGGCGTCGACGAGAGCGCCCATGACCATGTCCCCCGCCGCTCCGCTCGGACAGTCGAAGTAGGCCAGGCGCACGGTCAGCGGATCTTGCTCGCCAGCTTGTTGATCTGGTTGGCCTGGGCGGCCGCCCCGTAGCCGTTGTCGATGTTGACCACCGAGATGCCCGGGGCGCAGGAGTTCAGCATGGCGAGGAGCGCGGCCACGCCGCCGAAGGAGGCGCCGTAGCCCACGCTGGTCGGCACGGCGATGACCGGCCGATCGACCAGCCCGCCGATCACGCTTGGCAGCGCGCCCTCCATGCCCGCCACCGCGATGATGGCATTGGCCTCGTTGAGCCGATCGAGATGCGGAACGAGCCGATGCAGGCCGGCCACCCCGCAGTCGTAGAGCCGCTCGACGCGGTTGCCCATGGCCTCCGCCGTCACCGCGGCCTCCTCGGCCACCGGCACGTCCGAGGTGCCCGCGCTCACCACCGCGATGAGCCCCACGCCCTCCTGAGCCTTGGGCTTGACCACGACCAGCCGCGCCTCCGCGTGCACACGGAGCGGCAATCCGCTCCCCTCCAGGGCGGCGATCACCGCCGCGTCGGCCCGGGTGGCAAGGATGTTGTCGTGCGCTTTGGCCAGCCGCGTGACGATGGCCAGCACCTGCGCGGGCGTTTTGCCCTGGCAGAACACCGCCTCGGGGACGCCGTGGCGGAGGGAGCGATGGAGATCCACGCGAGCGAAGCGCAGGTCCTCCACGGGTAGATCCCGCAGCCGCGCCATGGCCTGCTCGGGCGCGAGGGCGCCCGCGGCCACGGCGTCGAGGAGCTCTCTTACCTTTTCCCTATCCATTTGAGCGCCTCGTTCGCGCTGCCGCTCCGGAAACCCTGCAGGTCGAGCGTCACGTAGAGATAGCCAAGCTCGCGGAACCGCTTCACGAGCGCTTCGTGCCTGCCTTCCTCGAAGAGCCGCGCCATGTCCGCGGGGGGCAGCTCCAGGCGCGCCAGCTTGTCATGATGCCGCACGCGGAATTGGCGGAAGCCCAGCTCGCGCACGAAGGTCTCCGCGGCGTCGATGAGCCGGAGTTTCTCCGCGGTGATGGTCTCGCCGTACTGGAAGCGAGAGGAGAGACACGCGAAGGATGGCTTGTCCCACGTGGGGAGGCCGAGGTCGCGCGAGAGCTCGCGGATCTCCTCCTTCCAGAGCTCCGCCTCGATCATGGGGGCCCGCACCCCCGCCGCCTTGGCCGCCTGCATGCCGGGCCGGTGATCGCCGAGATCGTCCATGTTGGCGCCGTAAACCATCTGCGCCGGCCCTTGCTCCTGCGCGATCGGCCCCAGGCGCGCGAAGAGCTCCTCCTTGCAGAAGTAGCAGCGGTTGG